>ERZ1370068.6639-contig-561_pt1 | contig 37613 bp, 35 predicted proteins | sample MGYA00561227_ERZ1370068 | MGnify/ENA primary metagenome ERZ1370068 (study PRJEB38410, sample SAMEA6850437) | metagenome | study: Metagenomic assessment of the ecological functions of the soil: analysis of the soil microbiota associated with the...
GGTAGCCACTTCGTTCAGTTACGTATTGCTCCCGCGCGCTGGTCGAGCCAGCAGTACCTGCCCGACGCGCTCGCGGGCCGGCGCTACTACGAGCCGACCGACCGCGGGGCACGAGCGGGCGATCGGCGAGCGCCTCCGCCACTGGCGCACCTGAGACCGTGGGACCGAAACCCCGCCGCTGACCGGCCTCACCACCACCGGGCCCATCGAGCAAGGTCGGGGCCACAGCGGATGCCGCGCCGAGGCCACGGAAATCGCGGCGTCCTTGAGCGAACAGACGCTGAACGAGCTGTCACGATCCGTTGACCCCGCAAGGTCGGCAAAGACCCTGGCGCGGCGTCTGCGCTAGAAGGGCGGCGATGCGGGCAGCTCTCGTGAGCGACGCGCTCGAGCGCATCCAGCGCGGGCATCGACGTTCATCGAGGCGCACCTCTTCGAGCGCGCCGTCGCTGCGCCGCGATCGCGGACACGGGCGGCGCTCGCCGTGGCACTTTCACCGGGTCTTCGTCGCGCATGACCGGCGAGACGCCGGCGACGTACGTCTGGAAGCGCCAGCTCGGCCGAGATCTGCCGGCGGCTCGTCGAGACCGAGCAGCCGCTCGTCGAGATCGCGCTCGACTGCGGGCTTCGAATCGCAGGCGACGCTTCACGCGCGCCTTCACGCGCCACGTCGGCGTGTCGCCCGCGCGCTACCGGAGGACAGGCGTCGTCTCGCCGGCGTACCGCTACGCGCCGCTCGACCTGCGACGTCGCCTGACGCGCCGCCAACGACGGAGGGACGACCATGGAGCCACGGATCGTCCGGCAGGCCGGCGTTCCACGCGATCGGCATGGCCGAGCCGGTTCACGCCCGCGACGACGTCGCGCATCCCGGAGCTGTGGGAGCGCTTCGTCGCGCGGGCCGATCGACACCGTGCCGCACCGGCGCGGCTCGCACACGCTCGGCGTCTGCATCGACGCCGACCCGGCGACGGTCGAGCAGGCGGGCTTCACGCTACGTCGCGGCGGTCGAGGTGACGTCGCGTCGACGACGTGCCCGCCGGGCATGGTCGCGCTCACCGTTCCGGCGAGCACGTACGCCGTGTTCACGCACACGCGGGCACATCTCGCGCCTGCCCGACACGGTGAAGCAGGTGTGGGGACACTGGCTGCCGGCGTCGCCGTACCGTCACGTCGCCGACGCCCGGACTTCGAGCTCTACGACGAGCGCTGGGATCCGACGACCGGGAACGGCGAGATCGACGTCTACGTCCCGATCGCGGAGCCGACGGCATGACGCCGTCGCTCGATCGTATCGCACCAGAGCACCTGGACCGATCCCGGCCGCGTTCGCCGCTGTCTGGCGGCGATCCCGCCCGACCGTCGCGCGTCAGTCGCACGCGGTGTCCGGGCTGCTCCTCGCATCCCGTTCGCTCGCGCCCGATGCAGCATGTGCCATGCCCGCCGACGCGCAGCGACGATCGGACGTCCGCGTCGGTCGAGGCGCATCCTCGCGCGCCATCGTGGCGCGCGCACGCCATGACGCGGCTCACCGAGCCGCGCGCGCCGGACGACGCGCGGCTTCTGCGTCTGCGCCGGCTTCGCCCGCATCGCGACCGCCGTATTCCGGCGCGCACGGCGCTGCCGGCGCGCTGCCGCGTCGGCTTCGCCGCCTACTTCAAGCCCGGCTACCTCGAGGACCACTGGGTCTGCGAGTACTGGCACGGCACGACGGCTGGCGGCTCCTCGACGCGCAGCTCGGCGCCGCACACCGATTCGCGCGACCCCGGCGTAATCGCCTTCTCCGCCGATCGGACGTGCCGCGCGACGCAGTTCGTCGACGCATCGGCACCGCGTGGCGGCGCGTGCGGCGCCGGCGAGATCGATCCCGACGACGATCGGGCTCTCCCGTCCTCGGATCTGCACCGGCCGCGTGGTTCGTCGCCGGCAATCGTGATGCCCGACGTCGGCGGCGCTGAACCTGGCAGGAGATGCTGCCGTGGGAGAAGTGTGGTCGGTCGGCCGCGATCTCGGACCCGCGATCGACGGTGCCGCCGAGCGATCTCGCGCGAGCGCTTCGACGCCGTGGCGAGCGCAGCTCGCGGGATCGCCGGACGCCGACGACGCGCCGCGCGCATCTACCGCGAGCAGCCGAATGGCCTCCGCGTGACGCCGACGGTGCTGAGCTTTCGCCGAGCGGCCCGCCGGCCGAGGTGCTGGCCACCGTTGATCGCCGCCCGAACGCTCGGCCGCCGTCTTGTCGAGCCGGCGAGCGTCCTGTACGGCCGGAGCATGCGAACCATCGTCGGCGTAACGGCCGCCGCCGTGTTTGCGGTCGCGCAGCTCGGAGCGACCGCGGACGCCGCGGTCGTCACGGTGAAGCCCGGAGAGTCGATCCGAGGCGGCCGTGGACGCGGCGCCGTCAGGCTCGACCTCATCATGGTCATGCCCGGCACGTACCACGAGCCGGAACGACCCACGCCGTCACCGTCACGCGCGACGACATCAAGCTCGTCGCACGTTCGAAAAACCGGGCAGGCTACCGTGATCCTCGAGGCGAGCGGCGCCTGGACGCCGACACGGCCTCGGTCATAAGCCCGTCGACACAAATCGACACGGACGAAGACAAGAGCGGCCGCCCTGCGGCGCACCGGCGCGCGCGAACTTCCGGTGGCGGCTTCACCGTGCGCGGCTTCTCGCGCCGGCGTCTATCGCCTGCGTCACCGGGTTCCGCATCAGCGACGTGGTTTCGGCCGACAACGGCAGTACGCGATCTTCCCATCGCTTCGCAGCACGGCCGCCTGACGCGCAGCGGGGCATGCGCACGCGCTCGGACGCCTGCCTCTATCGGCGAGGACGACAGCGTCGTTGTCGACCACAGCCTCGCCAGCGACTGCCAGATCGGCTTCGAGATCGAGAACTCCCGACACGTCGTCTGCGCGACAACGTCTCGCGCGGCAACACGGCGGGGATCATCGTCGACGTGATCAACGACCGGCTGACGACGACCTGCACCGACAACGTCGTCGAGCACAACACGTCTTCGACACGACAACCGGCCGTCGAGCGCGCTGCCGTCGGACGACACGTCGGACCTGCAGCCGGGGATCAGCATCATCGCGGGGGCCGACCGGACGACCGTGCGCAGAACACCGTCACCGGCAACTCGCTCGCGGGCATGACGCTCGTCGATTTCTGCCTCGATCGCGCCGACGTCTGTGCGATGCCGGGTCTCGAGATCGATCCGCGGCCCGACGGCAATCGCGTGATCGCGAACGTTCGAGGGCAACGGGACGCCCGTCGTCTTCCTGCCGAACGGCGGTCAGGACAACTGCTTCGCCAAGAACCGTCCGGCGCTCCCGAACGTGCTGAACTGTCACGCTCCGGAAGAGCTGGCAACGCGCCGCCGGCGGGCAGACGCGAGTCCGAGGAGCGGCTCCAGTCCGATCGCGCGCTCATGAGCCAGGTTCGTTCAGCGTACACCCGCGCTCAGTACGCCGCTTCCCAGCACGCGCCTCCCGCGCGCAGGAGCTGAGCACGAAGCGGCAGGCCGAGCGGCGGCGCCGGGAAGCCAAACGGCCGCCCATCAGGCAACACGCCGCGTCCGGCGACCACGAGCCTCGCGCGGCCGTCCGTGCCGGGCGCGACGCTCATCGTCGCAAGGCCGTCGGGCGTGCGGTCGCAGTCCGAGTACTTGAAGCGCCGGAGCGTGCCACCCGACTCGACGCGCCGCCAGCATGCCGGCACTTCCGCACGTCCCGCCCGCCGGTGCCGTCGCGGAACACGAGCGTCGGCGTGGGGCCCGACTCGTCGAAGAGACAGAGGGCGTAGCCGTCGGTCGCGGTCGGATCGCCGAGATCCGCCTCCGGTCGTCGCCTGGCCGCGCCGCTTCCCACGTGATCCGATCGCTCGTATCGACCGGACGATCGCGGAGCACGAGCGACGAAGCCGCGCGTTGCCAGGTCGCGTGACAGCCGATGGCCGGCGCCGCGACGCAACCGTCGACGAACGTCGCGGTACTCGCACGCCGCGCACGTGACCAGGCCGCCCGGGACGCACGTGCCGGCAGCACGTCGCCCGACGTGCACGCGCTGCCGTCGTCGCAGGGCATATCGTCGTCCGCAAGCGTGTCGGCCGGACACGTGCGGCACCGTCGCACGTCTCGGCGAGGTCGCAGTCGCCGGCGGCGGGCCGGCACACGGTCGTCGCGGCCTCGAACCCGCACGACGGCGAGCAGCAGTCGCCCGGCGATCTGGTTCCCATCGTCGCACGCCTCTCCCGGATCGAGCATGCCGTTGCCGCAGAAGACGGTGCAGTTCGCGACGCAGCCGTCGCCGGACGTCAGGTTCGAGTCGTCGCACGTCGCCGGCGTCGACGACGCCGTTGCCGCACGTGCCTTCGACGGCGCCGATGTCGCAGCGCGGTCCAATTGGCCGAGCGGGCCGCGTTGATCGGCCGTCGGACAGGCATTACCGCCGCTGCCCGGCGCGGCCGGGTTGGCGGCTTCGATCGCCGGGCTCGCCGCGAGCGGAAAGGCATGCGTCGGCGTCGGGCCGCCGTGGTCACCGAGCGGCGTCAGCAGAGGATCGACACCGACGAGATTGCCCGTGGCGTCGCCCGTGATCGGACAGCCGCTGACGGGCGGAGTCTGGAACAGGTTACCGACGACACGAATCGATCCCGAGCAGGCGCGCCCGGTGCCGGCAACGATGGTGTTCCGAAGCGTCGTCTGATCCGCGGCGATGGCCACGTACGGGTGGTTCTGCTCGATCGTGACGCTCTCGAAGGACCGGGCCCGCACCGATCGTGATGCAGTTGATCATCGAGCATAGGGTCTCGGGCCTGGCGTGGATTGCGCCGTCGTTGTCGCTGAAGGTGCTGTTCCGAACCGTGATCGTCGGGTCCGGTGCTCAGAAGCCGCCACCGCCCGAGAAATAGCCGGCGGCCACGATGCGGTTGCCGAAGATGGCGCTCCCGTGATGAGCGAGTCGGCCGAGCCGAGGAGCAATCCCCACCGACGGACGTCACCGCATCAGTCCCTCCGTTCGCGACGTTGCCCGCCACCACGCTGTCTCACAGGCGCGTCAAGACGCCGTAGACGCTGAGCCCACCGCCGTCGGCCGCGACGTTGTCGAGTCCGGACCGCTCTAGCACGACCGTTGCCCCGAACGAAGAGGTCGAGACGGCGCCGCCGTCGCGTGATCCCGATCCTTCCGCGCCTGCCGCGCCGTGCTGGATCGTGAGATCGCGCGCGGCGAACAACTCGCCCGTGCGCCTCGAACGCGTCCGATGCCGCCCGTCGATGACGGTCACGTCGGCGCCGTCGCCGACGATCCGCGAGCGCGTCGGTGATGTCCAGATCGCGGCTCGCGGCCAGATTCTCGTCGGCGCCGGCGATGGTGAGCACATACGTGCCCGCCGGGGTGGCGACGGTGTCGAGCCGGAAGGCGCGTTCGTCTCCTGGACCGCGGCGCGCGGCGTGCATTTCGCCGCCCGCGCTGCAGAGCCCGTCGCCGGGCACGTCGTCGCGAGCGTCGGCGGTCGAATCGACTGTAAACATTATGCGGAGCTGAGCTGGCACGCCGAGGTGCAGCCGTCGAGATCCGCGACGTTCCAGGTCGTCGCATTGCTCGGCCGGATCCACGATGCCGTTGCCGCACAGACCCTCCACCGAACCGATGTCGCACTGCGCACCGACCGGCCTCGCGAGCCCGCGTTGATCGTTGGAGATGCGTCGGATTCGGGCGTCGATGGCCGGAGCTGCCGGCGAGGAGCGGGCGCGTCGGAGTGAACCCGCCGTGGAGCCAGGCAGCCCGAGGAGCGGATCGACTCCTACCAGGTTGCCGGTGAGCGTGCCGGCGATCGTACAGCCCGCTGGGCGTCTCGATCCAGATTGTAGCCCTGCGACTGCGGCGTTCCGCACAGGCCGGCGCGCTGCCGCCGACGATGGAGGCCGATGCTGACCGTCGCTCCGGAGCGTCGCCGCACCGGCCTGCGCAGCCTCGACGTCGTCAGGCTCACCACCACGACCGGCCCGGTCGTCACCGTCGCAAGCAGCCTGATGGCGGACAGGCGGTCGCCTGGGCGGCGTAGATCGCGATGCCTGGGGCGCCTGGTTGCCGGTGATGGTGCTGTCCGGAAACGGTGAGCGTGCCCGAGCCGAGCACCCAGGATCCGCCACCGCCGGCAGGCGAAGCGCCGGTGCCGTCGACGACGTTGCCCTCGATCGTGCTGTGGAAGACGAGCACGTTGCCACTGCCTGTGAGCCCGCCGCCACCGGCGAACAGCAGCTCGCCGCCACCAACCTGGTTCGCCCGGATCAGGACGTCGTCATGTTCACGCGCCTGCATTGAACAGCCCTCCGCCGAAGCGGGCCCGTTCGATTCGATCGTCGCCCGATTCAGAATCGTGAAGTTCGCCGACACGACGCACATGCCGCCACCGCCGACGCAGGGACTGCCACCGGCGAACGTCTCGTTCTCGGCGCGGAGTCGCCGCCGCGGATCGTGAGGTCGCTCCAGCACGACCTGCTGGGAGGTCGGCGCGCTCCACCTCGAAGACGCGCCCCACCGCCGCCGTCGATCACCGTCGTACCCATGCCCGCGCCCTTGATCGTGAGCGGCTCGAGGATGTCGAGGTCGCCGGTGGCGGCGTTGTTTTCGAGCCTCCCGCGAGCGTCAGCACGAAGGTGCCGGCCGGCAGGACGATCGATGTCTTCGCCGGCGAGCGCATTCGTCTCCTGCACCGCCGCGCGAGCGTCACGCGCCGCCCCGCGCGCTACAGACGCCGTTCCCGGGCGCGTCCGTCGACCGCGTCCGCGGTCCAGGTCAGCGATGAACGTCGCAGCCATGCGTGCCGACCAGCGCCGGGCGCCGAGCAGCATCGCGACGATCACGCAGCCGAGCCGGCGCATACGACGGTCCCCCGACCACCAGGTCTAGCCGGGCCGACGTTCGACCGTCATTAAGAAACGCTCAATACCGGACCGCACCAGGACGAGCCCGTGCGGCGGCGCCGTGCGCGCCGGCGCGCGCGCGATCGCGGCCGGCGAGCACGCTCCCGCCATCGCGTCCGCCGGCGCGCTCGCCGCGGCCGATCTCGACGAGCGTGCCCGACGATGTTCCGCACCATGTGCTTCAGGAACGCCGTCGCCTCGATGCGGTAGAGCGAGGAGCGTCGCCGTCGCGCGCGAGCTCGCTCTCGAAGACGCGGCGCACGGTCGAGCGGACGGGCTCGGCGTCGGCGCCGCGGAACGCGGCGAAGTCGTGCTCGCCCACGAGCGCGGCGCCGCGCGCCTGCCATCGCGCCGACGTCGAGCGGCACGCAGCACGTGCCAGGCGTAGCGGCGCCAGAACGCCGACGGCGTCGCGCGCGTCGAGGATGCGGTACTCGTAGACGCGGCTCTGCGCGTGCGCGGCGCGGATCGAAGGCGTCGTCGACGACCGTGACCTCGCGGATCGGCGACGTCGTCGGGCGTGAGCGCGTTCAGGCTCCGACGAGGAGCCGGCTCGAGGTCGTCGGGACGCGCGCGACGCGGCACCGCGACCACCTGACCGCACGGCGTGCACGCCGGCGTCGGTCCGACCCGCGCCGCGGACGCGCACCGGCTCGCGGAGCGCGGTCGCGAGCGCCTGCTCGAGCACGCCCTGCACGGTCGGGCCGTCGGGCTGGAGCTGCCAGCCGAGGTACGCCGTGCCCTCGTACTCGACGAGCAGCTTCAGCTGCAGGGCTTCGTCCTCCGAAGAGCGCCAGCTCGAACCACTTCCAGAAGCACGTCGACGTCGACGAAGCCGATCTCGCGGAGCCACGCGGCACTGGACGCTCGACCGGCGCCAGGATGTTGTCGGCCTTGTCGGGCCGCGCGTGGTACTGCGGCGCGACCGCATCGCAGCTCGACGCCTCGCTCCCGCGCGTCGGCGCCGCGGCCTGAAAGCGACCATCGCCTCGTCGTGCAGCGCCTCGACCGCGGGCGTCGCGCTCGCCACGTGCTCGAGGTCGAGGAACGTCCCGCCCGGCGACGAGCGCGGCGAAGATCTCGCGTAGAGCGTGCGCTTGCGCGCGTCAGGCGAGGTGGTGGATCGCGAAGCCCGAGACACGACGACGTCGGCCTCGCGGCATCGCGCAGCCACGCAGGCGTCGCGCAGGTCGACGGGCGCACCTGCGCGCGGCGCCGCGCAGCGGCGCCGAGCCGCTTGCCCGCGAGCTCGCGCATCGCGCTCGAGTAGTCGAGCGCGACGCCGCGTCGCGTCCGGGAAACGCGCGTCAGAACGGCGTCGAGCAGGACCGCGTCGCCGCGCCGAGGTCGACGACGCGCTCGACCGGCCGCGTCGCGCTGCCGGAGCACGTGCAGCAGGACGTCGATCTGCGCGCGGCTCTCGGGCACGATCGCGCGCGCGCTCGGTCGCGAAGCGTCGCGACCGCGCGATCGCGCCAGGCTTCGCCGCGTCGCCATCGCCTCAGTCGACCGCGCCGCGCATGAGGATCTCGGCGATCTGGACGGCGTTGAGCGCGGCGCCCTTCTCGATGCTGTCGAGCGCGATCCAGAAGGCGAGCCCGTTCGCGCACCGACGGGTCGTCGCGGAGCCGGCCGACGTGCGTCGCCTGCGAGCCGACGACGTCGGCGGGCGTCGGCAGCGCCGACGACCTCGCCGTCCTCGTGCACGAGAAGCCCGCGCGCGCGCGGAGCACGCGCTCGCCGCGCGTCGCGGCCGAGCGGCCGCTCGAGCTCGACGCTGACGCTGGCGCCCATGCCGAAGAACATCGGCACGCGGACCGCCGTCACGCTGCATCGCGAGCGTCGGGCAGGTCGAGCACCCGCCGCGACCTCGGCGACGACGGCGCGCTCGTGCGACGGTGATGCCGTCGATCTCGACCGTGCCGACCTGCGGCACGCAGTTGAAGCGCGCGGCGGAGCGCGACGTCGTCGTCGCCGCGGCCCGGAGAGGAGCGCGATGCTCTCCGTCGAGAGGTGCTCGACCGCGCGCCGGCCCGCGCCCGGCCGCGCTCTGGTAGGTCGACACGACGACGCGCCGGAGGCCCGCGGCCTCGGCGAGCGGCGCCGAGCACGACGGCGAGGCCCGACCGCCGTGCTGCTCGGCGACGCGACGAGGTCCGGCGGCTCGCGTCGCGTCGAGCAGCGCCGCGTTCACCTCGGGCACGACGAGCGGCACGCTCGTCGTCGAGCCGGAAGCGGCTCGAGCGGTCGACCACGCGCGCGCCCGCCCGGACCGCGTCGGCGCGCGCACTGCGCCCGCGACCGTCGGCCCGGCCGCGAAGAACGCGACGTCGATGCCGCGAAACGCGTCGGGACCGACGAGGCCGACGCGTCGCGTCGTCGAGCTGCCGTCCGGCCGTGCGCGCCGAGCCGAGCCGGGCGCGGAGCTCGCGCGACCGGCACCTGCGCGCTCGCCGAGCAGCCGGATGATCTCTCTCGCCGACGAGGCTCGGTCGCGCCGACGACCGCGACGGCGAAGCTCTCGCCCGCCATCAGCGTCCCCGAGCCGCTCGCGCACGAGCCGACCCATCGCGCGGCAGCCGATCGCCGTTTCGCCCGGCGCCGGCGAGGTCGGCGGTGCGGTGGCCGGCGTCGAGCACGGCGCCGACCGCGCGCTCGATCTCGTCCGCCGCCGCCGGCAGCGCGAGCGAGTAGCGGCAGCAGCATCGCGGCCGAGAGGATCGCGGCGAGCGGGTTCGCCTTGTCCTGCCCGGCGATGTCGGGCGCCGAGCCGTGGATCGGCTCGTAGAGGCCGCGGCAGCGCGTCGCCCGGCACCGGGCGCGCCGCGCGAGCGACGCCGACGGCAGCATGCCCATCGAGCCGGCGAGCATCGACGCCTCGTCGGTCAGGATGTCGCCGAAGAGGTTCTCGGTGACGATCACGTCGAAGTCGCGCGGCCGGCGGATCAGAGTGCATCGCCATCGCGTCGACCAGGACGTTCTCGAACGCGACGTCGGGATACTCGCGCGCGACCTCGGTGCGCGACCTCGCGCCAGAGGCGCGACGTCGGACATGACGTTCGCCTTGTCGACCGACGTGACCTTCTTCCGGCGCTGCGCGCGCGAGCAGCGAAGCCGGCGCGCACGAGCCGCGCGATCTCCGCCTCGGTGTAGAGGCAGCGTGTCGACCGCCTCGCGGCCCGTGGCGCCGTCGTCCGCCGCTCGCTCGGCTGGCCGAAGTAGATGCCGCCGGTGAGCTCGCGGATGACGACGAGGTCGACGCCCTCGAGCACCTCGGGCCGGAGCGCCGACGAGCGCACGAGCGCCGGCACGGTCCAGACCGGCCGGAGGTTCGCGTAGACGCCGAGGCCCTTGCGAAGGCCGAGCAGCGCCTGCTCCGGACGCACGCGTCGCCTTCGGATCGTCCCACTTGGGCCCGCCGACGGCGCCGAGCAGCACGGCGTCGGCGCGCGCGCGCGCTCGAGCTCGGCCGGCGGCGAGCGGCTGGCCGGTGGCGTCGATCGCCGCGCCGCCGATGCGGCCCGTGATCGAGACGCGAGCTCGACGCCGTGCCGCGGCGCGACGAGCTCGAGCGCCGGCGACCGCCTCGGCGGTGACCTCCGGGCCGATGCCGTCGCCGGCGAAGACCGCGATCGTGGCGTCGCGTCACGGACCGACCTCGGCACGTCGTGCGCCGCGCGCCGGCGCAGCCGGCGGTACTCGAGCTTGTTGAGCGCGTTCAGGTACGCGAGCGCGCTCGCCTGGATGATGTCGGTGTGGCTGCCCTGCCCCATCACGGCGACGCCGTCCTCGGGACACGAGGCACGACACCTCGCCGAGCGCGTCGGTGCCGCCGGTGATCGCCTTCACGACGTAGCGGTCGAGCCGCGGGTGCATGCCCGGTCAGATCGCTGAGCGCCTTGAAGCAGGCGTCGACCATGCCGTCGCCGACGCGCGTGGCCCGCGTGCTCCTCGCCGTCGATGCGTGATCTTCACGGTGGCGTGCGGCACGGCCATGCTCGACGACGTGACGTTCAGGTACGACGAGCTCGTAGCGGTCGCGGACGTCCGCGCGTCGACTCCTGCGGCGACGAGCGCGATCAGGTCCTCGTCGTAGACGGCCTTCTTCGTGTCGGCGAGCGCCTTGAAGCGCTCGAAGAGCGCGGTTCATGTCGACCTCGGTCGTGTCGAGGCCCAGCTCGCGGATGCGCGCGACGAGCGCGTGGCGGCCCGAGTGCTTGCCGAGCACCAGGCGGTTCGACGCGAGCCCGATCGATTCCGGGCGTCATGATCTCGTAGTTCTGCCGGTACTTGAGGACGCCGTCCTGGTGGATGCCGGCCTCGTGCGCGAACGCGTTCTCGCCGACGATCGCCTTGTTCACCTGGACCGCGAGCCCGGTGATCTGCGACGACGAGCCGGCTGGTCGCGTAGATCTCGCTCGGTGACGATGTCCGGTGTCGACGCCGAAGCTGCTCGCGGCGCGTCTTGCATCGCCATCGACGATCTCTTCCATGGCCGTGTTGCCGGCGCGCTCGCCGATGCCGTTGATCGTGCACTCGATCTGGCGCGCGCCGTTCTGCACGGCCGCGAGCGAGTTCGCCGTCGCCAGGCCCGAGGTCGTTGTGGCAGTGCGCGCTCCAGACGACCTTGTCGGCGCCGGGCACGCGCTCGCGGAGCGTCTTGAAGAGCGCGCCGTACTCCTGCGGCAGCGCGTAGCCGGTCGTGTCGGGCACGTTGATCGACCGCGCGCCCGCCTCGATCACCGCGGCGAAGACCTCGATCATGTAGTCGAGGTCGCTGCGCGACGCGTCCTCGGCCGAGAACTCGACGTAGTCGAGGTGCTGCTTCGCGCGCGTGACGGCCCAGACCGCGGCGTCGCGGACGTCCTGCCGGCTCATCATGAGCTTGTGCTTCAGGTGGATGTCCGACGTGGCGATGAACACGTGGATGCCCGGGCGCTTCGGCGCTTGCTCGACGGCCTTGAGCGCGCGGTCGATGTCCTGCTCGCGCGTGCGGGCGAGCGACAGCACGATCGGCTTCGTGACGACGCGAGGCGACGCGGCGGACGGCCTCGTAGTCGCCGTCGCTCGAGGCCGCGAAGCCCGCCTCGATCACGTCGACGCCCAGGTGCTCGAGCTGGCGCGCGATCGCGAGCTTCTCCTCCATGTTCATGGTGGCGCCCGGCGATTGCTCGCCGTCGCGCAGCGTGGTGTCGAAGATCTGTACCCGGTCCATCGGGCGTCGTCCTTTCCGCCACCGTCGGGGACCCTACCGCATCATGGCCCAAAAACACGAAAGCCACGGTGGGTGGGACCCGCCCGTGGCTCTGCGCTGAGAGCGTTGGCGGTGTGCCCTACGCTCGCGCGAAGCCCGCGGGCGGGCTCGTAAGGACGAGGCCCAGAAGCTCCTCACGCAGTCGCAGGGCGCGAACGATCATTGATCTCTGGGTACCGACGCGGCTCGCCGGCGTCGTCAAGCCGACGCGTCGCGCGCGCGGCCGCGCGTCGGCGCGGCCGGCCCGGCGCCGCCGCCGCCGTCGCGTCGCCGAGCGCCGGACGAGCCACGTCACCGGGCCCGAGAGCGCGAAGCCGCGTGAGGCCGAGGAACAGCATCGGCTGGTGCGCGCCGATCGTGAGCAGCACGACGACGATCAAGCCGAGCAGCACCGGGAACGGGTGCCGGCGGTGGATGTGGAATTCCTTGAACGAGAAGTAGCGGATCTCGCTCACCATGAGCGCCGCGACGCCGAAGATGACGAGCAGCATGAGCATGTGCTTGTTCGGCGTGTCCTCGCCGCCCAGGTAGTAGAAGAGCAGCACCGTCGTCGGCGACGACGTCGGCCGCCGGCCGGGCTCGGCAGGCCGAGGAAGTGCCGCTTCTCGACCGTACCGACCTGCACGTTGAAGCGCGCGAGCCGGAGCGCGCGCGCACGCGACGTAGACGCGTCGCCGCGAGCCAGCCCCAGCGGCCCCACGGCGCGAGCGCCCACGTGTAGACGAGGAAGCCGGGCGCGACGCCGAACGCGATCAGGTCGGCGAGCGAGTCGTACTGCATGCCGAACGAGCTGGTCGCGCGCGTGAGCCGCGCGATGCGGCCGTCGAGCATGTCGCAGAGCTGCGCCAGCAGGATCATGTACGCGGCGGTCCGGTAGCGCGCCGTTGTGCGTGCAGATGATCGAGTAGAAGCCCGGCGACGAGCCCGCCCGTCGTGAAGAGGTTCGGCAGGATGTAGACGCCGCTCGCGGAGCGGCGGGATGCGCCGGCGACGGCGGCTCGGGAACGACGCTCAGCGTCGGGCGGCGTCCATCCGTCGCTGCGCTGGCAGCTCGCGCGAGCACGCTCACGCCGGCGACGACGCGGTCGCCCTTCGGCGACGCGCGCGGGCACGTCGGGCGGCAGGATAGACGTCGACGCGCGAGCCGAACATGATCACGCCGTACGCGCTCGCCGCGCTCGAGCACGTCGCCCGACCGGCGGCGGCAGACGATGCGCCGCGCGAGGACGCCGGCGATCTGCACGACGAGGAAGCGCCGGCCGCCCTGCTCGAGCACCATCGCGTTCCGCGCTCGTTGTCGAGCGACGCCTTGTCCTCCCACGCCGCGCGGAACTTGCCGGCCGTGTGCTGGAGCGCGCGTGATCGCGGCCGGCGACGGGCTCCGGTTCACGTGCACGTCGAGCGGCGACATGAAGATGCTGATCTGCGTCGCCGGCGCGTGCAGGAACACGGTCCTCGCGCACCGGCCGACGACGTCGACGACGCCTGCCGTCGGCGGGCGACACGACCGCACGCGAGTCGTCGCGGCGCCGTGCGCGCGCGGGTCGCGGAAGAACCACAGGCAGAAGCCGACGCCGAGGACGCAGCGGCAGCGATGGACCACGGGTGGCCCGGCGAGCGGTGCCGACCGACGGCGACCACGCCCGAACACCGCCGCCGCCGTCCCGATCACCGCCCACCCTTCGGGCGCGATCGAGGTTCCGCGCATCGCTCAGTTCCGCGACCGGTCGACCAGCCGCTCGCTCTTGAGCCACGGCATGAGGCCGCGGAGCGCGCGCGCCGACGTCCTCGATCGGATGCTTCTCGGCCTCGCGTCGGAGCTCGCGGAAGTGCGGCATGCCGCAGCGGTACTCCGTGATCCACTCGTCGGCGAACTTGCCGGACTGGATGTCGGCGAGGATCTGCTTCATCGCCTTGCGCGTCTCGTCGGCCGACGACGCCGCTTGCCGCGCGTCATGTCGCCGTACTCGGCGGTGTTGCTGATCGAGTAGCGCATGTTGGCGATGCCGCCCTCGTAGATCAGGTCGACGATCAGCTTCACCTCGTGCAGGCACTCGAAGTACGCCATCTCCGGCGGGTAGCCCGCCTCGACGAGCGTCTCGTAGCCGGCGCGGATGAGCTCGGTGAGGCCGCCGCAGAGGACGGCCTGCTCGCCGAAGAGGTCGGTCTCGGTCTCGTCCTTGAACGTCGTCTCGATGACGCCGGCGCGCGTGCCGCCGATCGCCTTCGCGTAGGCGAGCCCGACCTTCGCGGTGTCGCCGCTCGGATCCTGCTGCGACGGCGAGCAGGCACGGCACGCCGCGGCCCTTCTGGTACTCGCTGCGGACGAGATGCCCGGGCCCTTCGGCGCGACCATGAAGACGTTCACGTCGGCCGGCGGCACGACCTTCTTGAAGTGGATGTTGAAGCCGTGGCCGAACGCCAGGTACTTGCCCGTCGTCAGGCCGAGCGCGATGTCGCGCTCGTAGATCTCGCGCGCCCTGCTCGTCGGGCGTGAGCATCATGATGACGTCGGCTTCCTTCGCCGCCGTCGGCCGTGTCGACGACGCGGAGCCCGGCGTTCTCGGCCTTCGGGCGCGACGCGCTGTCGGCGCGGAGCCCGACGCGGACGTCCATGCCGCTGTCCTTCAGGTTGAGCGCGTGGGCGTGGCCCTGGCTGCCGTAGCCGATGATCGGCGATCTTCTTGCCCTTGAGCGGGTCGAGGGTCGCGTCCTGGTCGTGGTGGACCTTCATGCTCATGCTGCGCGATCCTTGTCCTTGCCGTCGATCGTGAACGTCGCGGTGCCGCGGAACATCGCGACCCTGCCGGTGCGCACGATCTCGGTGATGCCGATCGGCTTCAGCAGCTCGATCAGCGCGTTGATCTTGTCCTCGGCGCCCGGTCGATCTCGACGACGTAGGAGCTGGCGCGAGACGTCGATGACCTTCGCGCGGAAGATGTCGACGATGTTCAGCGAGCTCGCTGCGCGTCTTGCTCGTCGGCCGCGACCTTGATGAGCACCAGCTCGCGCTCGACGTGCGCGGTCTCGGTGAAGTCGGTCACCTTGATGACCGGCACGAGCTTGTTGAGCTGCTTCTCGACCTGCGCGAGCACCTGGTCGTCGCCGCGCGTGACGAGCGTGATGCGCGAGACGGTCGGGATCGAGCGTCTCGGCGACCGACAGGCTCTCGATGTTGAAGCCGCGGCCGCTGAAGAGCGCCGGCGACGCGCGCCAGCACGCCGAACTCGTTCTCGACCAGGACGGAGATGCGTGTGGCGCATCGGGTCAGTGCGGGCGGTGGCGGGACAGGATCTCCATGATCCGGTCCTTGCCGGCGAGCTTCAGCTTCTGGATGCGTTTCTTCTCGACCTCCTCTTCGGGCGAGAGATGCGATTCGCCCCTGGAACTCCGCCAGCTGCCGCTCGAGATCACGTGCTCTTCGTAGTAGCGCCTGAGCTCGGGATCCCGGTCGAGCAGCGTCTTTATCAAATCCTCGTCCTTTTCGCTCCATTCGACGCCCCTCGTCGCGGGAAACTCGTAGCTAATATGCGCCAAAACGGGTTGTCAACGCGAGTCCCCGACGTCACGAGCGCCGGGCCAGCTCGGCCTGCGACGCCCGCACGTAGGCAGGCTCGAGCGTGCCCGGGTCGGCCCCACCGCCCGCGGCCAGCAATCGCGGCCGCCGAGCCGCGCGACGATGCCGCCACGCGGGTGGTGGGTCGCGAACGACCATGCACGTGCGCCGCCGGCACGCCAGCTCCGATAGGCCGTCGACCGCGTCGCCGACGACGATCGCCGACGCCGCGAGTGCGCGGCGGCGAGCGCCGCGGGCCGGAGCGCCTCGTCCGGCGTCCGCCGGACGAGGCCGTCGCGGTGCGCTCGGAAGGAGCGCCGCGTAGACCTCGCGCATCCGGCGCGTCGAGCACGGCCCAGACGACGCGTCGCCGGGCGCCGCGTCGGCGGCCCAGGCGAGCGCTTCGAGCGTCGAGCACGGCGGCGATCGGCAGGCCGCCGGCGAACGCGATGCCCTTCGCGAGCGCGAGGCCGATGCGGAGCCCGGTGAACGAGCCCGGGCCGATCGACACCGCGAGCGCCGTCGACGTCGCGCCCAGCCGACGCCGGCGCGCTCGAGCGCGCCGCTCGACGAGCGCCGGCAGCGACGCGGCCGTGCGACCGCGTGCGTCGCGCTCCACGACCTCGGCGACGACGTCGTCGTCGCGCGCGACGCCGACCGTCGCCGTCCACGTGGCGGTGTCGATGCCGAGGACGAGCAGGACGGTCAGCCCTGCACGAGCCGATGGATGTCGTTGTAGAAGACGAACACCATCAGGCTGACGAGCAGCAGCACGCCCGACCTGCTGCGCGAGCTCGAGCGCGCGCGGCTTGAGCGGCCGGCCGAGGACGCCCTCGATCGAGAGCAGCGCCGAGATGCCCGCCGTCGAGCGCCGGGACCGGCATGCAGGTTCAGCACGCCGAGGTTGATCGACAGGAGCGCCAGCATCGTGAGGTAGTTCCAGACGCCGTTGCCGCGCCTGCCGGCCGGCCGCCTGCGCGATCGCGATCGGGCCGCCGAGCTCGCTCAGCGGCACGCGGCCCGGTGACCATCTGGCCGAGGCCCTGCAGCACCGGCGAGCGCCGGTGCCGACGTCTGCTGCGCCGGCGAGCGCGATCGCCGTCGAACGGGCCGACGGCCTCCCAGTCGTGCGACGGCTCGACGCCGATCAGGTACGCGCGCTCCGGTCCTCGCCGACCGTCGAGGCTCGTGACGTCGTGCAGCTCCGGCGTGACGTCGAGCTCGGACCTGCGTGCCGTCGCGCTCGACGACCAGCGTGGAGCGTCTTGCCCTCGGAGCGCGCGGACCGTCTTCGACAGCGTCTCCCACGTGTCGATCGCGCGTGCCGTCGATCGACGACGACGACGGTCGCCGGCTTGAGCCCGGCGCGATCCGCCGGCGTCGTCGCGCTGACGCCGCCGACGCGCGGCTCGGTCGACGGCGATCGGCGCGCCGACGCGCGCGAACACGAGCGCGTAGACGAGGAACGCGAACACGAAGTTCGTCGACCGGGCCGGCGAACGATGATCGCCGCGCGCCGCAGCGGCGACTGCGTCGAGAACGCGCGATGCCGCGCTCGAGCGGCGACCGGCTCGTCGCCGTCGGCGTCCTCGCCGAGCATCTTCACGTAGCCGCCGAGCGGGATCGCGGAGAGGCGCGTACTCCGGTCTCGCCGCGCTGGCGGCGCCAGAGCACCGGGCCGAAGCCGATCGAGAAGCGCAGCACCTTGACGCCGAGCCGCTTCGCGGTGAGGAAGTGCCCGAGCTCGTGCACGAACACGAGGACGCCGAGCGCGACGACGAAGGCGAGCCGTCGTGACGACCGGATCGGGGATGGTCATCGACGCACCTCAGCGACCGAGCGACGGCCGCGTAGTAGTACGTGAACACGAACGGGAACAGCAGGCTGTCCAGCCGATCCAGGATGCCACCGTGACCGGGGATAATCCAGCCGGAGTCCTTCGCGCCGAAGGCGCGCTTGAGCGCCGACTCGCAGAGGTCGCCGAATTGCGCGAGCACGCTCAGCATCGAGCCCGAGGCCGATCGCCTCGCCGGCGCCGAGTGCCGGTGCAAGAGCGCATGCATGAGCAGAGCCGACAAGCACTGCGCCGACGACGGCGCCGATCGCGCCCTCGACCGTCTTGCTCGGGCTCACCTGCGGGCGCGAGCTTGCGCCGTCCGAACGCCCGGCCCGCGAAGTAGCCGCCGGAGTCGGAGCCGAACACGGCGGCGACGGTGAACAGCACCCACCGCCACCCGTCGCCGCTCGGCAGCTCGCGCATGAGCGTCACGTGCGGCATGAAGAAGCCGACGTAGAGCACGCCCAGCGAGCTGCAGCCCGAGGCGATGTGACCGCCGCCGGCGAGGTCGTCGTGGCGCGAGCGACGAACGCCGAGCCCGACGACGACCGTCGAGGCTCACGCCCGCGCCCCACACGTTCGGATCGCGCGTCGCGACGCCCGCGCGCGACGAGCAGCCCGAACGACGATGCCGGCGTCACGCGCTCCGGCATGTGCTCCGGAAGCGCCATCGCGAAGTACTCGGCAGAGCGCGATCGCGGTGACGACCATGATGAAGCTGGCGAACAGCTCGCCGGCAGGCGCCCAGACGATGAACAGCCACAGCGCCGGGATGGCGACGGCCGCGGTCGCGAGCCGCTAGCGTATCGGCGCCTAGCATGGGCGCGCCGCGGCGCGCCTCAGCTCGTCGCGGCACGGAGCGCGGCCTCGCGCTCGACCTGCGCCGGCGTGCGTGCCGAAGCGGCGCTGCGCGCTGCTCGAAGAACGCCGAGCGCCTCGCTGGAACTCGCGCTCGCGGAAGTCGGGCCAGAGCGTGTCGGTGACGTAGATCTCGGTGTACGCGAGCTGCCACAGGAAGAAGTTGCTGACGCGCATCTCGCCGCTCGTGCGGATGAGCAGGTCGGGATCGGGGATGTCCGTCGGTCGTCGAGGTGGCTCCGGACGACCGTGTCGTGCGTGATCGCGTCGGGCTCGAGCTCGCCGCGCTTCACCTTGCGCGCGATCGCCCGCGCCGCGCGCGGTGATCTCCTCGCGCCCGCCGTAGCTCACGGCGAGGATCGACCGTCATGCCGGTGTTGTCGCGCGTGGCCGCGATCGCCGCGCGCAGCGCCTCGCGCACCGCGGGCGGCAGGCGCCGCAGCGCTCCGACGGCGAGCAGCCGGATGCTGTGCTTCATCATCTTGTCGAGCTCGCTCGCCAGGTACCGGCGCAGCAGCTGCATGAGCGCCGTCGACCTCGCTGCGGCGGCCGGTTCCAGTTCTCGGTCGAGAACGCGAACAGCGAGAGGTACTGGATGCCGAGCTGCCGCGCCGATCTCGACGACGGCGCGCACGGAGTCCTTGCCGACGCGGTGGCCGTGCAGGCGCGGGAGGCCGCGCTGCTCGGCCCAGCGCCCGTTGCCGTCCATGATGACGGCGACGTGCTGCGGCAGGCGTGCGGGATCGAGTCTCCGATCATCACACCGCCATGATCTCGTCTTCTTTGGCCTTCACCATCTTGTCGACGCGCTCGATGTACTCCTTGGTCAGCGCCTCGACCTTGTCGTGCCGCGTGCCGGCGATCGTCCTGCGTGATCTCCTTGTCCTTCTCGAGCTCCTTCAGCATCTCGAGCGCGTCGCGGCGGTGGTTGCGCACCGACACGCGATAGTCCTCGGCGACCTTGCGGACGTGCTTCACGAGCTCGCTGCCGCCGCTCCTCGGTGAGCGGCGGGATCGGGACGCGGATGATCTTGCCGTCGTTCTGCGGGTTGAGCCCCAGGTCGGACATGTGGATCGCGCGCTCGATCGCCTGGAGCGCCGTCTTGTCGAAGCGGCTGGATCACGAGGAGCGTCGCCTCGGGCGCGTTCACGCGTCGCGACCTGGTTCAGCGGCGTCTTCGCGCCGTAGTACTCGACGATGAGCCCGTCGAGCAGCGTGCGTCGTGGCGCGCCCGGTGCGCACGTGGCCGCAGGTCCTTCTTGAAGCGCGCCGAGCGTCGTCCTCCATCTCCTGCCTTGGCCGTATCGATGCACCTCGTTCGTCATGCTCGGCCCTCCGTGCACGAGGGTACCGATCCGCTCGCCGCGTCGACGGCCCGCAGGATGTTGCCGGGCTGCATCAGGTTGAAGACGAGGATCGGCATGCTGTTGTCCATGCACAGCGATATCGCGGTCGCGTCCATGACCTGGAGCTGGCGGTTCAGGACGTCGATGTAGGTGAGCTCCTCGAAGCGGCGCGCGCTCCGGGTGCTTCTCGGGTCGGCGTCGTAGACGCCGTCGACGCGCGTCGCCTTGAAGATGACCTCGGCGCCGATCTCCATCGGCGCGGAGGCTCGCGGCGGTGTCGGTCGTGAAGAACGGGTTGCCGGTGCCGGCGGCGAAGATCACGACGCGGCCCTTCTCGAGGTGGCGCATCGGCGCGGCGGCGGATGTACGGCTCGGCGACCTGCTGGCATCTCGATCGCCGACTGCACGCGCGTCGGCACGCCGAGCTTCTCGAGCGCGTCCTGCAGCGCGAGCGCGTTGATGACGGTGGCGAGCATCCCCATGTAGTCGCCGGTGGCGCGGTCGATGCCGGCTGCGCCTGCTCGCCGCGAGGCCGCGGAAGATGTTGCCGCCGCCGATCACGAGCGCGAGCTCGCAGCCGACCGCGTGGACGTCGCGTCAGCTCGGCGGCGAAGCCGCCGAGCACGCGTCGGGTCGATGCCATAGCCGCCGGCACCGGCCAGCGCCTCCCCGCTGATCTTCAGGAGGACGCGACGGTAGCGCGGCGCGCCGGACGCGGCCGGCGCGGGCTCAGGCTCCGGACGCGCCTCCAGCGGCGTCCTCCTTGTCGTCGCCCGGCCTGCGTCTCGCCGAGCTGGAAGCGCGCGAAGCGGCGCACCGCCACGTTCACGCCGAACCGGACGATCGCCTCCTTCACGAGGTCGCTCGACGGTCCGGTCGCTCTGCTTCACGAAGGGCTGCTCGAGCAGGCAGACGTCCTTGTAGAAGCGCTCGACCTGCCCGTCGACGATGCGCTCGATGACCTGCGCGGGCTTGCCGCGTGCCTCGGCCTGCTCGCGGTAGATGCCGCGCTCGCTCTCGAGCTCGTCGGCCGGCACCTCTTCGCGCGACACGTAGCGCGGCGTCGGCCGCGGCGACCTGCATCGCGAGGTCCTTCACCAGCTGCTGGAACTCGTCGGTCTTCGGCGACGAAGTCGGTCTCGCAGTTGACCTCGATCGAGGACGCCGATCTTGCCGCCGGGATGGATGTACGACGCCGATCGTGCCGTCGGTCGCCGCGCGCGCTCGCCTTCTTGGCGGCCTTCGCGAGGCCCTTGCTCGCGCAGGATGCGGACGCGCCTTCTCGACGTCGCCGCTCCGCCTCGCCGAGCGCCTTCTGACAGTCGAGCGAGACCCGCGCCGGTCTTCTCGCGCAGCTCCTTCGACGAGCGCGAGTGCTCATGCGACGGCCGCCTCCGCGCCTCTCGCGCCGTCGTCGGCTCGCTCGCGACCGGCGCGCCGCTCGTCGTCCGCGACGGCTCGCGCCCGCGCCGCGCTGGCGCTCCTCGTAGATGTTGCGGCCTTCGATCACGGCCTCGGCGATCGCCGCGCAGAAGAGCCGGATGGCGCGGATCGCGTCGTCGTTGCCGGGGATCTTGTAGTCGATCAGGTCGGGGTCGCAGTTGGTGTCGACGACGGCGACGACCGGGATGCCGAGCTTGTTCGCCTCCTTGACCGCGATCTCCTCCTTCTTGGGATCGATCACGAAGAGGAGCGTCGGGCAGCTTGCGCATGCCCTTGATGCCGCCGAGCGACTGAGAGGAGCTTCTCGCGCTCGCGCCGCAGCCCGATGCATCTCGCTTCTTGGTGAGCGCGTTCAGCGATCTGCGGATCTTCGAGCATCTCGTCGAGCTTCTTCAGGCGGTCGATCGACTGCTTGATCGTCTGGAAGTTCGTGAGCGTGCCGCCGAGCCAGCGCGTGTTCACGTAGAACGCGCCGCAGCGCTCGGCCTCTTCGCGGATGGCGTCCTGCGCCTGCTTCTTCGTGCCGACGAACAGGATCTGCGCCGCCCTGCGCCGATGCGGTCGCGCACGAAGCCGTACGCGTCGCGGAACATCTTCACCGTCTGCTGCAGATCGATGATGTAGATGCCGTTGCGGGCGCCGAAGATGTACGGCTTCATCTTCGGGTTCCAGCGGCTGGTCTGGTGCCCGAAGTGGACGCCCGCTTCGAGCAGGTTCTTCATGGTGACATCCGTCATACGTGTCTTCTCGCGATCGGTCCCCTCCGTAGCAGGCGAAACGCGGGGCCATACCAGAAGCAGCGCCGGCAGACGCAATCGCCGCGTCACTGGCTCATCGAGTCGAGGAACTCGCTGATTCGCCTTGGTTCCCTTGAGCTTGTCGTGCAGGAACTCCATCGCCTCGACGGTATTGAGCTGCGTGAGCAGCTTGCGCAGGATCCAGACGCGGTTCAGCACGTCCCGCGGCAGCAGCAGCTCCTCCTTGCGCGTGCCCGACCGCGTCGACGTCGATCGCCGGGAAGATCCGCTTGTCCATGAGGCGCCGGTCGAGGTGGATCTCCATGTTCCCGGTGCCCTTGAACTCCTCGAAGATCACCTCGTCCATGCGGCTGCCGGTGTCGACCAGGGCGGTGCCGATGATGGTGAGGCTGCCGCCGTCCTCGATGTTGCGCGCGCGCGCCGAAGAACTTCTTCGGCCCGCGGAGCGCGTTCGAGTCGACGCCGCCCGAGAGGATCTTGCCGCGCGGCGGGACGACCGCGTTGTAGGCGCGCGCCAGGCGCGTGATCGAGTCGAGCAGGATGACGACGTCGCTGCCCGTGCTCGACCAGGCGCTTCGCCTTCTCGATGACCATCTCGGCGACCTGCACGTGGCGCGTCGCGCGGCTCGTCGAAGGTCGAGCTCACGACCTCGCCCTTCACCGAGCGCTGCATGTCGGTGACCTCTTCGGGCCGCTCGTCGATGAGCAGCACGATGAGGACGACCTCGGGGTGGTTCGCGGTGATGCCGTGCGCGATGTTCTGCAGCATCACCGTCTTGCCGGTGCGCGGCGCGCGCGACGATGAGGCCGCGCTGCCCCTTCCCGATCGGCGTCGAGCAGGTCGATGATGCGCGTCGTGATGCTCGCTCGTCGGTCGTACTCGAGCACGAGCTGCTCGTTCGGGATAGAGCGGCGTCAGGTTGTCGAAGAGGATCTTGTCGCGCGCGCGCTCGGGCTCCTCGAAGTTGATCGTCTCGACCTTGAGCAGCGCGAAGTAGCGCTCGCCTTCCTTCGGCGGCGCGGATCTGCCCGGCGACGACGTCGCCGGTGCGCAGGTTGAAGCGGCGGATCTGGCTCGGCGAGACGTAGATGTCGTCGGGCCCGGCAGGTAGTTGTAGTCGGGCGCGCGCAGGAAGCCGAAGCCGTCCGGCAGGATCTCGAGCACGCCCTCGCCGCAGATCGAGGCCGTTCTGCTCGGTCTGCGCCTGCAGGATCGCGAAGATCAGCTCCTGCTTGCGCAGCGCCGCCGCGCCCTCGATGTTCGCGCTCCTGCGCGAGCGGCGCCAGGTCGGCGATGCTTCTTCGCCTTGAGCGCCTTCGAGGTCGAGCGGCGGCGGCTCGCACTGCGCCGCTGCGCGCCGGCGCGACCGTCGACGTCTGCTCCGTCGTCGCTCGGCCGCGTCGCGACGTCGCCACGGCGACTCTTGGCGCGACGCCCGGCGCGGCGTGCTCGTCTCATCGGCTCGCTCCCGCGTCGCTCACCGACGACCCCTCCCGTCTCACGCGCTGGATGCGCGTCGGCCACCGGTACCGATGCGCTATCGCGGTGGAACGAAACGGATGTACCTCGCTCGCGTGGGCCGGGCTCGAGGCTGTGACGCGATGCGACTGAGCTGGAGAGTACGGGACGACGGCCTGTAGCTGTCAAGGTTAATGTAGGCGATTTCCGCGTGTCTCGCGCGACCTTGGCGCAGAGCGGCCACGACCGCCGCTCGAGGTCCGGCGGAAGCGGCGACTCGACGCGCCATCGCGCTCGCCGGTCACGGGATGCGACGAACGCGATCGCGCCGCGTGCAGCGCCTGCCGCGGACACGTCGCAGGATCGCCGCCGGCGCCGGCGCGCCGCGCCGCGCGTCCGCCGTACACGCGATCGCCGACGATCGGATGGCCGAGCGCTCGCGAGGTGGACGCGGATCTGGTGCGTCCGGCCCGTCTCCGGCGCGAGTCGGCAGCAGCGTCGCACCCGGAAGCCGCTCGACGCACCGTCCAGCGCGTGACCGCCGCGCGCCCGCGGCGGCTGCGCACGCTCATGCGCTTGCCGCTCGCGCGGATGGCGCCCGATCGGGCTGATCGATCGTCCCCGACTCGCCGCGCGGACGCGCCCGTGGACGACGCGCACGTAGCGCTTCTCGATCGTCCGCGTCGCGGAACTGGCGCGCGAGCGCCTCGAGCGCCGCGCGGCGTCCGCGCCACCAGCAGGACGCCCGACGTGTCGCGGTCGAGAGCGATGCACGATGCCCGGCCGCTCGGCGATCGCCGACGCCGGCCGAGCGCTCCGAGCCGGTGGAGCGAGCGCGTTCACGACCGTCCCGCGCCGGCGCGCCCGGCGCCGGATGGACGACCATGACCCGGCGGCTTGTCGATCGCGAGCAGGTGCGTCGTCCTCGTAGAGGACGACGAGCGGCAGCGCCTCCGGGCACGACGTCCGACGGCTCCGGCGGCGGCACCTCGACCTCCGACCTGCGCCCCGGCGCGCAGCGCGATACGCCGTCTTGCGCGCCGTCGCCGTCGACGCGCACCCGACCCGGCGTCGATCGAGCTGCTTCGCCTGCGACCGCGTCCCCACGCTCGCGGCAGCGTCGCGAGAAACCGATCGAGGCGCACGCCCGCCGCGCCGGCGGCACGACGAGAACGGCGCGACCCGGCCGAGCCGCGCGCTCACGGCAGCGCCGCGGCTCGACGCGCGAGCACCTCGCGCGCGCTGCGCCACGTCGGCGGCGATCGCCGTGCGCTGAGCGCGTCGGCGCCGTCGAAGCGCCTGCTCGCCGCGCAGGCGCGCTCGATCAGCTCGACGACGAGCCAGCGGCCGTAGAGGTCGCCCGTCGCCAGTCGAGCAGATGCGCCTCGATCGTCCGCCGACGCTCGCCGAACGTCGGCCGCACGCCGATGTTGAGGACGGCCGGCGCGACGCCGTCCGTCGACGTCGCGCACGACCGCGTAGACGCCGTCCGGCGGGCAGGAGCACGCCGGCGTCGACGTGCAGGTTCGCGGTCGGGAAGCCGAGCGTCCGGCCGCGCCGCTCGCCCGTCGACGACGCGACCGCGCAGCGCGATGCGGGCCGGCCGAGGAGCGCGGCGCGCCTGCGCACGTCGCCGTCGCGGAGCGCGCGGCGGACGCGCGAGCTGCTCACGGCTGCGTCGCCGCCGCCCGCACGGCGACCGGCCCGACCACGTCGACGCCGAAGCCGAGCGCGCGCGCCGAGCGTCGCGAGCGTCTCGGCCGTGCCGGCGCGGTCCGCGCCCGAAGCGTCACGTTGTAGCCGACGACGACGTGCGCGGAGCTCGAGGTGCGCGGCAGGAGGAAGCCGCGCGACGAACGCGCTCGGGCTCGAGCGCGGCGAACGCGCGCGTGAAGCGCTGCGAGCGACGGCGACGTCGACGCCGAGCGTCGCGCGAGGCGTCGCCAGCCGATCGTGCAGCGACTGGATCATCGGCGGCGCGCGTCCGGGCGCGAGCACGCGCGATCGGATGCGGCTGGAACGTGAGCGCGCACGACCGCCTGCCGCGCGCGGCCGCGGCGCTGCCGCCGCGCGCGCGATGATCGCCTGATGGCCCAGGTGGACGCCGTCGAAGTTGCCGAGCGTCAGGACCACCGCGCGTGCAGCGGTCGTCGCGCTGGCGCGCGCAGGTGGCGGATGACGCCGCATCGATCGGCGTCGTATATCGCAGCGGCCGTCGGCCGCTGATGAAAGCGCGGCCGGAGAGCCGGCGCCGCTGGCCAGCGCGCCGAGCTCAGTGTCCAGCTCGCCGGCTGTGCCGCGCCCGCGCCGGCCTCTTCGGAGTTCGGGTAGTCGCGTGATGAGCTTGCCGAGCGCGAGGCGCGCGTCGGGCGAGTCCGCCCATGTCGATGAAGAGGTTGCCCTGCTCCCAGAGCGCCGCGGGCGCCTTGTCGCCCTTCGGGTACTTGCGTGACGACGTCGTAGAACTTCGAGATCGCCTGCTTCCTGGTCGCCCCTTGAGCGCGTAGCAGCGCGCCGCCCAGTAGAGCGCGTTGCGACGCGAGCGGCGAGTCCTTCGTTGCTGCGCCGCGAAGCGTGTTCAGCTGGCTGCACGCGCGCGCCCGCAGTCCTGCTGCGCGAGCCGTCGAGCATGGCGCCAGATACTCGCTGCGCTCCGGCGCGTTGCCGCGCTGGCGATCGCCTGCTGATCGCGCGCGACGTCGCGGCGCCACGTCGTCGTCGGTCGGACGCCGGCTGCGGTGGCGGCGGCGGTGGCGCGACGCGATCGGCGCGGGCGGCGAGCTCGGCGACGGGCGGCGGCGCGGTCGCGCGTCGGCTGGACGCGGCGGGCGTGCGCGCCCGGCCGCGCGCCTCGAGCTGCGCGATGCGCTGCTCGAGCGCCGTGCACGCTGGTCGTCGCTCGACGTCACGCCGCTCGCCGCTGCTGACGCGGCCGCGCTCCTCGATATCGCCGCGCAGGCGCTCGACCTCGCGCTGGATCGACTGGATCTGCCTTGCGCTGCTCGCTGGATGCTGCCGCGAAGCTGGCGCTCCTGTGCGATCAGGTCGGCGCGCGCAGCGCTGGCGCACGCCGCGAGCGACGACAGCGATCGCCAGCCGCCGACGCGCCGCGCACGCTACTGTCGAGGATCACCGAGTGGACGCGGCGGTTGCGCGCCCAGCAGGCCTCGATTCTCGTCGTGACAGAGCGGCAGCTCCTTGCCGTAGCTGATGGTCGAGAGCCGATCGGCGCGCGATCGCCCTGGCTGACGAGGTAGTCCTTCACGCGCCTTCGCGCGCTTCGCGCCGAGCGCCAGGTTGTACTCGATGGTGCCGCGGCTGTCGCAGTGCCCTTCGAGCTCGACCTTGGCGCGCGCGTTCTGACTCGCAGCCAGTCGACGTTCATCGCGACAGGCGATCGCGCTCGGCCGATTCGATCTCGGCAGCTGTCGTAGCCGAAGTGGATGTCGCTTCAGGATGCCGTCTTCCTCGGGACCGAGCCCGCGCTTGGCGCGCGTCGAGGCTCGAGCCGCGCCGAGTCCCTCTTCGCCGACGACCGGCCGCCGCCGTCTTCACCGCCGGCACCGGCCTCTTCTTCTGCATCGCGCCGCCGAGCGGACGATCAGCGAGCACGCCAGAGCGCCACCACGGCATCCACGTCCGCTATCGCCATCACCTTCCGCATGCCCTGCATGCCTCACGTCACTCAGGCGCGACGACCACGCCGGCGACGTATCATCCGCAGTTCCACGCGTCAATTGTCTCTGCGACTCGTCCGTCGCGATCCGCGAGCGCAAGATGCGTCCGCCGCCGCGCGCGTCGACGAGAAAACGAGGTAGCGACCGTCGGGTCGCCCACGACGGATCTCTCGTTGCTGCCCTGCGACGGTGATCGTCTTGCCGCCGCGATCCGTCGGCGTCGCCGACGACGATCTGGAATCCGCCGCCCGCGCGCGTCGCGTACGCGATGCGATCGCCCTTCGGCGACCACGCCGGCGACGTGTTGTAGTTGCCGACGCGTCGAGACGCGACGAGGCCGGAGCCGTCGATGCCCATGACGTAGATCTGCGGCGAGCCCGCGCGCGACGAGCAGAACGCGAAGCGCTGGCCGTCGGGCGCCCACGCCGGCGACACGTCGATCGCCCAGTGATCGGTGAGCCGCTTCAGACGACGGCGCCGCGCACGGTCGAGCAGGAAGATGTCCGGTGTTGCCGCCGTCCTCGCGCGTCACGAGGAGCTTCGAGCCGTCCGGCGACCACGCGCCGTCTGCATGACGTCGCGTTGCCGGGCACGAGCGCGCGTCACCTGCGCGTCGCCGGCAAGCTCGAGCTGGAAGAGCCGCGGCATAGTGCTCGCGTTCCACGACGTGAAGAGCACGGCGCGGTCGTCGGGCCGCCAGCGCGGCGAGCACGATCAGCGAGCGCTCGTTCGTGAGCCGCGACGGGATCGTCGCGATCGAACGTCCAGACGGTAGACGTCCTTCAGCAGCCGGCGCCGCCGCGCGTGCTGATGAGCGCGATCTGCGTGAGTCGAACGGCCCGCGCTCGCCGGTCAGGAACTCGAGGATCTGAGTCCGCGAGTCTTGTGCGCCATGCGCGGCACGTCGGCGCGCGGCCCGAGACAGCGCCGGCCGACCTCGGCGACGTCCTGCCGCGCCGGGCACGTCGAAGAGCCGCGACCTCGATCGTCACCGTGTCGCCGCGCGACGGTGACGCCGCCCTTCACGAGCGCCTGCGCGCCGACCGCGGCCCAGCCGACGAAGTCGATCTCGGTCGCCGTGATGCCCGAGGTCTGCGATGCCTCGATGAAGGTCTGCGGGTCGAGCGAGCCTGGAAGTAGCCGGACAGGTCGAGGTCGCGCGACAGCACGCGCGCGAAGCGCTTGCCGAGCGCGCCGCTCGTCGTCGCCGCCGAGGTTCTTCAAGCGGCATGACGGCGATCGGGAACGACTCGGCTTCCCGGGCCGAAGATCTGCCCGGTGACGACCGCGCGCGCCGACGCGCGCGGCGCAGCACGACGGCGAGCGACACACGAGACGTGACGTGTGCGTGGATCCATCCTGCTGCCCGTCCTCCCGTCTTCCTCGGAGTGGAACTCGATCATGAAATCGCGGAACTCGTTCGCGTAGCGCGCCGGCGGCGGCGGCAGCGGATTCGCGCTGCTGCACCGCGCGCAGCACCGACGCGTCGTAGGCGGCGTCGCCCGACGCCTGCTCGAGCGCGGACGCCGCTCACCGTCGCCGTCGGGCGCGATCTGGAAGCGCACGCTTCGCGACGCAGCCCGGGGCGCGGATGGCGTTCGTCCACGCCGCCTTGACCGTGTCGACGACGCGCTGCTGATAGGCGAGGAACTCGAAGCCGACGACCTGCGCCGCCGCCGCCTCGGCCGTCACCCGCCGCGTGCCGACCGGACCGGGCCTCGTGTCGGTCCGCCGAGCCCGCCGCCGCCGCCGGTCGCGACCGCCAGCCGCTTCTGCGCGGCCGCGCGCGTACGCGTCGCTGCGTCGGCGCCCGCCGCTCGGCGCCGTGCCGTTCGGCTGCTGCCGCGCGGTTTCGCTTCGGCGGCCGGTCTTCGCCGCGGCTTCGGCTGCGCTCGGCTTCGGCTGTCGGCCTTCGCGGGCTTTGGCTTCGCGGTCTCGCTCGGCTTCGGCGGCGTCCGGCGGCTTCGGCTTCGGCGCTCGCCGGCTCGGGCGGCTTCGGCTGGCTCGGGGCTTCGGCCTCGGGCTTCGGCTCGGCTCGGGCTTCGGCTTCGCGGCTTCGCGCGGCCGGCGGCTCGATCGACGGCAGCTTCACCGCCGGCTCGTCGGCTTCGCGCGGCTCGGGCGCCTTCGCGCGCTCGGACCGGCTTCGGCGGCTGGGCCGGCGGCCGGCTTCGGCCGGTCGGCTCCGGGCGGCTTCGCTCTGTCGGCACCGGCCTCCTGCGCCGGCTCCGCTTCGCCGGCGGCTCGGGACGCCGGCGCTGGCTCCGGCGGCCGCATCTGGCGAGCCCCGGTCCGGTCCGGTGCCCGGCGGCAGCCGGCCGCCGAGCGCGCTCGAGTCCGTGAGCTCGACCGTGTACGCGACGAGCGGCAGCGGCGGCGGCGTGATCCGCGCCGCGACGAGCACGAGCGCGAGCAGATGCCGCCGTGCGCCACGCGCCGACACGCGCGATCATGCGCGCGTGAAGCGATCGGTCCCACTCGGGCGCGACGCCGATGGAACGCGCGCGCGCGGCCATGGCGTCAGCGCGCCGCCGGTCCGGCGGCGGCTCGGTCACGAGGCCGATGCGCACGTGAGCCCGGCATCGCGCACCGCCGCCATCACCTGCATGACCTGCGCCGTAGCGGCACGGACTGATCGGCGCGCACGTAGACCTGGCGATCCGGCCGCGCGGCGCGCGATCGCGGCGAGCTTCGCCGTGAGCTGCGTCGGGCGTCATCGGCGTGTCGTTCAGGAAGACCTGGCCGGCCTTCGTCGACGTTCACGACGAGCTGCTCCTCCTCGCCCGGCGAGCGGCGCCGCCGCGACCTTCGGCAGGTCGATCGGCGACGCCCTGCTGGAGGATCGGCGCCGTCACCATGAAGATGATGAGCAGCACGAGCATCACGTCGACGAGCGGCGTCACGTTGATGTCGCGAGATCGAGCCGCCGCCTCGGACTGTCCGCCGAATGCCATGGCGTCTCACTTCTTGAGGAAGTGCCGCTCCGCGATGTTCAGGAACTCGGACGGCGAAGGTGTCGATCTCGGCGGTCAGCACGCGGAGCTGGCGCGCGAAGCGATTGTACATCACGACGGCGGGAATGGCGGCGGCCAGGCCGACGGCCGTCGCGATCAGCGCCTCGGCGATGCCGGGCGCCACCGCCTGGATGCTCGACGACGTCGTGGTCGAGAGCCCGCATGAACGCCGTCATGATGCCCCACACCGTGCCGAAGAGGCCGATGAACGGCGCCGTGCTCGACGGTCGTGGCGAGGAACGTGAGGCCGCGCTCGAGCCGCGTCGACCTCCTGGATCCGCGCGCGCTGCATCGCGCGCTGCACGTTCTCGACGCCGCCGAACTCGGACCTCGTCGTCGCCGGCTGCGGTGCCGCGCTTCGCCTTGGTGAGCCGCTGCAGCTCCTGGTAGCCGGCGCGGAACACCTGCGCAACCGGGCTGTCCTTCAGGTCGACGCTCGCCGTCTGGATGGTCGCGAGGTTCTTCGCGTCCCAGAAGATGTCGATGAAGCTGCGCCGACTGCGCTGCGCGCGCGGCGCATCTCGCGGCTCTTCGCGAGCGCGATGCCCCAGCAGCCGACCGAGAACGCCGATCAGGATGAAGCAGCACGAGCCGCACGACCCAGCCCGAGCCCCAGAAGCAGGTGCGAGGATGTTCATCTCCGGGCGCGGCTGCGGGCGCGGGTACGCCCGGCATCGCCGGCCTGCGCGGCGCAGCCGCTCCCAACCCCATCATCACGTCCACCACGAGCGCGGCCATCTCACGCAGGTGCCACGGCAGACGCCACCCCTACTCTTCAGGTCATGAGGCCGTCAATCGCGGTCAGGCCGTTCCTTGACCCTGCGGTTGGGACGTGCGGTACTAAAATCCCTTCGCATCGCGCGCTTCGCGGCGCGCACGGAGGGGCGCGATCTCATGGCCATCCGCGTCGGCATCAACGGCTTCGGCCGCATCGGTCGAAACGTCTTCCGCGCCTGTCTCGGCGAGTCGAAGCTCGAGTTCGTCGCCGTGAACGACATCACGAACGCCGAGACGCTCGCGCACCTCCTGAAGCACGACTCCGTCCACGGGACGCTCGACGGACGACGGTGAAGGCCGAAGGCGACGCGCTGGTCGTCGGCGGCAAGACGCATCAAGGTCCTCGCCGAGCGCGACCCGTCGAAGCTGCCGTGGAAGAGCCTCGGCGTCGACGTGGTGCTCGAGTGCAGCGGGCATCTTCACCGAGCGCGACAAGGCCGCCGCGCACCTCGACGGCCGGCGCGAAGAAGGTGATCGTCTCGGCGCCGTCGAAGGGCGCCGACCTCGACGGTCTGCTACGGCGTGAACCACACGGCCTACGACCCGGCGAAGCACCACGTCATCTCGAACGCGTCGTGCACCACGAACTGCCTCGCGCCGGTCGCCAAGGTGCTGCACGAGACGTTCGGCATCAAGCGCGGCCTCATGACGACGATCCACGCCTACACGAACGACCAGCGCATCCTCGACCTGCCGCACGAGGACCTCCGCCGCGCCCGCGCCGCCGCGCTGTCGATGATCCCGACGGCGACCGGCGCCGCGAAGGCGATCGGCCTCGTCATCCCCGAGCTCGACGGCAAGCTCGACGGCATGGCGGTCCGCGTGCCGACGCCGAACGTGTCGCTCGTCGACCTGACGGCCGAGCTCGACGAAGCCGGCGACCGAGAGGACGATCAACGCCGCGATGAAGGCGCGCGGCCGACGGGCCGCTGAAGGGCATCCTCGCAGTACTGCGACGAGCCGCTCGTCTCGATCGACTTCAACGGCAACGCCGTACTCGTCGATCTTCGACAGCGCGCTCACGCGCGTGCATCGACAAGACACTTCGTGCAAGGTGCTGTCGTGGTACGACAACGAGTGGGGCTTCTCGAACCGCATGCGCGACGTCGCGCTGCTACGTCGGGCCGAAGCTCTGATCGCAGCCGTCGTGCGCACGCTCGACGGATCTCGACGTCGCGCGGCAAGCGCGTCTTCGTCCGCGTCGACTTCAACGTGCCGCTCGACGGCGGGCGCGATCGCGCGACGCGACGCGCATCGAGGCGACGCTGCCGACGCTCCAGCTGGATCCTCGAGCACAGCGGGCGCGCCGATCCTCGCGTCGCACCTCGGACGGCCGAAGGGCGAGGCCGATCGCGAAGTACTCGCTGCGAGCCCGTCGCCGCGCACCTCGGCGACGCTCCTCGGCGCGCGACGTGCCGCTCGCGCCCGACTGCGTCGGCGCCGAGGTCGAGCGCGATCGTCGGCGGCGCTGCAGCACGGCGACGTCGTGCTGCTCGAGAACCTCCGCTTCCACGCCGGAGGAGGAGAAGAACGACCCGAGCTTCGCGCAGCGCAGCTCGCGCGCGCTCGCCGACGTCTACGTGAACGACGCGTTCGGCGCCGCGCACCGCGCGCACGCGTCGACCGCACGGCATGGTGACGCTCGTCCAGCGAACGCGCGCGCGGGCCTCCTGCTCGCGCGCGAGGTCGAGATCCTGGCGCGGCTGCTGCGCGACGCCCGAGCGCCCGTTCGTCGCGATCCTCGGCGGCGCGAAGGTGTCGGACAAGATCGGCGTGCATCGAGAACCTGCTCGGCCGCGTCGCAGGTCGTTCTGCATCGGCGGCGCGATGGCGTACACGTTCCTGAAGGCGCAGGGCAAGCCGGTCGGCCGCTCGCGCGTCGAGGACGACACGCTCGAGCTCGCGCGCGAGACGCTCGAGCGCGCGCGCCGCGCAGGGCGTGCAGGTGCCTGCTGCCGGTCGACCACCTGCGTCGCCGACAAGCCCGAGGCGGGCGCCAGACGCGAGATCGCTGGCGCCGACGACGTTTCCGGCCGACCTGCTCGGCGTCGACATCGGCCCGCGACGACGGCGCAGGCCTACGCCGCCGAGATCGCCGCCGGCGCAGACGACGCTCTGGAACGGCCCGATGGGCATCTTCGAGATCGACGCGTTCGCGCACGGGCACGATGGCGATCGCCGAGGCGCTCGCCGCGGCTCGAGCGGCACGACGGTCGTCGGCGGCGGCGACTCGGTCGCCGCGCTCGCGCGCGCCGGCGAAGCTCGACGCCGTCACGCACGTGTCGACCGGCGGCGGCGCGTCGCTCGAGTTCCTCGAGGGCAAGAGCCCTGCCCGGCGCTCGCCGGCGCTCGCGAGGAGCGCGATGACGCGCACGCCGCTCCTCGCCGGCAACTGGAAGATGCACGGGCACGCGCAGCGAGGCCGACGCGCTCGTCGACGCGCGCTCGCGCCGCGCGTCGGCCGGCACGCCCGGTCGCGAGGTGCTGATCGCCCCGCCGTTCACCGCGCTCGACGCCGTCGCCGCGGCGATCGCCGGCACGCGCATCCGGCTCGGCGCGCAGAACGTGCACTGGGAGCCGAAGGGCGCGTTCACCGGCGAGATCTCGGCGCGACGATGCTGCGCGAGGCCGGCTGCACGCACGTCATCATCGGCCATTCCGAGCGCCGCCAGCTCTTCGGCGAGACCAACGAGACGGTGAACAAGCGCCTCCACGCCGCGCTCGCCGCCGGGCTCGCTGCCGATCGTCTGCGTCGGCGAGACGCTCGCAGGAGCGCGAGGCCGACGCGACGCGTGCAGGTCGTCGAGCGCCAGGTCGTGCGCGGCCTCGCCGGCATCGCCGCCGCGGCGCTCGCGCGAGCGATCGTCGCGTACGAGCCGGTGTGGGCGATCGGCACCGGCAAGACCGCGACGCCCGCGCAGGCGCAGGAGGTCCACCGGACGATCCGCGACCAGCTCGCGCGCGCTCGCCGACCAGGCGACCGCCGACCGCGTCGCGCATCCTGTACGGCGGCAGCGTGAAGCCCGACAACATCGACAGCGCTCATGGCCGAGCCCGACATCGACGGCGCCTCGTCGGCGGCGCGAGCCTCGATGCGCCGAGCAGTTCAGCCGCATCGTGCAATTCGAGGAGCAGTAGTCATGACCGACGTCATCGTCAGCTACGTCGTCCCGGTCGATCCACGTGCTCGCGTGCCTCTTCCTGATCGTCGTCGTGCTGCTGCAGACGGGCAAAGGCGCCGACATGGGCGCCGTCTTCGGCGGCGGCAGCCAGACGCTCTTCGGCTCGGGCGGCGCGGGCAACCTGCTGACGAAGCTCACGACCGGGCACGGCGATCGCGTTCATGATCACGTCGCTGATCCTGAGCTACGCGCGCAATCGCACGTCGGGCGGCGGCCTGCTGAACTGCATCCCCACCAGCGCAGGCTGCGGCCCGCGCCGCGCCGACGCACTGCTCCCCGCGACCCGCGGCGCCGAATGCCGCTGCACCCGCGCCGCACCGCAACGGGCCAGGCGTCGATTCCGCGTTGCGCCGGCGCCGACCGCCACGGGTCAGGTGTCGATCCCGGTCTGCGCCGAAGGCTGACGGCGCCTGTGCAACCTGCCGAGAGCGCCGACTGCGCCGCGCCGCGCCCGGCACCACGCGGCACCCGCGCGCCGGACAATAGGATCACGCCCGACGCTCGACACGTCGTCGGGCCTTTCGTTCAGACTGCCGACCCTTCGCCTCGGTGTCGTTCGACGATCGCTGCCCTGCGAGGATGGCGGAATGGCAGACGCGCTAGTTTGAGGGGCTAGTGGGGTAACTCCCGTGGGGGTTCAAGTCCCCCTCCTCGCACATTTTTCGCTCGCGATTCCAGAGCTTTTTGCACGTCGCCTTGTCCGTCCCGCAGCTTGAGTACGGACACGTTTGGTCCCTGGAAGAGTTGCGGAGCGGCCTGTTTCGAACCGTCGCAGCTCCGCGCTCTCATCACCGGTCGGAAGCCACCGTCCGTCGATGGCTTTCTGGCAGCGGCGCGACGGTGCTCAGAAGGGAGGCGAAGGCGGCCATAAAGGTCAGACGGTCTGCCGTTAGCGCGACGCCGGCGAGCACACCCCTACTATCGTTGGAAGGGCCAACTATCGACGACCTTGGCGTGAACGATGTGTGACAGCCAAAGGCCTCGAGAAGCTGAGAGTCGCCGATCCCCGCTCGTCCTGCTCGACCACACGAGAGCCCGACGAAGTACGCGTCGCAAGGCGACGCCGGCGGATACAGGAAGCCGGATTCGCTTGGTCGGTGAAGCCGCATCCCTCATGGCGGAAGTCATCGATGAGGACAAGAACACACAGCGGGCCGCGCGGATCGATGTCGCGTACTGGTCGACAAAACCGAGGACGAACTCTCTCCGAGGCTGGGTCTGGTGGAAGCGGGCGCGTCAGCAGCGATGCAAAGGGATCCGGCCAGTTCCAAATGGAAGTCTCCTACGACGCGGAGGCGTACGGCCCCATCGATGACCTCTCAAGCTCGTAGGCAAAGCGATGCTTCGCCGGCGTGAGCCGCCGTGCCCACGGACTCTGTCTGCGGAGACGAACCCCGAAGATGCCGACGGCGCGACGGTCCGCGACGCCTTCGAATTCCAGCGCGCGGCAGATCGTCGCGCGCCACACTGGCGACCGCGTTCGTATCGAGCCTAGAGGCTCGCGCCAGCGGTATCGCAGCTCTCGTCGCCGCCTCTTGCTGTAAAGGTCTTCTTCGATCGCGCCTGTGATCGGATGTGCCTAATCTGGAAGGAACGTCTAGACGACCCAGGGGGGCGGCTGATAGAGACGTCCGCGGTGCCGCGCATTTTGGTTACGCATCTCGACAATGATGCCCAAGCCGATAGTCGAGCCGGAGGGCCGAAAGCAGGGGGCCAACCAGGCGCGCACGCCCTCATAGTATCGAGCGTGAGCAGATATCCACACCTCCCCGAAGTATGGCCATCCGGTCGACGGACTGGCTGAAGAAGCGCGATCCTTCGCTTGGTACTGACTAGTCCAGTGCGACCGCCGCGATTTCGGCATTCAAATTCTGCCAATGGCTGAGTGCGAATCAGGACCGGCTCAACCACCGCTCGCCACATGTCGGCTGATCAGTTGGCACCGTCAGGAGGGCGAAGAGGACGAACAGCTCGCCAGAGCTAACGCGTACGACCTGGATCGACTTGCGGCCGAGGATGGCCGCACATCATCGGCGATGCCGGGAGTATCCGATTGCGCTGCGTTGACGCCGTTTTTGCAAGCCAATGCGTGGCGCATGGACGCTTCGCGAAGTCGTGAGGCCACGACGATCTTCCTTCGCTGGCAACGGCTTTCAGTTGGAGTCAGGCCCGGTGATTGCATTGGACGACTTCGCCAGCGGCGGGGCCCCGTTCTTCAGGAACTTTCGTACGAGTAGATGACCTGTTTCGCGGGGCGGCTCCAGATGCGTGGTAGCCGATATCGCACGACGACTCTTTTGTTGGGTTTCAATGGTCTCACAATAAATCTCCGTCTGCACCCTGCGCCGTGGCTGACGCCGCCATTCGACCTCACCGACCGCTCTCGTTGATCGGGCGCTGCATCGTGTTCTACACTCTGTATACCGCCGGAAAGCCCGTACGCTTGGTTTCAGGAGGGGCCGGTCTCGTCGCCGCCCGCTCCTGCGGTGTTTGAACGGATGGGCGGCGGCCGTGCCGGAGGGGCTTCGACGACGCGAGGAAATCATCGCTGGCACGTCTGATCGCGTCGCTGGCAAACATGCTTTTGCCCGAACTGGTTCGAGACATGGCTCGCAAGCTCGACAACGCACGGGGCTGGATGACGAGTGGGCCTCATCCACGACGCGGAAGTTCTGGAAGCTCGGACGTGACATACCCGAAGGTCATTCTATCGGTCCAAATCCCTCCGACAGGGACGCATCAGTGACGGGTATCGAGCTCTTCGATGCGCTGCAGGACCACCCCGTCTTTTACGGACGGGTGACACTTCCTCTTTGGATCGATTACGCCCGCGCCGGCTTCTATGAGGTCAGCGTTTCCTGCCGATCGAATATCCAGAGAGGCAGGCGATACGGCTGCTCATGCACCGAAGGCACAGTGGACGATCGGGTGACGGATGAGTGTACTCTACTTCGACAGCCGAGGCTTCCACGAAGACAAGCGGGGTTTTCCACGTATTGATCGTAGCGTTCGGGTGTACGCAACTTTGCGCCACCAAGCCGAAGCCGCCACAGACAGAGTGTCGCCGGCCCTTACCTTCGGATTGAAGCGTGAAGCTCCGCTCGTCGGTACCCTCGGCGCTGCGCCTCGCCCGACTGTTCATGCCCGCGCGCACGCTGCGGGACGAGCTGCGACTCGGACGATGCCGACTGCTCTGCTGACGCCAGTCGGCAACAGGCGTAACGTCGGCTCTATCGGCATTTTCCTGCCCGCTGGCTGAACACCACGAGGACGCTGTCGCCAACACCCGGACCGATCGGCGACCTGCCGAGGCACCATGCTCTTCACAACTTCGCGGGCCATGGCCTACAGCGCGACTGGACACCAAGCGCTGCAGGCTGTGCGTGGCATTGCTCGCGACTTTGGACAGCCAGGTGCGCATAATTATTGACCATTCACCGCGCCGAGGACCGCTGGGGCGCGACGGCGAGCGTCCGTCCGGACGAGTTCCGAGGGATCGAAGAAGCAATACGTCGGC
>ERZ1370068.7339-contig-6262_pt1 | contig 37611 bp, 64 predicted proteins | sample MGYA00561227_ERZ1370068 | MGnify/ENA primary metagenome ERZ1370068 (study PRJEB38410, sample SAMEA6850437) | metagenome | study: Metagenomic assessment of the ecological functions of the soil: analysis of the soil microbiota associated with the...
GGTATGCTTCGTTCAGTTACGTATTGCTGAGATGACGATCGCCGCACCGCCGCAGACTTCCAACGCTTCCCAAACTGCTGGCGTGCCAAACGGCTTTCGAGCCGAGACGCCCTTGCTGCACTTCCTGAAGACGTGAGGAGATTTCAACGATGTGGTATCGGGGTTTCTTCCACCAGCCGCTCGCCTTGATGACTGAGGCGGCCAGTTCGCCATTGCCTCCTCCAATCTCGATTACCTCGGCGCGATCCGGAAGACTTGTTCTGCAGGATCCATCGGACCACGGCGACCCCAAGCTCTCGCTAATTATCGGCCAAGTGGTGAAATCACCCCGCCTACCGAACTCGCGGATGTTCGCAGTGTAATATCCGAATTTCTCATGATAGCGCTCAGCGCATCCAACGATCGAACCGAATGCACCCGCCGAGGTCTTCTTCGAAGATCGAGAAGAAGCTGCAGCTTTTCAGCGCTGCCGCTCACCAAAGCTGAGCAAGCTTCAGCGTGACCCAGTGCGTCGCAGTCTACCGCGTCCTGCAAGAGCTCAGACGCGAACCCCTGCCAGGTAAGTTGCGGCGACGCGATGATCAGGAGCGCTGCGAGCAGCGCCAGATTAAGCAAGTAGATAATCATCACTGAGAAAAATGTGCCGCCATAGTGCAAATCAGGCTGGCCCTTCGGGATCATCCAACAGGTAAAAGACATGTGCATCGCCCAGGTCGCTCCAATGACCGCGTACAAGAAGGCACCGATAAGGCGCGACATCGAAGAACAATCCGCAGATTCCGTAAATCACGATCGCGAGAACGCTGTAGATCGGGAAGAAATAAGGCGCGAGCAGCGATCCAACGTGTTCGTCCGATCCGGAGAGACATGTCCTCCCTTGCTGCCGACGTGAAAGCGATGCACTTTTCCCCCGAGTAGTGTCACGCCAAGTGCGTGCGTAAGTCGCGTGCCCGAAGACATAAAGCCACTGCGGACGCGGGCAGACCGAAGAAAGCCACCATCCAGAGGATACCCCGAGGGAAAAGAACCAGAACTCTTCGGTAAGCCAAAACCCATCATAGCACGTCGTCCGCGCAAACGCGGTAAAGAAAGTCTGCGTGAGGACAAGCGCCGGAGGAATCAAGAAACAATCCGATGATCAGTTTGACCCAGCGCTTGGGAACGTCGCCGGGGAATACTACCAGTCATCGACAGATTCAGCCGTTTTCCAGCCGCCTTGCGGGTTTGAGCCTACGTGGCGAGCACGCTGGCGACTCCGCTTTTCACTCGCCGTGGCTACGCTCTAGGCGCGCCCAAGGTAGGCGCCGCTGCGCGTGTCGATCTTGACCGACTCCCCCTCCTTGATGAAGAGGGGACCTGCACGACACTTACACCAGGTTCGAGGGTGGCAGGCTTTTGCACGTTGTTGGCACTATCGCCGCGGACGCCTTCGGCGCGATTCCTTCACCTTCAGCGTCACGCTGAGAGGGAGCTCGACCTGAGCGGGACGCCCTTCAATGCTGAGCACCTCCACTTTCAGGTTTTCCACCAGGTAGTCCCTTGCGTCGGCAACGAGATCCCCCCTGAAGGGTGATCGTATCATAGGTATCGAGGTCGATGAAATGATAGCCCGTGCGGATCGCTGTAGCTGAATTCGAGCTGCTGGCGGTTGACCTCCGACGAGGTCGACCTTCTCGGTGGAGGAAAGTCGCACGTCGGCCGATTTTCCCGTGAGTGGCCTATAGCGGAATGATGGCCTGGACGAAGGCGCGCAAATTGCCGGGGGTGCGGTGCTGGACTTCGAGGACGATGGCCGGAGTTCCGTTGTAACGGATGGCCATGCCTTTGCGGAGATCGTTTGCGAGGAGCCATTGGAGAGATGGTGGTGGATAAGTGTTAGGCGGTGGGAGGGTTTTATAGCTAGGATTTTCAATCGTGAGAGGTCCTGCGAGTCGACTACTCCAATAGGACGTTCCCCAGAGTCGACGACGACAATCTCGTCGATGCGGTGCATCTGTAAAACGTGGAAGAACCTCCGCCGGCAAGTTTGTCGCCGGAGATGGTGATTGGCTTGCGCGTCATGAAGTCGCCCACCGCACACCTGCCGATCTCCGGCGTCTGCGGAAAATGCCGCGCGAAATCGCCGATGTGTAAAGATTCCTTCGAGGGTGCCGGCAGCGTCCACCACCACGGCCGCCCCGGCCCGCAAAGGTGGTCATTCGCTTGATCACGTCGACGATCAGGTGTACCGGCGAAACTTTCGCCAGCTGATCCTCTCCACGCATGATCTGGTGGACCTTCAACAGGAGGGCGCGTCCGAGCCGACCGGCAGGATGGTAACGTGCGAAATCCTCCTTGTTGAATCCGCGCGCTCCAGGCAGCACCATAGCCAGCGCGTCTCCGATGACCAGCATCGCGGTCGTGCTCGAAGTTGGAGCGAGGTTCAATGGGCACGCCTCTTGGCTGACCGAACATCCAGAACGACATCGCAGGCCGTGGCGAGGTAGAATTCACCGCGCCCGGTAATGGCGATTTTTCTAATATTGAAGCGTGCCAGAGCAGGCAGGATGTTGATGAGTTCATCGGTTTCTCCGCTGTAGCTGAAAGCGAGGACAACGTCCCCATCGCTGACCACGCCTAAGTCACCGTGAAGAGCGTTGAGGGAATTGAGGCACGACGGCCGGTGAGCCCGTGCTGGTGAGCGTCGCGGCGATCTTCTCACCGACATGCCCGCTCTTACCGACCCCGAGCACGACAACCTTCCCGCGGCTTTCCACCGCCGATTTGATCAAATCGACAGCCTTTTCGAATCCGGCATCGAGACGCGCCGCCACCGCTCGAACTTCGGCCAGCTCGATCTCCACCACTTTGCGCGCCCGCGAAAGGTAATCCATGCTGCATTCTTAGAGCGCGACGACGGCTATTCAATACTGATCCTGCAACTGACCTGCCACCCTCGGACAGGCCGCCCTCAGGTCGAACCTCAGTCGTGCGCTCGAGATCTCCCGATCAAAAGAACGCGGGGGCTGTGTCCTCGCGTCAGGCGAAGAGGTCTACCTGCCCGACAGGGAGCAGCCCGATAGCACTGGGGTTGCATGGCCAGTCGAAAAATGTTGGATTAAACTATATGAAGAAGGCCGCGAAAACTCTGATGATTGAGCTTCTCTCCGTTGGGACAGTTGCGGCACAGGAGTTTGTCGCCCCGGAGGCGGAGCGCCGTGAAGTTGTTCCCGCGGAACCTGCTGGGCGAGGGCCGAGCATTGAAGGAATAGTCAGGAGATTTTCACAAAGCGCCCTTGGCAGCTCGTGAACCCGGCCGCGCCTGCCGAATACGGGAGCGGGCGGAAAATGGTCTCTCAGGATTTCGGCCCCGGCACGCCCTATCATTCGACCGGACTGATCGTCGCCAGCGTCGAGTGGTGGGCAACCGAGCGACCTGAGGAGTTCATCGCGACGCTGAGCGCCCGTGGCTGAGCGAGCGCCCTCGTTTGCGCCACGGCTCCTGGCTCGAAGGGATGAAATTTCCGCGCAATTCGGCACTCGGTTTGCTAGTGTCTGGGGCATGAGTCTGCGAAGCCCTGTTCGAATCAAATCGGAAGGTGGGCCCAGCGGATGAGCCAGGTAGAAGCCAGATTTTTCAAAAGCTGGTCGATGTTCAGACACCGAAATATCTTTGGATTGGCTGTTCAGACAGCCGCGTCCCAGCCAATGAAATTTTGGGGTTAAGGGCGAGAGAGGTCTTTGTTCATCGAAACGTCGCGAACGTCGTCAAACCACACCGATTTCAATTGCTTGTCGGTCATTCAATACGCCGTAAACGTGCTGCAAGTAGAGCATATCATGGTTGTCGGGCACTACGGGTGCGGCGGTGTGCGCGCGGCGCTGCTGGATCAAGAGCTTGGGTTAATCGACAATTGGCTGCGGCACGTCCGCAGCATTTACCGACGACAACCGGAGCGCTTCGAAGGTCTGACGCAGGAAGACAAGGAGGATCTCCTGTGCGAACTCAACGTGCTCGACCAGACTCGTCACGTGGAGGAGACCAGCTTTGTCCAAAAACGCATGGAAGATGGGTCAGCAACTAGAGCTGCACAGCTGGGTTTACCGACTCTCCGATGGTTTGTTGCACGATCTGCACTTCAAACCATTTTCCAGAAAAGGTTAAACGAGGAGTTGCTGGCGGCTGGACGCGAGTCACTCTCCGATGATCTTTACGAGCACCCTTTTTCGGCGACCGCCATCGAACTCGCCATAGAAGATTTGCTCCCACGGACCGAAGTCGAGTCTTCCATTCGTGATCGCCACGACGACCTCTCTGCCCATGATGGTGCGTTTAAGGTGGGCGTCCGCGTTGTCTTCGCCGGTGTTGTTGTGGCGATACTGCCGGTGGGGGTTTTCAGGCGCTAGGTGCTCGAGCCACTTCTCATAGTCCGCGATGCAGGCCGCTTTCGTCGTCGTTGATAAAGACACTTGCCGTGATGTGCATCGGCGTTGACGAGGCAAAGACCTTCGCCAACTTCACTCTCTGCCAGACATTTCGCGATATCTTCGGTGATGTTGATGAGCTCGCCGCCTTGGAACATCAAACCAAAGCTCCTTCCGATATGATTTCACGGCTGCTCCGGATCGACACCCAGCTTCGCTCATGATGCGGTGGAGATCATCATTGCCGTAGTATTCGATGGAAATGCTTCCACGCTTTTCGGCATGGTGAATGACCACGCGTGTGGCGAGGCGTCGCGTGAGAAGATTTTGCAGGTTTTGGATAGCGGGAGAGAGCGTCGGTTCGTCTGATGAGGTGCGTTTGGAGGAAGGCTTTCCTAGTCGGACAAGTTGCTGAGCGGCCAATTTTTCAGCCACCCGGACCGAGGCTCCCTGCCGCACAATCACATCCATGAGCAGCCGTTGTTCCTCGTGAGACTTGAGGGAAAGCAAGACTTTGGCATGGCCGACGGAAATCCGCCCTTGTTTGAGGAGCGTTTGCGCACCCGGGTCCAGGTCGAGAAGCCGCATCGCGTTTGCAATCGACGCGCGGCTCTTGCCGACGCGCTTGGAGATCTCATCCTGGGTGAGACCGAAATCGCGATGGAGCCGTTCGTACGCGCCGGCCTCCTCGATTGGATTCAGATCCTCGCGCTGGAGGTTCTCGATGAGCGCGAGCTCAAGCACCTCGCGATCGCTCGCCGTTCGGATAATCGCTGGGGCTTCGGTGAGCTGGAGCTCGCGCGCGGCACGCCAGCGGCGTTCACCGGCGATAAGTTCGTAGCTTGTCGCCCACCTGCCGGACGATGAGCGGCTGGATGATGCCGCGTTCCTGGATGCTCTCCACCAATTCCTGGAGATGCTCGCTACGAAACTCCTGCCGTGGCTGGAGCGGGCTGGTGTAATCTGATTCAGCGGCAAGGCTGGACGCGCTCGCCAAGCTCTTCCCTGGGGGCGGGAGCGGCGACGCGAGCGTTGATCAATGCGCCGAGTCCTTTGCCAAGTGCGGGTTTTGCCATGGTAGATTTCAGATCGGGGCCAGATGGTCAGAGTTGACTAATTGAACGCAGGACGCTGTTGATTTTGCAATGCCGCTCTTCGATGTGAGTTGATCTCTTTGATCGACGAAACTGCCCGAAACGGCCCTGAACACATGGCGCTCGACGAAGCGCTGCTCGAGATTACGCCACGCCCATTGCTGCGCGTCTATCGATGGGCGGAACCGACTGTTTCCTTCGGATACGCGTTGCCTCTCGCGTCAGGTGAGAGACCGTTTCCCCGGTCTGCCCTGCGTGCGCCGATGGACCGGCGGCGGAATCGTGGCACACCTCGACGATTGGACGTTCGCTCTGCTCGTCCCCTCGAGCGAGGCGCTCGCCAGCGTGCGGCCCATTCAGGCCTATCAGCCTGCATTCATTCGGGCGTTGCGGCGGCATTAACGAAGGTCGGTTGCGCGGCACGTCTGGCAGAACCGTTCCATTGCGCCGATGGCCTCGCCTGCTTCACTTCTCCGGCATTACACGACGTGATTGGCGTTGGTGATCGTAAGCTGTGCGGCGGCGCGTCAGCGCAGGACCCGCAGAGGGTTCCTGCACCAGGGAAGCATTCAGAACGTGAAGCCACCCCGGAATTTTGCGCGGCACCTTCTTGAGTTGGTCGCCGGGAAAGCAGGCGCATTTTCCTTGTCGACGACCACAGTCGCCAGGGCGAAGGCGCTGGTGGCCAATAAGCTACGCAAGCAAGGCCTGGCTCGAGCGAGCGTAGCACGGCTCCCTGAAGCAGCAGAATCTCGAAAATCTCACCTTGACCTTGCTGGCCGTAGGCGGACGATGCCAGCATGGATTTTACGGATGGTCTCCTACTTCATCAATCGCGAGCTGAGTTGGTTGGAGTTCAACCAGCGCGTCCTCGATCAGGCGATTGATGAATCGAATCCGCTTCTCGAGCGCCTGAAATTTCTCTGCATTGTCAGCTCCAATCTCGATGAATTTTTCGAAGTGCGCGTCGCCGGTCTGAAGCAACAGCAACAGATGCACTCGTCGGAAGCCGGCCCCGATGGTTTAACGGCCAGCGAGGCGCTCGCGGCAATTAGCCGCCGAGTGCGGCGGATGGTCGACGACCAATACGCGTGCTGGCGGGATCAACTCCAACCTCAACTCGAAGAACAGCGTCTCCGCTTTCACACGTATCCTGACGTTCCGCCAAGCGAGCAGGAGCATTTTGCCAAGTTCTTCACCAAGAGTATCTACCCGGTCCTTACGCCCTGGCGATCGATCCGGCCCACCCGTTTCCCCAGCTTCTCAACAAGAGTCTCAACGTGATCGTCGAACTGGAGGGCGGCGAAGATTTTGGAACAGACATCGCGGTTGTCCAGGTGCCGCGGATCCTCCCGAGGGTCGTCCCGTTCGCGAAACAGGAGAACGGCGATGACCACGTGTTTCTCAGGCATATCATTCAGCACCATGTGGGAGCTTGTTTCATGGTATGGAAGTCGAGGGAGTGCACCTGTTCCGCGTGACGCGCAACAGCAACCTCTACGTCGATGAGGAAGAAGCGCGAAACCTCCTCCATGCCATCGAAGCCGAGCTTCACAAGGTCAAGCGAGGAGCCGCCGTGCGACTCGAAGTCGAACACGATTGCCCTCAGCATACCGTGGAGCGCCTGCTGGATATCTTCAATCTCGAAGAGGAAGACGTCTTCCGCATCGACGGTCCACTGAATTTCGTGCGCCTCATGCCGCTGGCGCTGCAAATAGATCGACCCGATCTTCGCTACAAGCGCTTTTCGCCGAACACTGTCGTCTCACTCGAAACCGAGTCGGATATCTTCTTTCACATCCGTCGGGGTGACATTCTCTTGCACCACCCGTACGACAATTTTCAAACGGTCGTCGATTTTCTTGCGCAGGCCGCAGAAGATCCCCACGTGCTCGCGATCAAGCAAACGCTCTACCGGACGAGCTCCGATTCGCCGTTTGTTCAGGAGCTGATCGAAGCCGCGCGCAACGGGAAACAGGTCACCGTGGTGATCGAGCTGAAGGCGCGCTTTGACGAGGCCGCGAACATTAAATGGGCGCGGCTGATGCGCGAGGCAGGCGTGGACGTCGTCTACGGGGTTACCGGCCTGAAGACACACGCCAAGGCCACACTCGTAGTGCGCAGCGAGGGCGATGGGATTCGCAGGTATGCCCACCTCGGAACCGGCAATTATCATCCTTCGACAGCCAAGATTTATACCGATCTCGGGCTCTCACCTGCCGCGAGGCTGTGACCGAGGAACTCGCCGAGACGTTCAATTGTTTGACGGGTGTATCGAAGTTTCCTGAGATGCACGAATTACTCGTGGCCCCCTTTCAATCTCTACGACTCCTTGCAGCAGTTGATTGAAAGCGAAGTCGAGCATGCCAAAGCGGGTCGGCCAAGCGGAGTTTACGTCAAGGTGAATGCCCTCGTGAGGAAGGCATGATCGAAGCCCTCTACCGAGCATCAGCAGCCGGCGTGAATGTTCGCTTGATGGTCCGTGGAATGTGCGCCCTGCGAGTCGGCATTCCCAACGTGAGCGAAAATATCGAAGTGCGCAGTATTGTCGGAAGATTTCTGGAGCACAGCCGCATTTTCCGGTTTGAGAATGGAGGCGATACCAAGGTCTATCTCGGCAGCGCCGATTGATGCCCCGCAATCTGTTCCGTCGCGGTCGAAACCGTCTTTCCGGTCGTCACACCGCGGAATGAAGGAGCATGTGGACGAAATTCTTGAGTGGTTCTGGCGCGACAATGTGAAGGCCAAGGTGATGCAATCAGACGGTGTCTACAAGCTACGCAATGGAAGCGAGCCGCCCTTCGACGCACAGGCGGAGTTTGTCGCCGAAGCTCAGCGGCGCCGCAAGAAGCGCATGGCGGCCGTGGCCACCGCAGCAGCCAGCTGAACAGCGAAAATCCGTCGCGTCCCGCTGGGTCGCGCGAAGCAAGAACTCTTTACGGGATGGTTTCTGCTTCGATGAGGTCCGCGTAGGTTTGTCTTCTGCGAACAAGATGCGCGCGTCGCGCCTTCGACTAAGGATCTCGGGCAAGAGCGGACGCGAGTTGTAGGTGGAGGACATCGACGAAGCCGTAGGCGCCCGCGCTCATCAGCGCGATGCGGTCTCCTGGGCTAGGGGTGAGATTGCGCGATCCTGCGCGAAGAAGTCGCCGCTTTCACACACCGGTCCGACCACATCCGTGACCAGTTGCTCGCCGTCACGGCGCTCCCGAAGAGGGACAATTTCATGATAACCTTCGTAGAGGGCCGGGCGGATCAGGTCGTTCATCGCGGCGTCGACAATTGTAAAAGTCTTAGCGGGCGTTTCTTTGACATATTGCACCGTGCTTAGGAGGACGCCGGCATTGCCGACGAGGAACCGGCCCGGTTCGAAGAGGATTCGCATTCCCAGTGGTTTCAGGATCGGCAGGATCGCGGCGGCATAGTCCTCTGGGGCGATCCGCTTGGGATGATCCGTTGATTTCCACCATTCCGGCTGGCCACTGGCAAGAGCCGGATCATAGACGATTCCAACGCCGCCTCCGATACTGAAGAAGTCGATGTCATATCGATCGCGCAAAGACCTCGCCAATGGAACGAGCTTCGCCGCGGCCTCGGCGAAAGGGTTGGGAATCGAGAATCTGCGAGCCGATGTGGGTCTGCAGACCACGCAACTGCAAGTGCGACAACTCCGCTGCGCGCGCGTAAACCTCCGCCGCACGATCAAGCCCGATGCCAAACTTGTTTCGGCTCTTCCCGGTGGAAATATATTTGTGGGTCTTGGCATCGACGTCCGGATTTACGCGGACAGCGACGGGTGCCTTCTTATCGAGCTGTTCGAGCGATCGCGTTGATGCGTTCGAGCTCAGGCTCGCTTTCCACATTGAAGCAATGGATGCCCGCGCGCAACGCCTCGGCAATCTCTCTTCGGTCTTTCCAACGCCTGCGAAGTACAAGCGTCCGCGCGGCCGCCCGCTTTCAAGACCCGGAAGAGTTCTCCGCCGGAGACAATGTCGAACGCGGCACCCTCGCGAGTGAGCAAGCTTAGGATTGCCAGGTTCGAGCAAGCCTTCACTGCATAGCAGATCATGTGATCCAAGGGCTGCAGCGCAGCGCGGAGCCGGCGGAAGTTGTTCCGGATGGTTTGGCCCGAATAGACGTACACTGGCGTCCCGATTCGGTCGGCCAGCTTCTCAAGGTTCACGTCCTCGCAGTGGAGAACCTTGTCGCGCATGAGAAGGAATGCACTGGACTTAGAGAATGCGAGCGCGCAGACCGCCTGTCAATCGAAGCGCCCCGCTGAGAGGTCTGCGGCGGCGCGTGATCCCGCTCAGGCGATCATTCGTCCATCCAATTGCAGTACGTCTCGGTAATCGCCGTGGCAATATCGTTGAGATGGACCTGCGTCTGGTCGAGGAATTGATGCAAGCCGGTTTCGAAGATGGCGCCGATGGTCGTGTAGTTCAGGTTCGAGCGCAGCATCCCGCAAAGACGCTCGGCTTCATTGCTGAAATAGCCTGCTTCACAACCGGAAATGCTGTGCAGGGCGTTGTTGAGCTGGTTGGCGCAAAAGCGTATCGAACGCGGAAACTCTCCGTGCAGGATGAGGAACTCTGCCACTTGCCAACTCGAGACCTCGCCGACATTCGTCTTCAGATAGGCCTCGAGCGCGCTGCACGATCGCAAAACCGCCATCCACTGCGTGATGTCCACATGGCCGCCGACCTGTTCTCCGCTCGGAAGCAAAATATGATACTTGATGTCGAGCACGCGGGAGGTTGAGTCTGCCCGCTCGACATACTTCCCCAGCTGAAGGAAATCCCAGCCTTCGCCGTGGATCATCGTCGCATCGGAAGTTCCTTGAAAGGCATGCAACTTGTCGACGAGACCGCGATAAAAATCGATCGGGCTGTCTTGAAAGTCCGCCCGGCCCATGCCGTCGCGCAAATAGAGAAAGGTGCGGTTGAGTTGCTCCCACATCTCGCTCGAAATCTGTTCACGAACGGTGCGGGCATTTTCTCGGGCGCCGGCGATACAGGAGATGATGGCGTTCGGGTTCTTTTTCTCGAAGGTCACAAATTCCATCACCGAATCCGGCGTGATCTTCTCGTGGTGTTTGCTGAAGAGCTCCTGATCCTCGAGAGTAGCCAGCACCGGCTGCCAGTGCTGGTGGAGCATGTTGGGATTTTGATCCTCGAAATCGAGCATCAGCTGCATATTGACATCGAGGATTCGCGCATTGGTCTCCGCGCGCTCAATATAGCGGCTCAGCCAAAAACAGGAGTCGGCAACCCTCGCAAGCATCCTAGCGGACTTGGGACTGCGACTGCGATTGGCGCTGGTGCCTGTGCCTGGGCCCTGGGACTGCGATTGGCTCTGCGACTGCGATGGTGATGCGAGCTCCGGCTCGCCGTTCTCATCGATTACCCAGGTATCTTTGCTGCCTCCGCCCTGGCTGGAATTGACCACCAGCGAGCCTTTGCGCAGGGCCACCCGCGTCAGGCCGCCGGGAATGATGCTCGTCTTTTCGCCACAAAGAATATGACGGGCGCAGGTCGATGTGTCGAGCCTCGGCCGTCCCCTCGCAATAGGAGGGAGAGCGCGACAGGAGCACGACCGGCTGCGCGATGTATCCTCGCGGGTCGGCCAGAATGGCGGCCCGAATTTCTCAATCTCCTCCTTGGTGGCGCGAGGGCCAATCAGCATTCCATAGCCGCCGCTTTCGTTGGCCGCTTTCACCACCAGCTTGTCCAAATTTTCCAGGATGAACTTCCGTCCGTTCTCGTCCGAGGTAGAGATAGCGTCTCTACGTTTGGAAGAATCGGCTCCTCCCCAAGGTAAAATTTGATCATCTTAGGGACGTAGTAGTAGGTCACCTTGTCGTCCGCCACGCCAGTGCCGATCGCATTTGCCAGGTTTACGTTTCCCTTGCGATACGCCTCGATGATGCCCGGAACGCCAAGGACAGAATCCTTTCGAAAGACGGTCGGATCGATGAAATCGTCGTCGATCCGACGGTAGATAACGTCAACCTGCCGAAGTCCCTTGGTGGTCTTCATGAAAACTCGTGAATCCTTCACGACCAAGTCACTGCCGGTAACGATTTCGATCCCCATCGAGCGCGCGAGAAACGAGTGCTCGAAGTAAGCTGAATTGTAGATGCCGGGAGTAAGAACCACCACGGTGGGCTCCGGGTCCTCGTGGGGAGCCACGTAGCGCAAGACGCTCAAGCAAGTCTTGAGCGTAGCGGTCGACAGGGCGCACCTGATAGCGCGCAAAGAGCTTTGGAAAGACGCGCTTCATCGCCTGGCGGTTCTCCAAAACATAAGACACGCCCGAGGGGCAGCGACCGTTGTCTTCGAGAACTGTATAGACGCCATTCCGATCGCGAATCAGGTCCGTTCCACAAATATGGATGTAGATGTTCTTCGGAACATCGAAGCCCATGAACTCGGGCCGAAAGTGCTTGGCGCTTCGGACGATCTCCTCGGGAATGATCCTCTCCTTGATGATCCGCTGGCCGTGATAGACGTCATGCAGGAACAGGTTGAGAGCCGTGAGCCGCTGAATCAGGCCGCGCTCGATGTGCTCCCATTCATTCGCCGGGATAATCCGTGGAATGAGATCGAAGGGAAAGATACGCTCGGTTCCTTCATCGCCACTGTAGACGGTGAAGGTGATCCCTTGGTTTAGGTGAGACTTCTCGGCCGAGCAGCCTCTTGCGATCAAACTCGCCGTCTGCCATTTCCGAGAAGCGGCGGGCGAGACGTTGATAATGAGAACGCACAACTCCCGGCGCCGAAAACATCTCGTCAAAAAACTCGCCAATCTCGTATTCCTTGAACAACCTGTTCATCGCGTCTCCCTCAGCAAATACCTGCGCAGTTTCTGTCTCCCGCAGGCCAATAGCATCACGCGGCTATCCGTTGCGCAACCTCAAAATCCGGCGTCCAGCGGCTTCCCGTCGCCGCCGAATCTCGGATAGAGGAACCGGCTGGCGGTCGATTTTTCACGGCTGATTCCGTAGGCTTGCGAGAGGCCCGCCTCACGCAAAGCGGCGAGCGAGGTCCTGAACAGAACCGTCCCGAGTCCCCGCCCGCGATATTCGTGAAGAACACAAGGACCGGTTGAGAGATGATTCTCGACGCCCGTCTTGCGAGTTCACGACCGAGGCGGCGATGATTCGATGGCCGTGCTGGATAACGATACAATCCGGCCGGATCCGACGCAAAACCTGCGTGCACATTTCTAACGATCACCGCGACAAACATTCTTTGGATATCGCTCCAGCCGGTATCCATACCGAATGCATTCGAGACGACCGTTTCCACGGCGTCCCGCTCGCCTTTTTCAGCCCCGCGCAAGATGAAAGGCGGCGGGACATTGTCTCTTCGGCCGGAAGCGCCCTCAAGTCCCATTCGAATCGCAGCCAGCCGAGCGTGGTCACCGAGGGGATGGATTAGCTTATGGAGCATCCGAGTCGTTCCGGCAGACCCACCAGATTCCGCCGATGAGAGCGCCGCACAGCACGACGAAGGCGGTAAGAGTGAACATGAGAACCGCGGGAGAATGTTCTATTCGCGCCGCAAGTCAACAGAATTTCCTCGGTTGTAAACCACGCGGCTCAATTCCGAAAAAATCGCGGAACACACTCGTGTAAACTTCGCGCTTCATTGGTCCAATCCAATCCAGGTCGAAGGACGAAGGTGGCAGCCATCGAGCTGCACGAAACTCGTCAGAGCCTTCGAGGCGGATGACCACCTCGGGAGTGGCTGAGCTCGGCGAGGAAATAGTGCTGTTCCTGGCCGTCGTATCCATCCTTCTTCCGACCATTCAAAAAAGATACCGATACGGACCTTTGCTTGAAACCACACCGGTAATCTTTCGGCTTGAGACCGAGCTCTTCCTCGACCTCACGATGCAATGCGTCCAGCAATGTTTCGCCCTTCTTCACGCCTCCTTGCGGGAACTGCCAACAGCCCGAGACATCGCTGCGCTCGCAGAGCAGAATCTCGCCCCGGCAATTTCGCAAAATAATTGCGGCATTCGGGCGGTATGAGGGCATATTGGCTTTATGCAGCAGAGGTCATGCGCTCCGCCAGCGCAGTTTTGCGGATTTTGCAACCCGCGGCCAGCTGCTCGTGACCTCGTGCGTCCTCTCTTCGAGGCAAAACGGCGTCGCTTGAACGTGCGAACGTTTCTCGATGCTTCTAGACACCCTTCTGCTTGACTTGCCGTCTCGATGTCAGCGGAATGCTTGAAGAGTCGTGGATTGCGAGCATTCTCGTGATCACCATGCCGTCACCGATGAACTGATATGAATGCGGTGCCACCAGCTCGTGTTCTTGGTGCGGCAGCGCATTGATCGTGCCGGCGAAAGGTCGGAGAACTGCAGGAAGCGCCGACATCCAGAGCAGCGGCGCATGCCAGGCCGCGCGCCGAGTGCAGACAGAGCGACTATTCAAGCCTTGAAAGATGGCGCGAACTCTCCATTTTCCCGCTGTCCTCTCATCGACCAAGCCGTGCGACAGAAATTTAAACCCACTCACGAGTGCGGCGTCTTCGCCATCTTCGGCCATCCGGAGGCTGCGAGCAATCACCTATTACGGTCTCTTTGCCTTGCAGCACCGCGGGCAGGAGAGTGCGGGCATCGTTTCTGCGAAAGGGACGGAGAGTCCCTTCACCGTCCATAAGGGAACGGGCTTGGTGTCGCAGGTCTTTTCGCCGGACAGCTTGGAACGACTCTCCGGAACCCGGGCGATTGGCCATGTGCGCTATTCGACGACGGGCTCAAGCACAATCAAGAACGCACAACCTTTCGTGGTGGATACCGGGCGCGGCCAGATCGCGGTCGGTCACAATGGCAACCTCGTCATGCGGCACAGCTTCGCGAAGAGTTGGAAGCCAAAGGCTCGATATTTCAAACCACCGTCGACAGCGAGATTATCCTCCACTTGCTCGCGCAACCGCGCGGTTCCGCGGTGTCCTTTCCGCGCTGCGGCGTATCGAGGGCGCCTTCTCGATCGTGTTGATGGGCGAGCGCGAGATCCTTGGCTTTCGCGATCCTCACGGTTTCCGCCCGCTCTGCATCGGACGCAAGGACGGCGCCTACGTTCTTTCCTCGGAGAGCTGCGCACTCGACCTCATTCAAGCTGAATATGTCCGTGAAGTTGAACCCGGCGAGGTCGTAATCATTGACAACTCGGGCATTCGCTCGGAATGGCCGTTCCCTCCACGCGAAAAGCGTTTTGCATTTTCGAGTACGTCTATTTCGCTCGCCCTGATAGCACGATTGCCGGCATAAACGTCAGTAAGGCAAGAGTAGAGATGGGCCGCGAGCTCGCGCGCCAGCATCCTGTCGACGCGGATCTCGTCATCCCCGTGCCGGACTCTGGCGTCTATGCGGCTCCTTGGCTATTCCGAAGGAACTCGGCATTCCCTACTTTCCGGCCTTCGTCCGCAATCACTATATCGGCCGCACCTTCATCCAGCCAACCCAACGAATTCGCGACTTTAATGTGCGGGTAAAATTGAATCTCATCCTGGACGCGGTGAAGGGCAAACGGGTGGTTGTGGTAGATGACTCGATCAGTGCGCGGCACGACCGCGCGCTCGCGAGTAGTTACGCTGCGAGAGGCCGGCGCGAAAGAGGTTCACATGCGCATTAGCTGTCCGCCGCACAAGTTTGCTTGTTATTACGGGATCGACTTTCCCGATCCGGAAAAGCTGCTCGCCAATCAGTGCACGCTCGACGAGATCCGAAACTATCTCGGCGCTGACTCGATCGGCTATCCTTGACCTGAAAGGCATGATCGCGGCCACAGGTCGATCCGGCGAACACGTTTTGCACCGCGTGCTTCAGCGGCGATTACCCGGTCCCTATGACGCGGCGTTGACAAATTCATCATGGAGAAACGGCTTGGCCGTATCCGGCTGCTCGAAAGAGACGAGGCGCGCTTGCTATGAAAACGAGCCCGGTAAAGGCATGCGCTCAGGCCGGGGTGGACGTCGATTTTGGCAACACGCCTCAAGCGCGGAATCCAATCGATTGTCCGCGCCACCACGGACCGGAGGTGCTCGGCAAGATCGGCGGATTTGGGGGACTCTTCCGGGCGGACTTCAAAGGAATGAAGGCGCCGGTGCTGGTGTCCAGTGTTGATGGTGTTGGCACGAAACTGAAAGTGTGCCCTTGCCGTCGGCCGTCACGACACCATCGGTCAGGACCTCGTCAACCACTGCATCAACGATATTGCGGTGCTCGGCGCGCGACCGTTGTTTTTCTCGACTACATCGCCGCCGGCAAGCTCGAGACGGACGTCTTCCGGCAGCTCCTCGAGCGGCTTGGCCAAAGCGTGCAAGCGCGGCACACTGCGCGCTCATCGGCGGCGAGACCGCGCAGATGCCAGGCATGTACCGACAAGGCGAATACGACATTGCCGGGACGATTGTCGGAGTGGTGGACCGCCCGAAAATGCTCGATGGTTCGCGCGTTCGGCCGGGCGACACTTTAGTCGGTCTGCTCTCGGACGGGCTGCACACCAACGGCTATTCCCTCGCGCGAAGGGTCCTCTTCGAGAGTATGGGCCTGAAGACCACTTCGCGGCTGCCTGAACTTCGCCTCACCCTCGGGGACGAGTTACTGCGCGTGCACAAGAACTATCAACCGGCGCTGGCCTCGCATCAGACCCGGGACGGTCCACGCCGCGGCCCACATCACCGGAGGAGGGCTCGTGGACAATTTACCCGCGCGCTGCCCCCAGAACTGTCAGGCAAATATTCGCCGGGGTTCCTGGCGAATCCCGCCGATCTTCCAAATCATCCAGCGTGGCGCGGATGTCAGCCCGGCGGAGATGTATCAGGTTTTCAACATGGGCATCGGAATGGTCCTGATCGTGCCGAAGAAGCACGAGGCGGAGGTCGCGCGCAAGACTGGTGGCCGCATCATTGGGGAGTCGTCGAAGGTCCTCGAATTGTTGCGCTGGTATAAAGCCGGCCGCTCACGAGAAGCCAGATCGAGCCCGCAAACGCGAGCGACGTGGCTAAGGCGATCGCTCCAGGCGCTGCACTCTCTCTTAGGTCGCGTCTCGCGAGGCGCACTCCGGTCTCTCGATTTCGACAGGCATTTCTAGCCAGGACAACGGAGCTCGAAATTCCTCAACGAAATTGAAGAGTGCTCTATGGTAGCCATTCTTTTTCATGCTATGAGGAGGGCGTGTTGAATCTCTGGAAACCCAAGCCGGCGCTGGGGATGGAATTGGCGTTAGCCTGGTTGGCGCGGTGGCCCTGGCGGCCGCGCTACGGCTTTCGTCGCGCGCCGCGGGAACGCATCCCGGACGACATATCTCCGGCCATCTTCGCGACGCGAGTGACCGAGACAATTTTCGGGAGATGATTTACCACATCTCGGGAAGCGGAGATCCCGTGGTGTTTCTGCACGGCATCTATCTCGGGGGCCTCTTCTGCATGAATGGTCGAAAGTCTATCCGCACTTCTACCTTTGGTCGCGAAGTCATCGTTCCGGATTTGATCGGCTTTGGCGAATCTGAAAGGCCCGGAGTAACGATGGATGCCACCGATTACGCCGAAAGCCTCGCCGAATTCCTGCGGAATACCTGCGGAGACCGGACGCCTGATCGTCGTCGCAAGCGGCCTGACTGCCGGGCATCGCTCCTCCTGGTCCTCACGGCACCCGAAGCGCGTCAGCAGGCTCATCCTTCTCCTGCCAACGGGTCTGAAGGAATCGGGAAAATGGGGGCTTCCGGTATGGTGACACTCGTCGGATTGCCCGGCCTGAACCGCTTCGTTTACCGAAACTATCTTTCGCGAGCGCCGTTCATTAGAGGATGGCTCACGAAATTTGCGTTGGGCGATCCCTCGCGCGCTGAATGAGGAAATGGTGCGCGCATTGACTACTTGCGCGCAACAAGTCGGCGCCGAACACGCCATCTTTGGATTCCTCCGCGGGCGACTCGCGTTCGACATCGAATCGCGCTCTGGAGCGGGTTCCGCATCCGGTGAGCATTCTCTGGCCAGAGCGGGCCTCCGGTTTTCCTGCTGGCCGGCGGAGAGAGATCTCGCGAAAGCTCGACACGCTCCAGAATCATTCCCGTGCCGGACTGCGGGATCCTCGCGGCGCTGGAAGCGCCGGCCGTGCTGACATCAATCATTGCTGCGGAGCTCGACGGCGACTTTCGTCTTGAGGGCGCAGCGTAAGTTGCTATCCCGGCAGCTTTGCGCATCGAAGTGAACGTCTCCGACCTGCGCGAGATCCTCCAATACGTTCCCCGTTTCAGGGAGCGCGTCTTCGTCATTGCCCTCGATGGAGAGGTGGCTGCTTCGGATAACTTTTCCAACATTCTCCTGGATCTGGCAGTGCTCCGTTCTCTGAGCGTCAAGGTCGTTCTCGTGCACGGGGCCGGATTCCAGATCGTCCAGCTCGCGCGCGAGCGTGGCGTCGAGCTGACAAACTCGGATGGAACCGGCATCACCGATGAAGTCACGCTGCAGGTCAGCATCGATGCGGCCATCCGCTTGACCAACCAGATCATGGAAGGCCTCTCCGCCGTGGACTTGCGCGCCGCCTACATCAACGCGGTCATCGCCCATCCGGCCGGGATTCTCGGAGGAACCGACCACCAATTTACCGGGTCGGGTCGAACGCGTCGATGTCAAGGCGCTGCGCCTTTGCTTGACGAGGGGATCGTGCCGGTGGTCCCGCCGCTGGGCTTCGATGGCGAGGGCCGGACATACCGGGTGAACTCCGATGCGGCCGCCGTCGAAGTGGGTGAGGAACTCTCGGCGTCGAAGATCATTTACCTCGCGCCCAGCTCCGCCTTCTGCGCGGCCATCCGGTCTGCCGCGTCAGCTGTCGGTCCGCGACACGCTTGGAATTGGTCAGACGACAGCGGGAGGACTTTTCCCAGAGCATTGCCTCGAAGCTGGAATGCGCCGCCGCGGGCTTGCGTGCAGGGCGTGCCGCGCGGTGCATCTGCTCGATGGCGGACGTCAACGAGGCGCTGCTCACCGAAATCTTCAGCTACGACGGCTTCGGCACGATGGTCTACTCGAACGAATACCAGCAAATCCGCCGGATCTTTAAGAAGGACGTTCGCTCGGTCATGTCGCTGATCCGCCAGTCCGTGCAAAATCGAGGAACTGGTTCGCCGCGACGCGCAGCGGAAATCCTCGAGCGGCTCGAAGATTATTGGCTGCTCGAAGTCGACCGAACTCCGGTAGCCTGCGTTGCTCTCGCACGTCTATCCCGGAGGAGGCTGCGGTGAACTCGCCTGTCTCTACGTCAGCAAGGCGCACGAGAACCAGGGCTATGGCCGCAAACTAATGGCCTTCTGCCGAGAACCTTGCGCGCGAGAAAGGTCTGCAAGCGAATCTTTGCGCTTTCGACCCAAGCCTTCAGCTATCTGCAGCAAAAGGCGGGTATGCTCGGAGCCGCTCCCGAATCTCTCCCTGCCGAACGTCGCCTCAAGTATGAGGCGAGCGGACGCTTTTCTAAGATCCTCTCCAAGCCAGTTGCGACGGCCAGCTTAAGGGAACAGCGGGATGGCACCAGATTCCACAAGTGGTCTGTTGGTCGATGGTCTCGTCGTCTTTCTTTACTTCGCCGTCATCATTGCGATCGGCCTCTACAAAGGCCGCGGGAGCAAGGATCTCGAGAGCTTCGCGGTCGGCAACCGGAATATTCCCTGGTGGGCGGTGCTGGCATCGATCCTGGCCGCGGAAATCAGTGCGGCCACCTTCCTGGGTGCGCCGGGCGAAGGCTATGAGAAGCGCAACTTCACCTATGCGCAGCTGGCCCTCGGCACCATCCTCGCCCGCGTCATCATCGCCTACATTTTCATCAAGCCGTACTACGATTTTCGCGTCGTCTCCATCTACGAGTATCTCCTTGCTCCGTTTTGGAACCAGGACGAAGAATACGGCCTCGGCAATCTTCCTGATCACACGCGCCCTTGCGAGTGGAACGCGGCTCTACGTCGCCGCCATCGTCTTCGTCATGGGCTACGAAATGGTAAGCGGCGAGACCCTCAATATCTGGCAACAGGTCTGGATCTATATTGTCGCGCCTGTCAGCCATCACCGCCCTGACCGCTCTCTATACCGCGCTTGGCGGCATCAAGGCAGTCGTTTGGACCGACGTCATTCAGGCTTGCATCATGTTCGGCTCGCTCGGATTTGCCATCTGGTCGCTCCTCCATGCCATTCCTGGAGGCTGGCAAGGCGTTACCGCCGCGCCTGAACCAACCCGACGATTGGCAGTTCTTTTCCAGTGGCGTGGAGGCCAGCAGAACCTTCGGCGAAAACGTTCGCAGCATCCTCGAAAGCGAGTACACGATCTGGGCCGCACTTATCGGGTCCACCTTCACGACCCTGGCCACGCATGGGACCGACCAAGACATGGTCCAGCGCATGCTCACGGCGAAAGACTCACCACCGGAGCAGACTCTCCCTCATTCTGTCCGGGCTTGGCGGACCTCCCGCTGGTGATGGCGTTTCTTTTCGTCGGAATGCTTCTCTGGGCATTTTACCAGGAGCCCGGCAAGAACGCTCCCTTCGCTTATTACATTGTGCACGAACTTCCGCCAGGCGTGCGCGGAGTGCTGATTGCCGGCATTTTCGCCACCGCGATGGGGTCGTTGAGCACCGCCCTCAACGCTCTCGCAACCAGCTTCACCGAGGATTGGTATCGCCCCTATATCCGAAAGGACGCCTCGCAAGCCCAGATCGTCCGCGCGGCCCGGGTGAGCACGGTGGTCTTCTCGATCTTGCTGATCCTGATTGGTTCCGCGACCGCCTACGCCAAGATCGTTCTGAACGCCCGGATCATTCCCATCGTCCTTGGCATCTTTGGATACACCTACGGCTCGCTGCTCGGCGTGTTCCTGGTGGGTCTGCTGACTAAGCGACGCAGGCAGCGAAGCGGGAAACCTCTTCGCCATGATTTGCGGCTTCCTGGTAGTCGCAGTCCTCAGCGGCCTGCATAACGACATTTGGACACTTCTCCATCCAAACACCGCCGGAAACGGCACCCGGCCCTCTGGGCGCCAGCGTGGCTTCCGCGAATTGAGTTTCCCTGGCGCATCGCTTTCGGCGCGGTCGTGACCTTCGCAGTGGCCGTTTGCTTCAAAACTCCCGAACCGAAGGTCCGCTCGACCGAAGAATACCTCGCCCAGCTCCACCCGCATGGGCATCTTGACTCGGCCGCTCGTCAAGCGTTTTAGCCGAAAAGCGCGAAATTTTCTTATGGACCGTTCAACCCTTTTTTCTTGAGTGACTCGCGCCGCGATTTCTATCTCGCGCCGCTTGCGGCAGACGAGGGCAAGCGTGTTGTGAACAACTTGTGAAGATGTTGAATCCCCCGATTCAATGAAGATGAGCGCGCATGTCACGCCGCAGCCGCAAGGCTTGGCCGGATGAAGAGCAGGTTCTGGGGCAACCATCCTGCGCGAATCTTTCTCAAGCTTGCTTTCAGTGAACATAATTAGAGTGAAACTTTCTTCCTAGAATTTCTGAAAAAAACTTGGCGCGATGCGCGATTTTCAGCTGTTCTCAGAAAGGTCAAACTGCCGGGCTGGCTGACGGGGGCAGCCAGGCAATCTCGTGCATAACTTTCTATGACATTGAATTGCGGAACCATATGGACGTCGGTTTCCGAGGTGATCCGGCAACGGATCAGCGCCGACGGGTATGAACGTTGGTTTCAAGGCGTAGATGTTGTTTCTGACGACGGGCTCAAGCTCGTCTTCCGCGTGCCGAATCCGATCCATCAGTTCTTTATCGAGAGCAACTATCTTGCGCCTGGTGCAGGATGCCGCCCAGGAAGTGCTGCAGCAGTCCGCGGAAGATCCAATTTGTCGCTCCGGGAAATGCGGAAGGCGAGCCTCCGACATTGCTCATCTGCGAGCATCGACCACCCGCCGCCACGGGCCATGGTGTCCGCGAGCGCTCGCACGGACAACAGACTACGTCCGGGATGAATCCCCGAAACACCTTCGAGACTTTCGTCGTCGGATCAAACAACCAGTTCGCGCATGGAGCCGCCATTGCCGTGGCAAAATCTCCCGCCAAGACCTACAATCCCTTCTTTGTGTACGGAGGAAGCGGCTTGGGCAAGACACACTTGCTCCAGGCGATCGGCCACTACGTCATCAAGCAGCCAAAAGTCCTCTCGCGTGCGTTTACCTTTCCAGCGAGCAGTTCACCAACGAGTTCATCGATGCGATTCAGCACGGAACGCTGGTCAAGTTCCGCAAGAAATACCGCTACGCGGATATCCTGATGATCGACGATATCCAGTTTCTCGCGGGCAAGGAACGCTCCCAGGAGGAGTTCTTTCACACCTTCAACACCCTGCACGACGGTCACAAGCAGATCGTGCTTTCGAGCGACCGTCCGGCCAGCGAGATTGAGAAGCTCGAGCAACGGCTGGTCTCGCGCTTCGAATGGGGGCATGACCGCGGAGTTGCAGCCTCCCGACATCGAGACCCGCATCGCCATTCTCAAGAAGAAGGCCGAGAGTTTGAATATCGCGCTCGAGCCTTGGGTGATCGAATTTCTGGCCGACCGCATCCGCAACAACGTGCGGCGACTCGAGGGAGCGCTCATGCGCGTGGCTTCCTACAAATCGCTCAGCGACCGCGAAATCACCCGGGAGGTCATCGAGAATTTGCTCCGCGATATCTTCCAGGAGCAGGCTCGCCGTGCGGTCACCATCGAGCAGATTCAGCGCAAGGTGGCCGAGCATTTTGACGTCCGTCTCGCCGATATGACGAGCAAGCGACGTCCAGCTAACATCGCCTTCCCGCGGCAGGTGGCGATGTTTCTCTCGCGCGAGCTGACCAACAGCTCGCTCAGCGACATCGGAGACGCCTTCGGAGGCAAGGACCACGGAACCGTTATCCACGCCTGCAAGCTGGTCAAACGTCGCATCGAAGAGGATGAGCAGACGCGCCACGTCATCCGCCTGCTCGACAGTCAGCTTCAACGCTGAAGCCGCGCGCAGGTTCAGTTGGACGACGACCCGGCCGAAAAACCTCGGCGGTAGAGTTCGCACGAGTCTGCGCGCGCGGGACTAATGTTTGACTTCGCAAGGTCCGCTCAATAAATGAGACCTTTTCAACAATGACATGAAGTTCGCAGTCACCAAAGAAGCTCTCCTGGAAGGGCTGCAACGCATTCAAAACGTCGTGAGCACACGTTCGACACTGCCCGTCCTGACCAACGCCCTGTTGGAAACAACCAAGACGGGTCTGCGGCTCACGACGACGGATTTGGAAGTTGCTATTCGCTGCGAGATCGTCGCCCAGGTCGAGAAAGCCGGCGCGACCACCTTGCCTGCCCGCCGTCTTGCCGCCATCGTGCGCGAGCTTCCCGCCTCCGAGATCAGCCTCGAGACCGACGCCAAGAACATCTCCACGCTGCGCTGCGGCGCGAGCTTTTTAAGATATACGGCCTGGCCAAGAGGAGTTTCCCGCCTTCCCTCGTTCAAGGATGCCAAGACTTACACCATCCGGCAGTCGGAACTCAAAGATGGGCTGCGCAGAACATCGTGCGCCATCTCGGTGGACGAGACCCGTTACGTGCTCAACGGAATTCTTTTCTCGTTCAAAGAAAACAAGCTGACTCTCGTCGCGACCGACGGGCGTCGTCTCGCCCTGTTTGACAGCGATCTGGAGTTTCCGCGCAGCCACGAGCGCGATTTCATCGTCCCGACGAAAGCCGTCACGGAGCTGCAGCGGATGTTGGGCGACGAGGGCGAGATCCAGATGTCGGTCGGCGAGAATCTCGTCTCCTTCGAGCAGAACGGGTCACAGCTTGTCTCCAAGCTTGTCGAAGGCAACTATCCGAACTACCGACAAGTCATCCCCGGCGGAAGCAAAGGAACGCATCACCATCGAGCGTGAATCCCTGCTCAACAGCGTGCGGCGGGTCTCTCTGCTCAGCAATGATAAGACCAGCTCAGTCCGGCTGAATTTCTCGCGAAACAACCTGGACATCACCGCCAACACTGCCGGAGGTGGGCGAGGCGCGGGAAGCCCTGGCCGTCGTTTATCGTGGGCGCGACTTGTCCATCGCCTTTAATCCGGAGTTCCTGATGGATCCCCTGCGGAACCTCTCCAACGACGAGGTCCATCTCGAGCTCATCGACGAGATGAGCCCCGGGGTCATCAAGATCAACACGCCGTTTCTTTACGTCCTCATGCCCATGCGGGTGTCGGTGTAGGAAGTCTTAAGTGTTAAGTTTGGTTTCGGGTTGGCGGTTGACCAGGATTTGCCTCTCAAAACCTCCAACTTTAGAACCCGAAGGCTGCATCAAGACAGCCGGGCGAACCGGTCGGCTCCGGGCTCCTGCGACTTGCGCGGACCGGCCGCATTCAGCCTCCGAACTGAATGTTGCTGCAAAAATTTCCGCAGGAGAATGGCGCTTTCGGCTACCGTCAGCATCTCCGCGCAGAGGTGCAGCACCGGTTTGTGGAACTTCTTGCAGGCTTCCCAAGTTTTCAAGAACCGCCAGAAAGTTTGGCGGATTGTGAGAAGATCACGGTGGCGTCGCTATCCGTAACGTTCCATTCTGTGCGCTGGGCGAGGTCGGGCCGACGGTGTCTCGGACAACCTATAACGCACTGGAATCTCGCCGTCTTCGGCCAGTCGGCCTCTGGGACACCAACCTCCGTGCTGAAGCCCCGTGCCGAATAGCCCAGGCAAGACAGGCCCGATCAACTCCTGTCTGCCCTCCGCTGACGATGCAGAACGCCTTGCCCACGACACCCAAGCGTGCCATGCTTTTGCGCCGGTTGTCGCCAGCACTAGCACAGCGGTAGTGCAACTGATTTGTAATCAGTAGGTCCCCGGTTCGAATCCGGGTGCTGGCTGTCGTTGAGACCTCAGCGAGTTGCGAACGATAGATCGGCCGGAGACAGGAAAGCTGGTTTGGGAGTTGCTTGGGGAGTTTTGCGGCGGAAGGCGATGTTGGAGACAAAAGCCGAGTGCTCGGCATTTTTGAGTTCTCTCCACATACGGCTTTCGGATTTGTTCATCCGAACGTCCCACCCCAGTTTGCCCCCGGAATTTAACGCTCTCCATAACGACGTAAGCGTCATTTCTACCACCCCTTAGAGGACAGAGGGGTGGATCATCCGCGCTCGGCCACTCCTTTGTCCGTCAGCGAAGATGAAGCAATCGACAATCACCGGCGGATCAAGGTTGTCATGGAGTATGGAAAAATCCGTCTCCATGAGCACAACACCACAGAAAGTCGAAGTCATTGTCGTTGGGGCCGGAATCGCCGGGTTGGCTGCCGCACGGGATCTCAGCATCGGCGGTTACGATGTCCTGGTGCTCGAGGCGCGCGACCGGATCCGGGGGCCGCATTTGGACCTCGCGCGATCTGGGCGTGCCGGCCGACCTGGGAGCCTCCTGGATTCACGGCTTCGAGGACAACCCCATCTCGCGGCTGGCGAAACGGCACGGGATCGGAATTCTCCGCACGGGATATCTCCAGCGTTTCCCCCGCCCGTTACCGGTCTGTCGCCCTCTATGAAGAGTGACGGCCGCCGCCTCGAGCGGACAGGAAACCGTCGAGATCTCCGGAAATGATGGCCGACTACCTCGACTTCATTGCCCTGCAAGCAGACGGAAGGCCGGGAGATGTCCCTCCTGGCCGTGGAGGAGGAATTTGCCGCCACCCAGAACTTCAATCCCGGGCAGCGCCGACGGTTAAACTTCATCGCCCGCACCTATCTCCGAGCACGAATGGGCCGGTCCGCGATCCGGAGGTGTCCCTACTCGAATATGACAAGGCTCTCAACTTTGCCGGACACGATCGGGTTTTTCCGCAAGGCTACAGCCAGCTCACCGACAAGCTGGTTTCGGGCTCTCGAACCCTCCTTGGGCACGAAGTGAAGCAAATCGATTACTCGGGCGCACTCGTTGACCGTCCTGACCAACCATGGCAGCTACCATGCTCATCACGTACTCGTCACCGTGCCCCTTGGCGTCCTGCAGGCCGGGAAGATCGCCTTTAACCCGAGCCCTGCCCGCCAGCAAACGCGAGGCCATCCGCGAAACCCGCATGGGCGTTTTCAGCAAAATCTTCCTCAAGTTCGCCGCGGTTTTCTGGGACAAGGACTACGAGTTGATCGGCTATATACAGGGAGCTCCGATTGCGACTGGCCCGAAATCGTCAATTTTCGACAAAATCGCCGGTTGGCCCGTCTTGCTGGCCTTCAGCGCGGGCGCGGCCGGCGAGAGAAACGAACTCCGCAGCGACTCCGAACTCGTGGCCGCCCTGATGGCATCCCTGCGGAAAAATGTATGGGAAAGAGATCCCCGAGCCGACCGGATACCTGGTCACACGTTGGAACCAGGATCCCTACAGCCTCGGCTCCTATTCCTATGTCCCTGTCGGCTCCAAACAAAGCTTGCGCCGCCAGATCGGCATGCCCGTCGAAAACCGGATCTTCTTCGCCGGCGAAGCGACCTCCCAATACTTCCCGTCCACGGTCCACGGTGCCTTCCTCTCCGGAGTGCGAGCCGCCTACGAAATCATGCTCGCCGACACCAAGGAAGACCTTATGGAAGACAGCTCCGGACCGATTGATCTCTACGTGTGAAGCCGTCCCAGCTAACTGGAACGATTTAATATCGCTGGCCCGCAGGAGGCCGTGCGGGCAAGTCCGTGCAGAGAAAGTTGGAGTCCAGACGCAGACTCTCTTGCGCGATTCGCGCAGCAACCGGCTGTTAAATAAAGAAAACAACTGGCCGAGCACGAGCGTCGCACCGCCAATCAGCACCGAGACGAAGCCGATTCACCACGGGAAAAACTCCCCCAGTCGAGAAGACCGCCTGAGCCCCGCATACACTGGCCCGCCGGAGGGATTTTGTTTTCGTTTTTCCCGGCTCAACCGCTATACACGCGGCAAATGAGCGAAAATACTTCCGCCTCTCGCTCGCCAGCACCCTTTCTCACAGCCGCGGTTGGCTGATCGCAGGCGGCCTGCTTTCGATCTTCGTCGGCTTTCTCGCGATGGGCTCGCCCGTTGTTCGTTCTCCGTGGTGCTCGCGCAATTCCTCGGAATCTTTGCCCTCGTCAGCGGCGTGATTTCACTTTTGTGGCCATTTTCAGCAAGCAGGTGACTCATCGCGTCCTTGAAGCGCTGCTGGCGGTGATCCGCATCGTCGCGGGAATCGTCCTGCTGCGATGCATCGCCTCGAGCATCGCGGTCATCACGCTGATTCTCGCCGTTTATCTGATCGTCGAGGGCATTTTCTCCGTCATCGGCGCGTTCAAGATGCGCCAGCACTACGGCTGGGTGTGGACCCTGATCAACGGCATCGCCGCGCATTGTTCTCGGCGTGATGGTGTATAACCGCTGGCCGTCGAATTCCGCCTGGGTGCTGGGCATGCTCTACGGCATCCATTCGATCTTCTGGGGCGTCTCGCTCTTGACGCTCGGCTTCGGCGCACAAAAGGTCGCCAAAGCCTGACAAGAGGATCCCTCAGGATTGTCTCATTCTCATGATGATGCTGTTTCCCGGCGCAGTGGGAATTGTTGCCGAAGATGCTGTGGGGTCGGCTATCATGTATGGCTGAGGGACGTCTGCTCAGCTACCGTGCGGCGACCATGGGACTCGCGCCGCTCGACCCCCGACCTTTTGACGCTCTCCCAGTGGACGAAAACAACCCAAAAGTAAAATCGATCACGGAACTGGAGTAATGAAACCTGGCGCACTCCCGGTATCCAGAAAGCCGCGTTCCTCAACATGGGCCTTGTAGCCGTTGTTACCATCTCCTCCCCATCTGCCGGGTTACATGTTAGTTACGACCTTGTAAATCACACCTTCCTCGCAATGATTCTTCCACCTCAAGAATTACTTGGTTGTGACTGCGGGTTTTACTTCTCGATCCACCGAAAGCAATTGGACGCCGGCGATGGAATTGTCTTTGAGGTGGTTTGCACGAAACGAGATTGGCGCGCCTGTTGAAGATGCTGAAAGGTTCGCGCCTGCGGCCCGGTCACTGCTTGAGGCATTGACAATGGAGTCCCCCTGTAAAATCCGATTGCAGTCGTGCCGGTGCACGCCGACGAGTGGGGTATTTCCAACTTGGTCGAGGTTCTGGAAAACATCAGGGCTGCACTGTAGGTAGGGATGCGCGAATGCGCTGGGAGAAATCTATCGCGTTGTCGGCAGCCTGCGCGGCCTTGTTGATGCAAGAGCGCCGGCGCAGTTCTTCAAAAGGCAATGTCGTGTCCACCCTGCCTGTGCTGTAGAGATACCCATCGATGAAACCGTTGAGGTAATGGCGGAAATCAGATCGACCGAGCCTGCCAGCGGCGTTCGCATAACGCACGATGTTGACCGTGCAACTGTTGCCCAGCAGATGGTAGAACTCTGCCTGATCAGCGAGCTCATTGATCCGCTCAAGGTAGACCAAAAAAGGCGACGCGCATTCTCGGGCGAGGTCTTGATGCGATAGAGATACACTTCCTCATCTCGGTAGTTGGTGCGAACACGCACAATGTCGCGCTCATCACCTACGACGTAGATCAACTCGAATTGCTTGAAGAGCGAAGCGATGGGCGCGAAGCTTTCGCCCACCTCGGGCCTTGTTTCGATGGAGATGCTGAGGGAGGCGCGTTGTCGAAGACAAAACTCAGGAACGTGTGTCCCACTGGCCCTACCTTCCAGTAGGACACGAAGAAATCTACCGAGGTCAGATGCGAGAGCGATACCTCGCGCTCTTCGTATCGCACCGTGAAGTCATCCCTGCTGCGGTACTCAAAGTTGCGGAAACCGGTGATGCGCACGCGATCTCCGTCGATGATCGCCCGTGGCATCACTGCCACCTCTGGCCGCCACTGGACGATCATGTGAAGGCTGGATGCTGATCCACCAAACGAGCACGCTGAGAAACAGTCCCGCAAAGGCTAGAGACATGCGCGGTCTACGCGTCAGCCATAAGGCCCAGATACCGAACGCCATGAATGCCACCGACAGCAGCAGTCGCAGCGAAGCCCACGGCAGATTCGAATAGTAAATCGCCAGAGTGGCCCATCCGATGAGCGCAGCTCGAAAGAAAAATCCAATCCCGGTGACCAGCCAGCCGAGAGGCCTGAATAACCAGGTCACCGGAGCCTTGCTCGGGAGCGATTTAGCGAACGTCATGGGATGTCCGTGATGTTCTTGATGAACTTTTCAGCTGTGTCACTTGCCACTGGTCCTGTTTCAATGCGACGCGCGTTGTCCACAGGATGCGGACTGTTCGCCGACGTCGAGAACGTCCATACTGGTGTGGCTGCGCATATCGCATCCACCATCAGCGCACGCTGTTTGAGCATCCGTCGCGGGTTTACATAAACCTTGTCGTTGACGAGAGCACAAAAAGTGGGTGCCGCACTGCTGGTCCGCTCGGCGAGTGTGGGGGAACATATGGCAGTGTAATCCGTGGATGCCGGTCGTTTACCTCGAGAACCGAAAGCGCAAGACGAGCTGCAGCGCCCGGTTTTTTATGCTCTCCATAAACGCCCACCGGCTTAAGAGCCTCAATTAGAAACGATTCCGCATTGCTTCTTAACGTTGTTTTTGGTCCACGCGCTGTCGGAACCCAAATTGCAATGCCCCCGTTTTCGCCTTCAATCATGGCATACAAAATCGAAGCTCTGTCAGTCTTAAGCTTCTAACAGAACGTCCTCTAGATGAGCAGGTAGCGCACAACCCTGTCCGGGATTCTACACAAGACTTTCAAAATCTGTGGTATATGTATTAAATGTATTCAAATTTCAGCTCCTTCTCCCGTCGCGGCCCCGACAATATCACTGAGGAGCTGGTGGCGGCCCTTTCGGGCTCGAAATCCTATGAGTTCAAAGCCCTTTTCAGCGTCATTCATGCGGCTCTCCGGGCTCGGAATGCCGCCAGCGGCGGCGAGGAAATGTTGCGGCTGCGCACTTACGATAAACTCCAGAACCTCGTGCGACACGGCCAGGTCAAGAAAACCGGCAAAAAATACAAGGGCGTCACCAATGCCCTGCTCCTTCTGAGCGAGAGTCTGAAGGAGTTCGGAAGAACGGTCCGTCGCTTTTGCCCCGCGTAACTCTCACCCGGTCCGGCGGCCGATTCCATGTTAACCCGGTCACCCGCACGTGGGGCCTGGTCGGCCCACTGAATCTGTCCAGAATATCCGGCTCCGGGTCGTCGCGAGCATTGCCTCGAAATCCGGTTCAGAACCGTCACTGGCTGCCGGCGAATATTCGGTGTCGAACCTGCGCTGCTCAACATATGGGCCGCCTCGGCCTCAGCGAGCACTCGAAGTGCGTCGCACGCGTGCGAGCTCGCATCGTGGCAGGGTTCGTCGCGCGCTATGCCCGTCGATGTCTCGCGGACCGTGTGATAAGCGCATAGAGCCTCGAGCCCGCGCTCACATTCCGGGACGCGAAAACTAAAGCGGGGCAAAATCCCCGCAATTTGTTTATGCCGATCCAGACGTCAGATGTCCTCGGGACGGCTTTGACGTTAGCCAACCCGGCTTCCTTGAGTTCCATCAAAAACGTTCGCCCACTCTTCTGTGTGGCCATGGCGTCGTGCGGCAGGAAGTGACTGCCATACAAATAGCCCTTGGCCAACATGCGAGCACACACGCTCGACGGGCGTCAGATCGAGATCCATGTCGAGGTCGATAACGCGAATCCCCACCAGTCTCGATGCGCCGTAGCCTTTAGCACGCCAACGAGAGTGCTCGTGCCCAGACCCGCCCCAAAAACGCCTTATTCATCGCTTTTCTTAGTGCTGTGACTAATTTGCAGAAGCTGGCGTTCGTATTGTTCTTCCGCAACTCCCTGGTATTGCAGCGTAGGGGCAAATAATCTTCAATCAGGACCGTGGTCCTCTCCACCCCTAGGAGCTCGAATGAGCGCCTTCACCTCGCGAGCACTGACCGCCTCATGAAGGACCATCCATGTCGCGGTCGAATGTTCCCTCTTCGAATGCACACCTTCTTCGTCGTCTTGAAGGGCAAGAATCGTGCTGACAAGCCCGATGGCATTACCGCATTCGTCAATGACCGCTGCTCCGCTCGAGCCCGGCGCCCAATCGGTGCTTACATCGAGCATGAGCGGCGGAGCACCGCCGTTCTCCTGCTTCGCCAATTCGGCCAGGCGGTTCACCATGCCGGCCGAAAAGTAGCTCCGCTCTCCCATCGGATCGCTAAAGCAAAAGACGCGGTCGCCCGGGCGCGCATCTTCGCTGAGTGGCAAAGGGCTTGTCTTTCCCGTTGCTTTGACCCGTAAAATACAGACGTCGGAAGTCTTATTTGCGGCGGCGATTTCCGCCACCGGATAGACGGATTCCCTCATCGTCTACCACGATCAGGCATCCTTTCCTCATTGTCCTGTCCTGCTCCAGGACGTGATAGGCAGTCGCGACAGCGCCGTCCTCTGTCAGGAAAAAGCCACATGAGAGATCGAGACGCCATCGCTTGCAGCCCTTGCAGAGATAATAATAGCCGACGCGCACGAAGCTCTTGCGCGCCGCTGCCCAGAGAGCTCGCCCTTCCATCGGTCTATCGTGCGGTTGCGGAAGACTCAGCTGGCACGAGCCGCGGCTCAACTGCTCCTTAACGACCGATATGGGCAAGAGAGACCCTGCGAATACAGTTCCTCCGCCCTCTTCCGCAGCAAAGGATCTTCGCTAACGTCCTGATCTGCCCGATAAACCGGAACACTCTGCGCCTCGCTTCTCAACGAGCCAATGACCGCAAAGATGGCGAGAATCAGAAGAGAGTGCTTCATGAAACAGCTGAGCATAGAACGACGTTGTTGAGGCTGACCGCGGCGGAATGTCAGCAGCGCCGCCAAACCGAAATCGACTGAGGACCGGACATTATGATTCACTCGGAACAAGCTGGCTGGGTCGAACTTGTTTCACAGCCGCGAGCCGCTCGAAATTGTCGAGATAGCTCGTCTTGACGGGCGGCGCACCTTGATCGTTCGAGTAGACCGCTTCGATGCGAGTCGTCGAAAACGTAGCATCCGAGCTGAAGCGAGCGAGCCAACATCTCTGTTGCCCATAGTAGACGCTGCGCCGATGAGATAAGAACCGACGACAAATCATTTTATACCTCGGCTGTCTCTTTGCTCGATCACCAGCTGCGCTGGCACTGTGCCGGAATGCTTCGAGCAATGCTCTCATGAAAATTGTTGCGGATAGAGACGCTGAATCGGCTCTTTCTGCGGGAAAGCATAGCACGTGCGGCGGCACGTTTGTGCCGCCGCGCCGCCGATCACCGCTGGTCAACGCGCTCAGTGTCGCCGGGCATTTCAGTGCTTCCGCCACAGAAGGGGCTTGACCATGTTGCCACCCCATGGCTGGCGCACTTTTTACCGTTCCTCCCCAACTGTGGTGACTGGCTGATGAAGTAATTCGGTTTTTGGCCTGCGGGTCCTTGGTCCTGGAGTCTGAAGCTGAGACCGTGGCGTTTTCGCTGGCTCAGAATGACAAAAATGGACGCAGAGGCTGCAGATGCTGGACCTGCTATGCCCCCAACGACAGTCGGTCACAATCTGTGGGCATCTGGCAGTCCGACCTTACTTGTGGTTTTCCCGTTCGATAAGACGACGCTATGGCGTCCGGTCGCAGCGTCTCTCCCATTGCCCCTTGTTGTCGTCCTCCGTGTTGTGACTTCGAGTCCTCTCCGCTGGGGTGCTGTCCAACGTCCTTCAATGTCGATCGGCGTGCCGGGTTCGACCCAATTGTAAAACTGTCGGGCCGGGTTGCCATCGCTCAACGACAATCGGATGCAGCCGTGCGAGGCGGGATAGTCCGGCACGGCGCCGTATCCATGGATAAAGCAATTTCCGGTCACCTGGACGCTGAACGGCATCGGCGCGTGGTGGTAAAGCCGCGAGTAGTGCATGCGATGCTTTTCGCCGGCTCGAAACCGCCCGTTGGGCGTGCTGCGGTCGTATTTGCCGCTGCTGATATGGCTTTGAAAGACCAGTCGATCCCCTCGTAAGCGCGCAGCATCTGGTTTGCCTTGTCGATCTCGACCCGTTTAAGGTGGTCACTCCACGGCCATTCGGCTGGTGTTTTTGATGATGCCTGTGAGGTGAGCGTCAGCAGCAGCGCAAGGATTGAGACCTTTATTTTCACGACTTTCCGGCCTGCGCGAGGCGCACCGGCGGGACCCCCACCCATAACCTATATCAACAGTTCCATCGCTAGGTACTTGCCCAAGAACAGAACCCACTTCGCCAGGATCGCGCGTCAAGACCGTTCCAGATTCGCTGCTGTGCAAAAGTAGATCTGGCAGAATGATGTTTTTCCGACGCCTTCTACCGATGCCCGCCTCCAGAGAAACGTCCCGCACTCATGCCAGAGACGCGTGCCGCACTCATGCCAGAGACACGTGCCGCACTCATGCCAGAGACGCGTGGGGCAATCATGCCAGACCCTGCAAACCGGGAAGCCGGAGCGAAGCTTCGCGTCCCCGAATTGACCTGTGGTCTCGACGAAAATTGTGGTCTGGATACGATCATCGCCTGACGTCCAGAACTCAAGGGGGACCGAGCACGCATCGAAGCGCCAATCGTGACATGACGCTGGACGATCGTGTTGTCTCGCCTTGCTGCGAACCGCCCACTCATCCTTCGGGCCGTCAGGCCCACGCTAGCATGCGCGGAGACGTGCGCTCGGCTGTTAGAGAAGCTTGGTGAAAACCCTCTCGCCTCGACGCAGCCACGGATGGATTTGGCGTTGCGTTCATTCCGAAGAATTTCCCTCCGCCCGCACTGTTGTGATGGGCGTCAAATTCGCTGCCATTGAAGAATCGACCATTCCGGTCACGATCGAAATCACGATCGAAATGATGATCGTGGTCTCTAAAGAACTTGCGATGGTTGAAAACAATCACCGTCGAAAATGGGACAAAGTTAAACCCCGCGAAGAATCCGACTGGTTGCCACCACCACCAGGGCACTGGCTCGACCCAACCCGGACCCGAGTCGTAGAAGTAGTCAGGGTAGGAACTGACCGTTGCCGTCGGAGACACGGTCTGAAGACCAGTTGATTGCGCTTGGGGTTGCGCCTGCTCTTCGGGTTGCGCCTGCTCAGGGCATTGGCCTTGGCCCGTACGCGTTTTTTGGCGGTCTGTACGCATTGGCGAACTCGGGGCGCTTTTCGAGGAGACCACGAATCGTCGCTAGCCCATCCTGGGCGCTTTTGGAAAGTGTCGCTTTGTCAGCCTTTACGTCGTACCAGGCGAGTATTTCACCCGCCGTTCGTTGCACAAGTGGGTTGTCGGGCGCGAATTGACCCGCTAAGTTGATGGCGGAGATTGCTTCGGCCATATTACCTCGGCGCGCCTCCACATACGCTATGACACCCCACGCCAGGCCGTTGTTGGACTCAAGAGTGGTTAACGTTTGGGCCTGGTGAAAGGCCAATTCCGGCAGGCCTAGATCGACCATGCGGAGCACGTAGGCCTCGGAGAGTTTTGGATCGTTGCGGTCAACCGCTACCCCGTTAGCGTAAGCGGCCACGGCCGCTGAGGGATCAGGGGCCTGTTGAATAGCTTGGAGGGCAGCCGCGACCTCAGACTCATCGGTCGAGACTCCCCACGCTGTCCCCAGTACGCACCCCACCATCCCAAAAACCATTGGGATTCTTTCAACCCACTTTTCCATAACTGCTCACCCTCTCGCGGCACTTCTCCGCTAAGAGGACCTCCTATTAAAGGTTAGACAGCGCAACCGTAGTCATTATTCAAGGAATAGTGCCTAGAATCTAGCCTCCAACTCGCGATCCTACGTCCGGCGTTGGCCACGATCGCCTTCGGAGGTGGACCCATCCGGCACAAAGAGTTCCGCTTCGAACTGGAGCAAGAGTCGCGCAGCGACGAACATCACCTCGAAGCCAGGCAAACTGCGCAGAAGTAGCAAGAGAAAAGCAACCTGCCCACGCACACGGAAATCATCCGCGACAATCCCAGCAAGCCAGTCTCCGCATCTTCGGCTAAATCGCTTCGTTTGACATGTCCAGCACTTGCAGTCGAAGCCCCGTGTTGCCGCACTAAATCAGGGAAGCATTTCCGGAGCTGTAGATCAATTTGCTGACGACTTCACATTCACCGACCACGCGCTCGGCCTGCAGTTTAGCGAGAAGGATCGGTTGGCCGAGTTTCTCCAAAAGTCACGTCAACTGGGTTCTCCGGACACCGTCGTCGAAGTAGTTTCTACTTCCTCATCGCCGACCGATCTCAGTCCAAATGGCCCCTGGTGACACGACTGTTGGGAGAACCCCTACGCGGTTCGATCGAAGCGGTCACCATGATTGCTGACGAATCGTTCCCGCGACACGCATCTCGACCTCGACCGTGTCGTTCACATGGAGAAGGAAGGTGCTCGGGTCTTTCATGCCCCACTTGACGTAGGGGATCGACAAATGCGAAGTCGCGGTGAGGCGACCGTTCTCGACGGATATCTTCGCGGGCAAGGTGACGTCATGATCCTGGCCATGAATTCGCAGGACCCCATGAACACCTACCTCGCTCTGACCCGCCAACGCCAGCTGACCGGTGAGACGGTCCGGCGAGAAAACCGCCTCCGGGAACCGCGCACTTTCCAGAACCTCCCGATGCATGCTGCGATCGCGTTCATCGTCGCCTGTGTTCCCGCTCTTCACATCGACCACGATCCGGCCACTAATTTTGCCGGAGGCAACGTCCAGCCGAAGCATCCCCTCCTTTACCTCAAACGTTCCATGGACGGTGTGCAACACGGCACCTAGGGTGAAGTCGATCTTGCACGCGGGGCGATCGAGATCGAGCGTGACCTGTCCGACGGGCGGACTGGACTTCGCGAACTCGTGTCCCGCTAAGCCGAGGATAAACAAAAGCAGCGCAGACCGAATGTTCACCAGGAAGGAGATGCCTCGTGTTGCAAGCGACTGTCGAGTGAGAACGAACGCGACCAGGGAGTAAGATACGATGTCCGCGCTGAGCTTGCAGGAATTGACCGCGGCAGCCTCACTTTCGGCTAATCCAGCCGCCAGACAACCGTTGGATATGAGCAATTGGTCTGGACTATTTGGCCGCGCATGCCTGACTTCGCTTCAGTTCCTACATGCTCGTTTGCTCTCTGCATGCGCAAAGAAGTCGAAATTGTCAACAAGCTCGGGTTGCACGCGCGACCGGCGGCGCTGTTTGTCCGGTGCGTGATCAGGTTCAAGAGCACAATCACGATTTGGAAAGGCGAGGAGAATTTCTCGGCCGCCAGCCTACTGGAAGTGCTTACTGCCAATCTGGATTGCGGCGCCCGTGTCGTCCTCGAGGCGGTCGGGCCCGATGAGCAAGAGGCACTTAATGAGCTTGAAGCGTTGCTGCTGCGTTTTCGCGATGATAGTGGCGGATATAGGAAGCCCTCACCGTATGTATAAGCGTGGCGGGTGTTCACGTCTCGTGAAATAACACGATAATAGTGCAACTCCTCTCTTTGAGGGAATTGTCCGCCGACCTGTATTTGGTCACCTCCAGTTCGCAGCCAAGAGGCTTGGGCCTATTCCGCATTTCGCTGGGCATTGAAGCGCTTCTGGATCTTCTCAGCGTCGATCACATCAACTTCCTTAGCCGGTTCTATTGCGCCCTGTCCGGAGTGCAGATGAGCCCGAGGACGAATAGCGGGATTTCCTTTAAGCCGGTTTTTCTGTTCCTTTGCTCCCCGAATCCCCACCTTCCGCACGAACCGACCCCTGGGAAGGTTCAGGAGAGGGCTGATGAGGCTGGCTTGTCGGCGGGTGTCTTAACTTCGACTTCGGCCGTGGAATTGCGAAGCTCGCGCTCGAACTCATCCCGGGCCTTCTTGAATTCCCCCAGGCTCTGGCCAAGACCACGGGCGAGCTCGGGAAGCTTTTTTGCGCCGAAGAGCAGCACCACAACGATAAGAATGAAGATAGTTTCCGGCCAGCCGGGCATGCTGAGGGCGATTGGGAGATTCACTAAAGCACGGTATAGCGGATTTCCGGCCTTGCAATCTACAGAGCCATCGAGGCGGTGAACTCCTGACGGCTCTGGTTCTCGGTCATCCGCCCTGCAAGCGAGGAGTTGCCCTCAATGCTGATATTCCAAGAGTAGGGCTAAGCGGCAGCGCCGCCGAGGTCACGGAAAATGAAACTCTGAGTCGTTGTTACCATCGCCGCGAGCTTGCGCTGACATCCTTTCTGATTAGAACCCTCTCTCGGCAGGGGCAGAAAAACTAATCGGACTAACCCCGTGGCGTATTGTTCTCGTAATCTTGCGCAACTCTTGCACCACCGTGTTTAAAGCGCCCAAACACATTCATCAGCTCACGCATGAGTCGTTCAAGAAACCGTTGAATTTCTGATTATCGTCGTGTCCGCCGGTGAGCGCTCAGCGCCGCGGGCGTCGCTGCCTGGGAGACATGGGCCCTTCGGCCCAAGTGTTCGGTCCAACCTTGCGGTGCACTGCCGACGCAAAGAAGCCAGCCCTGACGTTCGACGACGGACCGAATCCCGCAGTGACCTCGCGCCTGCTGGATCTGTTTGATCGTTATTCCGCGCGTGACATTCTTCCTGGTCGGAAAATACGCTCGCGCATGTCCGGATCTGGTGCGCGAAATGGCCGAGCGCGGCCATGTTCTGGGGAAACCACACCCAGACGCATCCCAACCTGATTTTTCTCTCGCGAGCGCGAATCCGGCAAGAGCTGGTGCAGTGCCAGCAAGCGATTGCCGATGCGACGCGGTCCGATCCGCCGCGCTGGATGGTCCTCCCTATGGCTTTTCGCAGCCCAGCGTTGGATGGAGAGGTTCGCCGCGCCGGTCTTTCGGGCGTTGTCAGCGTGGTCGCTTCTCAGGGTGTTGCCTGATCCAGTCATACGCTTGGAGACGCTCGGTCCAGCAGCAATCTTCCAGGATTGGCAGGCGCGTCCAAGCGCGCTCAGTTTCAGCTTGTGGAACTTGGAATTGGTCTGCAGTCGGGTGACAATTCGAGATCGCATCGCTTTGCGGGCGGAAAATCATGCAAGCGTTGATTCAAAGCGCGTGCATGCGTAGGGAGCAACCTTTACATGTCGAACGAGCATTCATGAGAGCAATACGTACTGAACGAAGTA
>ERZ1370068.3043-contig-2168_pt1 | contig 37602 bp, 59 predicted proteins | sample MGYA00561227_ERZ1370068 | MGnify/ENA primary metagenome ERZ1370068 (study PRJEB38410, sample SAMEA6850437) | metagenome | study: Metagenomic assessment of the ecological functions of the soil: analysis of the soil microbiota associated with the...
GTAGCGCCGTTCAGTTACGTATTGCTCAAGTCTTTCGATCTCGGCCGCCGGCACCTATCACGTGAGCCCGGTACACCAACGGCAAGGCCCGCAAGGGGCTGTTCTATGCCCGCTCGCAGGACGAGGGCCGTACGTTTTCCGATCCGCTTCCGCTTGGCCGCGCCGACCGCAACCCGCGCGCGGCCGTATGCGTGCTGACCAGGCCCGCGCGGCGCCACCTATGGTCTGGAAGGAGTTTGACGGCGAGAAGACCTCCGGTCAATGCGATGACCTCTCGCATGATGAGGGCAAGAGTTGGTCGACGCCGGTCACGATCGCCGCGACGACGGACACGTCCGACCACCCGCTGCTGGTCAGCGACGGACAGAGCGACCCTACCTTTCCTGGATGACCAAGGCCGACGGATATCGCCTGCTGCCGATCGGAGACGGATCATGAAAACGCCGCCTGCTGGCTGCCATATTCCTGTTGTGCCTCGTCTGGCCGCCGCGCCGGCAGCCGAGGCGCCGTCCGAGCTCAGAAGCCGTTCGTGCGGGAAGCTGGCAGGAAATGCTGCGCTCGCACGCCGGGCGTCCGACGCTGGTGCATTTCTGGGGCGTCACCTGCGGCCCCTGCAAGGTCGAATTGCCGCTGCTCGGACAATTCATGAAAGACCATCCCGAAGCTCGACGTCGTGATGATCAGCGCGGATCTCGTTGCCGAGACCTGCCCGGGCGCCGCGCGCGCGATGCTGGAGAAGCGCCGGGCTCGGGGACCGCGGAGAACTGGCTTTCAGCCGACGGCTTCGTCGAGACGCCTCCGATTCGAGATCGACCCGGCCTGGCAGGGCGAGATCCCGCGCACGCATCTCTGGTCGCGCCGGGACGGAACCGTCACCACGATCGAAGGCTCGGCCGAAATGCCGGACCTCGAAAATGAAGTCTGCTCCAGCAAGAAGGCTCGCGGCGAAGAATGAGATAACCTGCATAGTGGGCGCGGTTCGGCAACTTCGGACGCTTTGGGGGTGAAGCGATGCGACGGCGGCTGGAAGCCTTCATTCCGATCAGCTGCTGTTCTCCGATCCTTGGTGCAACTGCTGGCGCCGATCGGGGCGTTTCGCGCTGGTCGCGCACGCGGTGTCCGATCCGCTGTACCTGGCGACGATCTGCTCGCGGCGTGGCAGTCCTCGCAGGACGCCTCGCATGACCCAGCACCGTCAAGCCGCAGCACGTGCGCGTCGATTGCCGCGGGTTCTGCGGCGTCACGGCCACGGCAGCACCGCCGCTTGCCCGGTCACGATCCGCCTCCGTTGATCTTTGGCAAAGGTCCTGCGGCGGCAATGCCGGCTCATCCGCGTGGCTGGAAGCTGCGGATCATATGCCGCCGGTCGCGCGCCGGACGCGCACACGCCGCAGGCGCGCGCGCCGCCCCCGCCTTTTCCTGACGACCTCGCTACCTCCCGTCTAGAGTTGGTGCGGCGGCCCCGCACGGCGGTACCTGTTGTCCAGTTACTGATCGAGCAAGCCGGCCAGAAGCTGGCGTCAGGATCATTCCATGTTTCGTATTCGCATCCACCCGCCGGGCTGGTGCTGCAGCACGCTGCTGGCGTCGGCCGCCGTCTTCGCTTCCTCAGCCGCGTGGCGCCACGGCCGAGCCGAGCGGCACAAGCCTTCCCGCCGGTGACGGTCGCCGCGCCGGGAAACAGAAGCGGGCCGCAACCGCGCGTCCGCCCACCGCGCGAAAAGCGCGACGCCAGGTCTGCGCGCGCACGGTCCGGCAGGTGCGCGCGTCCGGCGCCGCCAGACCGCTGGCGATCAGGGGCAGGGGGCCGCGGTGCGCTGGCGGAAGTGCCGAGCGCGCCGCGCGAATGACGCTGACCGAGATCAACAACACCCCCCAGGCGGCGTCGCGATCGTTCCGACCGGCTGCGGCCTACGGGAATTCGACCGTCGCCAACACGCTATGAAGGACATCCTGGACTACGTGCCGGGCGTCTTCGCGCAGCCGAAGGCCGGGGCGACGACACCCGGCCGCTCGATCACGCAGGCTCGGGTTCGCCGCTGCGATTTCCATCTGCGGCGTGCAGCTCTGCATGGACGGCATCCCGATCAACACGGCGGACGGCTGCGAGCGACTTCCAGGAGATCGACCCGACCGCTACCACAAATATGTCGAGGTCTGGAAGGGCGCCAACGCTGCAGTTCGGCGCGAACTCGCTCGGCGGCGCCATCAATTTCGTGATGCCCGACCGGCCGCACGATCCGCGGTCCCGAGCGGAGTGCATCGGCCGATATGGGCTGCAGCATTCGGATTCAAACGGCTGCAAGGCACGGTAACGCCGGCGGGGCGAACGGTCCTGCGGGACGTTTGGACTTCGTCACGCGCGACGCGGGCGTCGGACGGTTTCAGGGACCACAGCTTTCGGCAGCAGCAACCCGCGTCAGCGGTGATATCGGCTGCCGAGTTCTCGCCGGATGCCGAGACGCGGTTCTATTTCAACGCCAATGAGAGTGCGCCAGCGCATCTCCCGAGGCAGCGTCGCCAAGCAGTAATCGGCCTTGACCAGATCCTCCGAGCCGCCGCGCCGGCTGGCGCATCGCGCAGACGGACCGGCTTGGCGCAGCGCTCGACGCACCGTGCCCGGGTGGCGCGAACAAGACCACCATCCACGGCTCGACGACGCCAGGTCGAGGTCAGCGCCTGGCGGCACGTCGACCGCCGGTGATGCAACCCGATCTTCCAGTGGCTCGACTACAGCTACAAGGACTACGGCGGCTTCGCCAAGGTCACCGACGACCGCTTCATCGGCGGCTTCCGCAACCGCCTGGTCGGCGGGGTCAACACATCCTGAACGGCAGCATCGACAACCAGCAGTTCGCCGATCTCGGCGGCCAGAGGGGCGCGCTGCTGTCGTCCTCGATCGACAGCTCGAAGAACGCGCGCCATCCTCGTCGGGGACGGCTTCTACTTCCTGCCGAACGTGGCCGGGATTGCAGCGGACACGCAATTCCTCCACGCCACCCGCAACCGGCAGGATCGCTTCCTCATGGCGACGGCGATTGACTTCAGGGGGCGACCGAGTTCAGTATCTGGTCGCCGAAGCCGGCCTGCTCTGGAACGTCGATCCGACCTGGCGGGTGTTCTGGCAACATCTCGCGGAGCGCCGAGTGCCGAGCTTTGGCGAGAGCGCAGGCGGGCCGAGGGATAGCCCTGTCATTTCTTCCACTTCACCAGCATCCGTCCGCAGATTGCCACACCTGAGATCGGAACTTGGTGAAGCGGCCCGATTTACGCCTGGGAGCTAACGGCCTATCGCTTGCTGGCCTCCGCAACGGCTGCAATGCCTCTGGTGACATTCGGCAACTGCAACGTCACCAACGCCAATCGTACCGTTCACCAAAGGCATCGAAGCGGGGGCGGGCGCCGCGATTTTCCAGGGCATCTTCAACAACGGCCCGGCGCCCGACAGAAGGCTCTGGCTGAGATCTTGCCTACACGTTCAACGACTTCCGTTTCGACAACGCGTGCAACCTTCGGCGGCAGCAACCTCCTGCCCGGCGCGCCGCGCCACTATCTCCGCGCCGAGTTGCCTCTACAAAGGAACCCGAACGGCTTTCTATTTCGGACTAATGTCAGATAGATTTTATTATTATTTCGTCGATAGCGCGAACACCCTGAAGATTCGAGGGCCTATGCGCTGTTGGGATGAAGATGGCGACAATGGCCGATTTCGGCCTATGTCGAGAGGCGCAATCTCACCAACAAGGCCTACATTTCGAGCACCTGCGTCATCATCCGGGCGACCGCCACGTCACCATTGTTTGAACCGGGTAACCGGAAGGGCTGTTTTGCCGGGATGAAGTATTGCAGATGGTAGATATCCACCCGACGCAGACCAATGCGGAACCCGGTTGAACACGAAAGTCAGACCATGAAGAACATTATGCGCGCGCTTGCTTGCGTCGCCCTGTTTGCTCACCTGTGGCTGCGCACCCGCGCGCGCCCGGGAGGTCGGGGCCGGCGGTCTCGTCATTACGCAGGCCTGGAGCCGCGCGACGCCCGGCGGCGCCAAGATCGCCGGCGGCTATCTTACGATCGAGAACAAGGGCGCGGCGCCAGACCGGCTGGTCAGCGGCTCCGGCGATTTCGCCGGCAAGGTCGAGATTCACGAGATGGCGATGAACAACGGCGTCATGACCATGCGCCCGCTCGACAAGGGCCTCGTGATCGAGCCCGGCAAGACCGTCAAACTGGCGCCGGGCGGCTACCATTTGATGCTGATGGATCTGAAGACGCCCCTCAAGCAGGGCGACAAGGTGCCGCTCACGCTCGAGTTCGAAAAGGCCGGCAAGGTCGACACTGTCGCTCGACGTGCAGGGCGTCGGCGCGCAGGCGCCGGCGGGGCATGATCATTCCGGCATGAAGAAGTGAGCGCGGATGATCAAGCGAAGCCGAAGAGGTTGCGGTGACGGCGCCGGATTGACTTGAGAAGCCAAATGGACCGCAGAGTTCACCGCGGCGCTGGCTGCGTCGTCGCTTACCAATCTGTTTGCAACAGCCGCCCATGCCTTGCGCCGCCTGCGCCGTCCGGCACGCGCGCACGGAATGCTGATCTATTCTGATATGATCATGCTCGATCTGACCGGCCCACTGACGGTGTTCAACATCATGCAGGCCGGCGTGCACCTGATCGCGAAGACCATGCAGCCGCGTAATGACGGATGTCGGCCTGCCGGTTGCACCGACCGGAGAGCTTTGAAACGTCGCCGCGCGCATTCGACGTGTTGTTCGTGCCGGGAGGACTCAGAGGTACCGTCGCTGCGATGAATGACGGGGAGACTGTCGATTTCGTGAGATCTGCCGGCGAAACCGCGCGATTCGTCACCAGTGTTTGCACCGGCTCTCTGCTGCTCGGTGCGGCTGGTTTGCTCAGGGGCTACCAGGCGACCTCGCATTGGTATGTCCGCGATTTACTTCCGCCATGGGGGCATTGTGCGTTCAGATCGACTGTGGTCGAGGATCGCAACCGATTGACCGGCGGCGGCGTGACGGCCGGGATCGATTTTGGGTTGAACCATCGCGTCGAGGCTGGCGGGAGAAGAAACCGCCAAACGGATTCAGGTGCTGATTGAGTACGATCCGAAACCGCCGTTCGATGCCGGTTCGCCCGAACGTGCCGGGCCGGCCCGCACCAGCGACATACATGCGTCGACGCAAGGAAGCCATCGCCCAGGCCGAGATCTGCCGCAAAAGCGGCCGGCGAGTCCCTGAAAATCTGACCAGCTATACACATTGCGATCGGCGTCACCGATCGCTTCACAAATTAATATGAGGCCGGCATGTCCAAAAAGATCTACCTGATCATCGCCACAGTGCTCGTTGTATTTCCAGCGAAGCGCGCATGTCACCTCGAGAAGCGGCAGGCGCCGGTCGGGCTCGTACTACAAGGCGGTGTTCGCCGTGCCGCATGGCTGCGCGGGATCGCCGACCGTCAAGCTGCGGGTGCAGATTCCGGAAGGCGTGATCGGCATCAAGCCGATGCCCAAGCCGGGCTGGACCCTCGAGATGGTCAAGGGCAAATACGCCGACCGAGTATGAGTTTCACGGCAGCAAATTGTCCGAAGGCGTCAAGGAAGTGGTGTGGAGCGGCGGCAAGCTCGCCGATGACAATTTCGATGAATTCGTCTTCTCAGCTTATCTCACGGCGGGCCTGAAGCCGGACACCACCGCTGTATTTTCCGGTGGTGCAGGAATGCGAGCAGGGGGTCAGCCGCTGGATCGATATTCCCGCGGATGGCGGCCGTAGCGCATGACAGCAAGACGCCGGCGCCTGGCCTCAAGCTGATCGCCAAAACCGTAGAAGCCATCCCGATGGCGCGCGTGCTCGCTGGTCTTGCCGCGCTGCTGGTCGGCTCTGTGCATCGCGAGCGCCGCGTGGGCCCATGCGACGCTGCTCTCTTCCGGAGCCGGCCGATGGCAGCGTGCTCACGCTGCCGCCGAAGATGGTGCAGTTGCACTTCAACGAGGAGCGTCGCGCCGGCCGTGATCGGCGTCATCGATGCCGCAGGCAGGGCGCGCGACGTCGCCACGCGCGCGGTCGGCCAATCCGTGCTGATCGTTCTGCCCGACGACCTGCCGCAGGGCACGCAGATCGTCAGCTACCGCGTGGTCTCGCAGGACGGTCATCCCGTGGCGGGATCGCTGGTGTTTTCAATCGGCGCCGTGACCGGCGGCCGCGCCGCGCGAAGGCAGAGTCCGCTGGCGGTGCTGATCTGGCTGGCGCGGATCGGGGTCTATCTCGGCCTGTTCGTCGGCGTCGGCGGCGCGTTCTTCGCGGCCTGGATCGGGCAGGGGCCCGAGCGGATCGACGGTCAGCCGCGGCGCGTTCGCCGTCCGGTCTCGTCAGCGCGGTGGCCTCGCTCGGCCTGCAAGGCCTCGATCTCCTCAACCTTGCCGCTTGGCGGTCATCGTGACGTCGGCGCCGTGGACGAGCGCGCTCGCGACCAGCCTCGGGCCGTCGCCGCTTGATTGCGATCGTGGTGATGGCCGTCGCCTGCGTACGCGTGGAAAAGCCCGAGCATCCTGATGGCCTGGGTGTTGACCACGCTCAGCCATGGCGGGCGTCGGGCTGTCGCTGGCGACGAGCGGACATGCCGCCGACCGCCTCGCCCGCAATGGCTGACGCGGCCGTCGCTGTTCCTGCACGGCGTCGCCGCGGCCTACTGGATCGGCGCGCTGGCGCCGCTGGCGACCATGGCGCATCGGCGCAATGACGACCTGCCGCGCGTGCTCAAGCAGGTTTTCGCGCATCGCGGTGCCGCTGGTCGGGCCTCGTGCTGAGCGGACTGGCGCTTTCGATCGTCCAGCTCGGCAGCGTCTGCGCGCTGATCGAAACCCAATACGGCATCCTTCTCTCGGCTCAAGCTGGCGCTGGTGATCCTGTTGCTCGGCCTTGCGGCGCTGAACCGGTTTATCTGCACGCCCGCGGTCGTTGCAGACTACGAGAACACCCGGCCCTGCTGGGATCGATCCTGCTGGAATGCGTTCTCGTCGTTGGCATCCTTGCCGTGGTCGCCGGCTGGCGCCTTCACGCCGCCGCCGCGCGCCTCGGCTGCATCCCGTTGCGGCGCCGCTCTCGGTCCATATCCACACGGATGCGCGCGATGTTTCAGGTGCTGGTTGTCGCCGGGCAAGGTCGGCTCCAACGACTTTGTGCTGCAGTTGATGACGGGCGACGCCGCCCTGCTGCCAGCCAAGGAGGCGACGCTGATCCTGAGCTTGCCGGAGCGCGGCATCGAGCCGATGGAGCGTCGCGCAGACGCTCGGACCGGACGGCTATTGGCACGTGCGCGGCGTCGCGCTGCCGCTGCCGGCCGCTGGCGGATGCAGATCGACGCGCTGGTCCACGGACTTCCAGAAGATCACGCTGCAAGATGAGCTGCAGGTGCGCTGACGGCGGATGGGTCACACGACTCAGTCATCGTCCGCCGTGTGCGCAACTGCGCACTGCGCGGACGACCATACAGAGCTTCGCGGGGTATGACGCCGTTGTGAAGGTACGAGGACCACGAGGTCTCACAAAACGGCCCGGAAATCCGCCTTTTCGGCCGCTTTTCACCGGCCCCGGCCTTGTGTTTTCGCACCCGATCCGGTTTCACTGCACCTCTTCCGGTATCCCACTGATTCCCTGAGTTGTCCCATGCGGTTGTCGCGGTTTTTCTGCCCATCCTGAAAGAGAATCCGAAAGAGGCGGAGATCGTCTCGCATCGGCTGATGCTGCGCGCGGGCATGATGCGGCAGGAAGCGGCCGGCATTTACGCCTGGCTGCCGCTGGGCTTTCGGGTGCTGAAGAAGATCGAGCAGATCGTCCGCGAGGAACAGGACCGCGCCGGTGCGCTGGAACTGTTGATGCCGACGCTGCAGCTTGCCGACCTCTGGCGCGAGAGCGGCCGCTACGACGCCTATGGTCCGGAGATGCTGCGCATCACCGACCGCCACAAGCGCGAATTGCTGTACGGGCCGACCAACGAGGAAATGATCACCGAGATCTTTCGCGCCTACGTCAAATCCTACAGGAGCCTGCCGCTCAATCTCTATCACATCCAGTGGAAGTTCCGCGACGAGCAGCGTCCGCGTTTCGGCGTGATGCGCGGCCGCGAATTCCTGATGAAGGACGCTTACTCCTTCGACATCGACGAGGCGGCGGCGCGCCGTTCCTATAACCGGATGTTCGTGGCTTATTTGCGCACCTTCGCGCGGATGGGATTGAAGGCGATCCCGATGCGCGCCGAGACCGGCCCGATCGGCGGCGATCTCAGCCACGAATTCATCGTGCTGGCGGAAACCGGCGAGTCCGGCGTGTTCTGCAACAGCGACGTGCTCAATCTGCCGATCCCGCCCGACGATGTCGATTATGACGGCGATCTCACCGGCATCATCAAGCAATGGACGTCGGTCTATGCCGCGACCGAGGACGTCCACGATGCCGAGCGTTACGAACGCGAAGTGCCCGCCGACAAGCGCGTCAACACGCGCGGCATCGAGGTCGGCCAGATCTTCTATTTCGGCACCAAATATTCCGACGCGATGAAGGCGCTGGTCGCCGGCGCCGACGGCGTCGACGTGCCGATCCATGGCGGCTCCTACGGCGTCGGCGTCTCGCGCCTGGTCGGCGCCATCATCGAGGCCTGCCATGACGATGCCGGCATCAAATGGCCGGAAGCGGTCGCGCCGTTCACCGCCGTGATCCTGAACCTGAAGCAGGGCGATGCGGCCGTCGATGGCGCCTGCGAGAAACTTTATCGCGAACTGCAGGCCAAGGGCGTCGACGTGCTCTATGACGATACCGACCAGCGCGCCGGCGCAGAAATTCGCGGCCGCCGACCTGATCGGCATTCCCTGGCAGATTCTGGTCGGTCCGAAGGGCTTCGCCGAGGGCAAGCTCGAGATCAAGCGGCGCAGCGACGGTTCGCGCGAGAATCTCAGCCCGGCGGAAGTGGTGGCAAAGATCAGCGGGATAAGGTTATCCACCGCGGTTGCAATGTTGGCCAATACCGGCCACATTTGGCCCAGAATCATGGGATTATCGAGAGATGGATGAGACCATGAACGAGACAGTCCGAACCCCGCCCTTTGCGCCCTTCGAATGGCTGTTGTCCGGACGTTACTTGCGGGCGCGTCGCAAGGAAGGTTTCATTTCCGTCATCGCCGGCTTTTCGTTCCTCGGCATCATGCTCGGCGTCGCCACGCTGATCATCGTGATGGCCGTCGATGAACGGCTTTCGCAAGGAACTGCTGGACAAGATCCTCGGGCTCAACGGGCATCTGCTGGTGCAGCCGCTGGAATCGCCGCTGACCGACTGGAAGGACGTCGCCGAGCGCATCAGCCAGGTGCAGGGCATCCGGCTGGCGGCGCCGGTCGTGGACGGTCAGGCGCTGGCGTCCTCGGCCTTCAACGCCGCCGGCGTGCTGGTGCGCGGCATGCGCTCCGCGGATCTGAACAACCTCACCTCGATCGCCAAGAACATCAAGCAGGGCACGCTGGAAGGTTTTGACGAGGGGCAGGGCGTCGCCATCGGACGCCGGCTCGCCGATCAATTGTCGCTGCATGCCGGCGACACCATCACGCTGGTCGCGCCCAAGGGCGCGGTGACCCCGATGGGAACGACGCCGCGCATCAAACCCTACAAGGTGGCGGCCGTGTTCGAGATCGGCATGTCGGAATATGACGCGAGCTTCGTGTTCATGCCGCTGCCGGAGTCGCAGGCCTATTTCAACCGCAAGGACGACGTGACCGCGATCGAGGTGTTCACGACCAATCCCGATCAGAATCGACACCTTCCGCAAGACCGTGACGGAGGCGGCCGGGCGGCCGGTGTTCCTGGTCGACTGGCGGCAGCGCAACTCGACCTTCTTCAACGCGCTTCAGGTCGAGCGCAACGTGATGTTCCTGATCCTGACCATGATCGTGCTGGTCGCGGCGCTCAACATCGTCTCCGGCCTGATCATGCTGGTAAAGGACAAGGGCCAGGACATCGCGATCCTGCGCACCATGGGCGCCTCGCAGGGCTCGATCATGCGGATCTTCCTGATCACGGGCGCTGCGATCGGCGTGGTCGGCACGCTGACCGGCTTCTTCGTCGGCATGCTGATCTGCCTGAACATCGAATCGATCCGGCAATTCCTGTCGTGGATGACCAATACCGAACTGTTCTCGCCGGAACTCTATTTCCTCTCGCGGCTGCCGGCCGAGATCGATTTCGGCGAGACCACCGCGGTCGTGATCATGGCGCTGACGCTGTCGTTCCTGGCGACGCTCTATCCGTCCTGGCGCGCCGCGCGCTCGATCCCGTCGACGCGCTGCGGTACGAGTGAGGACGAGATGGCCGAGGGGGCGGAAGATGTACCGGTTATCTATCTCCACGAGATAAAGCGCCAGTACAAGCAGGGCGAGGCGACGCTGACCATTCTCAACGGCGCCAAGCTCGCGCTGTGGGCGGGACAGTCGGTGGCGCTGGTGGCGCCGTCGGGTTCGGGCAAATCGACGCTGCTGCATATCGCGGGCCTGCTCGAGAGCCCCGATGACGGCGAGGTCTATGTCGCGGGCGCGCCGACCTCGCAATTGTCTGACATCGAGCGCACGCAGATCCGGCGCTCCGACATCGGCTTCGTCTATCAGTCGCACCGGCTGCTGCCGGAATTCACCGCGCTCGAAAACGTCATGCTGCCGCAGATGATCCGCGGCCTCAAACGCTCCGAGACCATCAAGCGCTCGACGGAAATCCTGGCCTATCTCGGCTCTCGGCGACCGCATCACGCACCGGCCGGCCGAACTGTCCGGCGGCGAACAGCAGCGCGTCGCCATCGCGCGCGCGGTCGCCAATGCGCCGCGGGCGCTGCTGGCGGACGAGCCGACCGGAAACCTCGATCCGCACACCGCCGATCACGTGTTCAAGGCGCTGATGCAGCTGGTGAAGGCGACGCAGGTCGCGATGCTGATCGCCACCCACAATATGGAACTGGCCGGCCGGATGGACCGGCGGGTGTCGCTGGTCGACGGCCAGGTCGTCGAAATGGAGTAACGGCGTGATGCTCAGTAAGCGCAGCGTTCAGTAACGCCGCTTGTAGCTGCGTACCGGACGGTCCTGATAGGCATTCGCGAAATACGGATTGATCGACGCATTGCGCCGAGCGGCCCGAGGCCGACGCGTTGCATTGAGGCAGGGATGTTATAGGTACATTCGTAATAGCTGCATCCGGCCATAGACATGCAGGCAAACCGGATAGTTGGGATCGTAGGTCTGTGCCTGCGCCGGTGCTGCTGCCGAGGCCGCTCCGATTGCCAAGAATTGCCAAAAGCCAGAATGCGCATCAGAATCTCCTTCCGGGATTGGCGGCTGCGATCGGTCTGCATTTCCGCCTTGGCGTTGAAATAGGGATTTGCAGCGCAAGTCGCATCTCGCCCGGAGGCGGTTCGCCTGACACTGCGCCGAGCGACGAGAAGCTGCAATCGCCGGCACCGGGCTGAAATCGCAGCCCTTGATGCGGTAGGGAAGTCGCGCGCCGCAGCGGGCATCGCAACCGCTGCGCGACACAGCGCCGGCCGCCAGAGCGCCAGCCATGCCCTACGCATGCATCCTCCGCCGCTAGCCAGAGTCTTCGGCCACCAATCTTCGGCCGCTAATCTGACGATCCACCCGCAGTCGCGCGTCAAATCACGTTCGCGCGTTGAATGATCCTCGGACGCGCGCGTGGCGTCGCGATGAGCCTGCGATGCAGCGGGGTGGCGCTCGGTACCTGCCGGTGCCGGGCGGCGGGCGGCAGCGCGCGGCCGGGCAGCGGGGCGATACGCGGCGGACGGCGGCTCGCTCTCCGCTGACGCAATAGGGATTGGCGATGCAATAGAGAAACGCGTCCGAGGCGGTCGCCTGGCACTGCTCGTAACTGGCGAAGTGCAGTAGCTCAGCGCCGGATACTCGTCTCCCTGAAGGCAGAACGGATATCGTGTGTGCCGACCGCTTCGGCAGGCGCGGCGCCGAGGTGCGGCCAATCCGCTCGCGGCCAGCACGGCCAGGATCGCTTTACGCATTTCAGAATCTCCTCATCGCTGCTTCCGCGCTTTGCCGGTTCCATTTTCACCTGACAGAAGCCGCACCGGCGCGCTCCCGTCAGGCGGGTTCGCACCTTCAATACCGCCGCGAAGCTGAATGGCGAATGCTTTAGTGGCGCGGGTTCCAATGCAAAGGTTTCGAAAAACGCCTGCAGCACAACATTAACTTGCGTTCACACTGCGGCTGTTTCGTGGTGGTTGTGGCCGTGAGGTTACAGTAATTCAGACGGAACGATGCTATGAGCATGTCACGGCCTTGGGGCTGTACTAACAGGAACGGGAATAAAAGAATGAAGAAGGTTTTGCTTGTTGCGGCTTGTCTGATCGCGCGCTCGGCGCGGCTGCGCCGGCTGTCTGCTGCTGGTCTCGCCGCGCGTCCTACGCCAAGGCGCCCCCGATGGTCGCTGCGGTGTGCGAGCTGGACCCGGATTTCCATCCGGTTGCGAACGGCGGTTGGGGTTCGAGCCGCCAGCTCCTGGGATTCGGTTGCGCCGTTCGCCGTTCGTGGTTGGCACCAGGGGTTCCCACGACGCGACCACGGCGGCGGCACGGTCGGTGGCGGGTCGTGAACTATCGCTGGCGAGCTGGTACGTTCGTGTTCGGCCTCGAAGCTCGGGGCAGCTGGGCCGACTTCATCGGGCAGCAACGTACGAGCCGTCGGTGTTCCCCGGCTTCACTGGCACCACGCGAACGTCGATGCGTTCGGCCTGTTCACCGGTGTCAGGTCGGTTTACGCCGTCAAGCGTCTGGCAACGTCCTGCTGTACCTGTCAAGGGCGGTGCTGCCGTGACCTCGAACAGCTATCGCGTCAGCTGGCAGCAACGTTGGCGTCGGCGCGCTCGCGCAGCGTTACACCGGCGATTGGCTGCCCGCTGGGGCGCGCCATCGGCGCTGGCCTCCGATACGCCTTCGCCCCGAACTGGTCGGTTGGCGTCGAGGGCTGCAAACCACCTGTTCATGCAGGACCGCGCACCTACAACTTCCGCCGACCCCGGCGCGGCGCAGCTTCGGCTGCCGACCGCGTCCGCGTCAGGACGCGTCGATCTCGTCACCGCCCGTGTGAACTACAGGTTCGGCGGCGATCCCGCGTTGTTACCTGATCCTCGCGCGATACCTGCGACCAACATCGAAGCCCAGGCGTGGGGCACTGGCGCGGCGCTGCGGCCAACCAAGCGGTATCGCCTGGCGGGCGAGAGAAAAGCGGGCGAGGAGGCACATATTTCCGCGATGGGCGACCTTTATCAAATTGCCTGCTGGCGCGCAGTGGATCCTCACCTATAGCGTTATTGATTGAAAACTGATGGGCGATCATTCAAGTTCCTGGTTACCTTCATGAACAGATCTTTGGTTTCAACTAACGAAGATATCTTACTCAGATAGCTGACTCTGATTCTTTGGACTTGTTTTGAGCCTGGAAGCTATTCCGGACTGAAAAGGCGTGTTACCAGCCATGCGTTACCTCGCGAAGATCGGACGAAATGTTGCGGATGTTTGTGGAAACGGCGGCGCTGGCGTCGGTACGCTGTTTGTTGCGATGGTGCAGTACGGGCTGGGTGATTACTCAGCTTTGGGGGCCGTGAGGAAACCTGAACCAACGCGTCTTGCGGGCGGTTGGGGAAAAGCATATTTGCGGATGGCAGGCGCGGGCTTCGCGTGGACTCCGCGGGCCCGAGGCATCACCATTGTGGGCAACGGGTCGGGGCGCCTCACGGCCGATCGCTCCCATCCACGATGCAAGAGCCCGCTAAGCGACCATGTCGAGCGCCGGATTCGCTCACCTCCACGTTCATTCGGCCTATTCGCTGCTGAAGGGTTCGATCAAGATCGCCAAGCTCGGCGAATTGGCCAAGGCCGACCGCCAGCCGGCGCTGGCGCTGACCGACACCGACAACATGTTCGGGGCGCTGGAATTTCTCCGACAAGATGGCGGGCTACGGCATCCAGCCGATCGTCGGCTGCGAGACTCGCGATCGATTTCGGCGACCAGGATCCCAATGCGCGCAACGCGCTAGCGTCGGCGCCGTCGCGGATCGTGCTGCTGGCTGCGCGCGAGCGCGGCTATCGCAACCTGATGCGGCTGAACTCGCGGGCGTTCCTGGAGACGCCCGTGCATCAGTCCCCGCATCATCAAGTTCGAATGGCTGGAGGCGATGCCGAGGATCTGATTGCGCTGACCGGCGGTCCCGACGGCCCGATCTCGCTGGCGCTCGCACGGCGATCATGCCGCGCTGCGCGGCCGCCCGCTGCGACCGGCTGGCGCGCCTGTTCGGCGATCGCCTCTATGTCGAATTGCAGCGCCACGGCATCGACAAGCGAACGCCGCACCGAGAGCCGGCCTGATCGATCTCGCCTATGCGAAAGGGCTGCCGCTGGTTGCGACCAACGAGCCTTATTTCGCGCAGCAACGACGATTACGAGGCGCATGATGCGCTGCTTCTGCATCGCCGGCGGGCGTCTGATCGCCGAGACCGATCGCGAGCAGCTCACGCCCGACCACCGCTTCAAGACCGCGCGCCGAAATGGCGGTTCTGTTCGCCGACATTCCGGAGGCGCTGGCGTCGACTGGTCGAGATCGCCGAGCGCTGCTCGTTCCGGCCGATGACGCGCAAGCCGATCTGCCGCGCTTTCACTGTCGGCGCCGGCACCAATGCGGCGGATGCCGCGACCGAAGAGACCGCGGAATTGCGCCGCCAGGCCGAGGAGGGCTTGCGCAATCGCCTCAAGGTGCACGGCTCTCGCACGGCACGACGGAAGAGGATTACTGCCAGCGCGGCTGGCGTTCGAGCTCGATGTCATCACCACGCATGAATTATGCGGGCTACTTCCTGATCGTCGCCGACTTCATCAAGCACGCGAAGTCGCAAGGCATCCCGGTCGGGCCGGGCCGCGGCTCCGGCGCGGGCTCGCTCGTCGCCTATGCGCTCACCATCACCGACCTCGATCCGATCCGCTTTGGCCTCTTGTTCGAGCGCTTCCTCAATCCCGAACGCGTCTCGATGCCGGACTTCGACATCGACTTCTGCCAGGACCGGCGCGGCGAGGTGATCCGACTACGTGCAGCAGCGCTACGGCCGCGATCAGGTGGCGCAGATCATCACCTTCGGCACGCTGCAGGCGCGCGGCGTGCTGCGCGACGTCGGCCGCGTGCTTGCAGATGCCCTATGGGCAGGTCGACAAGCTGACAAAGCTGGTGCCGCAGAATCCGGCCGCGCCGGTGACGCTGGCGGCCGCGATCGCAGAGCGAGCCGAAGCTTGCAGGCGTTCCGCGACGAGGACGCCGTGGTCGCGCGCGCCTTCGACATTGCGCCAACGCCTCGAAGGCCTGACCCGGCACGCCTCGACCCACGCCGCCGGCATCGTGATCGGCGACCGGCCGCTCAGCCGAACTGGTGCCGCTCTACCGCGATCCGAAATCCGACATGCCGGTGACCCAGTTCAACATGAAATGGGTCGAGCCGGCGGGCCTGCGTGAAAGTTCGACTTCCTCGGCCTGAAGACGCTGACCGTGCTCGACGTCGCGGTCAAGCTGCTCAAGCAGCGCGGCATCGACGTCGATCTGCGCGACGCTGCCGCTCGACGATGCGCCAAGCCTACCAGATGCTGGCCAGGGGCGACGTGGTCGGCGTGTTCCAGGTGGAAAGCCAGGGCATGCGGCGGGCGCTGGTCGACATGCGGCCCGACCGCTTCGAGGACATCATCGCGCTGGTGGCGCTCTATCGTCCAGGCCCGATGGCGAACATCCCGACCTATTGCGCCCGCAAGCACGGCGACGAGGAGCCGGAATATCTGCACCCGATGCTCGAGCCGATCCTGAAGGAGACCTTCGGCGTCATCATCTACCAGGAACAGGTGATGCAGATCGCGCAGGTGATGGCCGGCTACTCGCTCGGCGAAGCCGACCTGTTGCGCCGCGCGATGGGCAAGAAGATCCGCGCCGAGATGGAGAAGCAGCGCGAGCGCTTCGTCGCAGGCGCGGTCGAGAACGGCGTGCCGAAAGGGGCAGGCCGACACGATCTTCGAACTGCTCGCCAAGTTCGCCGACTACGGCTTCAACAAGAGCCACGCCGCGGCCTATGCGCTGGTGTCCTACCACACCGCCTACATGAAGGCGCATTATCCGGTCGAGTTCCTCGCGGCGTCGATGACGCTCGAACTCAGCAACACCGACAAGCTGTCGGAATTTCGCGCCGAGCGCAGCGGCTCGGCATCAAGGTCGAGGCGCCCAACATCAATCGCTCGGGCGCCACCTTCGAGGTCGGCGACGGCACGATCTACTACGCTCTGGCGGCGCTCAAGGGCGTCGGCCCGCAAGCGAGTCGAACTGATCGTGGCGACGCGCAAGGAGGGGCTTTCACCTCACTCGCCGATTTCGCCGCGCGGGTTAATCCGCGCGCCATCAACAAGCGCGTGATCGAAAGCTCAGCTGCCGCCGGTGCCTTCGACACGCTCGATTCAAACCGCGCGCGGGTGTTTGCCGAGCGCGGAAGCTATTCTCGCCGCCTGCCAGCGCAGCCACGAGGCATCGACGCTCGGGCAGAACGACATGTTCGGCGGCGCCGCCGGATGCGCCGACCATCATGCTGCCGCAGATCGAGCCGTGGCTGCCGGCCGAACGGCTGCGGCGCGAATACGACGCCATCGGCTTTTTCCTGTCCGGCCATCCGCTCGATGATTACGCGACCGTGCTGAAGCGGCTGCGGGTGCAGTCCTGGGCGGAATTCTCGCGCGCGGTCAAGACCGGCGCGACCGCGGGCAAGGTCGCGGCCACGGTGCGTCTCCCGCATGGAGCGTCGGACCAAGACCGGCAACAAGATGGGCATCATCGGGCCTGTCCGACCCGACCGGCCATTTCGAGGCGGTGCTGTTCTCAGAAGGCCTCGCGCAATATCGCGACGTGCTGGAGCCGGGCGCGGCCGTGCTGCTGCAACTCGGTGCTGAATTGCAGGGCGAGGACGTGCGGGCGAGCGTGCTGCACGCCGAGCCGCTGGATGACGCCGCCGCCAAGACCCAGAAGGGTCTCCGCATCTTCCTGCGCGATACCAAGCCGCTGGATTCGATCGCGCGACGGCTGAACATGCCGGAGCAGGCAGCGCAAGGCAGCGCGTCCGCAGAGCGGCCCGCAGGCGAAGCCGACGCCTTCGGGCGGCGCCGATAGCGACGTCTCGCTGGTCATCATGCTCGACCTCGAAACCGAGGTGGAGATGAAACTGCCGGGCCGCTTCAAGGTCTCGCCGCAGATCGCCGGCGCCATCAAGGCGGTCTCGGGCGTGGTGGACGTGCAGACGCTGTAGGAAGACGGTCGGGCAAAGAAATGATTCTGCTCCGAGCGCCTGGCAGCGTTCTTTCAAGGGGGTTGAAGAATGGATCCCACGCAAGTGATCGCGAAGAACTCAGCAAGTGGGACGTGTTCGGCGGAAGCAACGGCGACCCAGTTCCTGCTCATGCGGCACCTGGCACGAACACGCGCAGGCGATGGCCATCAGGATCTGATGCCACGAAGGTCTGGCCGAAATCCATTTGCACGGGTTCCTGGAGGATCGGTCAGTCCGCGTTTCTTCCAGTCGGCGATACGTCGGTTGTTGACGGCCGCGGCATCCTCGACGGTGAATGCGACTTCGCCGGCGCCGGCTTGTGCAGCGGCCGCGGGCTCGACGGACTTGCGCGACCACAGTCCGAGCATCACGCCTTCAGACAATGGCAGCATCGCGAAGGTGTGGAGAACTCTCGACAATGGGTCGGCCCAGGAGATCGGCATAGAAGCCTGGCGCTGGCGTGTGGGTTCTCGACATAGAGCAGGACGAAACTGAAGTTGGGCATGGGAGGCTCTCTTGGTTGAACGGCGCTGCCGGCGGACTGTCCGGCGCGAGTTCACTCTAGGGGATAACACTGCCAAAAACTGTCAGTAGTGAAATCGGGCTATTCGGGGATTCCTTCCGCCGCGCGCCATTCCTTCAGCAGAACCTGGCGGCGGCGCGGGTAGCGCTTGTCCGTGACCTGCACCTTGCCGATGCGGTCGGTCCGGAAATGCCGGAAAGTCCTCGCGCATTTCGCACCACGCCACGACGACGCGCACCCGGTCGAAGAAGCCCAGCGCGAACGGCCAGATCGTCCGCCGTGAATCGCGCCCGTTGCCATCGAGATAGCGGATCCGCAATTTGCGTTCACCGCGGATCGCCTGGCGAATGACCGGCAATTCGCTGTCGCCGGCCGAAATCGCTTTCCCCGGCCCGATCAGAAGGCTCGACGTATCGAGGCTGGTTTTCAGATCCTGCGGCAGCACCGCGGCGATCTTGGCCCAGCGCGTTGCGCGCCGCCGCGCTCAAGGCCGCATCGGCGCGGTCCGCCACCCATCGTGATCCCAGCACGATTGCCTCGATCTCCTCTTCGGAAAACATCAGCGGCGGCAGCATGAAGCCGGGGCGCAGCACAGTAGCCGACGCCGGGCTCGCCGTCGATATGCGCGCCTTGTGCGTTCAGCGTGTCGATGTCCCGGTAAAGCGTGCGGAGCGAAATCCCGAGCGCCTCGGCCAGCACCGCGCCGCTCACGGGGCGGCGATAGCCGCGACAGCTGGATGAGATCGAGCAGACGTTGCGCGCGGGACATCGGATCCGCCAGTCGTGAAGCGGGACCAGGCTATCATGGAATGCTGCCAGTTTGTGTCAGCATCATCTCGGCCAAAGCCGCCAATTATTTCGGTCTTGGCCCGAACCGCGCCAATCCTTTTTCCAATGCCGTGCCCTCTATCAGGCATCGCAGCTGCAGAGGACAATTTGCCAGGAGCCCTTATCAACGGCGCGAAGACCTCGCCCTCGTTCCATCGGCACGCCATCTCGTCCGCCGCATGCCCCTTGAAGTCTTCGGCGGCCTTACGAGCAAAGGGTATGTCGAACGGCAGTCCGGCCGCGGCGTTGCCATGTTGCCAGCGTTTTCTCGTTCAAGTGATGTTCAGCTAGCCGCGCGCCTCAATGCGCGGGGGCGAAGCTGAACCGTGGGTGGGCAAGCCATGCGGGTGACCAGGACTTCTTCGATTTTTTCGCTTTGCCTCATCCTCTTCTGCGCGCTGGCTGGTTCCGCTTTCGCCCAGCAGCAGGAAAGCGGATTGCGCTGGTCGTCGGCAACGGCGCCTACGCCAAATCGCCGCTCGCGACGGCAGCCAACGACGCCGGCCTGATCGCGCAAACCCTGCAGGCTACGCGGGCTTCGACGTCGTCGGCGCCCGTGATCTTGACGGCGACACACTGCGCCGGAGTTTTCGCGACTTCTTCCAGAAGGCCGAAGCCTCAGGTCCGGACACGGTCGCCATGGTCTATCTCGCGGGCTACGGCATGCAGCTTGCCGGCGAGAATTATTTCATCCCGGTCGACTCCACGATCAATCGCGACACCGACATTCCGATCGAGGGGTTACGGATCAGCGACTATAGTCCGCCAGCTCGCATCGCTTGCCGCTGAAGGCCAGCGTCGTCGTGCTGGATGCGGCCCGGCAGCAGCCTTTCGTGGAGGGCGGCGAGCCGATTGCGAGCGGTCTTGCCGCTGGTCGAACCGGACGCGCACATGCTGATCGCGTTCAACGCCGCGCCGGGAACCGTCGCGCCCAATGAAGAGGGATCCTATGGCGTTTACGCGCAGTCGCTCGCGGAGATGATCCGTGCCGGCGGACTGGCGCTCCCTGAAGTCCTCAACCGCGTGCGGCTGCGCGTCAATGAAGCGAGCAAGGGTGCGCAAGTTCCGTGGAATGCGGAAAAGATCGACGCGGAGTTCATGTTTTTCAACCGCGCGCCGGATGCGCCGGCCCAGAGCGCCGCCGGATCAGGCCGCTGCGGTCCGCAGCGGGCCGATCCGCGATCTCGGGGTGCAGGATGCCTATGCCGCCGTCACTCGAACGCGACACCATGCAAGGCTATGAGGATTTTCCTCGCCGCCTTTCCCGGTGATCCGCAGGCCAAACGGGTGAGGGCGATTGTCGCCGCGCGGCGCGAGGCGATTACCTGGCTTCGCACCTACCGGACCGACACCGCCGCAAGCCTACTGGTCTTACCTGCGACGCTATCTCGCGCGGGCCGCACGCCGGAGATGCCCGCCGCCGCCTCGCCATTCTCACCGCGCCGCTGGAGCCGCCGCCGGCATTCGCAGTGGTCGAATACGATGTGCCGCCGCCGCCGCTGGACGAAATCGTCTACGTCGATCGCCCCGTGCTGGTCTTCAGCGATCCGGAGTTCGACTTCGTGCCACCACCGCCGCCGCCGGTAGTTTTTCCTGCCGCCGCCGCCACCGGATTTCATCATCCTGGCGCCACCGCTGGCGCCGGTCGGGCTGTTCATACTGCCGCAGCCCTACTTCGTGCCGATTCCGGTCTACGTGCAGGCGCCAGTTTATGTAGCGCCACCGCCGAACAACATCATCTTCGCCAACATCCACAACACGACGGTCATCAATAATGTGATCAACCGACCGCCTCACGCCACCGCCGCCGACCCCGGTTGGTCCCGGCGCGCCTGGTGCCGCGCCGCCGTCACCCGGTGCGAAGCACCGCACCGCCCGGCGCCGGTCCGGCGCTGCCGCCTGCGGTTGCGCAAAAGGCCTCGCTGATCCAGCAAGGAAAACTGCCGCCGCCGCCGAGCGCCTCGATCAATCCCGCAGCCAAGCCGGCCGCTCCCGGCGCGCCGAATGGGCAGAAAGCCGCGCCGACAGCGCCAGTTGCCCGCAAACGTATCGCCCAACGCGCTGCCGCCAGAGCCCAGCGGTGCCGAAGCCCAATGCGCTACCGGTTCCGGGCGCCAAGGGGACACCTCCCGCGCCCCCGGCCGCATCAGGCGCCGTTCCAACCACGCCCAATCCCAACGCATAGCTTATTGCCTCAAAACCAACCTGTAACGACGTCTCCGGCGGTGCCGGCGCCAGGATCACCCCGGCGCAGCGGGGCACGAAAGTGCCAGGATCGAACGAGCCGGCATCGGTCGATGGGCCAGCCGAAGGCCGGTGGCTCCGCTCAGGCTCCTGACGTAAGCCGGCCGTGCCGGAAGCAGCGACAAAGAAGAACGTGGTCCCGCGGCCGCCACCTGCCGCCGTCCAAACCCGCTGCAGCGCCTATCAAGCCTACGCCACAGGCCCGCGCCGAAGCCCGCTCGTTCAGCCCGCAGATACAGCGCGCCACGCCACCGCCGCCGCCACCGCCTCGGATTGCTGCCCCGCCGCCGCGGGCCGGCGCCCCACGGATAGCCCGCTCCGGCGCCACCTCCGCCGCCCACCGCGACCGGTCGCACCCCGCCCGCGACCGGCTGCGCCGGCGGCAGCGAAGAAATGCCCGCCGAATGCTCCGAAATGCTGAAAGCGGATCGGTCCAGACCCGGCCGGGGTCAGGATATTCGGCAAGGCTCCCTAAAACGGGCCCGGTATTTCCTTGCTTCTCGCTGGAATCCGGCTATATACCGCGCCATCTCACACGGAAACATGGCTCTCAAAGGCCGTCCGGTGGCAGCCGGGCCATAAGGCTCGTCTGCTCACACGTTTCCGGAGGAACCAACCGGAGAACCATCACTATGGCGCTACCCGATTTTTCTATGCGTCAGCTGCTCGAAGCTGGCGTTCACTTTGGCCACCAATCGCACCGCTGGAATCCGAAGATGGCGGATTTCATTTTCGGTGCCCGCAACAACATCCACATCATCGATCTCGCCCAGACCGTGCCGCTGCTGCATCGCGCGCTGCAGGCGGTCAGCGACACCGTCGCCAAAGGGCGGCCGTATCCTGTTCGTCGGCACCAAGCGGCAGGCGCAGGACGGCGTCGCCGAGGCCGCCAAGCGCTCGGCGCAGTATTTCGTCAATTCGCGCTGGCTCGGCGGCACGCTGACCAACTGGAAGACCATTTCCGGTTCGATCAAGCGCCTGCGGCATCTCGATGAAGTGCTCAATTCCGGCGAGGCCAACTCCTACACCAAGAAGGAGCGGCTGACGCTGCAGCGCGAGCGCGACAAGCTCGACCGTTCGCTCGGCGGCATCAAGGACATGGGCGGACTTCCCGACATGATCTTCGTGATCGACACCAACAAGGAAGACATCGCGATCCAGGAAGCGCAGCGGCTCAACATTCCCGGTCGCCGCGATCGTCGACACCAATTCGGACCCCAAGGGCATCACCTATGTGGTGCCGGGCAATGACGACGCCGGCCGCGCCATTTCGCTGTATTGCGACCTGGTGGCCCGCGCCGCCATCGACGGCATCTCGCGTGCGCAGGGCGATCCACGGCATCGACGTCGGCGCCTCCGCGCAGCCGGTCCGCGAGGAAATTCCGGCAGCTCCGCAGCCGGCCGGCTTCCAGGGTCTGGCCGGTCCGCGCGGCACCGCCGACAACCTCAAGAAGCTCACCGGCGTGTCGGGTGCGATCGAGAAGAAGTTCAACGACCTCGGCATCTTCCACTACTGGCAGCTCGCCGAGCTCGACCACGACACCGCGCACAAGATCGGTGAAGAGGTCGGACTTCCGAGCCGCGCCGATGGCTGGGTCGCCCAGGCCAAGGCGCTGACCGCGGAAGCGGAATAATTGTAACGCCGCGTGGCCGGCTCGTTCCGGCCACCGGTTCGATCTCCAGATTACGCGCATTCCCTGTAGCTGATGGCGGCACGGCGCAAAGCACGCGCCGCGCCCGCGGCCAACAGGCAAGAAGGATATTCAACGATGGCAACGATCACTGCGGCGATGGTCAAGGAACTGCGCGAGTCGACCGGCGTCAGGCATGATGGACTGCAAGGCAGGCGCTCACCGAGAACCACGCGGCGACATGCAGGCGGCGCATGGACTGGCTGCGCAAGAAGGGCCTGTCGAAGGCCGCCAAGAAGGCCGGCCGCGTCGCGGCGGAAGGCCTGATCGGCGCGCTGACGTCGGGCACCAAGGGCGTCGTGGTCGAGGTCAATTCCGAGACCGACTTCGTCGCGCGCAACGAGCAGTTCCAGGGCCTGGTCAAGATGATCGCGCAGGTCGCGCTCCGACGTCGGCGCCGACGTCGAGAACGATCAAGGCGGCGCAAGGTCGGCGACGTCACCGTCGAGACCGCGATTTCGGACGCGATTGCGACCATCGGCGAGAACATGACGCTGCGCCGCGCGGCTTCGCTCGAGGTCGGCCAGGGCGTGGTGTCGAGCTACGTCCATGGCGCCGTGATCGACGGCGCCGGCAAGATGGGCGTGCTGGTGGCGCTGGAATCGACCGGCAAGACCGATGAACTCGCGGTGCTCGGCCGCCAGCTCGCCATGCATGTTGCCGCGACCAATCCGCAGGCGCTGGATCCGGCCGGTCTCGATCCCGCGATCGTGAAGCGCGAAAAGGACGTGCTGGCCGACAAATACCGCCAGCAGGGCAAGCCGGAGAACGTGATCGAGAAGATCGTCGAGTCCGGCTCTGAAGACCTACTACAAGGAAGTCTGCCTGCTGGAGCAGGCGTTCATCCATGACGAAACGGGCAAGTCGGTCGCCCAGGCGGTGAAGGAAGCCGAGGGCAAGATCGGCGCGCCTGTGAAGATTACCGGATTTGTGCGCTATGCTCTGGGCGAGGGATCGAGAAGCAGGAATCCGATTTCGCAGCCGAGGTCGCGGCGGCCAGCGGCAAGAAGTAACCGCGCGGAACAGATCTTCCGGCGCCCATTGCGCCGGAAGTCGCCTGCGCGAAACGGTTGCTGCGCGGGATAAGGAAGCGATTCGCATATGGCTGAGCCGGTCTATCGTCGCGTCGGTGATCAAGCTCTCGGGCGAGATATTTCGCCGGCAGCGCATTCCTTCGGCATCGACCAGCCGACCATGGACCGTATCGCCGGCGATCTGATCGCGGCCAAGCCAGCTCGGCGTCGAGGTGGCGGTCGTGATCGGCGGCGGCAATATCGTCCGCGGCGTGGAAGTCTCCTCGCGCGGCGTTTCGCGTCCGACCGGCGACACCATGGGCATGCTCGCCACCATGATGAACTGCCTGGCGCTTGAGGCCGCGATCGAGCGCGAGGGGACGCCGGCGCGGACGCTCTCGGCGTTCGTGATGCCCGCAGATCTGCGAGCTGTTTACCCGCAGTGCGGCGCACAAATATCTCGCCGAGGGGCCGAATCGTCGCTGCTCGGCGGCGGAACCGGCAATCCGTTCTTCACCACCGATACCACGGCGGTGCTGCGGGCGGCCGAAATCGGGGCGCAGGCGGTGCTGAAGGCCACCAATGTCGACGGCGTCTACAGCAGCCGATCCCAAAAGGACCCTTCGGCCAAGCGTTTCGACCGCCTGACGCATTCGCAGGCGATCGAAGGTGGCTACAAGGTGATGGATGCGACCGCATTCGCGCTTGCCCGCGAGACGTCGCTGCCTATCATCGTATTCTCGATCGCCGAGCCGGGTTCGATCGGCGCGATCCTGCGCGGCACCGGCCACGGCACGGTTGTCGCCGGCTGACGCGCGGTGGCGCGCATCGGATCGCTGGCCTGTGAGATGCCGGCGGCTGGTTTTCTTAGGAGGGAGAGCGTTATGCCCACGCCTGGTTTCGACATCAACGAATTGAAGCGCCGCATGCAGGGCGCCACCCAGTCGCTCAAGCACGAACTGGGCGGTTTGCGAACCGGCCGCGCGGCGGCGTCCATGCTGGAACCGGTGCAGGTCGACGCCTACGGCACGCACATGCCGCTCAACCAGCTCGCGACCATCAGCGTGCCCGAGCCGCGGCTTCTGTCCGTGCAGGTTTGGGACAAGTCGATGGTCAAGGCCGTGGAAAAGGCGATCGTCGATTCCAACCTCGGCCTCAGCCCGGCCACCGAAGGGCAGGTGCTGCGCTTGCGGATTCCGGAGCTCAACGAGGAACGCCGCAAGGAACTGGTGAAAGTGGCGCATAAATACGCCGAAGCGGCCAAGGTCGCGGTCCGGCATGTCCGCCGCGACGGGCTCGATACCGATCAAGAAGCTCGAGAAGAACCACGAGATCTCCGAGGACGACCAGGAACGCCTGGCCAATGATGTGCAGAAGGCGACCGACGGGATGATTTCGGAGATCGATCAGTTGCTTGCGGCGAAGGAAAAGGAAATCCCTCACCGTTTAACGGACGTTCAGACTCGGACGTTGATCGATGTCGAACGCCGCCGCCCCCGCAACCGAAGGACCGGATCGAACCGGTCCCCTGCATGTGGCGATCATCATGGACGGCAACGGGCGCTGGGCGGCCGCCGCGCGGTTTGCCGCGCGCGGAAGGCCATCGCCGGGGCGTCGAGGCGCTGCGCCGCGTCGGTTCGCGCCGCCCACGAACTCGGCGTGCTCTACCTGACGATCTTCTCGTTCAGCTCGGAAAACTGGTCGCGTCCGGCGACCGAAATCGGCGACCTCTTCGGATTGCTGCGCCGCTTCATCCGCAACGATCTGGCGACGCTGCATCGCGACGGGGTGCGGGTGCGGGTGATCGGCGAGCGCGACGGACTGGAGCCGGACATCTGCGCGCTTCTGAACGAAGCCGAAGAGCTGACCAGGGCGCAACACCAGGCTCAATCTCGTCGTCGCGTTCAACTACGGATCGCGCCAGGAAATCGCCAGGCGCAGCGCAGCGGCTGGCGCGCGAAGTCGCGGAGGGCAAGCGCGATCCCGCATCGATCGACGCCGACGCGCTCGGCCGGTATCTCGATGCGCCCGATATTCCCGATCCCGACCTGATCATCCGCACCAGCGGCGAGCAGCGGCTGTCGAACTTCCTGATGTGGCAGGCGGCCTACAGCGAACTCGTCTTCGTGCCGATCCACTGGCCGGATTTCGACAAGGCCGCGCTCGAGAGCGCGATCGCCGAATATGCCAGACGGGAACGCCGTTTCGGCGGTCTGGCCGCGAAAACCGGATCGTGACCGAGGGCAAAGGCCGCACCGGCGGCCGCTGCCGAGCAGGATCGCGCAATCTCTCGACGCGCATCATCGCCGCCGCCGTGTTGATACCGCTCGCCATTGCCATCGCCTATGCCGGCGGCTGGCTGTGGACCGCGCTGGTGACGCTGGCCGCGATCGGCCTCTACGTCGAATGGCTGATGGTGGTGGGCGCTCGCCGCCGACAGCGCGTGATCGCGTCAGGCGTGTGCAGCGCTTGCGGTCGCCGGATTTTGTCTCGCCATCGGGCGGATCGATGCCGCGCTCGTATGCATGCTCGCGGTCGGGCTTGTGGCGGTGGTCCTGCTCACGCCGGGCGGCGCAGCTGGGCCGCGACCGGATTTTTCTATGCGGCGGCGGCGCGAGGTCGCTTCGGTGCTGCTGCGCCTCGATCCCGTCAAAGGCTTCGTCGCGCTGATCTTCGTGCTGCTGATCGTCTGGGTGACTGATAGCGGCGGCTATTTCGCCGGCCGCGGCATTGGCGGGCCGAAACTCTGGCCGCGCGTCAGCCCCAAAAGACCTGGGCGAGGCGCCATCGGCGGCTTTGTCGCAAGCCTCGCGGTGGCCAGCGGCTTTGCCGTGCTCGATCTCGGGCAAAACCGGTCCGCTACTGATGCTGAGCGGCGTGCTTTCGGTGGTTTCGCAGCTCGGCGATCTCTTCAGATCCGCGGTGAAGCGGCGTTTTGGCGTGAAGGATTCCAGCCAGATCATTCCCGGCCATGGCGGGCTACTGGATCGGCTGGATGGATTTGTCGCAGCCGTCGCCATGGCGGCTCTTTTCGGGTTTCTGCGGGGTGGCGCCGATGGCGTCGGCCGCGGTCTTATGGTTTGGTGAAATGATGAGCGCAGTTCCATTGCGTAGCAACAAGGCCGCGGCATCCGCCGTGCGCACCGTCACGGTGCTGGGCGCCACCGGTTCGATCGGCGACAGCACCATGGATTTGCTGCGCGGCGCGCGCGACCGCTATCAGGTCGAGGCGCTGACCGGCGAATTCCAACGTCGAGGCGCTGGCCAAGCTGGCAAGAGAATTCGGCGCGCGATTTGCGGCGATCGCCGATCCCGCCCGTCTTGGCCGAGCTGAAGGACGCGCTGGCCGGCACGCGCACCGAATGCGGCGCCGGCGAAAGCGCGATCATCGAGGCGGCGGCGCGTCCCGCCGATTGGGTGATGGCCGCCGTCAGCGGTGCGGCCGGAGTTGAAGCCTGCGCTCGCGCGCCGTCGATCGCGGCGCGGCGGTGGCGCTTGGCCAACAAGGAATGCCTGGTTTGCGCCGGCGATTTCTTCATGCAGCGTGCGGCGAAGGCCGGCGCCTGCATTCCTGCCGGCGGATTCCGAACATAACGCGCTGTTTCAGGCGCTCAGTTCCGGCAACCGCGAAGAACTGGTGCGTGTCATCATCACCGCCTCCGGCGGGCCGTTCCGCACCTGGGCCAGCGGCGATATCGAGCAGGCGACGCTGGCGCAGGCGCTGAAACATCCGAACTGGAGCATGGGCCAGAAGATCACCATCGATTCGGCGTCGATGATGAACAAGGGGCTCGAAGTGATCGAAGCTTCCTACCTGTTCGCGCTGACGCCCGACGAAATCGACGTGCTCGTGCATCCGCAGTCGATCATCCACGGCATGGTCGAGTTCTCCGACCGCTCCGTGGTCGCCCAGCTCGGCGCGCCGGACATGCGCATCCCGATCGCCCATTGCCTCGGATGGCCGGATCAGATCGTCGGTCCGTCGGCCACGGCTGGATCTCGCCAAGATCGGCCAGCTGACCTTCGAGGAGCCGGATTTCGACCGGTTCCCGGGCTTGCGGCTGGCCTACGATGCGCTGCGTACCGGGCGCGGGGCGACCACGGTGTTCAATGCCGCCAACGAGGTGGCGGTGGCCGCGTTCATCGCCGGCAAGATCAAATTCGGCGCGATCGCGCGCGCTGGTCGAAGCCACCATGAACGACTGGATTCGCGCCGGAAATCTGGCGCCTTTGAGCTCAGCGGACGATGCGATTTCCGTTGACCATAATGCGCGAAATAAAGCTGCCTCCCTATTGCCTCAAATTGCCTTAAAGGCATCCTAGAGGGTTGGGGACGGAGCCTTTGGCTCGCGTCGAGGGAATCGAATGACCGAGTTTTTTCTGCATAGTTTCAATACGTTGAGCCATGGGCTCATTGGCTACATCATTCCCTTCCTGTTCGTCCTGACCATCGTCGTTTTCTTTCACGAGCTCGGCCACTTCCTGGTCGCCCGCTGGGCGGGCGTGAAGGTGTTGACGTTCTCGCTCGGTTTCGGGCCGGAACTCGTCCGGCTTCAACGACCGCCATGGCACCCGCTGGAAGATCTCGGCGGTTCCGCTCGGCGGCTATGTGAAGTTCTTCGGCGACGATAGCGAAGCCTCGACGCCGCTCGTCCGAAGCGCTCGCCAGCATGACCGAGGAGGAGCGGGCGGGCAGTTTCCATCACAAGAAAGTCGGCCGCGCGCGGCGATCGTGGCCGCCGGTCCGATCGCGAATTTCATTCTGGCGATCGTGATCTTCACCTGCCTGTTCACCTTCTTCGGCAAGCCGAGCACGACGGCGCGCGTCGACAAGATCGAGGCCAGCAGCGCCGCGGCGAGCGGCCGGGCTTTCAGGTCGGCGACGTCGTCACCGCGATCGACGGCAAGACCATCGGCAGCTTCTCCGACATGCAGCGCATCGTCGGCGTCCGTGCCGGCGACACGCTGACCTTCACCATCAAGCGCGGCGATTCCACGCTGCAACTGCAGGGCACGCCGGAACTGCGCGGAAGTGAAGGATCCGTTCGGAAACACCCATCGGCTCGGCGTGATGCGGCATCACCCGCGCGACCTCGCCGGGCGATGTCGACGACCGAGAAGGTCGATCCCGCGACGCGCGCTTTGGCTGGGCATCAAGGAAACCTGGTTCGTGGTCGACCAGCACGCTTCGCCTATATCGGCAGCGTCTTCACCGGCCGGGCGAGCCGCCGACCAGATCGGCGGGCCGATCTGCGGATCGCCCAGATCTCCGGTCAGGTCGCCACCATCGGCCTGACCGCCCTGCTTCATCTGGCCGCGGTGCTCGTCGATCTCGATCGGCCTGTTGAACCTGTTCCCGGTGCCGCTGCTCGATGGCGGTCACCTTTTTGTTCTATGCGGTGGAGGCGGTTCGGGGACGTCCGTTGTCGGAACCAAGCCCAGGAATGTCGGGTTCCGAGTCGGGCTGGGTCTGGTGCTGATGTTGATGGTGTTTGCGACCTATAACGACATCCTGCATCTGGTCGGCATCGTAGAAGCGGCTTTTTTGTGACGTTGCCCATTGGCAACGTCTTGGAATGAAAATGGAATCGCACCGCGATGTCTGGTTTGCCGCCCCGGCTAAATTGGCTACAAGCAGTGCAACAAATGGGAATCTGCCGGTTCGTAGGGGTGCGGACCGGCATTGGAATGACGAGGGCGCGTTGCGCATGATGTTTGGAATGCGAGTGCGGGGGCTCTGCTGGCCGCTCTGATCATGTTCGCCGTGCCGGTGGCTGCCGCGCTGGCGGCTGTGCTGTGTCTGCGCCGGCTGCCGCCCAGACCGTGGCGTCGATCGCCGTTGAGGGTAACCGGCGTGTCGAGGTCGAGACCATCCGCTCCTATTTCAAGCCGGGCCCCGGCGGCCGCCTCGGACCAGGCCCAGATCGACGACGGCCTGAAGGCGCTGATCGAGACCGGCCTGTTCCAGGACGTGCGGATCAACCAGGCGGGCGGCCGGCTGGTCGTGACCGTGGTCGAAAATCGCCGTGATCGGGCGCATCGCCTTCGAGGGCAACAAGAAGGTCAAGGACGAGCAGCTTTCGGCTGAAATCCAGTCCAAGCCGCGTGGCACGCTGTCGCGCCCGATGGTTCAGTCGGACGCCCAGCGCATCGCCGAAATCTACCGCCGCTCCGGCCGCTATGACGTGCGCGTCAACCCTGAAATCATCGAGCAGCCGAACAACCGCGTCGACCTGATCTTCACGATCACCGAGGGCGGCAAGACCGGCGTCAAGTCAGATCGAGTTCGTCGGCAACGTCGCCTATTCGTCCTATCGCCTCGAAGGACATCATCAAGACGCGCAGATCCAACCTGCTGAGCTTCCTCGGCGGCGCCGACGTCTACGATCCCGACCGGGTCGAGGCCGACCGCGACCTGATCCGCCGCTTCTACCTCAAGAACGGCTTACGCCGACGTGCAGGTGGTGGCCGCGCTGACCGAATATGATCCGGAGCAAGAAGGGCTTCCTCGTCACCTTCAAGATCGAGGAGGGCCAGCAATATCGCGTGGCCTCCGTCGACTTTCAGACCAGCATCGCAACGCTCGACGCCGCCTCGCTGCGCAGCTTCTCGCGCGTCAGCGTCGGCTCGCTCTACAATGCCGAAGCGCTGGAGAAATCCGTCGAGGAAATGCAGATCGAGGCCTCGCGGCGCGGCTACGCCTTCGCCGATCGTGCGCCCGCGCGGCGACCGCAATTTCGAAGCGCACACCGTCTCGATCGTCTTCGCCGTCGACGAAGGCCCGCGAACCTATATCGAGCGCATCAACGTCCGCGGCAACACCCGCACCCGCGACTACGTGATTCGCCGCGAGTTCGACCTTTCCGAAGGCGACGCCTACAACCGCGCGCTGGTCGATCGCGCCGAGCGCCGGCTGAAGAACCTCGACTTCTTCAAGAGCGTGAAGATCCTGACCGAGCCCGGCTCGTCGAGCCGATCGCGTGATCCTGATCGTCGATCTCGAAGAGAAATCGACCGGCGACTTCTCGGTGTCGGGCGGCTATTCGACCACCGACGGCGCGCTTGCCGAAGTCAGCATTTCCGAGCGCAACTTCCTCGGCCGCGGCCTGTATCGCGAAGGCGGCCGTGACCTACGGCCAGTACGCGCGCGGCTAGTTCGCTGTCGTTCGTCGAGCCCTATCTGCTGGACTATCGCGTCGCGCTCGGCCTCGATCTGTTCTAGCGCGAGCAACTGGCCAACAGCTACATTTCCTACGGCACCAAGACGCTGGGCTTCAGCCCGCGGCTCGGCTTCACCCTGCGCGAAGATCTCGCGCTGCAGCTGCGCTATTCGATCTATCAGCAGCAAATCCAGCTGCCGAGCCACGCTGGCGAACTGTAACAACAATTCCGTCGAACTCGTTGCTCGCGTTCAACCCGTCGCCCGGCATTTGCGAATTTGGTCGGCGCTCGCTGCGGCGGACCGATCACTCAGGGGGCCAGACCGCCACCGACACCTCCGGCATCGGCCTGTGGTGCTACAGCGACGGCGAAGCCTCGCTGCCGGTCCGCAAGGAACTGCAGAGCGGCAAGACGCTGACCTCGTCGGTCGGCTATTCGCTGAACTACAACACGCTGGACAACAACAAGAACCCGACCGACGGCTTGCTGATCGACTGGAAGCAGGACTTCGCCGGCGTCGGCGGCGACGTGACGTACATCAAGTCCGCGGTCGACGCGAAATACTACACGCCGCTGGTCGCCGATATCGTCGGCCTGATCCACGTCCAGGGCGGCATGCTCAACCAGTTCGGCGGCAGCGAACTGCGCATGCTCGATCACTTCCAGATGGGTCCGAACCTGGTCCGCGGCTTTGCGCCGAACGGCATCGGTCCGCGCGACATCAATCCGTTCGGAACGCAGTGACGCGCTCGGCGGCACCAAATATTGGGGCGCTTCGTGCGGAATTGCAGATGCCGTTCTGGTTCCTGCCGAAGGAAGTCGGGCTCAAGGGTTCGGTCTATGCCGACGCCGGCGGACTGTACGACTACAAGGGGCCGACAGCGTGGGCTGCAGACCGGCGAAGTCAACGTGCCCGGCTGCATGTCGACCCGCACGGCGACGATCTCGCCGGTCGACGCCGGCACCTGCCTCGGGCTTGCAGTTTGACAACGGCAACGTGGTCCGCACCTCGGTGGGTGTCGGCCTGATCTGGGCCTCGCCGTTCGGTCCGCTGCGCTTCGACTATGCGGTTCCGCTCACCAAGGGTCAGTTCGACCGCGTGCAGCAATTCAGGTTTGGCGGCGGCACGTCGTTCTAAGGCGCTTTCAAGCGAAGCGGATTACCGGTTCGCGTGAAGAAGCGCGTCGAAACAAGACGAGGCACCGGTTCTGATTCCTCAGAGCCGGCGACTCTGGCGTGAGCAGCTGGCCGGACTGCGACGGGTGGAATGGCGCAGCCGATACTTCTTCAAGCAACCGCCTTCGTCGACGCTGGCCGATACTCGCCGCGCTGACGAAGGCGGTATTGGTCGACCCCGCACGCGGCGGCCAGCGCGATCAGGGGCTGGCTTCGCTCGACGAAGCCGGTCCGATGCATCTGGCGTTTTTCGACAACCTCAAATACGCCGACCAGCTCGCGGCGACCAAGGCCGGCGCCTGCCTGGTCAGCCCGCGTTTCGAGGCCCAGGTGCCCGCCCATGTCGCGGTGCTGCGGGCCAGCCCAGCCGTTCCGCGCCTTCGTGAAGCTCGCGCGCGAGTGGCACGCCGATGCGCTTCGCCCGCAATCCTGGTTCGACAATGACGGCATCGCGCCGTCGGCCGATCATCGACCCGTCGGCCCATCTGGAAGATGGCGTGATCGTCGATCCGCTCGCCGTGATCGGCCCGCGGGTCGAGATCGGCGCCGGCACCGTGATCGGCGCCGGCGCGGTGATCGGCGCCGACGTCAAGATCGGCCGCGACTGCAATGTCGGCGCGCGCACCGCGATCCAGTTTGCGCTGATCGGCAACAACGTCCTGATCCATCCCGGCTGCAGCATCGGGCAGGACGGCTACGGCTTCATCTTCTTCGGCCCCGAGGGCCATCTCAAGGTGCCGCAGACCGGCCGCGTCCTGATCCAGAACGATGTCGAGATCGGCGCCGGCACCACCATCGACCGCGGCAGCCTGCGCGATACCGTGATCGGCGAGGGCACCAAAATCGACAATCAGGTCCAGATCGGCCACAATGTGACCATCGGCAGGCACTGCCTGCTCGCGGCCCAGATCGGGCTCGCGGGCAGCCTGACGATCGGCGACAATGTCGCGCTGGGCGCCAAGGTGGGCATCAACAACCATCTCAAGATCGGCGACGGCGCCCAGGTCACGGCGATGAGCGGGGTCAAGGACGACATTCCGCCCAACGGCCGCTGGGGCGGCTTCTTTGCAAAGCCGACCAAGCAGTGGTTCAGGGAGATTATTGCAGTGGAGCGTCTGGTGCAGCGTGGCACGGCCGATCCGAAGGGCGAGGGCGGGAGTGATGGAGGAGGCACCGGTCAGGTTCGAGCTCGTGGATATCAACGAAATCCTCAAGACGCTCCCGCACCGCTATCCGATGCTGCTGATCGACCGGGTGATCAAGATCCGGACCGATTACTGCAGGCATCGGCATCAAGAACGTCACCTTCAACGAGCCGCCGTTTCTCGGCCATTTTCCGGACCGTCCGGTCTATCCCGGCGTGATGATGATCGAGGCCATGGCGCAGACCGCCGGCGTGATCGGCATCAAGTCGGTCGAAGGCACCGAGAAGCCGCGCGCGGTTTATTTCCTCACCATCGACAAGTGCAAGTTCCGCAAGCCGGTGATGCCCGGCGATACCATCGAGTACCACATGCGCTCGATCGGCCGCCGCAAGGCCATGTGGTGGTTTCACGGCGACGCCAAGGTGAATGGCAGCGACCGTCGCCGAGGCCGACGTCGGCGCGATGCTGACGGACTAATCACCGTCGATGTGTCCGGCAGCCGTGGCGGCCGGGCGTCCCTGATCCCCTGATATTCTGATTGAAGAAATGGCTTATCGACGGCGCGCGCATTTCATCAAAGCCGCCTGGTCGGATCTGGAACGGTTGGAACTGTCAGCCCCACTTGCGATTTGTGATCTTGGATGAAGGCCTTTCGCAGCGCTTGTTGGCGAGGCGGGACATGAACTTTGTCAAAACCTCGATGGCGCTAACAGCTGCGGACTGCAGTTCTTTCGGGAAATGCGACAGCGCGCGACGATGGCAGGTACGCCGGCTCTCCGCTGAAGCCGTGGTTCGACGACTCTCAAAGCAGCAGGGATTGTGTTGATCGGATGCTGACGGTTTGCCGTGTCGGATCCCGACTGGGAATCCAGGGACGGCCGTTACCGTGTCCGGCTGCGAGGGCGAGTGGGTCATGGTCCCGGATGATGCCGTCATCACGGAGCCAAACCGCGCCGGTCGCGAACCATGGTCTGGCCGGTCAAGGGGCTCCCTCGGGATTTCGATCCGATGCTTCCTGCCCGGCAGCATGACGTGACGTCTTCAAGACCGGGCGAGCACCTTCAAATTTCCATCGCGCATTTGCCATGACGCTTATGGTCGACCAGCACTCGTTACGCGCCGCTTAGCGGTTTTGGCGTTGGGGCGACGGGAGCCGGCAGGCAGGACCTGATGCGAAACAGGGCGTAACCATACGTCACTGGACAGCGCCGGATTGTCGCGGTAACCACCGGAAAACCCGACATACATATCGCCCGGCATATCAGCCCACAGTGGACGCATTTGATGACGACGATCGATCCAACCGCGCGGATTGAAGATGGCGCAGTGATCGGCGAGGGAAGCTCGATCGGTCCCCTACTGCATCATCGGTCCCCACGTGCGTGATCGGCGCCAACTGCAGGCTGATCGCGCATGTCCACATCACGGCGCAGACCACAATCGGCGACGGCTGCACGATCTATCCGCTTCGTCTCGCTCGGCACCCCGCCGCAATCGCTGAGCTACCGCGGCGAACTGACCCGGCTCGAGATCGGCGCGGGCTGCACCATCCGCGAATCCGTCACCATGAACGCCGGCACCGTTGCCGGCGGCGGCGTGACGCGGGTCGGCGACCGCGTGCTACTTCATGAACTGCAGCCATGTCGGGCACGACTGCCAGGTCGGCAACGACGTGATCTTTGCAACGTCGGCGACGCTCGGCGGCCATTGCGAGATCGGCGATTTCGTCTTCATCGGCGGGCTGTCCGCGGTGCATCAGTTCACCCGGATCGGACCACAGGTGATGGTCGGCGGCGTCTGCGGCGTCCGCGGCGACGTCATTCCGTTCGGCCTCGTCAACGGCCAGTATGCCAGCCTCGAGGGCCTCAACATCATCGGCATGAAGCGCCGCAAGTTCACCGGGAGCGGCTCGCCACGGTGCGCGCGTTCTATCAAAAGCTGTTTCACGGCCCCGGCATCTTTGCCGAGCGGCTGAACACGGTGCAGCCGATGGCTGGCAGAGGATCCGGCGATCGCCGGAAATCCTCGCCTTCATCGGCGACGGCAAGCATCCGCGCGCTGTGCCTGCCGGCCGGCGACGGCAACAAGCAGTGATGACGGGATCGCCGCAGCCATGATGTCAGCGGCCTCAGAAATTTCCTCGCCGGTTGGCGTGATCGCGGCGGCGGCGCCATGCCGTTCGCGGTCGCGGATCTCGCTTGCCGCGCGCGGCATCGCACCGGTTCTGTTCGCCCTCAAAGGCGCCTGCGATCCGGTCCGGGTCGAGCGCTTCCGCCATCACTGGATTTCGGTCGGACAACTCGGCCGCGCGACAAAACTGTTTCGCAGCGAAGGTTGCCGCGACCTGATCTTCATCGGCACGCTGGTGCGGCCGGCGTTGTCGGAGAGTCAGGCCTCGACTGGGGAACGCATCCGCGTCCTCGGCCGCATCATCGGCGGCGTTTCGCGGCGGCGACGATCATCTGCTTGTCGGGGATCGGCCGCATCCTCGAGCAGGACGGTTTTCGGATGGTTGGCATCAGGATGTCGCCCCTGATATCCTGATGCCGGAGGGATGCATCAGCCGCGCAACGCCTGATCCTGCGCGCCACCGCCGACATCGCAAAGGGCGGGAGGTACTGCGCGCGCTCGGGCCCTTCGATATCGGCCAGGCCGTCGTAGTGATTGACGGCCATGTGGTGGCGGTGGAAGACATCGAGGGCACCGACGGACTGCTGGCGCGCGTCGCGCGGCTGCGCCGCGAGGGCCGTATCCGGGCCAAGACCGGGCGTGGCGTGCTGGTCAAGGCGCCTAAGAGCGGCCAGGACTTGCGCTTCGATCTCCCGACAGTCGGGCCCAAGAACCATCGGAGGGCGTGGCCGAGGCGGGCCTCGCTGGCATCGCCATCATCGCCGGAAACACCATCGCTGGCGGATCCGCAGGCCATGATCGAGGCTGCCGACAGAGGCCGGACTGTTCATCCAGGGGCTGCCCGCGTGACGCCAGCGCATGCGACCACCGGGAGCCCGGAAAGTCTTTCTGATCGCGACGGAGGAGATCCGGCGACCGCCTCGGCGCCAACCTGATGAAGGTGCTGCGCCAGCGCCTCGGCGGCGCGGTGCGGTTCGAAGGCGTCGGTGGCCGGGCGATGGCTCGCGAGGGCCTGTTCACCGCTATTTCCGATCGAAGAACTGTCGATCATCGGCCTTGCCGCCGTCGTCAAACAATTGCCGAAGATCCTGCGGCTGATCAAGGCAAACCGCTATCGCCGTGACGGAAGCCTCGCCCGATATTCTCGTCATCATCGACAGTCCCGATTTCACCCATCCGCGGTGGCCAGGCGCGTCCGCGCTAGCGATCCCACGATCCCGATCGTCGATTATGTCTCGCCGTCGGTCTGGGCGTGGCGGCCGGGACGGGCGCGGGCGATGCTGAGTTACGTCGATCATGTGCTGGCCTTGCTGCCGTTCGAGCCAGAGGCCTATCGCAGGCTGCGCGGGCCGCCCTGCAGCTATGTCGGTCATCCCCTGACCGAGCAACTGGCGCAGCTTCGGCCCGGAGCCGAGGAGGCCCGCGAGGAGTATGGCTGGCGATGCGAGGGCGGCGGCATGTGGATGAACGACGCGATGTCCACGTGGGCGGGCGGCGCGGGCGTGCGGTGGTGTCCGTGGCCGTCCCCGTGCTCTACGCCGAAGTCGTCTGATCGTGGTGGCTCCCTGGCGGGAGTTTGTAGGCGGGCGGCGGCGAGGATCGTCCACTCGAGTGTCCGCCCGTCCACGGTCGGCGGAGCAGGAGCGCCCAGGCGGGTGGTCTTGACCACGTTCCCGAGGAAGACGAGGAAGGACGGGGCGATGGTGCTCGATGGTGGCCACGGGTTCCGGTTCAGCCGGATCGGCGCGTCGGTGTAGTCCGCCGCGGGCATGCCTGGTCAGGCCGAGGGATTTGCATGGGAAAAACGTCGTTGAAGCCGATCATCGTGACGAAGTGCAGCTCCCGCCGCTCGTGGGGCTTGCCGAAGATCTTCGGCCACCAGTAGTAGAAGCCGGCGAAGATGCCCGAACAGCGCGCCGCCGAAGAGCACGTAGTGGAAGTGGGCGACGATGTAGTAGGTGTCGGTCTGCTGCGTGTCGGACGGCGAGCGAGTGCGTGCACGCCCGAGAGCCCGCCGATGGTGAACATCGCGATGAAGCCGATCGCAGACAGCATCGCGGCGTGCGTGAAGCGTGATCGGCCGCCCCACATCGTGGCGATCCAGTTGATGATCTTCACGCCCGTGGGCACTGGCGATGAACATCGTCGACGAGCGGAGAACGCGGCGACCGAGCCGGCCACCGAGACCCGGAGGCGAACATGTGGTGGGCCCACACGCCCCAGCCCATGAAGCCGATGGCGATCCGGAGAAGACCACGAGCGCGGTAGCCGAACAGCGGCTTGCGGGCGAA
>ERZ1370068.7642-contig-6548_pt1 | contig 37596 bp, 40 predicted proteins | sample MGYA00561227_ERZ1370068 | MGnify/ENA primary metagenome ERZ1370068 (study PRJEB38410, sample SAMEA6850437) | metagenome | study: Metagenomic assessment of the ecological functions of the soil: analysis of the soil microbiota associated with the...
AGTGTACTGACTCGGTTGCCGCACGTAACCCCATAAACCGAGCCGGCCACGGAGCTGAACCGGTTCCGTCGGCCCCCGCGCTGAACGCGGCATTTCGTCGACGCTTGCCGTCGACGACTTACGGGGCACCGGCGACGGCCCGATCAGAGCGCCGACGGTCTCAGGGCGGCGGCTATTCGAGGCGGTAGGGCGGTAGCGCAGCCCGCAGCGCAACCGACGCGGCCGTCACGACCCAGCCGCGACGGCGGCCCCTCTCAGCACGGGCGGTGAGGGGGCGACCGCCGCCGCGTCGGAACCAGGCGACCGAGAACGGCGCGCAGAACGACCGGACGGACCGCGCCGAGCGGTCAGCCGGAACAACCAGCACACAACAGCCCGCCCAGCGCACGACGCGCAGGACGGCCCGCTGGCGCCCCGCAGAACCATGACACCAGACCCGGCAGGACACCCGCCAGAACGGCGGACAACCGGCAGGGCGAGACGACGCCGCACTGCGATGACGACGGCAGGGTGGCTGCGCAGCCGCCAGCCACCGCTACCGGGACCGCAACCGCCGCGGGCAAACCGCTTCAGCCGACGCCGCCGGTCCCGAGCCGGAGGTGCGGCAATGCTGTTCGCCGTCGCCGGCATCCTCACACGACGTCCCCTCACGGAAAAGCTGTACGGCGTTCATCCGGACGTCCAGCTACCCTGACTGGGCGGAACGACGTCTACGTCTCGCTCCCAGGTGCGCAAGAACGGGCTGCGCCGCGCGACGCGCAGTGACGAGCGCCGTCAGCGCTCCACGAGGAGCAACAGCAACAAGTTCCGGCAGCGCTCTCGTCGTGGACTCGGTCAACCAGGCTGGACCCGGAGGCGCGCGCGGCGTCCGGAGTTCTACAAGCTGACCCCGCTCTATCCGCAGGAGCGGCTGCGGTTGGGGCCGAGCCAGCACATCCTGACCACCCGGGTCGATCGACCTGGTGATGCCGCGTCGGCAAGGAGCCGCAGCGCGCTGCTCGTCGTCGCCGCCAAGGCCGGCAAGACGATGATCATGCAGGCGATCGCCAACGCGATCACCGCGAACAACCCCGAATGCCACCTCATGGTCGATTGCTCGTCGACGAGCGGCCGAGGAGAGTCACCGACATGCAGCGGTCGGTGAAGGGCGAGGTCGATCGCCTCCACCTTCGACCGCCCGCCGCGGACCACACGCTGGTCGCCGGGCTGGCCATCGAGCGCGGCCAAGCGGCTCGTCGAGATGGGCCGCGACGTGGTCGGTGCTGCTCGACTCGATCACCCGGCTCGGCCGGGCCTACAACCTGGCCGCGCCGGCGTATCGCGGCCGCATCCTGTCCGGCGGCGTCGACTCCACCGCGCTCTACCCGCCCAAGCGGTTCCTGGGCGCAGCCGCAACATCGAAAACGGCGGCTCGCTGACCATCTTCGCCAACGCGCTGGTCGAGACCGGACTCGCGCATGGTGGACACGGTGATCTTCGAGGAGTTCAAGGGCACCGGCAACGCCGAGCTCAAGCTCGACCGCAGGCTCGCCGACAAGCGGATCTTCCCGGCCATCGACGTCGACCCAGTCGTCGACCCGCAAAGGAGGACCTGTCTGCTGTCGCCGGACGAGCTGGCGATGCGTGACGATCGAAAGCTCCGGCGGGTGCTGCACGCGGCGCCGGTTACCACCCGGCGGGCCCTCGAAGCTGGTGCTGGTCCGGTTGCGCAAGACCCACAGCAACATCGGGGTTATCATGCAGGTCACTGAAGACCACGCCAGGCGCGCGCGGCGACCGTCCACCGCCGGCCGCTGCCGAGAACCACCGGCATGGGTTCTGTAACAGGTGTGACCAGGCGAGTCGAACAGCGGGTAGTAACGCGCGGCCGACCCTTGCTACGCGCGGGACGGCGTGTTCGCAGCGGTACCACGTCAGGGCGGGTCCGGCCGCGAATAGCGTGAGCGCCACGCGAGGCGCGTTTTGGCCTTTGGCGGATATGTCTGGCACACTGGTCGTCGATCCGGCTCCGGTTTACGCTCGATTCGCTGATCTCGACACCACCTGCAAGCAGGTGGTCGGCGTGCAACGGGCGACCCGGCGGCTGTTAAACTCCACCGAGAGGGAAACACCCATGGTGCGGGCGTTGCGGACTACGAAATCCCCACACGGTGGTGTCGTGGCTGCGGCTTAACGCATTCACCACCAGAGCACCAGAAGAACGGCGTCATCCACGTCGGGATTCTTGCTCGAACTGCCATCACGCTTCCCGCAACCAAGCGAAGATCGCTGCGATTTCGGTGGCTGGATCGCTGCCCTCAGGCGCAGTACTGCGGCCAAAGCGCAACCGCTAAAGCGCTATTTCGGCGCCCGCTCGGCGCTAGCCGGCAGGGCGCGTTCTGGGCGGTGCGCGGTCACGCGCGCGTCACCGTCAGGAATGGTGCGGCAGCATGGCAACCGGGCGACAGCTCACCGAACCCGGTTCCAGGCGGCCGCGCCAGGCACCAGGTCAGCGTTCTCGGTCCCGGTTGTCGCCCGAATACGCGCGGCTGCAGGAGCAGCTGTCCGATCGGCCGTGCCGCTGACCAGGCGCGCGCCACGCTCAGCTCGGCCGGCGCTACGCGAAATTGGCCCGATCGTGACGGGATCAGCCGACCTGGACGCCGCCCGCGTTGATGGCGACCCGCGAGCTCGCCGTCTCTGGACATGACTTCGCCGCAGGCCGGATCTCGCCAGCCGCGTGTTGGCGAAGCTGGAAAACTGGCCTGACCGAGCTGCTGGCGCCGCGCAGCCGGTGACGCGCCAGGACGCGCTCATCGAGGTCAAGGCGGGAGAGGGTGGCGAGGAGTTATTTCTGTTTGGCGCAGCGACCTCCTGCGCATGTACCTGCGCTACGCCAGCGAGCGCCACGGCTGGAAGACCGAGGTGCAGCGTCACCGCCGAGTCGACCTCGGCGGCTACAGGGACGTGACGATGCGCGGTCGGGCGCCCCAGCTCGCCGACGCCCGCCGACGGCGTGCCAGGCCAGGCTGAAGTTCGGGCGGCGTGCACCGCGTGCAGCGGTGCCAGTCACCAGTCGTCCAGTCGCATCCACACCTCGGCACGGCCAGCGTGTTCGTAGCGCCCGGAGGCGGACCCGAGACCGTCGGCAATGGCGATCAGTCGGGCGACCTGCGGATCAGGCGTCTTCCCGCTCGTCCAGGCCGGCGACCAGTCGGTGGTGCGCACCGCGGACTCCGCGGTCCGGATCACCCACCTGCACCGACCGGGATCGTCGTGTCTGCCAGAACGAGAAGTCGCAGCTGCGAAGGCTGAGCGGGCGACGCATCCTGCGCGCCCGGCTGCTCGCGGCGGCCCCGCGCGGACGCCAACGCAACCGCAGCCACGGCACCGGCGCTCCCAGTGCGCACGATGGACGCCCGCTCCAGGCGGGTGCGGACTGCAACTTCCCGGGAGGACGGATCGCCGACCACCGTCGGCTTGGCGTATTACAACCTGGACGCCAGGTGCTGACGGCGACCTGGACACCGTCGTACTGGACAGCGCGCTGCGGGCGGCGCTGACCGCGCCGAACAACCGGCGCGCGGCCAGCGGGGCGAGGCGCTGACCCGGCAGGCGCTGCGGACCGCCATCCACCAGCCTCGACGCGGTCCTCGGCGCCGGGGTGCCGAGCCAGCGCGGCCGGCAGGAGCTGGCGCGCACCTGCCAGCGGACCACCACCCGGCTCGGGCTCACCCGCTCGTCGACGACGACTGGGTCGAGTCCTACGAGCGGCTGATAGCACAACAGCGCAACGGATCCCGCTGCAATACCTGGTGGTTCCAGGTGCGGCTCAGCGGCCACGCCGGTGGAGAGTCGGTCCCGGCGTGTTCATCCCGCGACCGGGGCGGGTCGCTCAGTCGGTGATCCGCTCAGCGCGGTCGCGGTCGTCGTGACGACTGGGCGCCGCGGTCGTGGTCGACCTGTGCACGAGGCAGCGCGGCCATCGCGCGAGCCGTCGCCGCTCACCGGCTGCGACGCCACGGTGGAGACCGATCGACGGTCGGCGATAAAAGCGCTCAGCTGGGCACGGCCTGTATCGCGTGCGGCGACCGGGGCGGCTCTGCAGGTCAAGCTGCGCGGGCGACGTGCTGGACCCGCCCTGCTGCCCGACCTCGAGGGCGGGGACCTGGTCACCGCGACCTTTACCTGCCATCCGGGCGCCACTTTGCAGGCCGGAGGTCGCCCGGCACGATAACCCGGCTGAGGCGGTGGTATTGCAGGGCCGACAGGTTGGCGCCGTGATCGCTTCCGCTGATCACCGTGGCCGCCCGGCTTGCTCCGCGTCAGGCGTGCTCGCGTCAGGCCTGCAATGAGCCGGCAAGGGCGGTCGGGTGCTGGCGCTGTTCGCGGGTCGCCCGGCATTCTTGAGGTCGCCATTGCGACGATCCTGACCGGCCGGCCCGCGGTGATACCGTCTACGCGCCTCCGCCTGGCGTTGATCAGACACCCGTACGAATCAAAGCTCTGGCTGGCCGACATGACGACGCAAGTCCGGAAACGCTCACGGGCATTCTGGGTCTGGCGACGAACGGCGATGGACCACAGCGGTCTGCGTGTCACACCCCTCGCCGCGAGGCCGACGAGTGATGCCGGCGACTGACGAAGGCGAGGCGTCGAGACCATCGATAGCTGACGGGAAGTCGACCAGCTGAGCGTGACCTCTCCAGGGCGGCCGGCATGGCGGCGGGTGACCTGACCGGGCCGAACCCGTGAACGAAGCGCCTACCTCGGCGGTCCGCCCGGTCCACGGCGCAGTCGCACTGCCGACTCGCCCGCGTCCCACCCAGCTCAGGCGGGAACCGCGCGGATTGACCACACCTTCAGCGCCAGTACGATCCCATTGCTCGCCGCGCCGGCATCAGGCGGCGCGTGCCACGCAGAAATCTGGCGACTCGTCATGTTTGATGCTGAAGCAAACACCGTGCAGGATCAGAAAGCGAAACGCCGGATCAACTTCCAATAACGGTTCAGGCGCTGCTGGCGGCGCGAAGCCGCGGACGAACATACCATGCCCGGTGCTCTGTAGGTTTCCTGGGCTGACGATCGACGGGTTGGCTGGCAATCTGCCTGATCGCCCGCCGTTTAGCTCGTCGAAGGCGATGTCGGCCCCAGCGCGGTTGTCGATCAGGTGATCGAGCGCTGCGCCGTCAATCAGCGCGGTTCCTGGGCGCACCACGGCGCGCCGTAAGGTGGTGCCGATTCGCCGCTCTGCCCGTCGCGCTCGACCTGCAATCTCGTCCGGCCGATCGGCGGTCATCCCGGCGCGACCTGGCGGGGATGCCAGCCGACAGTCGGCGATGCCCAGTCCCCAGCTCGACGTGGTTCGAGATCTACCTCGACGGCAGTTGCGCCAGTCGGGTGGCGTCAGCTTGATGATGGACCAATGGGGCGGTGGTGTTACGCAGTTATGCGGGCGCGCCGCTCGACCCGGATCATGGTGGTGTGGTGGGGCGCTCTTTCCGCGCCGGCATCCCCGACGCCTCGGTTGCCTTGCCTTGACGGCGCCGGCCCAAGCCGGGTTTCGACCGCGACTGCCGAAGGTGATCGACAGCGTGTCGAGTCGGGCGCACAGGCAGCTCAACATGAAATGAGGGCTCAGTTCTGATTCCGGTGTCAGTCGCTGCTCGTTTGCCTGGACGGCGTCCGGATGCTGGCAGCGGATCGATCTGAACCTTCACGCATCTCATGGCATTGAGCGGCCGCTGTGCGGGTTCAACGACAATCCTCTTTCGCGTCGGCGGGCAGCGCCGCCTCTCGCATTCCGTCGATGCCGGTCAGGTTGGAGAACACAGTCTGGCGTTGCCCGGCGCTCGATCCACACCGCGTTGGCGTCAGCGGCGCGCCGGGCCGGTGATGCCTGAACAGTCCTCACGAGGATAGCGCCACAGCTTTCCACCGCGGACCACCTCGGCTCGCGCGCCGGTAGCCGTGCACAGTGATCGATCGACCAGCGGCGCGGCTCTGCTGCACATCCAGGAAGGCAGGCGGCGAGGCGGGTGTATCGCCAGTACCATCTTTCCATGTTTCGTAAGCCTCGACGGTTCGAAGCCGTGGCCTGGTCGACCACGCCAGCTGGACCACTGGACGCCGGATTGCGGTCTCGGTCGCGGCGGCCGCCGCCACGCCTCGAAATGATCATCGCTCGGTCAGTCAGCAGCTGGGCGTGGCGGGAGCGCTTCTGGGCGATGGTCGGCGAGGTCGATCGCCTTCGTCGATCAGGGTGTCACCCGAGCTGCCGTTCACCGAGCAACCTTTCAGGCGTCTCGCCATAGCCTCAGGGTGATCTGAGCGCGTCGGGACGGCACCAGGCACCTGTAATCGCTAGCCGCCGGTGATTTGGCGGGAGCAACGCGGCGGCGGTCGCCAACGGCTACTCGAAGTTGATTCGGCCGGAGTAGCGGATCCCGATGGCCTGCCCAGTAAGACGTTCCCGATAAACGCTCCAGCGGCCCGACAAACGGTACACCCCACGCGGCGCCGGGCTGGATCTTCAGGCGGCGTCCAGCATCGCTCCGACCTGGGCTTACCACTGCCTCTACCGGACGTCACACCGTGGTTCGGACGCCACGCGTGCGCCGCCACCACCGCTATGAAGAGCCGCGCTCAGTTTCTCCTCGCTTCTGGGCGGCGGCCCAGCGCGTTCCATCGCGTCTTGCGCGTACCACTACGAACGTGGATCGGGACATACCTGGCTCAACCGCGCGGGGCACCCTCAACCCCCGTTCTGGTCGAGATCCTCGTCCTGGTCCCTCTACCATCGCTTTGGTCCTCTGAACCGCCAGGTGCGCGCTCACTGCCGCCGCGCCGGATCGATCCGGGATCGGACAGCCGAAACTACCTGAGGCCGGTGGCGGACCACGAACGCGCGAGCACTCATTCGCTGGAATTCCGCCGGCGTTTGATCCACGTTTATGTCACCAGAAGCGTGTCGAAGCGGGATCTCTTGCTCAGCGGTGACGATCGGGCAGGGTAATGCGCGCCACGATCCGCAGGATGGGTAGGTCGCGCCGTCTGCGGAAGCTTTCGCCGCCGCGCAGTGCTGATGATACCACGGTTTGCGCCGCTCAGGCGCGTTTCAGGCGTCGCGCAATCGTCGGAGATCTCGTCAGGGCCGCTCGCAGCGGGTGGGCTGGTTGCCTGGTCGGCGTGTACCGGCGAATGGTTCGACCCCTGGTCTGCATCTTCAGCTCGCCAGCCAGTCGTCGCCGCGAGCGATGCTCGCGTGCTCTTCGGCGTGCGGTGGGAGGTGGTCTGCAACAACGGCGGCGACCAACCGGCGGGAGCCTCGTCTCGCGGACCAGACCCAGGCCATGGATTTGCTGACGGGCCGCTGTCGTGCTGACAGGCGCAGTGAACTTCATCGACGAGATGATGAAGAACATGCTCGCTGAGGCGTCGCCGCGATCCTCAGCGTTCCGCGATCTTCGCCATCTTTTCCGCTTTGCAGCGGCTGGCTGGCGTCCAGCAACGACACTGTCTCGCGTCCCAGCCGCCGTATCGCCGCGGCGCGATCAGACGCGTGCGCTTCCTGCCGCCACAAAGCGCCAGCCAGCGCGGATCTTCATGGAGAGCTCGGCGCGATCGTTTCGTCGGCCTCAACGCCGTGACGCGATCGTCAGCGGCGCCGGCGGCAAACGACCGTCCGCACCTTCAAGCGCGATCGACCATCGCCCTGCCGCGCCCGCTCATCGTGCTCGCGCCAGTGTTCATCCGTTCACTGGACTTCCTGCTGCCGTCATCAAGCTTTCCAGGAGGAGGTCGGCACCCGTTCCTTCCGTCGGCAGCACACCACCGGATGCTGGCCATCAGGCTGCCACCAGCGGGCGGTGCTGATCTTATCTGCTGAGCGTTCTTGCGTGCTCATGACTGCGCCGATCGCGCTGAAGTGTTCATCCTCGCGAGTGGCGCTCGATACCGGTCCTCGTCCTGAGTGGCGTTCTTTTCTTCCCTCACCGTGTGTCGGCGTATTGCAGGTACGGGCCACGCAGCGGGCGCGAAAAGCCGCAAGCGACACCACCCCGTCGGTGCCATTTCCGGCGCTGACCCGATCACCAGGTCCAGAGCGGGCGCGCCAGCCAGCCGGCGGCGGTCGACCCTCAACCGCGCGGCGAGGCGCGACATGCGTCGCCGCTGCCAGCAGACGGCGATCACCGGCGTCTTCGCTTCCTGCGCCTGTGCCTGGAACCAATGCTCTGTGGCCACCTGGGCTGGTGCAGGCGTGGTCGGTTTCGCGTTCGTCGCCGGGGCAGGCGCGAGGTGTTGAAGCGATGAGCGATCAACATCGGATCGTCGGGCTGTTCTTCACCGTATCGCCGGTAGCGACCGAAGGTCGTGAGGGTAGCCAGCCATCATGCTGGCCGCCTGCTCACCTACATCGTCAAGGTCGTCCTGCTCACCGATGACGCTGCTGACCATGCCATTGAGACGGGTTCGTGTCGAAAGCGCAAGTGGATAGCCAGCACCATGGTCGCCAAATCATTCGATCGGCGCAGCTCGCCGCTCACGCGCGGTATGTCGTGGACGTGAAGCTGTTTCGTCGATCCCGGCTGATCTTGGCCCGGGCAGATTTCACGGCACCGCCCCGCCCGGGACCATTACGGCTCGACGTGCTCGGACGGCGCTTTGCCACCGCGAAGTCGCGCCGTTTCCACCACCCCCGCACGTCGGCGGGTGCCCCAGAACTGATGGTGTCACTTGCCGCGAAGACGCGAGTCCGATCCCGACTCCTCAAGAGAGAGCCACGCGCTTCGGGAGCGACTGGTTGGTCCGTGATGTCCCGCACTCATCGCAGCTGCGGTCTCGTGAGGCATCGGCTGGCTGCTCGATCACGCCTGGTGGGGCACCCGCCTACAGTGACTCGATCGGCCTGATCGTCGGCATGGCACTGGGCGTCCTGCGGTGATGACCCGGCGCGACCGGACGCCCCCGCAGGAACGCACGGTGACAGGCTCGGCGCTGGCTCGCGATAGGCCGGTAGGAACACGCACCACCACTCCGCCGCGGCGAGCGTGAGCAGTCGCCCGGTCCGCGGCGGCGGTCAACGACGTCTCCCAGGGTCCGGGTAAGCCCACCTCCGGCCAGCACCGGAGGGGCTGCGGCGCTGAGCATGCAATCAGTCATCGCCGAGGACAGCGGGAGTCGGCGTCCTTCGAGGCGCCCCAGCATCGAGCACTTTCTTCTTCAGCCGCATCGGCGACGGCACGGTCATCGCGTCGGTCAGGCGATGAATCCGATTGCGGGCACCTGGTGATCATCGCGTTCTTCGGCGCCGCCTCAGGGCGCGGGCCTGATGCGGGGCAGCCACGGGTTGCGGAGAGTCGATCACCGCGCCCGTTCGTCCGCAACGGCGAGCGAGCTGGAGGCGCAGATCCGCCAGCGCCGTCACGCCGCCTCGAGCGCAAGCAGCTCTCGCTCGACCTGTTCTCGACCGAGGCCGAGCGGCGCGGGGCGTGCGACGCGCATCCGCGAGCGCGAGAGGCTGCTCACCGAGCGGCGCGGCGCCGTCGAGGCGCGACGCGTCGAGATCGAGCAGCGGCTCCTGGACCTCGGCCGCCATCGCGAGGCGACCGCCGAGGCGTCGCCGCGAGGCTCGAGCTCGAGCTGGACGAGGCGCGGCAGATGCTCGCGCGCGTCGTCGCCTCGATCGAGGCCGTCGAGGTCGAGCGCCAGGAGCGCGAGACGGCGTGGGCCGCGGCGCGTCGGGACATTGCGGTCGCCGAGTCGCGGCTCGAGACCCTGCTCGAGCTCAAGCGCAACTTCGAAGGCGTGTCCGAGGGCGTGAAGGCGCTGTTCCACGACACCGAGCGTCCCGCCGGCCTGATCGGCATGCTCGCCGAGGTGCTCGACATCCCCGCGCGCTTCCTCGACGCGATCGAGGCCTCGCTCGGCGAGGGCGCGGCGTTCGTGCTGGTCGACGGCCCGGCGGCGATGGACCGTGCGCTCGCGCGCCTGCGCGCGCGGCCCAGCGGCCGTGCCACGCTGCTCGACGTCGAGGCGGCGATGTCGCGGCCGCTGCCGCGCGTGCCCGAGATCCCGGCCGTGCTCGGCCGCGCGTCGGATCTGGTGCGCTCGGAGGCGCGCTATCGCCCGCTCGTCGAGCGTCTGCTCGGGCGCGTCGTCGTGGTCGAGGATCACGACACCGCGGCCCGGCTCGCCACCGCGCACGAGGAGCTGCGCTTCGTGAGCCTGGACGGCGAGGTGTGGCAGCATGGTCGCGTGCGCACCGGCACCGCCGGCAGCGCGGGCGGACTGCTCCACCGCGAGCGCGAGATCCGCGAGCTGACCGGGCTCGTCGCCGAGCAGGGCCTGAGCCTCGAGGCGATGGGGCGCGAACGTGACGCCGTCGCCGCGCGCCGCCAGGACGTCATCGAGGACCGCAAGGCGGCCGAGCGCGAAGTCGACGCCCGCCGCGACGCGCTCGAAGGACTGCTGCGCCAGGGTCGAGACCGCCGAGCGCGAGCACGCGTGGGCGACCGACGAGGCCGCGGAGCGCGTGCGCGAGCGCGACGCGCTCGACGCCGAGCACGAATCGCTCGGCCGCGCGCGGGCACGGGCCGAGCAGGAGCTGGCGGCGTTCCTCCAGGAGCTCAACGAGGCGCGCACGCTGCTCACCGATCTGGACGCGGCAGTGCACGCGCTCGAGACCGAGGGCGACCAGGCGTCGGCGCGGGTGCACGCGCTGCGCGAGGTCGTGCTCGCCCACTCGCGCGAGGTCGGCGAGTGGGAGGCGCGCTGGGCGCGCGCCGAGCAGACGCGCCGCGAGCTGGAGGCAACCCTCGAGCAGCGCACGCTCGAGGCCGGCCAGTCGCGCGTGGCGATCAGCGAGATCGAGGCGCAGACCGCAGGCTTAAGGAACGGGCTCGACGGACTGCGCGTCTCGGAGTCGGATCAGCAGCAGCGCGTCGTCGAGCTCAAGCGGCGCTACCAGTCCGACAAGGAAACCGTGGCGGCGGGCGAGGACGAGTCGCGCCGCGTCCGCTTCGAGCAGCAGGAGCTGTCCGAGCTGCTGCACCAGATCGAGCTCGACCGCGTGCAGAAGCGCGCCGAGCTGGACCGCACGTTCGAGCGGCTGCGCACCGAGTACGAAATGGATCCGGCGCAGTGGTCGCCGGAGCCTCCGCCCGCAGACTTCGATCTGGACGACGCGGCGCGGGACCTCGAGGAATCGCGCCAGCGGCTGCGCGAAGCTGGGCGCCGTAAATCTCTTGGCGCTCGAGGACTACAGCAAGAAGCGCGAGCGCTACCAGTTCCTGACGCGCCAGCGCGAGGACCTGCTGCAGGCCAAGGCCCAGCTGCTCGAGGCGATCGAGAAGATCAACGTCACCGCGAGCCAGCTGTTCGTCGAGACGTTCGAGAAGGTGCAGGTCCACTTCCGCGACATCTTCCGCACGCTGTTCGAGGGCGGCGACGCCGGAGCTGCGGCCGATCGGAGAGGACCCGCTCGACTACGAGATCGAGATCGTCGCCAAGCCGCGCGGCAAGCACCTGCAGAGCATCAGCCTGATGTCGGGCGGCGAGCGCGCGCTGACCGCGATCGCGCTGCTGTTCGCGATCTACCTCGTCAAGCCGTCGCCGTTCTGCCTGCTCGACGAGGTCGACGCGCCGCTCGACGACGCCAACGTCGAGCGCTTCATCCGCATGCTGCGACGCTTCAGCGACCGCACCCAGTTCGTGGTCATCACGCACAACAAGAAGACCATGGAAGCGGCGACGAGCCTCTACGGCGTGACGATGGAGGAGCTGGGAGTGTCGAAGCTGGTGTCCGTCCGGTTCGAGCGCGGAGTGGCTCCGGCGCCGGAGGAGTCGGCGGCCGAGCTGGTCGGCGCCGGCACGAACGGCGACACGGCCTGAGCGCGGCATGAACCTCCTGGACCGCATCCGGTCCGGGCTCACGCGCACCCGCGAGGCGGATCGAGCAGCAGGTCGGGACCCTGCTCGGGTTGCGCGGCGCGGTGGATCCCGCCGCGCGCGCCAAGCTGGAGGAAGCGCTGCTCGAGGCCGACGTCGGCCCCGAGACCGCCGAGCGCATGATCGAGCGGGCCGAGCGCCTGATGCGCGTCGAGCCGGCGCTCGACCTGCGCCACGCGCTCGAGCGCGCAGCCATGGAGCTGGCGGGCACGCGGCGCGCCACCTTCGAGCCGGGATCGCAGCGCCCGTGGGTCGCGCTCCTCGTCGGCGTCAACGGCGTCGGCAAGACGACGCTCGCCGGCAAGCTCGCCGCGCGCTTCGCGCGCGAGGGCCGCGCGACGACGCTGGTCGCGGCGGACACGTTCCGCGCCGCCGCGGGCGAGCAGCTCGACGTGTGGGCGACGCGCGCGGGCGTCGAGATCATCGGTGCGCGCCCCGGCGCCGATCCCGCGGCGGTGACGCACGACGCGCTGACCGCGGCGCGCACGCGCGGGCGCGACGTCGTGCTCGTCGACACCGCCGGGCGGCTCCACACCAAGCGCAACCTGATGGCCGAGCTGGAGAAGATCGTGCGCGTGTCGGGGCGCGTCGTGGACGGGGCGCCGCACCACGTGCTGCTCGTGCTCGACGCCACGCTGGGCCAGAACAGCATCCAGCAGGCCACCGACTTCCGGCGCGCCGTGCCGGTGACGAGCCTGGCGCTCACCAAGCTCGACGGCACCGCCCGCGGTGGCGCCGTCCTCGCGATCGCCGATCGTCTGGAGCTGCCGATCAGCGTGGTCGGCGTGGGCGAGGGATCGACGATTGGGAGCCGTTCGACCCGGAGCTGTTCGCACGGGGGCTGTTCGACTAGCCTCAGCGCGGGGCGCGCGATGCTCAGCGCGCCGTCGCGCTCCGCGTCGACGTCGGTGACTTGGCCCTTGGCGCGCCAGCGGCTTTCTCGCCGATATCGGGACGAGCTTGGGAGCCAGCCCACCCGAGCCGTAGTCGACGATGCGCGAGATGCCGAGGCCGTGGTCGACGGTTTTCTGGATCGCGTCCGCCGAGCGGCCGATCTTCCACGACTTGCGGATCGTCGACGTCTCGATGTCCTCGCGGGCGAGGCTCGTGATCGGGACCTTGTCGGAGTAGTACGCCATGCGATCCTCGCGCACCTCGTTGCGGACTGTGCTGTCGCCGACGTCCGAGTTCATGCCGATGCCCTGCCGGATGCTCACCTTCGCGCACTTGTAGATGACGCCCTTCACGGCCGTCACCGTATCGGTGCCGAGGCTGTCGATGGCGTAGGTGATCGACCGTCGCGGACCGCCGCGCCGCTTGTACGAGCCGCTGCGCTTCATGATCTGGATGATCGGCCGGCCGTCCTCGTCGACGTCCGACACCGTCTTGCGCGCGTACTTCTGGAAGTTTTCGAGCCACGCCGTGTCGCCGAACGCCGAGTACGACATGAGCGTGGCGACCGCGGACTCCACGCCGCCACTGGGGGCGGTCCACGTCTCGATCCAGAAGCACTCTTCGCCCCAGAAGCGCTCCTCGCCGCCGATCAAGATCGTCGCGACGTAGTCGTCCTCCATTCCAGCTTCGCTGGTGCCGGTGACGCGGTACTTGACCCAGTCACCGACCTTGAAAGCGCGGCGCTCGGGTGTAGTCGACGAGGCCGATGGCGTTGACCAAGTCGACACGCTGAGCGCGCGCGGCGGGGACGACCAGCACGGACGCGAGGACGCACAGGATGAGCGCGCCGAAGCGCGTGGCACGACGCATGCAGTTCTCCGAATGAAAGGGGCCCGCGACGGGAGCCTCGTGAGGTCGAACCGAGGGCCAGGATTATCCCCGAGAAGTCGCGGATCCGCCAAGCCGGCGTTCGGCGCGGTGCACGCCGAATCCGCCGTGGAGTCGTGTGTCCGTGAGTCGAGAGAACGCTTCGCCCCGGATGGGTGCGCCATCGTGCCGCCGAGCGTCAAGACTTCCACACGTCCGCGCGAGACGCGTGGACCCGAGGATCCTTCGGTCTCCGCCGCGCGCCGCGGCCGCGCGAAAAACTCCGCGCCCGCGGCCGAGCGACGCTCGTCGACGCCGAGCTGCTGGCCCTGGTGCTCGGCTCGGGAACGCCGGGGCTCAGCGCGCTCCGTATCGCGCGCGCGCTCGCGCGCCGCACTCCGGCCGAGCTGTCGTCGTGGTCGCTCGCGCGGTGGATGCGCGTGCGCGGCATCGGGCCGGCGCGGGCGTCGTCGCTCACGGCCGCGTTCGAGCTCGGCCGGCGCGCATGAGCGGCCGGTCTCGAGCACGCCGATCCGCGGTCCGGACGACGTCCTTGCCCACGTGCGCGACCTGGCGCGCGCGCGGCGCGAGCACTTCGTCGTGCTGCTGCTCAACGCGCGGCACGAGCTCCAGTGCCGCGAGGTCGTGTCGATCGGAAGCCTCAACGCCTCGATCGTTCACCCGCGCGAGGTGTTCCTGCCCGCGATCCTCCACTCGGCGGCGAGCGTCGTGCTGGTGCACAACCATCCGAGCGGCGACCCCGAGCCGAGCGAGGAGGACCTGAGCATCACCAAGCGGTTGGTCAGGTCGGCGAGCTGATGGGGATCGGGGTGCTCGATCACGTCATCGTGGCGACGCGCGGTGTCGTCAGCCTCAGGTCACGGAGCTGATGTGAGGATCCCGTTGGGAGTCCTGAAATCCCGGGCGAGGGCCGCATGCGAGAAGGCTTCCAAACCTTCGATCACACCGGAGACCTGGGGCTCGAAGTCTGGGCCGAGACGCCGGAACGGCTGTTCGAGCTGGCCGCCGAGGCGGTGCTCGCCCAGGTCGCCGAGGCGTTCAGGGGCGGTCGAAGTCAGCGTGGCGCTCGAGCTGGACGGAGACGATCCTGCCGACCTCTTCGTCCACTGGCTCAACACGGCCCTGCTCGAAGCGGAGGTCCGACGCGCGATCTGGACCCGTGCAACGGTCCACGGTCTGACCGGGAGCACGCTTTTCGCAACGCTGGCCGGCCCGCGCCTCGATCCCGCCCGCCACATCCGGCTTCGCGAGGTGAAGGCCGTCTCACACCACGATTTGGAGCTGATCCTCCACGCCTCCGAGTGCCGCTGTCGGTTCGTCGCGGACCTCTAGACCCGGCGCTCCGAGGCCGAAGCTCGAGCGCAGCGTCCGATCTTGACAACACCGGCCGGGCGCGCGGTGTAGACCGGGCCGCAGGATTCCGCATCGCCCGCACCGCCGCGGCCGCGCCAAACCGATGTTTACTCCTGAAATCCCCAGTTTTGTCGTATCATTGAGACGCCAAGTCACTGCCCTTCGGTAGGTTCAGGAGGTTTTCCCCCATGTTCTCGCCTCGCCATCACCATCTTGCGCTGTCTCTTCTTTGTCTGCTGCTGGCGGGTCATCCTGCCCTTGCGGGACCGAGGCAATCGAAGCCCGTGCGACTCCGGGGGCAGTCCAGACGTCCGGTCCCGTGATGCTGGCCGCGCCGGTGTGCAAGCTCGGGCAGAGTGGGACTGCGTTCGGCGCCGAGAACGTCGCGTATTTCGACGGCGCCGACACGTACTTCACGTGGCTCGTATCCGACTCGTGCAGGACGTGCACGGAGAGACTCGATGCTCACGTTTCAGAACGCGCACGTTTTCGCTGTTCTTTCCCGCCGCGCCGTGCACGCTGCTGGTCCAGTTCCGCGTCGTTGACGCAACGATCCCGCCTAACGGATGCCGTAATCAGGACGCATATGACGACGATGTGTGACCCGTTCGCCGTCCAGCTGACGAATCAGCTCATGAACGCCACGGTCGACTTCTCGGTTCCGTTCCCCGATAGCTGCAAAGATGTTCACACACGTTTCCGCTCGGGGACGGCGAAGCCTTCCTGGGCGTGACGTTCCTCGCCGTGAACCGCGCATGCGCGGACAGCCTCACCAAGCCACGACTCGTCACGAAGCAGTTCGGCCAGCAATGCACCTCGTACAACCCCGTCGGCGACACGAACATCGACTTCGTGCTCCAATACGCGAGCGGGAACCCGATCATGTACGTCGACGTGGAGCAGTGCGTGAGCACGCCGACTCGACGACAAACGTGGGGCCAGCTCAAGACGCGCTACCGTTAGTCAGGAAAAGCGACGACGGCCGACCGCGATCCTCTCGCGGTCGGCCGTCGTTTTTGGCCGCGAAGACGGCAACGTGGACGCCGGCATGCGTTGAGGCTAGTGTCCCGTCTCCGCGACGCGACACTCGTCTCTGCCGCCCACGATCGCGCCACCGGCAGGCGCGCCATGTCGACGGGCCGCGGCACGCCTCGGCAAGGAACGGGAGGGACGCATGATCGAGAACCACCGAGTCGGAGGGACTGCGATCCTGTCTCGGTGGCTGCTCCTCGGAATCGTCGCGCTGTCGGCGGGATGCCAGACGCAGACGCCGCCCGCGAGGCCCTCGGCGGCCGCCGATCCGCTCGCGTCGTGGAACGAAGGCGTGACGAAGCGAGCGATCCGTCGAATTCGTCCAGCTCGATGACCACGCCCGGCGTGCCCGTGCCCGAGCGCATCGCCGTGCTTCGACAACGACGGGACGCTGTGGGCCGAGCAGCCGATGTACTTCCAGCTCGCGTTCGCGATCGACCGCGTCAAGGCGCTCGCGCCGCAGCACCGGAATGGTCGTCCAAGCAGCCGTTCAGGAGCGTGCTCGCCGGCGACGCCAAGGGTGCCCTCGCCGGTGGCGACCACGCGATCCTCGCGATCTTGGCGGCCGCGCACGTCGGCATGACGAGCGACGAGTTCACCCGCCATCGTCGGCGACTGGATCGCGACCGCGCGCCACCCGCGCTTCGACCATCCGTACAACGAGTGCGCCTACCAGCCCATGCTGGATCTGCTCGGCTACCTGCGCGTGAACGGCTTCAAGACCTACATCGTGTCGGGAGGCGGCGTGGACTTCATGCGGGCCTGGACCGAGAAGACGTACGGAGTTCCGCCCGAGCAGGTGGTCGGCAGCATGATCGGGCTCGAATTCGAGATGCGCGACACCATTCCCGTGCTCGTGCGCCAGCCGAAGATCGACTTCGTCGACGATGGTCCGGGAAGCCGGTCGGCATCCAGAAGTTCATCGGGCGGCGGCCGATCTTCGCGTTCGGCAACTCGGACGGCGACCAGCAGATGCTGGAATGGACCGCCGCCGGCGCCGGCCCTCACTTCATGGGGCTCGTTCACCACACCGACGCGGACCGTGAGTGGGCCTACGATCGCGACTCGCCGATCGGGAAGCTCGACAAGGCGCTCGACGAGGCGACGCGGCGCGGGTGGACGGTCGTCGACATGAAGCTCGATTGGAAGCACGTCTTCCCGTTCGAGAGCCATTGATCGAGGCCACTTCGGCTCACGTTCCCCGCTCGAAGGTGGCAGAGCACCTCCGCGCCGTGGCGTCGTTGATCTGCCCCGGGGCGAAATAGCGTCGCAGTTCCGGGCGGAATCGGCCGATCTCTTCCCATGTGGGCGCTTTCGACCCGTCGGTCGCACCCCAAGGGAGAGTTGCCGCATGAGCGGCCGGAGGTCCAACGTTCAGCGCGCGCCGAGAGGCCTGCGGCGCGTCCGTTCCGACGCGCCGCTGATGGCGGCGGCGGCCTTCGTCATCCTCGCCGCGATCGCCTCGACCCCTGCCGCCGGACCACGCGGGCGCCTCATCGGCCAAGGAAGCCGAGAAGCCCCGGCGCTCCGTCACCTACTCGACGCGGACGATGGGCACCTACGCCAACATCGTCATCGTCACCGCCGACTCCGTCGCCAGCCTGCCGGCCGCGCACCACGCCGCGACCGAGCTCGCGCGCATCGACTCGCTCATGAGCAACTGGACCACGACGAGCGAGGTCGCGCGTGTGAACCGCGTCGCCGCCTCCGCGCCCACCGCGCTCCAGCCCGAGGTCGCCACGGTCATCGACACGTCGCTGCGCGTGTGGCGCGAGAGTGACGGCGCGTTCGACATCACCGTCGAGCCGCTGATCCGCGCATGGGGCTTCCTCGGTGGGCCGCGCCGCGTGCGCCTCCGACGCGGGAGGCCGCCGCCGCGTTCAAGCGCGTCGGCGCTCAGCGCGTGCACTACGCCGCCGCCACGCGTGAGGTCCGTTTCGACGACTCCGGGGTTCAGATCGACCTGGGCGGGATCGCCAAGGGCTACGCCGTCGACGTGGCCGCGCGCGCGCTGCGCTCGGCCGGCGTGACCGACGCGCTCGTCAACGTGTCGGGAAACATGTTCGCGATCGGCACGCCGGTGGGATCCGACCATTGGCGCATCGGGATCCGCGATCCGCGGGATCGCATGCCGTACTTCGCCCGCGTCGACCTGAGGCCGGGGCAGGGCATCTCGACGTCCGGCAAGTACGAGCAGTTCGTGGCGCAGGACGGCAAGACGTACGGGCACATCATGGATCCGCGCACGGGCCGCCCGGCCGAGGGGCTCATCTCGGTCACGGTGATCTCGCCGACCGCGTTCGAGTGCGACAGCGTGGACACGCCGCTGTTCGTGCTGGGTCCGTCGCGGCGCGGGAGAAGAGCAAGCAGCGCGAGGACCTCGCGGTGGTGCTCGTCCAACCCGGCACGTCGGGCGTCGACACGGTGTGGGTCGAGTCGAGCCTCAAGGGTCGCTTCGCGCTCGAGGACGCGGCGAAGCCGCTGTTCCAGGTCAGGTACTTCTAGTCGCGGGCGACGCCGCCTCCAAGCGGCGCGAGTGCGGCACGCCGTCCTCGAGCACGCGCAGCGCCGCGACCGTGATGTCGTCGCCGGCCTCGGCGTCGCCCAGGAATCCGCGCACGCGATCGAGCACGCTTTCCACGACGGCCTTCGAGTCGAGCGCGAGGTCCATCTCGTCGAGCCATCCGTAGAGCCGCTCCTCGCCGACCATCTCACCGCGCGCGTTCGCCGCCTCGGTGACGCCGTCGGTGTAGAGCACGAGCCGGTCGCCCGCCTCGAGCGCCAATACTCCCTCCTCGTAGATCGCCTCGGGCGCCACGCCGAGCAGGAGACCGCCGGTCTCGAGCAGCCGGCGCTCGCCGCGCCGTACCAGCACGGGTGGATTGTGGCCTGGCGTTCGTGTAGCGCAGCGTCATCGTCGGCTCGTGGATCGCGCCGAGAAACAGCGTGGCAAACTGTCCGGTCGACTCGCGCTGGCAGGCGAGCGTGTTGAGCAGACGCATCGCCGTTCCGGGCGAGGGCGTCGTGCCGGCCTGAACGCGTACCAGGCCCTGCAGCATCGACGACAGCAGCGCCGCGGGCACGCCCTTGCCCGAGACGTCGGCGATCACGAACAGCAGCGCGTCGTCACCAGCCGGCACGACGTCGTAGAAGTCGCCGCTCACCTCCTTCGAGGACACGTTGACGGCGTGAACCTCGACGCGGGGCCGCCGCGGGAAGTCGCTGATCAGGAACGAGCGCTGGATGCGTCGCGCGAGCTGGAGCTCCGCTCCGTTCCGGCGCGATCGAGCGCCTGGCGGTAGTAGACGCTCGCCATCGAGATACCGAGGAACAGTCCGAAGAACAGCAGGGTGAACATCCCGATCACGGCGACTTCCGCGCGGGTCGTTGCTCAGGAAGCCCGGGGCGATCGTGAGGTTGAGGCGCGATGGCGCCGGTGAAGGCGCCAATCAGGCTCGCGACCGCGTACAGCGCGATGCGGAGGGCGACGCGCCGACCGAGGATCGAATGGGAGGATATCGCGTGGCGCAACACGAAGTGCTCGAGCGCCCAAATCGCGATCGCGATCGGGTAGGCGAAATACAGCGCGCCGAGGTAGGCGCCTTGGTAGGCGGTGCGGGTCGCGCCGTTCATCGTGCCGAAGAACAGCGCGAACGGCACCGCGACAAGCGGCTGGAGCCAGAGCAGATGGAGGAAGGCACGCCAGGCGGATTCGGGGGCGCGAAGGACGCGGCATGCGGCGGGGCTCCTTTCGCGTCGCAGTATGGCATGATGCCGCGATGAGCGTGACCCCCGCCGTGCCCGCGCCCGACTCGGACGCGGAGCGTCGCGCCGTCGAGCTGCGCGGATTCGGACTCGCGAGCCTCGGCTTCGCCCTGCTCATCACGCTGACGAGCGGGATCGTCATCCCGCCCATGATCGCGCTCAATCTCGGCGGCCTGTTCGTCCTGTTGTGGAGGCAGGCGTCCCGCACGCCGGTGGCGCGAGATCGGCTACGTGCGCCCCGGAGCTGGCCGCTCACGATCGCCGGCGGCATCGTGTTCGGTGTCGCGTTCAAGCTGCTGATGAAGGCGATCGTGATGCCGCTGCTCGGCGCCGATCCGGTCAACCACGCCTACCATGTCCTCGCCGGCAATCTCGCGATCATCCCCGCGGCGCTGTGGACCCTGACCACGGTCGGCTTCAACGAGGAGACCGTGTGGCGCGGCTACTATTTCGAGCGCCTCGGCAAGCTGTGGGGCACGAGTGCATGGGCGAAGGCGGCGACGGTGCTCGTGACGTCGTTCTTCTTCGCGCTCGCGCATTTCCAGGATCAGGGGCTCGCCGGGCGCCGAGCAGGCCGCGATCACCGGGCTCGCGTTCGGGACGATCTACGCGATCACGGGCACGCTGCCGTTCCTCATGATCCGCGCACTCGGCGTTCGACCTGACGGCGCTGGCGATCATCTTCTGGAAGCTCGAGACCATGGTCGCGCACTTCGTCTTCAAGTAGCGGGGGCCATGCATGGGGAAGGGGTCGTCTCGAAGCCTTCAGCGACGGTGTCATCGCCATCATCATCACGATCATGGTGCTGGAGCTGCAGCATTCCACACGGCGGCGGCGAGCGTCGGTCGCTGCGCCCGATCATTCCCGTGTTCATGAGCTACGTGCTGAGCTTCGTGGTCCTCGGCATCTACTGGAACAACCACCACCACATGCTCCACGGCGGCTCACCACGTCGACGGGCGCATCATGTGGGCCAACTTGACACCTCCTGTTCTGGCTCTCGCTGATGCCGTTCGTCACGAGCTGGCTGGGCGGAAGCCACTTCGCCGCGGTGCCCGGTCGCCCTCTACGGCGTCGTCATCGCTCGGCGCGGGATGCGCGTACTACCTTCTCGCGCGCGCTCTCGTCGCCGCATCACGGGAGGGACTCCGCGCTCGCCGTGGCGTTGGGTCGCGACGTAAAGGGCAAGGCATCGGTCTCGATCTGTGCGATGGCGATTCCGCTCGCGTTCGTGGCGCCCTGGCTCGCCTGCGCGCTCTATCGTAGCTCGTCGTGATCAGTGTGGCTCATCCCCGATCGACGCATCGAGCGCACGTTGACCCCCAGACGCCCTGACCGAGGCGTCACCTCGAAGACTCGGCCGCGCCCGCTCCCCGCGAGAACGCCCGCGCCGACGGGCTCGCGCGTGGTGTTCCAATAGATCACGAGAGGCGGTTTGCGGCGAGCGCGGCCGCCGCGAGGAATGCGGCGCCCGGGATCCACGCGCTCGCGCGCGCCGAGGAGAAGTAGAGCCGAACAGGTGGGTCATCGAGCGGCGGCCCTGCGATCGAGGGCGAGCGCAGTACAGGGCACGCGACGCGCTCCTGTAGCTCACCCTGGACGTTCGGTGGCACGCGATGGGTGAGCAGGCGCGTTCGTGCTCGGCATCACGATGATCGCGCCGAAGAACCACGTCGCGAGCCAGCGCCAACATCACCGCGGTCGTCGTCGCCGTCGCGTAGCCGAGATAACCGACGCACGCGATGGCGATCCCGGTGAGCGCGGTGCGGCGCTTCGCCGATGCGCGATACGAGCGCGGGCAGCAGAGACCGCTGGGCTCACGGCCATGCACGGTCCCGGCCACCGCGAGCGAGAGACCGATCGTCGCCGCCGACCAGCCGAAGCGGTACTGGGCGTAGAACGCCCACGTCGAAGCGCATGACCTGGTGGCCGAGCATCCCACAGGAACCAGGGCGCCGAGAACGTCCGAGCACGGCGGGATGCCGTCGCACCTGGAGCAATGCTGCCGAGCGGGTTCGCGCGCCGGATGTCGAACGACCTGCGGCGCTCGGGCGGGAGCTGATTCCGGCAGGACGATCACGCCGTAGACAGAAGTTCGCGAGGCTGAGCGCCGCGGCGGCGAGAAACGGCGCGCGCGGGCCGCAGGCTGCCCAGCACGGGCACGCCAGAGCCGGGCCGAGGATGAACGCCGACGCCGAACGCGGAGCTCAGCATGCCGAAGCTCTGCTGGGCGCTTCCCGGCGGGCTGATGTCGACGGGCACGTAAGGCGTACGCCGGCGTGAACGACGCGCCCGTCATTCCCGAGAGCACTCGTCCGAGAAAGCAGCCATCCGTACGTCGGCGCGAAGGCCATCACCAGGTAGTCGAGCCCGAAAGCGGCGATGGCGACGAGCAGCACCGGGCGGCGGCCGAAGCGGTCCGACAGGTTGCCGAGGATCGGGCGCCACACAGAACTGCATCGGCGTGCGTAGACGAAGGCAAGCCAGCCGCCGTCGATCGCTGCTTGGTCGAGGCCCTTGCCCGTGAGCTGGACGAGCGAGCCTCGGCAGCACGGGGAGGATCAGCCCGAAGCCGATCACGTCGAGGAGCACCAGTGGTGGCGACGAACGTCAGGCAGCGCATGAGCGGGAGGGCACGAGTCATGACGGCGAATCATAGCGGAGCCGAGCGCACTCCCATCCACTTGGCCGGGAGGGCGCGGGCGAGTACGCGTCCGATGGTCATCCCGCCGCCCAGACGACTCATCCCCGGAGGAATCCATGGCGCAGCGCGCTCGACCATGCTCGCACTCGGAACGGCGTTGCCGCCGTTCTCGCTCACCGACCCCGCCACCGGCAAGACCGTTTCGTCTCGAGCGACGTCCGGGGTGCGAAGGGCACGCTGGTGATGTTCATCTGCAACCACTGCCCGTTCGTGAAGCACGTCATGCCCGAGCTGGGCCGGCTCGCGCGCGACTACGCGCCCAGGGCATCGGCATCGTCGCGATCAACTCGAACGACGTCGAGGCCTACCCCCAGGACGGTCCCGACGCCATGAAGGAGCTGGCGACGTCGGAGGGTTGGACGTTCCGTTCCTGCTGGACGACGACGCAGGACGTCGCCGCAGGCGTATCAGGCCGCGTGCACGCCAGACTTCTTCCTGTTCGACGGCGCGGGAACGCTCGCCTACCGCGGCCGTCTCGACGAGAGCCGCCGCAATCGAGTCGCGCCGACGGGCCGGGACCTGCGCGCCGCGCTCGACGCCCTGATCGCGGGTGGTGCGCCGGCGTCCGAACCAGCAGCCAGCATCGGATGCAACATCAAGTGGAAGGTGGGGAAGGCGCCGGTCCAGCTCGCGTAAGTCGGCAGGACGCGGTCCGAGGTGGATCGCACGCTCGCAAGAGATCGGATCGACTCACCGCGGATCGCTCGCGTGGAGCGAGTTGCCGCATTGCAATCTCGCGTGCGGTGCGGCAGGCCAATCGCGTCGGGCGGAGTTAATTCCCGACCCTATGCCACGCGGGCCCGTTCCGGCCCGCCCCAAAGGTCGTCGATGCCCCGGCAGCGCCCCGATTCGCATCCTGATCCAGCACGCAGTGGCATGTCCCGAACCCGAGCGCCGACCCCGCTCGTGCTCGGGCGACGCTTCGCGTTGCGCGTCGCGCCGCCGGATGGCGTGCGGCTGAGGCATGGGTGCCGCCTTCGGTTGCTCTCGCCCTCTCGAGCCTGTGCTCGCGCTATCGCACGTGGCCGCCCAGGAGGTGGGGGCACCTGGAGGGCCGGGTGCTGGACACGGCGGGCTCACCCCACTGGCCAACGTCGTAATCGTGCTGACGGGTCCGTCCCTCCAGAGCAAGCTCGCCACGATGTCCGATGAACGGGGGGCGGTTCCAGTTCGCGCTCGTTCCGGTCGGGATCTACGAGGTCCGTGTCCGGCTGCTCGGCTACCGCGAGGTCGTGCGTCCCGACCTCGTCGTGGAAGTCTCGGACACATGACCGATCTCGGCGACGTCCGAATCGCTTCCGACGCGATCCCGATCTCCGGCGTGAGCGTGACCTCGGAGCGGGCCAGGTCCGGCGGTCACCCCACTGCGATCGGCGGGAATCCAGGCGTCCCGCGAGTATCGAGTGTTGCCCAGCGACCGCGACTACCAGTCCATCGTGACGCTGTTGCCGCACGCGAACGTCTCGTATTCCGGTGATCGCGCCAACATCTCGGGCACGAGCGGTCCCGAGTCGAACTACTACGTCGACGGCGCGAACGTGGTCGAGCCGCCCGGGAACGGATGAGCACGAGCCTGCCCTACAACTTCATCCGGGAGGTCGAGGTCCGGGCCGGCGGATACCAGGCGGAGTACGGCGGTGCGGGGAGGGATCGTGAACGCGGTCACGGCCTCGGGGAAACTCATTCAGCGGCCAGGTCTTCGGTTTCGCCGCCGATCGGCTGTTCACGAGCGCGAAGCGGATTCCAGGGCGTCTCGTCGAAGACCGAGGACTACCAGTCGTGGGATGCCGGCGGGAGTGTAGGCGGCCCGATCGTCAGGGACCGAGTGCGGTTCCTCGTCGGGTACGATCCCGCACAGGACAGCGAGGACATCCGCCTCCCGGACTTCGGCGTCCGAACGGATCAGCGCCGGATCCATCGCTTCGCTCGGCAAGGTGACCGCGCGCATCGACGACAAGACCCATCTCGTGCTGGCCGCCCTCGGAGACCCGTGGATCGCGACCAGGTAGGAGGGCTCGCCCTCTCCACCGTCACCGCGCTGGGGAACATCGATCCCATGCTGGGCACGCAGCGCGGCGGCGGAACGAACGTCTCGCTCGCTCTCGGAACGCGAACGCTGGGGGCGGCAGCTTCTTGCAGTTGGGCGCGGGCGTGTCCCAGTCGCGGTACGCAATCGGGCCGTCGACCTCGCGGGGGCCACCGAAACCCCTGCTTCATCGATGCGCGCATCGGGTACGTCGAAGGTGGCTTCGGGTCGTCCACCGATCGGCACGCCGGTCGGTATCCGGCCGCGCCGCCGTCACCCTGGGCGTGCACGACCACACGCTGAAGGTCGGCGCCTCCTATGACGACGAGTACTTTCGATGAGCGTGTTGAGCTACGACCAGCTCACGAGGCTGGCCGATTCGCTCTATCAGTACGTGACCCTGGACGATCGCGGCAGCCACAATCATGTTCGTTCGCCTACGGCGTGTTCGTCCAGGATGGTTGGCGGGTGACGCGTCGCTCTGCGCCTGGATGTTGGAGTGCTGCTGGTCGCAGGAGTGTAGCTGGCCTCGGGCGGCGAGGTCTGGCCAGCAGGGTCAGCGGTCCGTGGCAGCCCCGGGCGGGCGTCGCGTGGAAGCATCGACCTCACGAGGCCACCACACCTGTTACGCGTCGTACGGGCGATATCTCCAGCGCACGCGGCTCAACGTGCCGGGATTCTTTCTCCAGGACGAGCCGAGCACCTACCTCATCCAGCGCTTCGATCACGACCCGCGCGGTGGATCCGTCGGGCGGCAACACGGTATTCGCTCAGACCCTGGGCCATCAGGCGGAAGTGGACGACCTGAAGGGCGCCGCGTTCGACGAGATCCAGGCGGGGGTCGAGCACGCCCTCGGCGACGATTGGCGCGTGACGACGCGGGCGCTGTACCGGAGTCAGCGGAGCGGAGTCGTGGGCGATGTCGTCACCCGTGACGACGCAAGCGGTCTACGGCAACCCGGGTCGTGGCGAGCTCCAACCGTATCCCGGAATCACGAGGATCTATCGCGCCCTCGAGATCTCGATGTCACGCACGGGTCGGAACGAAGCTCGATCGGAGCTAGCTACCTCCTCTCGTCGCTCGAGGGAAACTACGAGGGGTACTGGGACCAGACGGCGGGGGTGAACGACCCGATCGGTGGGGCCGCTTTCGCTCCCTCGCTGGCGGCGACGACGTACGCGAGCGGGGCCGCTCCCGAACGATCGGACTCACCAGGTCAAGGCGCTCGGATCGACGCCGCTCGCGTACGGCTTCGCGGCCGGCGCCACGGTCACGTGGGCCTCGCGGGACGCCGTTGAGGCGAGTTGGGATCGACCGCCGCTCGGCGCGCCGTGCTACGTGCCCGGCCGCGCGGGTCGCTCGGTCGAACCCCGTCGATCTACGACGTGAGTCTCCGGTTTGCCTATGAGCCGGTCGCGTTCGCCGGACCCCTCAAGCCTCGCGTGCTGGCGGACATCTACCACGTCGGAAACCCGCGACGTCCGGTTCGTGTTCGACCAGGTTCACTATCGTGGTGCCACCCAGAGCGGGCAGCAGACGGCGCCGAATCCGAATTACGGCCAGCCGCTGTATTTCCAGCCGGCGGTGGCGTACCGCTTCGAGGTGGAGATGAGCTGGTGATTGGTCGCCAGCTGGGACAGTTTAGAATCGTCGAGAAGGTGGGCGCGGGCGGAATGGGTGAGGGTCTATCGCGCCCGCGACGAGCGCCTGCACCGCGACGTCGCTCTGCAAGGTGCTGCCACCGGGCACGCTGTCAGACCCCAGCGCGCGCCGAGTCGTTCATCGCGAGGCGCTGGCCCTGTCGCGGCTCAACCACCCCCGCGATCGCGACGGTCCACGACTTCCAGACCCTCGACGGAATGGACTTCATCATCATGGAGTACATCCCGGGCGAGTCGCTCGATCAGCGCATCACGCGCGGCCCGTGCTGCCCGAGCCTCAGGTCATCGACGTCGGTCTGCAGATGGCGGAGGGACTCGCCGAGGCCCACCGGCAAGGGGTGATTCATCGCGACCTCAAGCCAGGCAATCTGCGCTTGACCCCGAGGGCCGCGTCAAGATCCTCGATTTCGGGCTCGCCCAGTGGCTCGGGCCGGACAGCACGACCTCCGTCACGCTCACGTCCACGGACTCGCGCGGCGTGGCAGGTACGCCGGCCTACATCGCGCCCGAGTTGCTGCGAGGAACGCCGGCCAGCGAGCGGTCGGATCTCTACGCCGCGGCCTCATCTGCGATGAGGCCGCGACGGGCGAGCGTCCGTTCCCGAATCTGCCCGTCGGCGCCCTACTCGAGGCGGTCCTCAAGGGAACGCCTCCTTCGCCCCGTTCGAAGAACCCCGCGATCTCGGCGTCGCTCGAGTCGGTCATCCTTCACTGCGTGGAGCATCAACCCGGATCGTCGATACGCCTCCGCGCGTGACCTGGCGGACGACCTGAAGCGTTTGGCGGCGGGATCGCGCCTCCCGCGCCGATTCTCGATCCCGCGCGCCGCGACCGTGACGCTGGCCCTCGCGGCGATCGCCGTGCTGGCCGCGTATGCCGCCTGGCGCTGGGCGCGCCCCGCGCCATCGGGCGCAGGCGCGCATCGCTGCGGTCCCCTGGCGGTCCTGCCGCTCGGCAACCTTCTCGCGAGACCCGGAACAGGAGTATCTCGCCGACGGCACGACCGAGGAGCTGATCTCGCAGCTCTCGCAGGTCCACTCGATCCGCGTGATCTCGATGACGTCGAGTGATGCGCTAGCAAGAAGCGCGTCCCTCGATGCCGGAGATCGCGCGCCAAGCTCGGCGTGGACGGCGTGATCGCAGGGGAACGTCATCAAGTCCCACGGCCGCCTGCGAACCACGGCGGTTCACCTCGTGGCCGCGCGCGAGGACGAGAAGCCAGCTGGTCCGGTCGCGTACGACGGGACACGACGGACGTGCTGGCGCTCCAGAGCCGTCTCGCGCGCGCCGTCGTTCGAGAGATCCAGCTGCGGCTGAGCCCCGAGGAGCGAGCACGAATCGCCACTGCGCGGCGAGTGACCTGGACGCCTATCAGCCCTACCTGCGGCGCGCTATCAGTGGAACCGGAGGAGCGACGCCGCATTCGGTTGGCGATCGAGTACTTTCAGCGCGCGATCGCCGCGGATTCCTCTACGCCCCTGGCGCACGCTGGCTTGGCCGATGCCTGGGCGGCAGCCGGTTCCTCACGGCCTGACGCCCCGCTCGAGGCGCGGGCGCGTGCGTTTCCGGAGGCGCAGCGTGCGGTCGAGCTGGAGCCCGACCTGGGCGAGAAGCACACACGTCGCTGGGGCACACATCCTCCACAATTTCGACTGGGATTGGGAGGGCCGCCGAACGCGAGTGCCACACGCGCCATCGAGCTCAGCCCGAATCTCGCGGTGGTCCATCACTGGCGCGCCCACTGCTCGCGCAGCACGGCGACTTCTGACGCGGTCGCGTGCCGAGCTGGAGCTTGGCCCGGGAGCTGGACCCTCTGTCGGTGACGATCGTCCTTGCCGGCGGAGTCGTGGAGTACTACGCGAGGCGCTACGACGTCGCCGCTGGAATACGCGCAGCGCGCGGGACGAGATCGATTCGATCCAATGCGTTGATTCATCGCCTCAGCGCTGCCGTGCTCGACCGGCAGGGCACCGGCGCGAAGCGATCCGCGAACTGTCGCGATCGTTCCAGCTCCAGGGCCATCCGGAGGTGGGCGCGGCGCTCTTGAAGGCCTTCGATGCCTCCGGCGTGGACGGTGCCTCCAGCTGCTGATCGCCGGGCTCCTGCGCAAGCGGGCCCGGGCGCCTACGAGCCGGCCGAGCACATCGCCGAGCTGTACTCGCGGCTCGGACGCAAGGACGAGGCATTGAAGTGGCTCGAGCAGGGCAGCTATCGGAGCACGACACGGAGCTCAATCGCCTCAAGGTCGATCCCATCTTCGATCCGTTGCGATCGGGACCCACGCTTCCTCGACCTGGTGCATCGCGTGGGGCCTCGACAAGCCCGTCCCACGCATCTGACCCCGCTCACCGAGCCTTCACCGGTCCGCTCCCCGCGAACCGCCGGCGAGCCCGGACCTCCGTAGCGCACTCTCCCGCCGACAGTGGCGCTCCGCGAGGCGCGGAGTCCGAGCTCGGGCATCGACTTCGCCGCGCGGCCCCGTCCGCGTCGATGTCATGCGCCAATGTTCGACGCGTGATGACGATGCGGCCGCCGAAGCCGTTCACATGAGACCCCGCCGCAACACGGCACGTGACCTGCAGTGACTCGGGCGTCGCGTTCGCGACATCGCGGCGGCGGTCGCTCTCCAGATTGGCGTGCGACTCCGCCCGTGAGATCCGAGGGAGGTCGTAATGCCGAAGGCCGTTCGTTCGCCGCTGTGGGTGGGGGCACCACCGCGCGTTCCTGCGCGCGCAGGTTTCACCTCGCTCGCCATGGTCCTGTTCGTGCTCGGAGCATCCGCCTGCGGTGGGAAGCACATTCTGTCGCCGGACAGTGTGGCGCTGACCGTCGGCCTCGTCGACGCTCGGCAACGCCACGACTGACCCGCCGTGCTTCCGCCAGGTCGAACAAGGCCCCGTTCATCTCGTGGGTCAGCGCTGGCGGCGCGCTATGGCGGATCGACAAGCCGGCCGACTGGAACGGCGAGTTGGTCGTCCATCTGCACGGCTACACCAATCCGGCTCGACCCCGTCGCCTGTGCCGAACAACGACGCGATCCGCGACTCCGTTGCTGGCCTCGGGACGCGCCGTCGCGGCGTCGAGCTACTCCAGCAACGGGCTTCGCGGTGCGTGAGGGGATTCGCGACTCCCGCCGTCTCGGCGAGATCTTCGCCGCGCGTGTGGGCCACCCCCGACAGACGTAATCTTGTTCGGCCAGTCCCCGGCGGGCTGATCGGGATGATCCTGGCGCAGCAGTACCCGCAGCAGTACGACGGCGGCCTGCTCGTGCGGCATCGTCGGCGGAAGCGACGACGAGGTGGGAGTACATGGGCGACATCCGCGTGCTGCCTCGACGCCGTCTCATCCGGGCAAGTTGCCTGGGGATCTGGAGCATCCTCCGGTCATCACCGACATCAACGCCCAGGTCGTGCAGCCGGTGCTCGCGGCGGTGCAGGCCAATCCACAGGGCTTGGGCATCATCCAGCTGCTCGCGCGCCATCCGCTTCCCGGCACGAGCAATCAAGAAGTGGTTACCCCGCTCATCAACGTGCTCGGGTTCGCGATGCAGGGTGGCGGCGACCTGTTCCAGCGCACGCATGAACAGTCGTACTTCGACAACGCGGGCTGGGCGTTACACGTCGACGGCGCTGCCTCCGGCGCTCATCGACGACATCAACGCCCGGGTCGCGCGCTACACGCGGACGCCCGCTGCGGCGGAATTCCTCGCCCGCTTCGGCGAGCCGGAAGGCCTGTTCCGCATCCCGATCCTGTCGCTCCACACCACGCGGGATCCCGTGGTTCCGTTCTTCCACGAGGATCTCTTGGGACAGGTCGCGGCCGGCCGTTGGCTGCAGCAGCGCAACATCGATCGCTACGGACACTGCAACTTCACGGTCGGCGAGTTGATGGTGAACTTCGACGAGCTGGTGAGCTGGGCGCACAGCCGTCGCCGCATCGCGGCCTGAAGCACATCCCCGATCGCGCCCGCCGCTCGAGACGGACCGAGAAAGGAGTGAGCCATGAAGCGAATCGATCTCGAACGGCGGGCCGCGGAACGGCGGGCGGGAGGGGCATCGGAGCGCCTCCCGTTCACCGCCGAGACGCTCGACTCAATCCGAGATGCCGTACGCGCGGAGCTTCCTTGTAGAGCGCGGACTCGCTGATCTTGAGGCGCTCCGCGACTTCGGCCCGCGTGAGCCTCGCGTAGCGACGCAACGCCTCCTCGAGCCACATCCGTTCCGCGTCCTCGAGGAGCTTGGGAGGCCGGCCTCGAGGCGGGCGCGCGCCGAATCGGTCATCGACGTCGAGGCGGGCTCCTCCGTTCGCGCTCCGAGAAGCCTCGACACGTCCGCGCCGGACACCGGCCCGCGCAGGCCCTCGGTGGTGAGGCGTGCCGCCAGCTGCTCCAAGTGCCGCACGTTCCCGGGCCAGGAGAAATCGAGCCGCTGGAGAAACGTGCACGCCTTCCGTCGAAACCTCGATCCAGCGGCCGGACTCCGACAGGTCGAGGCAGTGCCGGAGCAGGAGGCCGATGTCCTCCGGGCGCTCGCGCAGCGGCGGGATGCGGATCGGAATGAAGTGGAGGCGCTCGTACAGGTCGCGCCGAAATCGACCCGCTTGCACCTCGAGCTCCAGGTCCCGGTTGGTGGCCACGATCACGCGCGTGTCCGCGGTGCGCTCTTCGGCTTCTCCGACGCGCTCGTACGTCTTCTCCTGCAACAGGCGGAGCAGCTTGGGCTGGATCTCGAGCGGAAGCTCTCCGATCTCGTCCAGGAACAGCGTGCCCTTGTCCGCCGCCTGCACCTTGCCCTGTCGGTCCGCGATCGCTCCGGTGAAGGCGCCGCGCTTGTGGCCGAACAGCTCGGCTTCGACCATGGACTTCGAGGGACGGACAGAACACGGTCACCAGCGGACCGCTCGCTCGGGGACCGGTGTAGTGGAGCACGCGCGCGACGATGCTCTGCCGGTTCCGGTCTCGCCCAGGATCACGACCGGGAACTCCGTCGCCGCGGCCCTGGCGACCGTCGTCTCCAGCTCGCGAACCGCTGCCGAGTGACCGACGAATCGGCCGAACGACCACTCCGTGGCGAGCAGCTTTCGTGACTGTTCCGCCTCGGCCCGGTACCGGTTCTCCGAAAGCCGAAGCTGGTCGCGCTCGCGGATCGCGTCGCGGCCGGCCCGGAGCGTATCCAGGATCGGTCCCGCGACCTCGACGAGCGACCGGAGCAGGTCGACGTGCTTGCCGGTGAAGTGGCCGGGCTTCCGGGTCTCGAGGTGAATGAGTGCGGTGACGTGGTCCGTCGTCCGGATCGGCATGCAGAGGATGGCCCGGGCCTTCATGGCTTGAACGGACGCGATGCCCCGTAGAACGGATCGTCGAGGGCATTCGCAAGCATGACTTCGTTGCCCGACGCGAGGACCCTTTGGAACACCTGCCGGCTGAAGCCGCCGGCCTCGCCCTCGAGGTGCTTCGGTTCGAAGCCGTGGAGCACGCGGAACGCCAACTCCCCGCGCTCGAGCACCTCCACATGAACAGGCCCCGGTCCGGCGCGGGTCAGCGTCACGGCCTGCTCGAGGATCGCCCTGAGGACGGCGTTCGGGTCGGCGAGATGGCAGAGCACGCCCCTCAGGGCTTCGACGAGCGGCTTCGCCTCGCTCTGGGCTTTCGTGGTCACGCGTCCTCTCGGGGTTTGCCATGCACGCGGCGGCCGATGAATCGCGCCCTGGGATCCCGCGGCATTATACGACGCCGGGCGAGCACGACCCGAGGTGGGTTCCTCCGCCGGATTGAGCGGCGGCGTCGCACGTCGTGATCGCGTCCGTCGCGTTCGCGCTCATGAGCCTCCTCTCCGCAGAGCAGGCGAGTGCCGAACCGTGGGAACTCGACTTCGGAGGTGGAATCGGCGGCCAGCTCAGCTCCGGTCGAATGGCACGATTGGCGGGAAACGGCGCCGGCTTCGAGCTCCATGCGACGATGCTGCCGCCGAAGTCACCGCTGGGGGTTCGGGCGGAGGGCGCCATCGCCGCCATGGCCGAGAAGCAATCCGACACCAGCGGCTTGTTCCTCTGGTGGCCGGTCTCGTGACGCTCGGCACCAGTCATTCGATCGCGTGGGCCGCGGCAGGACCCGGAATGGCGCGCGCCGCTGGGGAAGGGACGGGCGCTCCCTTTACGCACTCGCGGGATATGCTTCGGTCGCGCCCTCGACCACTGGAGGATCGGTGAACCTGCCCGTCGAGGATTTTGCGTCGACGGGAACGACCGTGCTCGTCGTGGGAGCCGTGGGGAGAACGCCGGGGCTCTGCAGTCCCGCGGATCAGCAGGAACACGTCGATCGAGTTCGGGATCGAGTATCTGGGTGGCGGCGAGTGCACGTTCTATGGCGACCCTCCGGTCGTGCCGGACGGTGCCGGTGGCTACGTCCTTCGAACCGAGCGCGCGCGCGATTGTCGATGTTGGGAGTGCGCGTCGGTCTCGTGCGCGCGCGTTCGGCGCGCCGTGAGCGAGCGGGTGTGCCGGTCAGCGCGTAACCGCGAGGCGACGCACGGCGCGAACGCCGCCGACGTTGAAGCGAGCAGAGATAGATTCCCGCAGGGACGGCGCTCCCGTCTTGTGAGAGCCCGTCCCACCGACCTCGCGTCGGCCCGCGGGTGATGCGCCGTCCACAAGTGTTCGCACGAGCCGACCCTCGATGTCGTGGATCGTGAGCCGGACGTGGGCGGGGGCCGCGACGCGTGAATCGCATCGTCGCCGCACCCTGCTCGCTCGGGTTCGGCCAGCAGGCAAGCTCGATCGATGCAGCATGCTTCACGGTCGGAACGTCGACGGTGGCCCCGACGGTGAGCACGTAGGTGTCGAGCAAGCTGCTGCTCGGCATCATGAAGTAGCGGTCGGTAGACCTCGTCGTACACGATGTCTCCTTCGTTGGAGCCTGGCGGACCGCCGCTCGTGGGTTCGATCTGCTGCCACTCGGGTACGGGATCGAACGTCAGGGCGTAGACCTTCCCGTGCGTCGTCATCAGCACGCGGTCGCCGACCGGGTCATAGATTGCCGGCGGACCTGAGGAGACATCGAGTCTCGGGGCACGACGGCAGCAGCTGCCACGTCAGCGGCCCCGCGAGCGACAACGACCACACCTGTCCGTCGTTCTTCGAGCCGATGATCAGGATCTGGTCGCGCACTGGGATCGTAGACCGCCGAGCTACCACGCCCTGGGGCTCGGAGGAGTTCCCGCCGGCGTGAAGGGCGCGTCCACGATGGAGTTCCCGCGAGGTTGAGGGCCCACACGTCGTTGAAGAACGTCAGCCCGGTCGTATTGGCCGCCAAAGACGAACATGAGCTGTCGCCCAGGATCGTAGACCGCTGCCGCGCCGAACCGCGGCGAGGGCGGCGTTCCCTGCGGTAGCAGGTGCGTCCACGTCGGCGTCGGGCCGGAGCTGAGCGCCCACACGTCGTTGTAGCGCGGCGACTCGACGCCACCGAAGATCACGAGCCGCTCGCGTTGGATGTCGTAGACGCCGGCTTGGTATTGACGCCGGGGCGGCGGTGTCCCCGCCGGCGTTCGCTGGGTCCACGTCGACGAGGTCGAACGACAGATCCCAGACCTCGTTCCAATCGCCCTCCGCGCCGTGGACGAGGACCGATCGCCGCACTGGGTCCCCGACCACGAGGCGTCCCACGGTGGGCTTGGGATGGGGAATCGTTGTCTGTTCGTCCACGCGGGAACTGGGCCGAGCGACAGGCTCCACAGCTCGTCGTAGTGGTCGCCCGGGCCGTAGATCAACACGCGTCCGACGCGCGGGTCGTAGACCGCCGAGCCGCCGCTGGTGCCGATCGCGGGCGGTGCGCCGGTCGGGAGGAGTCGTGTCCACGGCATCGGGTCGGAAAGACGGAGCGCCCACACGTCGTTGAGGGAGTAACCGCCATAGACGATCACGCGGTCGCCGCCCGGATCGTACGCCGTCGCTGTCGGGTGCGAGCCGCCGGTGGTGTTCCGCGCGATCGTCGGCCTGGACCACGACGTGCCGTCGAGTGCCCTGATGACGACGGCGTCGTTGAACGACTGGAACTCCGTTCGTGCCGCCGAACACCACCATGTGGTTGCGGCTGGGATCCAATGTCGTGGAGTGGCCGTAACGCTTCTCCGGCCCGAGGAACGGGCAACCGGGCGCCGGAAAACGTCGCGATGCCGCTCGAGAGATTCACGCGGCACGTCCAGCCAATGGATTCATCTGACCACCGGACAGTGGCCGGGACGATCCGGCCGAAGAGTGTGACCTCGTTGGCGGCGGCGTTGAACGTTTGCGTGTAGCCGGTCCACTCCGTGCCGACGGGCGAACTCACCGATGGGATTCCACAGGCGGGCCCGGGCGTCGCCAGCGGCAGGGCGTAGGCGTACATGGAATACCGGGTATGCGCCCGACGTGATGTTCAACCAGGCGATCCCCGATCGGATCGTAGATCCCGCTCACCGACCCGGCGCCCTCGATCTTCTTGAACACATCGGGCTGCTGGAGGTCGATCTCCCACTGCCCGTTGAGCAGGACGCGATTGCGTGCGGGGTCGTACGTCAGCGTTCCGAAGACCCCAAACGGCTTATCGAGGAACAGCTTCGTCCAGCCGGGAGATCCGGCGTAAGCAACGGCGCGGGGAAGATCCGCCGAGAGCGCCCCGGAGCGGCGGTAAACAGGGAGAGAGTGACCCCGATGATGCAGGTGACGCGAAGGGTCGAGCGGTGGCGCATGGCGGTGGCCCCGTAGGGAGGCTGGGCGCTGAGCGCGTGACGTGAAAAAGCCTAGCACCGAGCCTCCGGGCACGGTACCGGTTTCTGCCGCGGCCTCTGCGACACGCCTCGCGAAGAGCGACTGCCCGCGACGGAGGGAGCTAATGCGCTGTGATTCGCACGCTCTGCGCCGCGAGGACTCAGCCCTGAACCGGACGCCTGCACCCAGGCGATCACGGCCCCGTCGGACAACTCGGGCCGGCGAAGGCTCAGCTGACCGACGACTCCGGGCGCCAGTCCCATGCTCCGTAGGTCCCGCACGACGTTCACGTGTCGCAGGGGCGCGCCCGTCGTTCTCCCCGCCACTGGGCTTGGACGTCGCATGCGCATCGACCCACGCCACATTCACGACGGCGCCGGCGGGAGGTGCGCCACCTGACACCGCGCAGAGACATCATGACCTCCTTCGCCGTTGCCTCGAGCTTCAGCGACGCCTCTTCCGACCGCGACAACGCATCACGAATCGCCGACTCGGCGGCATTCCTGTCGGAGCCCACGAACTCGTCCGTGCCGTTGACGACCATCTCCCGGTGTGTAGAGGCTCGTGGCGCCGAGGCGTTTCGCGTACTCGCCTTGCCGCTCGGTGAACGCGGCGCTCGAGAAGCGATCCTTCCAGCCCAGGTGGTCCCAATAGTCGACGTGAAATGACAGGCAGTAGATGTGCCGGCCCGACGTCGCGGCGTCGGTCGCGAGCCTCTCGAGCAGCGCGTCGGTCGGCGGGCAGCTCGGAGCAGCCCTCGGAGGTGAACAGCTCGACGAGGGCGATGCTGCGGAAGTCGGCGGAGCCGTCGGCGCCGAATGCGACGCGCCCGCGGCGAGGATGACCAGACTCAGGACAAACACGGCGCGTCCCGCACGCTTCACGGTTCAGGGCCTCCGGGGTTTCGACTCGGCGTCGATGTCACGACTCTACAACGGACGCCGCCGAAGCCCTGCAGCGCCGCGACCAGCGCCACCAGCGTGTACCCGACCGCCCACAGGACCATCGCCGAGCTCGGCACCGACGCTGGTGAGAACGGGGTCAGGTGCAGATCGGCCATGAGCGGCGGTTGCATGGTGGTAGCGGCGAGCTGCCGCATGGATTCGCTCGGCATGCGATCAGGCTCGCGACGGTACCGACGTTGCCGCGGCGATGTTGCTGGCGTGGGCGCCGATCTGCTCGACCCAGCTGCCGATGAACGCGGGCCCGTAGAGGCCGAACACGACGACGCCGTTCGTCACGGTCGCGAACCGCGTGCCGCCGACGGATCGAGAGCGTCGTGAGCAGCGTCGCCTCGAGGCCATGAGCGGAATTCCGATGGTGACGCGCGGTGGAACAGCGCCAGCTCAGCGCGTAGCCGACGCCGAGCACGCCGCCCGTCATCGCGACGAGGTAGCGCGATGACGATCAGCGTAAGCGAGCCACTTGCCGAGCACGATCTCGGAGCGTCGGATCGGCTTCCGAGGCCAGAGTCTGCATGACGCCGGACGCGATCTCCCCGGACAGCGTGTCGACGGGCAGCAACACCGCGGTCATCACGGTGAGGAAGTTGATGGCGTAGGAGGCCAGCGAGCATGAAGAAGTTGAGCACGCATCCGGCGCTGGATCAGCGAGACGGACTGTTTGCGATATGTCGGCCTCGATGAAATGGAAGCCGATGCCGAACAGCACGATGAAGGCGAGCACCTGCAGATGAAGAGGTGGCGAGCAGGATCCGCCGGCGTGCGGCCTCGTGCACGGTGAGACGGGTGATCGTGAGCAGGGCGCGCATCGTGGTCATCCCGGCCGGTGATCTTCGCCCATGATCTCGAGGAACCAGGTCTCGAGTGACTTGCGCGCGCGCGCGCATCTCGTAGATGCGGGCGCCGCTGGCCGACGCAGCCACGCCGCCAGCTCGGGTGAGCTGCTCCCTCGGAGTCGACGCGCGCATCCGCATCGACGGCCCCGCCACAGTGACGCGTTGCCGAAGCGCTCGGAGGCTCGCGAGCATCGCCGCGCGTCGACGCCGCCGACCCGCAGCTCGACCGTCGAGCGAGGTCGGGCTGAGTCCCGAGCGACATCTCGTGCACGCTGCGTCCCTGCTTCACGAACACGACGCGGTCGCACGTCGCCCTCGACCCTCGCCGCAGCAGGTGCGAGTTCAGAACACGGCGGTGCCTCTCCGACTCAGCTCGCGCATGACGTCGCGTACGAGCAAGCAGCCGGCCCAGCGGGTCGCAGGCCCCGAGGTCGGCTCGTCGAGGACCGAGCGCGGGCTCGTTGAGGACGCCTGCGCGAGGCCGATGCGCTGCAGCATCCCCTCGCTGTACTCGCGCAGCCTGCGCCTGCGCGGCGTCGACCAGGTCGACGCGGACGAAACAGCTCGTCGATGCGCGACTTTAGCCGCGCGCCTTTGAGCCCGAACAACCGCCCGTGGACGTCGAGCAACTCGCGCCCGCTGAGCCAATCCTGAAGCGAAGTGCTCGGGCAGGGAACCCGAGCCGTGCGCGGGCGAGACGATCACCGAGCGGCCTCCCGAGCACACGCGCGCCTTCCGCCCGTCGGTTCGATCAATCCGAGCAGCATCTTGACCAGCAATACGTAACTGAACGAAGTACAA
>ERZ1370068.8662-contig-7499_pt1 | contig 37587 bp, 59 predicted proteins | sample MGYA00561227_ERZ1370068 | MGnify/ENA primary metagenome ERZ1370068 (study PRJEB38410, sample SAMEA6850437) | metagenome | study: Metagenomic assessment of the ecological functions of the soil: analysis of the soil microbiota associated with the...
GGTAATACTTCGTTCGTTACGTATTGCTCGCGCTCAGCGCCCCTACTGAATCGACCTTCTGCTGCCCGGTATTCACGCCGCCCTGCGCGTTCTGCGCCGTGACCGTAATCGTGCTCTCACCCGCGGGCAACGGTGGCGTGAAATAGTGAAAACTGCCGTCGTTGGTCACGAACGTGACCTCCCGCCCGTTGACCATGACGCGCGCGCCCGTCTCGGTCTTGCCGGTCACCTCGATCACATGCCCGTGCTGGCTCAATTCGATTTCGAGATCGATGGCCACCGCGTCCTTGCCCTTGGGCAGGATCGTGAAACGGCTCTTCTCGCTCTCCACCGACTCCTTGCCGCTGGCGTCCGAGCGACTGCACCATCCAGTAACCAAGCTCCCGGCGCCAGGCCGGTGACCGTCACGTCGCGCCGCGTTGACCGGGCCGGTCCACGATCGGTCGACGAAAAGTATGGGATTGCGCGAGATGCGCAGCCGGTATCCAGCGGCGTTCGTCATGGCCGTCCAGGTGAACTGTACGTCCTTGGTTTGCGTGCCCGCCGAAGAGAAAAGCGGAATCATGTTTGCCGGCGAGATCGGGAGTCGGCGGCCCGATCTCCTTTATTTTCGCCATTTTCTCCGACTTGGCCTTAAAGGTAGCGCGCTCCCAGTCAGCCAGGCGCACGGTCTCGCCGTTGCGGGAAACGTCGCCGCTGCCGTTCTTCACGAGAATTTCATGCTGATCGCTTTTCGGATCGTTGTGCACCATCGCGGCGCTTTCCGGGTGCGATGCGAAGCCGTCGGCTCCGGCCACGATGACCTGTGACTTCGATCCCTGACTGTAGGTGGCAGTCGAGAGGTCAACGGTTCCCGAGGTCACCGCGACGGCCACGTGAGTCTGCTGCTGGTCGTTGGCGGAGTTCTCTTCAATCACGATCAGGGAATCCTGTTTGACGGTGTAGTTGGTGCCGTCGTTGAAGACCACCTTGGCCATGCCTTCCGATCCGGTCTGCACCACATCACCCTTTTCCAAGCGGTATGTTGTAGTCGGCATTGATCCAGGTATTGCTGCTCGACTTCTTGATCTTGACTCCGCCCTCCAGGGCGGTGAACCGGGCCTGCTTCTCGGTGCCAGCGAGACGACTTTTCGGGCGGCGGCGCCATTCCGGCGATCCGTTCCAGCATGTTGGTGGTCAGGCTTCCGGCGGCTTTAACGGTGTTGTCGGGTGAACTGGGGAAAGGCAAAATGCATCGCCACCCCGAAGACGAGCGCCACCGCCAGCACGATCAGCAACACGCTGCGGTAGGTGACCGTCTTCCAGGCTATGTAGACGCCCGGTTTGCGTTTCGACGACGACACGGAGGCCAATGAAAACCAGCCAAACCTAGAAAATATGGGGTAATTCCAACACTACCACAAGCCTTCGCTGGTCGAAACGGGGTAACAAGCTGGGTTCAGGTCCGTTGGAACATGTCCGGTCGTGCAAACGCAGGGGGCAATGGTCAGTGAACTGTGTTCGGGCCGCGGGGAATCGGCGGCATGGGTTCCTGACTTCAATTCTGAATTTACGTGGGTGATGTTTTCCTCTTTTCCACTTCTCCCGTTCTCTCTTTCCGACCTCAGCAACAATTTCCCCTTCCCTTGGAACCCCCTGTTGGTTGGCCGCTAACGCAGCACACGCAACCTGGCGCGACCCAGCCGCTTCATCGCTACGCCACTGTGGTTGTGATGCGACTGATCGAGCAGCGCCGTGCGACATCAACACGCCCAGATTGTCAGACACCGGACTTGGCGCCGTCCGCGCCACTTCTACAGCCGGGCCTGTAGCATGGATGGTTTGGGTGGATTAATCAGGAGGCATCATGGCGACCGATACAGTAACCAGCTCCGGAGCATGATGGCTAGCGGCAGACTACTAAGGTTATTAAGAACTTCATTGACGGCGAGTGGGTCGGCATCCTCGACCGGAGAGACTTTCGAAGACCGCAATCCCGCCGACACCGCGCGAAGTGGTCGGCGATCTTCCAGCAGTCCGGCAAGGCCGACGTGGACGCGGCGGTCGAAGCCGCCAAACGCGCCTTCGCCAAGTGGCGCCTGGTCCCGGCCCCGCGCCGCGCCGAAATCGTCTTCCGCGCCGCCGAGATGCTGATCTGAGCGCAAGGAAGAATACTCCCGCGACATGACCCGCGAGATGGGCAAGGTTCTCAAAGAAACTCGCGGCGACACGCAGGAAGCCATCGACACCGCTTACTACATGGCCGGCGAAGGCCGCCGCATGTTCGGGCCCACCACGCCGTCGGAACTGCCCAACAAGTTCGCCATGGCGGTGCGGCAGCCCATCGGCGTCTGCGGAATGATCACGCCCTGGAATTTTCCCATGGCGATTCCGTCGTGGAAGCTGCTGCCCGCCATCGTCTGCGGCAACACCTGCGTGATCAAGCCGGCGCAGGATACGCCGCTCTCCACCTTCAACCTGGTGCGCACCCTGGCCGATGCCGGCGTGCCCGCAGGGCGTGATCAACGTCGTCACCGGATTCGGCTCCGACGTGTGGGCGCACCGCTCGACCGAGCATCCCGACGTGCGCGCCATCTCGCTGACCGGATCGACCGCGGTAGGACGCATCGTCGGCACCACCGCCGCCAAGAGTTTCAAGCACTGCTCGCTCGAACTCGGCGGCAAGAATCCGATGATCGTTCTCGACGACGCCAACCTCGATCTGGCCATCGAAGGCGGACTGTGGGGCGGCTTCGGCACCACCGGCCAGCGCTGCACCGCCACCAGCCGCATCATCGTGCAGAAGGGCGTCTATCGGCGAGTTCGTGGACCGCTACGTCGACCGCGCCAAGAGGCTGAAGGTCGGCAACGGCCTCGACGAGACCGATCGACATGGGCCCGGCCGTCAACGAAGCCCAGCTCAAGACCGATCTCAGCTACGTCGACATCGGCAAAGTCTGAAGGCGCGAAGCTGGTGTGCGGCGGCAACCGCCTGGACAAGGGCGAGTACCAGTACGGCTATTTCATGGAGCCGACCGTATTCATCGATGTCGATCCGAAGATGCGTATCGCGCAGGAAGAAGTCTTCGGGCCGGTCGTTTCGATCATCTCCTGCGAAGATCTGGAAGATGCCATCGAGATCGCCAACGGCATCGAGTACGGATTGTCGTCCGCGCTCTATACGAAAGACGTGAACCGAGCCTTCACCGCCATTCGCGATCTCGTACGCTGGCATCACTTACATCAACGCGCCCACCATCGGCGCCGAAGTGCACTCTGCCGTTCGGCGGCGCGAAGGCCACCGGCAACGGCCACCGCGAAGGCGGCATCGGCGCCATCGACTTCTATACTGAGTGGAAGTCGGTGTACATCGACTATTCCGACAAGCTGCAGAAAGCGCAGATCGATCGGCTGGATTAGTCGCCAGTCGCCAGGTCGCTGGTCTTCAGCAGAGTCTTTGACGCAGAGCAAAGTTTCCAGCAAACGCTCGCACAGTCTTGAACGACGACCGTGAACGCAGCAGAACGTTCCAGATCTTCTTTGCGATCTTTGCGGTGAGTGCTCTCAGCGCGCTTTGCGGTTAAGCTTTCTGTCTCGTTGTACGAAGCAACTGGTCGAATTCCCGGAGTTGAAATGCCAGCCACTCAAGTCCGCGAAGTTTCCGCTGCTCAGCGTCTCGGGAAGAACGTCCGCTACGCCATTCGTGATCTCGCTGTGTGGCCGATGAAGTCGCCAAGAAGGGCCACAAGATTCTGCCTGCTGAATATCGGCGATCCCATCAACTTCGACTTCAGACGCCCACTCACCTGATTGAAGCCGTCTACAAGGCCGATGAAGGACGGGAAGAACGGATACGCGCCGTCGCCCGGGCATCAAGGAGGCGATGGACGCGATCCGCGGCTGAAGCCGAGCGCAAGGCATCACGAGCGTGCAGGATGTATTCGTCACCTCGGGCGTGAGCGGGACCGTCGACATCTGCCTGAGCGCGCTGCTGAACCCGGGCGACAATCTGCTGACTCGAGCCCGGATTATCCGCTGTACTCCGCCGTGCTGGCAAGCTCGGCATCGAACTGAACACCTACTGCGCTGAACGAGGATGACGGCTGGCAGCCCGACCTCATCGACGTGCCACAGAAGTGGCCCGCGTACGCGCGGCATTGTGCTGATCAATCCCAACAATCCCGACCGGGGCGGTCTGCTCGCGCGCGCATGCTGGAAGCAGTCGCCGAACTGGCACGGCGCAACAACCGTGGTCATCTTCGCCGACGAGATCTACGACAAGCTCGATCCTGGACGACGACGCGCAAATACGTCTCGCGCGTCCGTCGCGCCGGACGTGCCCATCGTCACGTTTGGCGGGCTTTCGAAGAACTATCCCGGCGCCGGGGTGGCGCGATCGGGTTGGGGCATCGTTAGCGGCGACGCGGCTGCCGTGAAGCCGTACGTCGAGGCATCGGGCGCCTGCTGCGCTCGCGTTTGTGCGCGAACCATCCCGGAACAGTACGCCATCAAGGCCGCGCTCGAAGAGCCGCAGGATCATCTTGCAAGAAGTGCGCAACCGAAGCTCCGCTCGCGTCGCGATCTCACGATTAAGTGGTGCAATTCGACGCCAGCGCGTCAGCTGCGTTTCGCCCAAGAGGCGCGTTCTACGCCTTCCCGCGTCTCGACATTCCCGAGGGCGACGACGTGTTCGTGAAGGAGTTGCCTGGTGCAGAAGCACGTGCTGGTCGTGCACGGCTTCCGGGCTTCGGGCAGAAGGCGGGACCAAGCACTTCCGCATCGTGTTCCTGCCCGACGAGCAGACCCTGACCACAGCCTATGCCGGCATCGCCGACTTCATGAAGGCGCGGTACAAATAAGGCGCGGTACAAATGGTGAAGTTCGCTGAATTTGCTCCTAACCGACTCTTGCCAAACGTCGCCAGCCTCCGTTTCTGCAGATCGGTCACGTCCACGCGTGTTCTGCCCACCTGGAGTTCGGCTTCCTCCTCGGCCTGACTCCTGGGGCTTCCCGGCCAGCCAGCCTCTTTCATCAAGGCCGCCGCACGATTCGCGCAGCCATGGCCTTTGATGTGAGTGCTTTCTCTTTCCATCGTGCTGTTCAATGCACATTCGATGGGTAAAGGCCGGGCCTCTGCGATTTGCACAGATTGCAGGCTTCCCGGAACGTTGGAGCATAAAGGGGATCGAAAGTTGGCGAAGAAGAGGCTGTCGTTCATCAGCCACCTCGCAAGAATTTGGAGTGCCTCGCTTCATCGCACACATTCCTGCCCACGCATCTGTGAGACCGGGTCACGTCTCACCGCCCACGGTGAGAGGCTGTTTTCCCCAGAAAAATGATGCAGACCTGTTTCGGCAACCCGTAGTCTTTCCCGCCGAATCTGTGCAAACTCCAGACGGTAAGCCTCTTGGGGACGATGCTCGCGTGATCGACATCCACAGCCATATTCTGCCCGAGGTCGATGATGGCCCGAAATCCCGGGAAGGGTCGGTCGAGATGTGCCGGATGGCTGCTGCCGACGGCGTGACCCACATGGTGGCGACGCCCCACCCAACGATCGCTACCACTACGATCACTGAATACCTGACGCCGGCTGCGTTCAGCGCCTGCGGGGATATTGGTCGGCAGACGCGCCGCAGCTCGAAGCCTGGGCTCCGCGCGTTCCATCTCTCCTACGACAACCTGCAAAGCCTCGCTGGCGCAGCCGCATCTCTACACCATCGCCCGGAGCCAGCTACCTGGCTGGTGGAGCTGAGCGACTGGCTGGCATTCCCTCTCTGATTGGAGACTGGTTCCTGCGGCTGGGCTGATCGAGGGACTCACTCCCATCATCACGCATCCCGAACGCCACGCGATTCTGCGGCAAACCCCGCAGCGCGTGATCGAGTTTGTGGAACTGGGCTGCGCGGTGCAGATCACCGCTAACGCCCTGACCGGTTTTTAGGGGACGGCAACGTGTCGCGCGCGTAGCCCGCCTGGCTTCTGGAATGCGACGCGCAGTGCACGCAATCGCGTCCGATGCTCACTGACGCCAAGCACCGGACGCCGATCTCTTTCAGAAGCGAGGGCTGCGGCCGCCGAGATCGCGGGCGAGGAAGTAGCGCAGGCCCTGCTCGAGGAAAACTCCGCGAGCGATTCTCTCAGGACAACCGCTTCCCTACTCCCCGAAACCCGTCCTCAAAGGATGAGCGAGTCCGGGGTGTGGCACGGGTGTGCCCGCGACTCCCCGCTTCATGAACACATCCGGGTCGTGCTTTAGAACACGTGTTCCGCTGTGTCCCCCGCTGAAGCGAAGTGTCTGGAGCACGCTCCTCGCGTTGGCCGCATTGAGCGTGTGGACCACCTGGTCGTGATCCACCTTCTGCTGGAGAGGCGTCAGGTTGCACTTCACTCGCGCTTCGGCCGACTTGCCCCCGATCTGCTTGAACACCATGATGTGACTATCAGCTTCCATTACGTGACGGACTTCGTACTGCCCCTGGGGCAGCAACACATCGCCGACACGCGTGGGAGCGCTCAGGGTAAGACCTTGCGCACGTCGGCCACACCGTATTTGTTTGTTTCTGGCTGCCAAGACCTCGGATATACCAGAAGAACTGATCGCGCAGAAGAATGCCGTGATGACTTTCAAAAGTCGCTACGATCCTTTCTGGGTACTTCGCTCACATGCGCTATCTACGCAACACGCCGGGCGACGAAGTGTGCGACGTCACGGGAAGTTGTGACGGGATCACGGCTGTTAGAGATCAGCCCAATGAATTCAGAATTGTCGATATGTCGATCCGGTCATTGGGCCCTCGAACTTAAGGTGAAGGCTGGACCAAGTGCGGCTGGACCAGTCAAGCCAGGGGATCAATGTACAAGAACGTTGTGACTGGGAAACAGGAGCAAAAGCTGAATTAAACGCCGGAGTGGTAAAGTCTCGAAGCAGACAATCCCACACCCGACGGGGAAGCTTTAATGGCGGTGGCCCAGATAACATTCAATACAAGTGCGCTTCTTTTGGGCTTCAATTCACTTCAAGACTGGGCAGATTAAATTTGCACCATCGAAAAGCTTCTCGCTCGAGTACAGGTGTTGACGGAGCCTGAGGTAAGCACAATTCGGACACATGAAAATCAGCGCCGAAAATAAAGCTTTGTACCGGGCACTTCTGCAGGAAAGAAACAGGGAGGGAAGTGAGAATCGCTTTCTAAAGATCTTTTTCTGGTTCGTACTTTTCACAGTTGTAAACGGGGCTGCATTTTGACTGATTACCGTATTCTGGAATTCCCGCTACCCAGTTCTCATTTCTAGTTGATTCTCATTTTCGCCGTACCGCCGATAGGAGCATTCTGGATGCTTTCATATGTCCGTTCGATCGCAGCGTCCTTTTCAATACTCTTACTTGCGTTCATTCCTTACGGTTTTTGTGGTACTGCTTCGACCGCATCCGCCCGGGGAAAGCTTCCGGCCGGCATCTCGGTTTCGGTCGCCGCGCCCACCTTGATCACGGCCACGCCGCCCACCAGCTTCGGCCAGCCGCTCCTGCAGCTTCTCGCGATCGTAGTCCGACGTGGTCTTGTCCACCTGGCCGCGGATTTCCTTCACCCGGCCTTCGATCTCCGCATGCTTGCCCTTGCCCTCGACGATGGTGGTGTTGTCCTTGTCGACGGTGATCTTCTTGGCCTGGCCCAGGTCGCCCACCTGCACGTTCTCGAGCTTGATGCCGAGATCTTCGGTGATGGCCTCGCCCCCGGTCAGAATGGCGATGTCCTGCAGCATGGCTCTTGCGGCGATCGCCGAAGCCCGGCGCCTTCACCGCGCACACCTGCAAGGGAGCAGTTACCGCTGAGGCTGGCTAACCGGCGCCGCGGGCCCTTGGCCCGCGGGAGTCAGGCCTCGGACGTGGCGGAAGTCTCGGCGTCGAGGTCATTGCGCTTTCCGGATTGAGAAGATGGTCGTGATTCGGGCCCAGGCCCAGTTTGATCAGGGCTCGGGAATCGGGCACCGTTTTGTTCTGCCAGCCATTGTCGGCCTGGAATTTGCGCAGGGCGGCTTCGGTGGAAGCGTCCCATTTGCCCGAAGGCTCGCCACTCAAGTAGTGCTGCTTGATCAGTGCTTGCTGGATCTGGTGCGTCCGCTCGAGGTCGATTTTCTGCTGCCCGCGCCGAGACGCCTTTCGCGACGCTTCCCTTTGCTTGGGGCTGACGCTTTCGTACGCTTCGTTTTGGTGGACTTCAGCTTCGCAGCTGGGTGGCTTCCCGTGGTGCGTGGTCTTTCCGGCGGACGCGTCTGGCAGCGCAGCCGCCTGTGTCCAGGCCATGGAACACACGAGTAGCGCAGCACCTCGAAGCACGCCACTCTGCTCTTCGGCCACGACCCGTAAAGTTCCATGCGCTAAACCTCTGTCTCGTCCAACGGCAGATGTCACCCCGATAACCATGGAATGACCTCTCCCCGCCAAAGCTTGTCAAGGAATATGCACAGCGGCACCGGCACTGAAATCATCCCTGAATCGGGACGCCAGTGCCAGTGACCGTCGGACAATGATCGGGTTACGGAAGTGTACCCGCGATAAAGATCGTGCCGTCCTGCTTGCCTGCGCCCTCTGGGCCGGACCAGGAACACCACGTCCTGCCCGCTCTTCAGCGATGCTTCAATCTTGGTGAAGTCGTCAGCTGGATTGACGGGCTGCTTGTTGATTTCGAGAATCACGTCGCCGCGATTCAGGCCGATGTCGTCGGCGAAAGATCCGGCTTTGACATCCTGAACGATCACGCCCTTGCCGGCGGGCACATCCAGACGCTCGGCGAGATCCGCGGTCAACGGACGAACGCTCAGGCCCAGCTTGCTTTCCTTGGGCTGCTGTTCCTCGCTGCCCTGTTGATCTTCACCCAGGCGAGCGGCGAAGAGTTTGGAGCGGTCGGCGATCGTGACCGACGTCTGCTCCTTCTTGCCGTTGCGGACGAAGCTCAGGTTCGCCTTCGAACCGGGCTTGCGACCAGCAATGTCGGCCACCAGTTCGTCGCCGTTCTTCACTTCCTTGCCGTCCACAGCGGTGATGGTGTCGCCAACCTTCAGGCCAGCCGTATCGGCCGGGCTTCCGGCAACGACGTTGGAAATCGTGACGCCCGATTGCACGCCGTAAACGCGGGCAATGGCGGGAACGGGCTGAGCGGCAAACTCCACGCCGATGGAACCGCGCGTGACTTTGTGCTCGGGCCCGATGATCTGGTTGTAGACCGATACGACGGTGTTCGAAGGGCATGGCAAAGCCGACGCCCGCGTAGGCGTTCGTCTCGGTCAGAATTGCGGTGTTGATGCCGATGACTTCGCCCGCCATGTTCACCAGCGGTCCGCCTGAGTTGCCGGGGTTAATCGCGGCGTCGGTCTGCACAAACGACTGAAACTGCCGGCCCGGAACGATGTTGCGTCCCTTCGCCGAAACGATGCCGGCGGTCACCGTGGCCTGCAGCCCAAAGGGACTGCCAATGGCCAGAACCCAGTCGCCCACCTGCATGCTTTCGGAGTTGCCGATTTTGGCCGTCGGGTAGCCTTTGTCGGATTTGTCAGCTCGATCCGGATAACGGCGAGGTCGGTTTCTTGATCCGAACCCACCACCTTCGCGTCGTGCTGCACGCCTGGCGGATCGTCCTGCAATCTCACGCGGATGCGGTCCGCCTTCTCGATCACGTGGCGGTTGGTGACGATGTATCCCTTGGGATCGACCAGAACGCCGGAGCCCAGCGAGCGCTCCTTGATGTCGCCGCCGCCCGGTCCACCCTGACCGCCGGGGCCGCCGAAGAAGCGGTCAAAGAAATCGTCGAATGGGCTGCCCCCACCTCCACCGCCGTTGGGATCGTTGTCTTCATCGCCCGGACCCGGACGCGCGCCCCGGCGCTGCCGATGCGGGTTCTTGATGGTCGATTCGGTGTTGATGTTGACGACGGCCGGTTCCAGCGTCTTGGCAATCTGAGAAAAGTATTGGACAGCTGCTGCGGAGCGGGCACGCTCCAACTGCTTTGCGTCGGAGGACTGTTGTCCTTCCTTGCCCTTCACTCCGTAAGAAACCACCGAGCCAATCAGAATGCCAACGGCGAGCGTGGCGAGAATACTGAGGGTGTAGAGCCAGCGTTTGGCCTTCAAATCCACCCAAAAAGCGCTTGCGCGCGGTTCCATAATGTTTACTTCCTCCGGGAATCTCGAGACCCGCTAAATTATACCTGTTTGGCACATCCCGATAGATATGTGGCAGGTGTTAAAGGCCTTACTGCTTAGACGCGGCTCGAAGGGAAAGCGTTTCATGTCGTCTACGGATTTCTTAGTTGTTTCTTTTCCGACGCCTCTTGCGGCTGACATCCGGACGAGTGCGCTGGCCGAATCCCACAGATGTGAGTACCATTTTCCTTCCGGATCGAAACGATAATGAGAAACGAAAGTTTCCCAAATCGAAGCACCAGCGGTACTTGCGCCGCCGGCAAGCGAACGCGTATATCGTGGAGACTGCGGGAACGTAGAAAAAGGGTTTTTCTGCAATGGCAACGACAGCACTGCCCAAGTCCAAAATCTCCGGCGGATCCTTCCTGCTCGGAAGAGCGCCAGACTGTCGGAAGTCTTCACGCCGGAAGATTTCACCGAGCAGCACCAGCTCATTGGCCAGACCACGGAAGAGTTCGCGGTCAACGAGATTCTGCCCAACGTCGAGACGATCGAGCACAAGGAATTTCTGCGTCACTCGCGACCTGCTGAAGAAGGCCGGCGACCTGGGACTAGTCGGGCGTCGAGATTCCTGAGGCCTACGGCGGCCTCGAAATGGACAAGGTCACCGCTGCGGTCATCGCCGACCACATCGCCAAGTACGCCGGCTTCGCCACCACCTGGGGCGGACACTCCGGCATCGGCACGCTGCCCATCGTTTATTTCGGCACCGAGGAGCAGAAGAAGAAATATCTGCCCAAGCTGGCTGCCGGGGAGATGGTCGGCGCTTATGCGTTGTCGGAGTCGACCTCCGGTTCCGACGCGCTGAACTGCCGCGCTCGCGCCGAGCTTTCGAACGACGGCAAGCACTACATCCTGAACGGCGAGAAAGATGTGGATCACCAACGCCGGCTTCGCCGATCTGTTCACCGTGTTTCGCCAAGATCGACGGCGAAAAGTTCTCGCATTTCTGGTCGAGCGAGCTATCCCGGCTTCTCGGTGGGCGCGGAAGAACACAAGATGGGCATTCGCGGATCGTCCACCTGCCCGCATCATTCTGAACGACTGCAAGGTCCCGGTCGAAAATCTTCTGGGCGAAATCGGCAAAGGGCACGTCATTGCTTTCAACATTCTGAACATCGGCCGCTTCAAGCTGGGCGCGATGTGCGTGGGCGGAGCGCGCGTGTCGCTGGAAAACGCCATCGGCTACGCCAAGCAGCGCAAGGCTTTCAACAAGGTGATCGCCGACTTCGGCCTGGTCCGCGAAAAAATCGCCAACATGGCCGACGCTGATCTACGTAGGCGAGTCGCTGGTCTACCGCACCGTGGGCATGATGGATGCCGCTCTCAATGAAGTCGACAAGGCTTGCCGCCGACGCTGCCAAAGACACGCGCAAGGCCATCGAGAATACGCGGTCGAGTGCTCCATCATCAAGGTCTGGGGCTCGGAGATGATCGACTACGTGGTCGACGAGACCATGCAGATCTATGCCGGCTACGGCTTCGTCGAGGAATATCCCGCCGAACGCGCCTATCGCGATGCCCGCATCAACCGCATCTTCGAAGGCACGAACGAAATCAACCGGCTGATCATCACCGGCTTCCTGCTGAAGCGCGCCATGAGTGGCCAGCTCCCGCTGATGCCGGCCATCAAGAAACTGATGGACGAAGTGCTCTCCGGACCGAGCGCGGGCGACGAGATCTGGAAGGCCCGCTCGCCGACGAGCGCAAGCTGGTGGCGCAGGCCAAGAAACTCGGGCTGTTCGCGGCGGGATCAGCTACGCAGAAGTACATGCAGACCATCCAGGACCAGCAGGAAGTCATGGGCGCGATTGCCGACATGACGATCGAGACCTACGCAATGGAGTCGGCTGTGTTGCGCACGCAGAAACTGGTCGAAGCGAAGGGCGAGAAGAACGCCGAGCTCGCCGATCGCCATGACGCGCGTCTACCTGACGCAGGCCATGGAGAAGATCGAAGTCGGCCGCCAAGCAAGTCATCGCGAACGTTGCGGAAGGCGACATGCTGCGCACGCAGCTGGCGATTCTGCGCCGGCTGGCAAAGTATGAGCCGTTCAACTACCATCGAACTGCGCCAGCAGAATTGCGAAAGCGTGCGATTGAGGTTGGAAAGTACTCGCTGGCGTAAGGATCAAATTCACCACGGCCGCACAAAGATGAACCAAACAAGTTCTAGCGCCACGTAGCGGCGCCGACGGGCGGGGCACCCGTCGCTCCAGCGACAAGTTCGGGAAGTGGCGGCTACTCCTCTCAGCCACATTCTTTCTTCCGCAACCTTCCTTTGCCTTTGATACAACTATCCGCACAAATCCTATGAGACCAATCGCGCGTTGCTGGTTCCTCGTCATCCTTTTCGTTCGGCGGCTCATGCCTATTCGCGCAAGACAAACCCTCTCCCCCCGCCAAGCTTGCCCTTACGCCTCCCATGGGCTGGAACAGCTGGAACAAATTCGCGCTGCAACGTCAGCGAGACATGATCAAGGCGCATGGCCGACGCCATGGTCAAGTCGGGTATGAAGGACGCCGGGTACCAGTACGTCGTGATCGACGACTGCTGGCAGGTTTCGCGCGACAAGGACGGCAACATCGTCGCCGACCCGCAGCGCTTCCCTTCCGGCATCAAGGCGCTCGCGCGACTACGTTCACTCACTCGGCCTGAAGTTCGGAATTTATTCGGATGCCGGATCGAAAACCTGCGCCGGGCGCCCGGGCGGCCTCGGTCACGAGTATCAGGATGCACTTAAGTACGCGTCGTGGGGCGTTGACTACCTGAAGTACGACTGGTGCAACACCACCACCCAAGACGCAAGCGCGTCATACGCCAACATGCGCAACGCGCTTGACGCGGCCGGGCGCCCCATCGTGCTCAGCATCTGCGAATGGGGCAAGCATCAGCCCTGGCTCTGGGGCAAAGAAGTGGGCGGGAACCTGTGGCGTACGACCGACGATATCAAGGACCGCTGGTCGGGCAAAAAGAATGGGAGCCGGGCCACTGCTGCAATTACGGGGTCGTCGACATCCTGGATGAACAAGCCGACCTCTACTCCTTCGCCGGGCCAGGACACTGGAACGATCCCGACATGCTCGAAGTCGGCAACGGCGGCATGACCACGAACGAATATCGTTCCCACTTCAGCTTCTGGGCGCTTGCTGGCGGCGCCCTCATCGCGGGCAACGATCTGCGCGACATGAAGCCCGAGATTCACGACATCCTGACTAACAAGGAAGTGATCGCGATCGATCAGGATCCCCTCGGCCGCCAGGGCCGGCGCGTATGGAAAGACGGCGATCTGGAAGTTTGGTCGAAAGCGCTAGCCGGTGGGCGGCGTGCCCTCATCCTCTTCAACCGCGGAGAGAGCGAAAAGGAAATCACTGCCAAATGGACCGACCTCGACTATCCGGAATCGCTCTCGGCATCGGTGCGCGACCTCTGGCAGAAGAAGGACCTCGGTAAATCCATCGGCAAATTTCTCGCTCCGGTGGCCCCACATGCCGTGTTCATGGTGACGCTGGCGCCCTGAGGCGTATTCGCGACGTAGCATCGTGGTCGCATCCGCGCATTGAAGATCGACTCATAACGGATTTGCCGATATGCCGAACCTCCAGGCCCCCTACGACTGCCCATGGAGAAAGGTGTCGATCTCCTGCCAGGCAACTTTGCAATCGGAACGACCGTTAGGAGTTCAGTTGGCCTGCCTCAGGCGGTACTCAGCGTCGAGCATCTGCGCACAGGACCCGAGAGGCGTGATCGTGGGTGATTCAGTGTGCTCTCGCAGAAGAATCGCGCAGGCGCGAACACTGCCGGTCGTTCTACCGGCTGGTCCGTGGCAATAATCTTCCGGCACAGCCGCTGAATCTCCTCGGCAATATCTTAGATTTCCATCCCACAAAGGCTAGAGGCGCACGCGAAGCCCAGGTATCCGGAAAACGTTGTAATTCTTGGCGATCACGCATCAGGAAATCTCCCGATACCATAGCTAGAGCGCAGCGCGTACGTGATATCGATGGCACTTCAGGTCTTTTTCTTCGCGTCCTCGATGAGACTCTGGATCAACTTCTCCGCCGAAGGTACGTGCGTAACCGGGGGCGTCGTCCCTGCCCCCTCTCTGAGTACTGCTTTCATTGCTGGGTTACACGCTGGTAACTTGCACAAATTTTGAACGGTAACCACAATCGCAACAAGCCCATGTGCGTTTCTTTTCGATCGACGGTCGTTGTGGTGGTGCCTCGCGCTGGGGGCCAGCGCCCAGGACTCCCGCCAGCAATGACGAACTCGCGCGCATGAAGCGCGACCTGCGAGGAGAGCGCGTTCTGAGCTTGCCGATTCACGCCGTGAGATAGAGCAACTGCGCCAGGGCCTGCAAGAGCTGCGCAGCCGAGTGCAGGCCAGCCATGCAGCTGCTAGTAGTGCTTCCGGGGACGCCGCACCCGCTGAAGAGCCAACGGTCGGAGTGCTGACCAGGATGTGGGCTTCCTGGCAGCCAAGGTCGCGGAGCTTCATCAGGACAAGGTCGAGAGTGCGCAGTAAATATCCAGTAAGTTGTCGGGCCTGGTTTTGTTCAATGCCTACCGAAACAGCGGCGCCTTGGACATCCAGGATCTGCCCAGATCTCGCCTTCCCGACGACTCCCGGTTTCCCGGCGGCAACATCGGCGCAACTCTGCGTCAGACACTCTTGGGCATCTCGGCGAGCGGACCAAAACTCTTCGGCGCGCAGCTACCTCGGCCAGCGTAGAAGTTGATTTCTCCGGAGGCAGTCCGACGACAGCCTACGGCGTCACCGCTGGCCTGCTTCGCTTGCGAACCGCTGGGATCAATCTGGACTGGCAAAAAACTTCTCTGCGCATCGGCCAGGACGCGCCGTTCTTTTCGCCTTTGTCTCCGACCTCGTACGCGACCATGCTCAGAACCCGATGTCATGGTCTGGCAATCTCTGGGTGTGGACTCCGCAGATTGAAGCCGAGCACCGAATCGCCCTGCGACCCCACTCATTACTTGTTCTGCAAGGTGGAGTACTCGATCCACTGACGGAGGAAGTGCCGCCATTCAAGGGCACCGTTGCGACCGCAGGCGAGGCCACGCGAGTCCCGGCGCTGGCAGGGCGCATCGCCATCGATCGTTCGTCGGCAGATCACTACCCGTTCAGCATAGGATTCGCGGGCTATCGCGCACGCCAGCCGCTACCGGGACTTCAGCCGAGATCGATAGCTGGACCGTGAACGCCGATCTCAAGGTGCCCTTAGGGAAGCACGTGGAAGTCTCGGGCGAAGGCTACACCGGCCAAGCCGTGGGAGGTTTGGGGGACGGCATCTCGGACAAGCGTGGTTTATCCCGAACCTGCTCCACCGCACACCGCCATTCAACCTCTCCGTTCTGCTGGTGGGTGGGCTGCGGTTGAAGATCAAGCCCGCCACTCGTTTCGAGGATCAATGCGGCGTTCCGGACAAGACGAGAATTTTGGCCGGGACCTTCGGGTCTTTCCAGGTTTCCCTTCGCAGGCAGGGTTCCTGCTCTCAAGAAGAATCGCACCACGTTCTTGAACTTCATCTACCAGCCCAGCTCATTTCTTCTATTCGCGGTTGAATACCGGCGCCTTGCTCACGGCACCCGCTCTCGGCGAGATCGCCACCGGAGATCACCTATAACCTCGCGGCGGGGGTGCGGTTTTGAAGATCCGAATCCGCCTGCCAGCCTTGATCCTCATCCTCAGCAGCTTCTTACAGCGCTACCGGGACGGTACTGTTCGGGGCACGGTGAATGTCCTGTATCGCGCAAAGGTGAGGCGAGCAGCGCGAGACACCGTGATTCTGGCTCACTAACGTTCATACCAAAGGAAACCGTTTCTCCAGGACCAACAGTGCGCCTGCTCCAAAAGGACAAGCGATTCAAACCGCATGTGCTAGCGGTGACAGTGGGAACGTCGATCGAGTTTCCAAACCAGGACCGCTTTTTTCATGACGTTTTTCCATCTACCACGGGAAACCGTTTTGAGCCTGGGTCTTTACGAGAGCGGGGCGGTGCGAAAAGTGCGGTTCACGCAGATGGGAGTTTCGTACATTTTCTGCAACATTCACCCGGACATGAGCGCGGAGGTGGTCGCTTTGGCAACGCCGCATTTTGCGCTCACCGCTCCGCGACGGGAGTTTCCAGATCCCCAATGTGCCGGCAGGGACGTACCGGCTTGAAATCTGGCACGAACTTGCGGCTCAAGCGGAACTGGATTCATTGACGCGTGAAGTACAGATTACTGCTGGCGACAACGCATTAGAGTGGGATGACGATCCATGCTTCGGCCGCTCACGATGAACATAGGAACAAGTACGGCGAAGCGTATTCTCCGGACAAAGCAAACAGAGTAACTCTTCTCAACAAGTTTGCCCTTCAGGATTGGCTTTCGTGTAGTGAATTCCTCTTCAGCTCCTCCATCACTCTGAATCAGTTCCTTCGCGTCGCTCGAAGCTCTTCATCATACACATCTGGATATCCATGACCGGCTTTCCGGCCAACGCTGGCTTTGGCAGTACGCACGCCGTGCTGGCCCACCAGCGCCGGCATCCTGCTGACCAGGGTCCATCGTCACCGCCGAGCGCCTCAGGGGACCTCCATCATGGTCTCATGATGTTCGAGTTCTTCCTGTTTATCGTCGAATACCGGCATGGGTCGATTGTGGCTTGGGCGCTAGATAATGGACAATTGGCGGGCAAAGGTCGGCATTCTAGCATTGTGGCACTTGGCATCTTGCCTTTGAAGGCAATGCCGCCTCGCGATCACACATTTCATTTCGAAGACGTCTAATGCGAGGTTTGGGAGGCTTCTTGGCCATCGCGTGGCCCAAATGCCTAAGTGCCAATGCTAACTGCTCAAGGAGTCTCATGCAGAAACGTTTCGCATTCCTGATGTGTACTTTGTCCTTGCCTCTCGATCCTCTCAGCCCGCGCAGATGGGCGAGCGACAAACCCGCGCCCCAGCGCTGCCAACGCGCAATGCAAGTTGCCGACGGGAAGTCTGTCAAGTGGATTACTCCAGCCGCGCGCCAGGGCCGCAAGATTTACGGCGGCCTGGTTCCCTACGGACAGGTCTGGCGGACGGGCGCAAATGAAGCCACCACGTTTGTCTCTGACGCGAACCTCTCCATCGGCGGCAAAGACGTTCCGCGGGGAAATACACCATGTTCACGGTTCCGGGCGAGGACGAGTGGTCGTTGGTGATCAGCAAGAAGACGGGTGAGTGGGAACGGACTATCCACGGGGCGAACCCAGGGCCGCTACGACATGAGGCGTTTCGAGGACGCCGAGCGCGGTCGAGGCTTCACGATCTCATTCCCACGAGATGGGCACCGGTTGCCACGTAACGCGTGGATTGGGAGAATACGCGGGCCACGGTCGAGATTACGAAGAAGAAGTAAACAGGCATTTACCACGGAGGGCACGGAGGAGCACAGAGGGATTTCCAGCGCGCTCGACAGGAAGCCTGGAGAGGCGCAACTCTATGGCACCCTGTGCCTCTGTGGTTATGCAAGCTTTGCCGGTTTCAGCGAAGAATGGGCTTTCGCGCGGCGGCCGTTTCATCAGGCGCGAAACGCGCGTGGTATGCCGGCGCGTCGAGCACGATCTGCGGATCTTCTTCCACTTCCTGGGCGATCGACTTCATCGCATCGATAAAGAGATCCATCTCCGCTTTGTCTTCGCTTTCGGTGGGCTCGATCATCAGGCGCGCCGGGCACGATCAGCGGAAACGCCGTCGTGTACGGATGGAAACCCGTAGTCGATCAGGCGCTTGGCGATGTCCATGGTCGCGCACGCCCTTCTTCGCCTGCAGTTTGTCGCTGAACACGACCTCGTGCATGCTGGGCGTGGAGTAGGGCAGATCGTAGACGCCTTCGAGTCCTTTGCGGATGTAGTTTGCGTTCAGCACCGCGTCTTCGGTGGTCTGGCGCAGGCCGTCCGGTCCGTTGGCGAGGATGTAGGCCAGCGCCCGCACGAACATCCCGAAATTTCCGTAGAAGGACGCGCACCCGTCCCACGGATTGCGGCCGGTCGTATTCGAAACCCCAGCGTGCCGTCGGTCTTCGCTGATGACGACCGGCGTGGGCAGGAACGGTTCCAGCGCTCGCTTCACGGCCACCGGCCCGGAGCCCGGTCCACCGCCGCCATGCGGCGTCGAGAACGTCTTGTGCAGATTGAGGTGCATGACGTCGACGCCGAAATCGCCGGGTCGCACCTTGCCGACCAGCGCGTTCATGTTCGCGCCATCCATGTACGAGCAGGCCGCCCTTGGCGTGCAGGATCTGCGCGATCTTGTGGATCTCCTGCTCGAAGACGCCCAGGGTAGTTGGGATTGGTGAGCATGAGCGCGGCAACGTCGTCATTCATCTGCGCTTCGAGCGCCGCGACCTCGACCATGCCGCGCGCATTCGACTTGAGATTCTCAACCGCATAGCCGACCATCGCGGCCGTGCGCCGGATTCGTACCGTGCGCAGAATCAGGAATCAGAATCTTCTTGCGCGGATTCCCCTTTGACTCGTGATACGCGCGCACCATGCAGCAGCCCGGTGAGTTCGCCGTGGGCGCCCGGCCGCCGGCTGCAGCGTGATCGCATCCATGCCGGTGATCTCGATCAGGCAATCGCTCAGCGTCTTGATGATGCGCAGCGCGCCCTGCGAAATCTTCTCCGGCTGGTAAGGATGTCCGTTGGCAATTCCCTCAAGCCGCGCCACCACTTCATTCACCCGCGGGTTGTACTTCATCGTGCACGAGCCCAGCGGATACATGCCCAGGTCGATCGCGTAGTTCCAGGTGGAAAGTCGCGTGAAGTGGCGGATGATTTCGATCTCGCTGACTTCGGGCATCATCGCCGAGATCTTTGCGTTCAGCGTTGCCCAGCAGCTTGGCCGTATCGACTTCCGGAACGTCAAGCGGAGGCAGCTTCCACGCCGCCTTGCCGGCAGACGACTTCTCGAAAATCAGGCCTTCGTTCTGATTGACGTGGCGTGTGGCCTTGCGGGTCGTGTGTTTCATCGCGCCACCTCCTCGACCGCATGTTCTCCGCGTGGCTCTTCTGCTTCACTTTCGGCCAGCATGCCGACCGCGGTATCGATCGCGGAGCGCGTTGTCATCTCGGTGCAGCACCACAGCGCCGCATTGCCCAGTTCGGGATAAAACTTCTTCAGCGGAAGCCCGCCGACGATTTTGTGTCCCAGCAACCGGCTGTTGATCACGTACGGATCTTCGCTGGTCTGCACCACGAATTCGTTGAAACGCGGCGCGCCCGAGAACAGCACGCGCGCATGCTTGCCGAACTGGTCGGCCGCATACGCAGCCTTCGCCAGATTCTGTTTCGCGAGTTCGTTGAGCCCGACTTTGCCGTACACGGTCATGAAGATGTTGACCATCAGCGCCACCAGCGCCTGGTTCGTGCAGATGTTGGAGGTCGCCTTCTCGCGCCGGATGTGCTGCTCGCGCGTGGCCAGCGTCAGCACGAAGCCGCGCTTGCCGTTGCGGTCGGTGGTCTGGCCAGCGAGACGTCCCGGCATCTGGCGAACGAATTTCTCGCTGCGTCGCGATCACGCCGCAGTACGGCCCGCCAAATCCCACGGGCACGCCAAATGATTGCGCCTCCATGGCGATGATGTCGGCCTCGCCGCGGCGGCTCGACGACGCCCAGCGAAACCGCCTCCGCGATCGAACACCACCAGCAGCGCACCGTTCTTGTGCGCGATGTCGGCAATAGCCGCGACGTCTTCGATCGTGCCGAAGAAATTCGGCGACTGAATCAGCACGCACGCCGTCTCCGAGCCGATGACATTTCTCGAGCTCTTTCAGATCCACCCGGCCGGTGTCGCTGAATCCCGCAGCTCGCCAGCGGCATGCCCTGGTGATGCGCATAGGTCGCCAGCACTTCGCGATACTCCGGATGCAGGCTCTTGCGCGACCACCACGGAGTTGCGCCCCGTCACGCGGACCGCCATCATCGCGGCCTCGGCAGCGGCGGTCGAACCGTCGTACATGGAAGCGTTCGCGACTTCCATGCCCGTCAGCTCGCAGATCATGGTCTGGAATTCGAAAATCGCCTGCAGCGTACCCTGCGAAATCTCCGCCTGATAGGGCGTGTAGGCGGTGAGAATTCGCCGCGCGAGATCAGCGAATCAATGATCACCGGGCGGTAGTGCATGTAGGCGCCGGCGCCCAGGAAGCTCGCGTACTCGATGCCGTTCTCTGTGGAGCGCTGCGCGGAACCAGTCCACGATTTCCGATTCGGCCATCTGGCGTGGAATCTTCAGATCACGGCTCAGCCGGTATTCCGCCGGGATGGGCGCAAACAGGTCGTCGATCGAGCGAGCGCCGATCGCTTTCAGCATCGCTTCGCGGTCGGCGGGAGACTTGGGTAGATAACGCATAGGAAGTTATATAGATGTACCAGAACTGTACGTTGAATGATTGCGACTGAATCAGCCGCAGCTATTGGCTATCAGCCATCAGCTGATCGTCGGTTAGTGTCCGCCTTCTTCGCTCACGAACTTTCGTAATCAGCCGCCGAGAGCAGGCTCTTCAGCTCGTCCTGATTCTTCAACGTCGACTTCGACCATCCAGGTGCTGTTGGCTTCCTTATTGATCTTCTCGGGCGCCGTTGCCAGATCGCCATTCACCTCGGTTACCGTACCCGAGGCGGGTGCATACAAATCCGAGACCGCCTTCACCGACTCTACCGTGCCGAAGGTCTTCCCGGCTGTGATCTCTGACCCAGGCTTGGGGAGATCGACGAAAACGATGTCGCCCAGCGACTCCTGCGCGTAGTCGGTAATGCCGATGGTGGCGTTTGAACCGTCGACTTTGATCCACTCGTGTTCTTTGGTGTATTTCAGGTCGGTTGGATAAGACATTTAGCTTTTGGCTCCTGGCTTGGCTGATGGCTGTTGGCTTTCGGCTCGAGCCTGAGCTTCTGAGCTTCTAGCAGAATCCCTTTTGCTCAGATCTTCTTAGGTCGCTTATAGAACGGTGTGGGCACCACCTGCGCGCCCACGCCTTGCCCGCGAATCTTCAACTTTCAAATGCGTCCCAACTCCCGCTAACTCAGGCGGCACATAAGCCAATGCAATATTCTTTTTCAAAAATGGCGCGAGGCGATCCACTGGTGACGTAGCCAATCTCGCTTGCCCGATTCGTCGAGAACTTTGTAGCCATCGCGCGCGATGCCGCGCTCCACCATCTCGACACCCGACCAGCGTCTTCTTGACTCCCGCCGCCTTCGCCTTCTCCAGCGCAGCGCGCCCGATGAACTCGGGCTTCTCCATCTTGCATGAAGCGATCGAGTCCAGCTTCCCAGACGTTGATCGCTGTCGGAAATTTCGTGGCCGTAGAGCGGCAGCTTCGCTTCCAGCCGCAGCGTGTTGCGCGCTCCCAGGCCGCAAGGCACCACGCCGAACTCCTTTCCCGCCGCCAAGAATCTCGTTCCAGACGCGGCACGCTGGTCGCTTCGTCGGCGGGAATGTAAATCTCGAAACCGTCCTCGCCCGTGTAGCCGGTGCGCGCGATCAGAATGTTTTTCAGACCGCACACCGTGCCGCGCGTCACCCAATAGAACTTCACCGCGGTAAAGATTCGCGTCAGTGAGCTTCTGCAGAAGATTAACGCCCTTCGGGCCCTGGATCGCAATCTGCGTGAAGTCGTCGGAAAGATGCTCGACCTTGCAGTCGAACTGGCGCGTGTTGTCGCGCACCCAGTTGAAGTCTTTCTCGCGCGTCCCGGCGTTGATCACGAGAAGATAGTCGTCCTCGCCCAGACGGTGGACGATCACATCGTCGACGAACGTCCCCTCCGGATAGAGCAGCGCGGAATATTGCGCCTGCCCGATCGCGAGCACGCGACGCGTCGTTCATCGAGATGTGCTGCACGGCCGCCAAGGCCTGCGGCCCGGCCAGCCGGATGTCGCCCATGTGGCTGACGTCGAAGATGCCAACCCCGGTGCGCACCGCGTTGTGCTCGGCCATAATGCCGCCCGCGGATGGGTATTCCACCGGCATGTCCCAGCCATTGAATTCGACCATCTTGGCGCCCATCTGGCGATGGACGGCGTTCAGCGCGGTCTTGCGGATGGTCGGCGTGGTCGCCTCGACAGCAGGCAAGCGGAACCCTCAATCAGATGCGCAGTTGGTTGGGCTGCGGAGTCGTGGAACTCATAACCCTATCACGCTGTTTTTTGTGGGGTCAAACGGGAGAGCAGGCTCTGGGCTATAGGCGCTAGGCTCTGCGTCTTAGGCTCCTGGCGTTTCGCTGCAGGCGGCTGGTTAAACCTTCCGTGCCAGAGAGTTGCCGATTTTGCCAGAGCCCAGAGCCAGAGCCAGAGCCAAGAGCCGAAATCCCGAAGCCTGACCCTGGTTACCAACGGAACTTTCCCCAGCTTCCCTCCAACGATAAAGTTCCCCATGAGCACCACCAAAGTCAAAGTCCGCTGCAGCCAGTGCGATCAGATCGAAGAGCGCTGCGAGTGCGAAAAGTACTGCGTATTCTGTCAGGAGTCAATTGGACGTCCGTCTCGCACCGACGGTCTTTGGTACTGCGGCGCCTGCCGCGAAGCCTGCGGCTACACAGTCGGCGGCTAGAAGTCTCTGGCAGCGCCCGGCAGAAGCCTGTCTCACGAGACGCGGACGGGCCAATCCACTTGCCCCAATGCTTGCTCTCTAAAGGCTAACTTTCCATTCTCTGGTCCGTCTCGCTCGAGTACTCCGGAGAGGCCCGGTATGTCCAGCACTGCGCCGACGGTTGTGCCAACTGAGTGTCGCCCATCAGTTCGATTCCTTCCTCCCCGCATCGTCTCGCTCAGACATATTTCGCGGGCTGATCATGGTCGTCATGGCCCTCGATCACACGCGCGATTTCTTCACCAACGTCCGTCTCGGAGCCCGAAACGCTGGCACAAGACCTGGCCCGCTCTGTTTTTCACGCGCTGGATCACCCATTTCTGCGCGCCCATGTTTTTTCTGCTGGCGGGGACGGGTGCGTATCTGTACGGACATCGCCGCGCTCCCGCCGAACTCACCCGCTTTCTCTGGACGCGCGGCCTGTGGCTGATCGTCCTCGAATTCACCATTGTCGGAACGGCGTGGTCGTTCCAGATTCCCTTCGGCTTCCTCGGTGTGATCTGGGCTTTAGGCGCGTCGATGATTCTGATGGCCGCGATCGTTCGCCTGCCCATCCGCTGGATCGGCGTGCTCGCCGCCGCTGATGATTCTGTTTCACGATCTGCTCGACCGCATGCGTCCCTCGCAATTCGGATCACTCGCCTGGCTCTGGAGTCTTCTGCACAAGCGCGGCGGCGTGCTGCTCCCATTCGGCGTGAAGCAGTTTGTTCTGTTCCCTCTTGTCCCGTTGGTGGGAGTCATGGCGGCCGGATACGTGCTCGGCCGGCTCTACACCTTCGACCGCGAGCGCCGCAAGCAGTGGCTCATGCGCCTTGGGCTCGGAATGATCGCGCTCTTCATCGCTTTGCGCCTGACCAATCTGTACGGGAACCCTCCGGTCGGAGTGGGCGGCGTTTCTGCAAGGCGACTTCCACCTCCAGCCCACGCTCGCGAAAACCGTCATCCTGTTCCTCGACGTCGAGAAATATCCGCCCTCGCTGCAGTTTCTGTTGATGACGCTCGGGCCTTCGCTGCTAATGCTCGCCTGGCTCGATCGCGACACGGTCCCCTCGGTCTGTCGGCGCTGTGGACATTCGGCCGCGTGCCGATGTTCTTCTACGTCCTTCACCTCTACGTGATCCATACTCGCCATCATCGTTTCGGCGGTGCGCGGCCAGTCGCTGCACTGGCTGCTGCACGGGAGGAATTTTCGGCGAAACTCCCGCCCGGCTACGGATACGGTCTTCCATTCGTCTACCTGATGTGGATCACGACGGTCTTACTTTTGTATCTGCCATGCCGCTGGTTTGCGGAGTTGAAAAGGAGGCGGAAAGATTGGTGGTTGTCGTACCTGTGACGCAAAAAGCCGGTCATGGGGACGGGCTTTCGAATTCTTGGATCGATCGGCCGATGCCGGCGCCGCTCGAGTCAGCGCACCGCGTTCAACAGAACGCCCGATCCAGCAACCTTCCGTGCCAGACCTTCAGCCAATTTTTGCATGTTCGAGGACTCGGCTTTTGCGGATTCCGCGGTCGCCGCCGCCATAGCCGATGGAACTGGCGCCGCGGCCGCGGACTCGACCGCGACTTCAGGTTTCGACGGAACCGCTGCCGCCTTGCGGAGCCTCGCGTGGTTCCTTCTCCGCGTGCTGAATTTCCACGCTGCCCTTCAAGAAAGCGCCGTCGTCGATGCGAACTCTGCGCGTGATGATCTGGCCTTCAATGTGGCTTGTCGCCGCGAATGTCGAGCAAGTCAGCGCAATGAATATCTCCCCTGCACCGTTCCCATCACAACAACTTCGCGCGCGTGGATGTCGGCTTTCACCCTGCTGCTCCGGCCAATCGTGACCCGGTGATCCGAAATGAATCGACCCCTCTACCGTTCCGTCAATGAAGAGATGTTCTTTCCCGCTGACGTCGCCCTTGATCACAATCGACGCCCCGATCGTCGCGTGCTCGGTTACCGGTCCCACCGTCGGTACATCCCAACTGCTCGCACGCGAAAAATTTCCTGCCATGGCTTCCGCCTTCCTTCGCTCCATCCGAGCTCGCCGCGCTGCGCGAGCTTCAGTCCCTATTTCATGTATCGACGGAATTTTGGGAAAGCTTTAGAGAACGATCCCGCTGGATGATTCGCTCGAGACTTGCCACCCGCGGCCGAGGTGCCGCGTCTAGAGAACAACTGCTTCGTGGTATTCGCCGAAGACCCGGCGCATGGTGTCAGAGATCTCGCCTACGGTCGCAAAGGCTTCCACTGCCGTCAGGATTCTCGGCACCAGATTTTCGCCCGCTCGGGCCGCGTCTTCGACCGCCCGCAAGGACGCTTCCCACACCCCGCGATCCCGTCTTCCGCGCAGGGCGCGCAGGCGCTCCACCTGCTTCGGTTCCAGCGACTCGTCAATCCGCTGAATCGGGGTGGGCTTTTCTTCTTCCAGCTGAAAGCGATTCACACCCACCACCACCGCTTCTCCATGGTCCACCGCCCGCTGGTAATCGTAGGCCGGCGTTCTGAATTTCCTGCTGCACAAACCCGCGCTCGATCGCCATCAGCATCCCGCCCAGCACTTCAATCTTGCCAAGATACTCGGCGGCCCGTCTTCTCGATTTCGTTCGTCAGCGTTTCGATGTAGTACGACCCGGCCAGCGGATCGACCGTCTGCGGGCACGCCGGATTCGTATCCGATGATCTGCTGGGTGCGCAACGCGATGCGCGCCGACTGTTCCGTGGGCAGCGCCAGCGCTTCGTCGAAAGAATTCGTATGCAGCGATTGCGTCCCGCCCAGCACAGCCGCCAGCGCCTGCATGCGCGGTGCGCACGATGTTGTTCTCGGGTTGCTGCGCGGTCAGGGTCGACCCGGCGGTCTGCGTGTGAAAGCGCAGCATCCACGACTTTGGATTCTTCGCCCCGAAATGTCTCGCGCATAATGCGCGCCCACATCCGGCGCGCCGCCCGGAACTTGGCGACTTCCTCCAGGAAATTGCTGTGCGCATTGAAGAAGAACGATAGCCGGGGCGCAAACTTGTCGACGTCCAGCCCGCATCGATCGCCGCCTGCACGTAGGCCATGCCATCGCCCAGCGTGAAGGCAACTTCCTGCACCGCGGTCGAGCCCGCCTCGCGCATGTGGTAGCCGGAAATTGAAATCGTGTTCCAGTCGGGCACGTTTGCGTTCGGCCAGGCAAACATGTCGGTGATGATGCGCATGGCCTGCTTGCGGCGGGTAGATGTACGTTCCGCGGGCGATGTACTCCTTCAGCACGTCGTTCTGCACCGTGCCCGAAAGTCTGCGGATGTCGGCGCCCTGTCGCCGCGCCGACCGCGACGTATAGCGCCAGCAGAATCGACGCCGTCGCGTTGATGGTCATCGAGGTGGAAATCTTTGTGAGATCGATGCCTCGAGAACAGGCGCTCCATGTCTTCGATGGAATCGATCGCCACGCCCACCTTGCCGACTTCGCCCACGGCCAGCGGGTTGTCAGAGTCGAGCCCGATCTGCGTGGGCAGATCGAAAGCCACCGACAGGCCGGTCGTCCCATTGGCCAGCAGGTACCTGTAGCGCTTGTTGGATTCCTCAGCGTCCCCCATGCCGGCGTATTGCCGCATGGTCCACGAGCGGCCGCGGTACATCGTGGCCTGCACGCCGCGCGTGAATGGATATTCCCCGGGATAACCCGCTTCGCGTTCCTGGTCCCACTTTTTGAGGTCGGCCGGCGTGTAGAGCTGCCGAACGGGAATGTGCGAAGAGGTCTCAGGCTCGGCCGGCGCCGTGCTTCGGACGCGCAACGTTCTTCAGCGTGTCACTCATGAAAGCTCCCTGCTGCAGGGCCGTTTCCCGGGGAATCCGCCTACAGCATTTCTTCCGAAGTTATCCCTGCTTTTTTCGCCACACGCGCCAGAACGAGCTCACGCCGAAATAACCGAAAGGTCAGGCAGAAACAAATTGCGACTACGACGCGCGGCAAGCTCTCCGTGACCTGCCTGATACTTGACCAACTCGCGATTTAGCGCAACCCCGCCGATCGCCGCCAAAACAAGGAAAACAAAGCCCGTAACTTCCAACCAGAGCTGGTGCAGGATTCGCCCGAAGGAACGCAGCGTAACTCTGGCCGGCCTCGAAGACCGCACCCATTGTCCGGCTGCTGCCGGCATGCTGTCCCGCCACTTGTGCGAGAATGCGCAATTTGCGGGTTAAAGGGATGCCTGCCACCGGTCGATTTTATCAATGTTCGGGGTTACAATATGCGCAACGCGAGGAGCCCGGTCACAACGCCCGTGTGACGGATGCTCCCTCAAGGGGGGACTCTGTGGACCAGCAACTCAAACAGTTGATGAAAGAACTGGGCGAAGCGATCAACGAGTCGCTGGCCGATTCCGATTCCATTGCCGAGGTCGTGTCGCGTATCAAAGAGGGCGGCTACGACATCTTCCTCGTGCTCGAAGCTACCATCGGCGTCAGTAAGCAGGGCGAGAAATCGAACGACAAGACCTCCCTCGTAACCACGCTCACTACCAATCCCACGTTCAAGGTCAACGATCAGGACCTCAAGTTCTTGAAGTCGCTGCGCATCAAAATCGACGAAGACGTTGCTTAGCTGGTGGCTGATGGCTTTTGGCTGGTAGCTTGCGGCCGACAGCCTGCCGCGATTAGTCTTTTCCTCCTCTCTCATCTCCTCGTCCCCGCGCCGCCTCGGCGACCCTCGCGGCGGTTCTTTGCGCCCTTTACGGTTAAAGATGTTTTCCGCACGGGTCTTTGCCCACGACCTGCGGTTAAAGAGCTTTGCCCCCGCCATCAGCTACCAGCCAACCGCTAGTCCTGTGCTACCATCTACCGTTTCCGCAGCGTAAGCGCAGTGGGACCGTTGGCAGGTCCCGCCGCAATCGTCAGGCCCGTAAGCAACTTCATTCACCGGGAATTCGGATGAAAGACACGCTGGGAGTCCTGCTGGCTGGAGGTGCGGGCGAACGGCTCTATCCTCTCACCCGCGACCGGGCCAAACCGGCCGTCACCTTCGGCGGCATCTACCGCATCATCGACATCACGCTCTCCAACTGCATCAACTCCGACCTGCGCCGGGTCTACATCCTCACGCAATACAAGGCGCTCTCGCTCAACCGCCACATCCGCGAAGGCTGGAACATTGTCGCCCGCGAGATGGGCGAGTTTGTCGAGATCCTGCCCCCGATGAAGCGCGTCAGCGAGAACTGGTACATGGGCACCGCCGACGCCGTCTACCAGAACATCTACTCGATCGGCTCCGGAGCAGCCCAAGCACGTGCTCATTCTCTCCGGCGATCACATCTACAAGATGGACTACGGCAAGATGCTGCGAGCAGCACAATCGACTCGGCCGCCGACGTAACGCTCGCCACCATTCAGATCGCGCCCGATGAAGTGTCGCGCTTCGGCGTGGTCGAGGTCGATCGCGATCATCGCGTGAACGGCTTCCAGGAGAAACCCAAGCAGACCGACCTGCGCTCGCCCTGGAATCCGGCAAAAGTCGCGGCCTCCATGGGCATTTACCTCTTCAACACCGACGTCCTCATTCCGGTGCTGCTGAAAGACGCCGAAGACCACAAGTCAAGCCACGACTTCGGCAAAGACATCCTGCCCAAGATGGTCGACGAGTACCGCGTCTACGCCTACGACTTCGTCGACGAAAACAAGAAAGAAGCACTCTACTGGCGCGACGTCGGCACGCTCGAGGCCTTCTACGAAGCCAACATGGACATCGTGTCCGTGTCGCCGGTCTTCAACCTCTATGACTCGGACTGGCCGATCCGCACTCACCAGCGCCAGTACCCGCCAGCCAAGTTTGTGTTCGCCGAGGCCGGGCCGCACCGGCACGGCCATCGATTCGATCGTGTCGGCCGGATGCATAGTGTCCGGTGGCTCGGTGAAGAACTGCGTTCTCTCACCCGACGTGCGTGTGAACTCGTACAGCGAGAGTCGACAACAGCATTCTGTTCTCGCACGTGAACGTGGGACGCCGCTGCCGCATCCAGCGCGCCATCATCGACCGCGACGTCCATATTCCCGAGGGCACGACGATCGGCTACGACGCCGAAGCCGACCGGCAGCGCTACTTCGTGACCGAGAAGCGGCATCACTGTGGTGACGCGGGATTACTCGCTGTTCGAGAATCCGGTGACGGTGGATTACTTTACCTCCGGAACGAGGTGACAGGTCACGGGTCACAGGTGACGGGTATGTTGCCAGGTGTTGGGCCTTGGGTGTCGGGTCTTAGGTGAGATGGTCGCAGAAACCTGTAGAGGCGGCAGCCGAACGCAGTCGAAGGCGTCCCGCACTGCCTGCGGCGCCCGAGGCTCACGGCAGTTTTCTAAATGACTCTCGACCGGCGCCAATTCCTCTTACTTACCGCCGCAGCAGCGCTCGTTCCCAACGCACTGGCATCTCCCGAGGCTCCCGCCATGCTCGACCGCACATCCTCCTCGGTTCCAACGACCTCAACGCGGGCGTCGCTCGTGGAAGAACACACCGGCGTCCGCGCGGCCATCGGCGGCGTGCACCCGGGACGCGGTACGCGCAATGCCCTGCTCTCTCGGCGAGCGACGCTATCTTGAAATCATCGCGCCCGACCCTGCGCAAGACAAAGTCCGGACTTCGCCGCCCCGCTCGTTAAAAGCTCGAAGTCGCTCTCCACTCCGCGCCTCGTCGGCTGGGCCGATCACCCGGGCAATATTGAGGGCGCTCGCGGCTAAACTCGAGGACGCCGGCATCGCCTTCGACGGCCCGCGCGACGGTTCGCGCGCCCGTCCCGACGGCCGCCTGCTCAAGTGGAAGACCCTGAACCTCGCCGACGACTACAACGGCATCCTGCCCTTCTTCATTGAATGGGACGCCACCTCCACGCATCCGTCCACCGACTCCCGCCCGCTGGCTGCCGGCTCGAAGGTTTCGCGATAGCCGATCCAGATCCCACATCTTTGAAAAGGGGTTTGCGAACAACTTGGTCTCGAAGTCCCAGTCGAGAGCGGCAAGAAAACCGAGTTGCGCGCACTGGATCGCAGGGGGCGAAAGGCGGACTGACAACTTCCAGAGAACTCAAGGCTTTATTCTTAGAGGAAGCTGCGTCGGAACCGCCATACCATCCATTTCGTACTTTTTCTCAATGATGAAAACTCTCCTGCTGTTGTCGGCCCTGACGCTGGAACTCTCGCGTATGGAACGCCTCCCCCTTCCTCCGAAGTAGTCGTGCCCTGCGCACTGCACCAGATGCACGAGCCAGCGCCCTTCTGCACTCACGCCGATCTCAGCGCTGCCATTGAACGCCTCACACCCCGACGTCCTCGCCGTGGAACTCACTCCGGCCGACCTAAAAGACAAAGTTGAGCAGAAGAACAAGCGCGAGTATCAGAACAGCGTGTATCCGCTTCTCCGGCGTCACAAACTGGGCAACTGTAGCGCTTGAACCGAAAGGGCCGCGCCGTACCGAGTTGATCGGCCTCCTGGGTGGGGCGGAGCAGGAACTGTAGAAGACTTCGCCCCAGAAAGATGAAGCCTTCGACACTTACACGACGACACGCTTTTCAAGTACCTGCTAGCCGAATGGCACAGCGGCGCCGACGTAAACGCTGCGTGGACGGATCGCCTGTTCGCGGTCAAACATTCCTTCCAGCACTCGCTGTACGGGGCCACGGCAAGAGCAAGGGTGGGAGGGCTGGAACCAGTGCTTCCTCCAACAAATCGAAACCGCAGCAAAACAAAATCCCGGCAAAAGGATCGTGGTCATCGTTGGCGTCGAGCACGGCTATTGGTTGCGCGAGCATTTGCGCGCGCAGGAAGACGTAAGGCTGCGTGGACACTGCCGGCCTGCTCCAGCATTGAAGTTTTTAAGCCGCGCCCCGCATTGCCGGAATCCGGCTCGCACTCGGGAGCGGCGCGGAGTTCGTCCGTATGTACTTCGATCTGTCATGATATGGCAACGAACGAAAGAGTAGTACGCGTATTTGAGCGCGTGGCCGGCATCCCACGCCGGTCTCACCAGATTTCACTGGCTATTCCAAATCCATCTGGCCTACACTTCTTGCAATTCCCGGGGCGTAGCACACCAGTCAGTCAAAATCCTTTGTTGGGGGCACCATGGCAACTGCCATCGCGCATCCGAGTACGTCTGCCAAGCCGGTGCCGAGTTTGCCGGGTCGTCGCTACGACAATTATTTCTTCATGGGCATGGGTCTGCTCATGGCGGCCACCGTATTCGTTGGTCGGCTTTGCACCGAGCTACTACCTCGCAGGGCTATTCCGCGCACCGCTGCCCAGCACGATCGTTCACGTGCACGGCGCGGTGTTTACGGGGATGGATCCTCTTTTTTATCGCGCAGACATCACTCGTTTCGACGGGGCGCGTGGACATTCACCGCAAGCTCGGCCTCTTCGGATTTTTCTGGGCCTCTCTCATGGTAATCGTGGGCGTCATGGCGGCCACCGACTCGCTGGTGCGGGCGGATCGTCCGGGCCGGGACCGCTGTTTTTCTACATCATTCCGCTCAGCGACATGCTGGTGTTTGCCCCGCTGATCTGTTTTGCGTACCGCGCACGCCGCGATCCGGCCGCGCACAAGCGGCTGATCCTGGCTCGCGACCATCGACCTGCTGATCGCCGCCATCGCGCGCTGGTCCGTCGCCTACTTGCATCGAGAACGCCATGCACGCCGGGATGGTGAGTTGCCTGTTTCTGTTGATCCTCGTTGCTTACGACTTGTGGTCCACGCACAAAGTGCATCGCGCGACTTGTGGGCCAGCGCGCTGATGATCTTTGTCTATGCGGTCAGGATTCCGCTCGGCAAGACGAGGTTCATGGCACGCTTTTGCGACGTGGGTGCAATCCGTCGCGAGGTGAAGAAATTCTTCCAGCGGACATTCGGCTTGGTTCCGATAACGGGCCTGATGGACGAGAGGAGAGGTTCGGGGCCATTGGCCGGAATTCCGAGGAACTGGCTGACGGAGGATAGGCATATCGTTGGAATACGATGGATTCCAGATGACAGTTCCCCAGGGCTGGGCCGAGACAATTCCCCTTGTTCCCAACTGTTGAAATATCGCCATTTCACCCACGCTGATAATAGTAGGCCACGCGACAAATATGGGAACTCAGCTGCTCTCCAATCGCATTAATCTCATCGGCCGAAGAGGCGAACAAACGGCTCAAGCGGGGATTAGACGGGACGTTCACGGTTTCTGATTAAATGATCTTCGCAGAAAAAGTCCGACTACGTCCGTCTGTCAACCCTTGCATTCTCCTCCTCCGTCTTTCGGCGTGTGATTACGTTTCACCTTTGCGGTCGTCCAAGGGATGTGTTCTGCAAATGACCGCTACCACCACATCCCAATGAACAAACGCCGAACGTATCGACTCCAAGATTGGGCAATTCTTACGCTGACTATTTGTCTGTTGTCTGCGCCCCTGTTCGCCGCGCCCATGACCGACGACGACCGCGAACACCTCCTGGTGCACTTTGAAATGACCCACGCAAATGCTGGCCGAGCAGGTGCATGGCTTGTCGCCGGCGCAATTGGAGTACAAGGCCTCGCCGGACCGATGGAGCATCCGCGAAGTTGTTTCCCATCTGGCCGTGGCCGAACCGGACTATTGGCGCGAAATCAAGGAAGCTCTCAAGGCCGCGCCCGATATGAAGGACAAGAAATCGACAGCCACCGACGCCGACATCCTGTTGGTACGGCATCGATCGGGTCGTGCATGCCAAGACCGGCGGCGGCCACGAAAAGTTGACACCTACAAGGACGCTTGGCGAGGCCCTCGGAAGATTTCAGGCGCCTCGCGCCACCATGATCGACTACATCAAGACCACAAGCGACGACATGCGCGCCCACAGCCGGAATCGAGAGCCGATCGATTGCTGGCAATGGATGCTGAGATCTCCACCCACGCCGAGCGCCACATCCAGCAGATTCGCAGATCAAGAACGATCCGAACTTTCCAAGAAATAGATCGCGGCGAGCGCCGCCGCCACTCCGACTACGCGACAGCAATCGCACGACGCTAGTAATTCAGGACAGCGCCAAGCTGGAAATTACTTGGACTGACTGGGAAGGGCACGACTTCAGTCGTGCCGTCCAACGCGCTTGATGTTGCGCTTAGCGCCTGCGGTGAACTGGTGCTGCCTCGCGAAGATCGTAAGAGCCCACTCAGTGGCTGAAACCGCACGGCAGAGCGGCCTTTCTGGCCCGACGGAAGTCGGGCCCTTCCGTGGAGCAGCGTCCTGCCAAACATTCCGCCGGACGAGCCATCCTGGAGTGAGCTTAGCGATCGAAGGGTCCCCGCCCAGCACCCCACCGAGAAGAACGAAAATCATCGCATGACGACGAACAGCCGAAACGGGCGGGGACGCCCGTCGCTCCATTGGCTTACGACTGGCGACTTTCTATGGTCGCGCCTCATAAACAATATTGAATTCGGCGCCTGCGTCGCGCAGCCGGAAGCAGGTGAAGCCCGGGCGGCCGTCACCGACTTCCCGAATCCGCTTCTCGCCCTGCACTGCGCACCGGGGCAACAAGCCCGAACTTCCTGGGCGAACGCGAGTCACGGCGTGCACAGCAACGCCGAGAATCGAAGTACTACACTCTCCCGACTGGATTCTCAGATCGTCCGCCAACCGACCGCTGGCGAAGGCGCTCGCAAGGGGATTTATCATCCATGTGCCGTCTGTCGCCAGCGACGGCCGGACATGCTTCTGCTTGATTCAACCCGGATCTCCCATGATCGTGCGAACAATCGAACACGCCACGAGGCTCGGAAGCTGCTCTCCGGGAAACTCCTTGGCCTTCGCACGCGTCGAACTACGCGCCCGTTCACTCGGCGCGCGCGGCCAGCTCGCGCGCTCCACTGATCGATCGTTTTGACGATCAGTTCGAAGACCAGTAGGTACGTTCGAAATGCACCGCGCGAGCGATCGTGTTATGGTGCCCCGCTTGCCCAGCCAACGACCGGCGTCATGGCGCGCCATCGACTCTAGCCGCTTCTCGTCCCGCTAACGCCGGAATCCATGAAGGCCACGAGAGTTGGAGCCAGCATATCCCCGGATGCAGAAAGAATTTCCTCGCATCCGTCGAAAGACTGTCCATCGCGTGCTCAGTGCCATCCTTACATACCGGCGCCGCTTGCGGGAACGATTCCGCGATGCGCGGAACCGCCGCCATGCAGACCCGAGCGCTAGCTCATACGCTCCGGCAGGTGGCGCCGGACTGCTGCCGTTCGCCAGCGTGAAGGCCTGTTCCCGCTGGGGCTGAATTTGTTCGTCTCCTGCGTCGGCATGTGACGTAGCTGCCGGCCGCTTGCGCCGAGAGCCAGTCGCAGCACGTAACGCTCGATCGGCGGTGGTTCTCCCGGCGAGTTCGGCCGTGAAGCTCATGGTCACTTCCGTCGCGCAGGAGTCTCTTCGTACAGTCCTAGTTTTTCTCCAATACACCAGCACTCGATGACTGCCCCAAGATCGGTAACGAATTGCCCGACGAACTGATTCAGCTTGTCCATGTCGAGGCGGGAGTTTGCGTTGCACTCATAGAAAGTCTCCTTGAGATTTCGTCGCGGCTCTCGGGCCGCGCAGCGTTCGATGCAAAGATACTTGCTTCGGACCCGGCAGCGGGCCGAAGCGAATGCCTCGTTTCGTGGGCTACTGGTTCGAATCCGGCGTGAACGCCTTGCAGGAAACGTTCGGATGCCAGTTCGCGAATGCGCCGTTCGGATTGTCTTTCCAGGCCCAGACGCAGCGTGTAGAACGCCGGAAGCCCGAACCGGTTGGGAGCACTCGAAGTAGTGGAAGAGCTGCCCCATCAGTTCTGGAGGAGTACCGGGGTGCGCCTTGTCCCACGCGTCGGCCAGCACCAGGAAATCCGCTCCGGTAATCTCACCTTGCCGTTACCGGCTCGGCTCATAGATCACGATCTGTGGCCGGGTGGGGTCGAGCAATGCCCGACCAACCAGCGGAAGGTTTTCATGGTAAGCCCCATCGCTCCCTGAGTCCGGCCCGGTCACGCAGCCGAAGGTCAGCTTGTAGCCTTCCGCCTCCGCCACCGATCACATCCTGGAACCGCTCGGTCGCTTCGCGAACTGCTTTGATCAGGGGCACAGCCCGGTCAGGCCGCGACTCGTGGCTGGCCTGATGCTGTGCAAAGATGCTACCGTCAGGATCCCTGTCGCCGGAGAGACAACTGCGAGGCAGTATTCCGACGTGTCTCATAGAAAGCCTCCGTCTCTGCTTCAAACAGAATTTCGCGGATGCGGTTCAGCTCATCCCAGCCCCACGCGATGGCGCAATCTGCACATCCAACGCCCCGACCGTAATGGATGTGAAATGGAAGGTTTCTCCCCGCGTAAATGATTGCAAATAAATTACTTATCCCCATCTCTCCCGATTGGCGAGGCGGCTTGCCGTGATATATTTACGCAATCAGTCCCGTGGGGCTTCGGGAGAATGGCGACCTCGCACCCGTTACGCAGACTCGTCTGACCAATCCTTGAGCGACCAGCGTCGTCGCTTCGGTGATGTTCGAGGTCGACTTCCGCTCAGGCGAGGCTCCGCAAGGGCGGGGTCAAGGTCAAGCTCCATGCCCAGCCTCTGGCCGTGCTCAATATCCTGCTGGAGCCGCCTGGGCGAGATCGTCACCCGCGAGGAGCTCAACAGAAGCTCTGGGGAAACAACACCTTCGTCGACTTCGAGCACGGGCTCAACAAAACAATCAACAAACTGCGCGATGCGTTGAGCGACAAAGCCGACACGCCCCGCTACATCGAGACGCTGCCCCGGCGCGGCTATCGCTTCATCGCCCCGGTCATGACGCCGACGCGCGGCGCCTAGCCGCCTGCAGTGGCCTGAGCCCAAATCGAAGTCGCACTTCGTCCTGGCGGCGGCGATTGCCGTCGCGGGATCTGCTTGCTTTTGGAATCTACTGGTTCGGATTTCGGAACCGCGCGCAACATGCCGCCAGCCGTTCCGACCAAAGCCATGCTGGCCGTCCTGCCTTTTGAGAACATCAGTGGCGACGACAGCGAAGACTTACTTCGCCGACGGCCTCACCGGAAGAAATGATTGCGCAGCTCGGCCAGTTGCGGCCTACCAGTCCGAGTCATCGCGCGTACCCTCGGCCATGCGCTACAAGCACACGAAGGAAAGCATCGCGCAGATCGGGCATGAGCTGGGCGTGAATTACCTGCTCGAAGGCGAGCGTGCGCCTCGTCGGGCAGCGCGTTCGCATCACGGCGCAGTTGGATCCAGGCGGGCGATCAAACGCACCTCTGGGCCGAGAGCTACGAGACGCCGCTCACCGACATCCTGAAGATCCAGCGCGAAATCGCCGAGCGCATCACACGGCTCGCTGCGACTCGAGTTGCTGCCGTCGCAAAAAAACACCGTCACCGAAGCGCACTTCGATCCCAGGGCCTACCGAAAATATCTGCTCGGGTTAAATGAGGTGCGCAATGGAACGCACTGAAGGGCAGAAAAAAGCGATCCAATACTTTCAGGACGCAATCGCCATTGATCCGAGGACGCCCGTCCTTACGCAGCTTTGGCGGAGGCGTACAGCGCGGCAGGTCCCGTATTGCATGGGACCGAAAGAGGCCAGGCCCCTGGTCAAGTAAGCCGTCCAAAAGCACTGGAGATCGATCCTAGTCTCGCAGCGGCGCACGCACCATGGGAGACACCCATCTGCTGGTGGACTGGAATTGGGCAGCCGCGAAAGACAGAGTACGATCGCGCGCTTGAACTCAATCCCAACCTGCCGGAAGCTCATCTGGGGTATGAAATTTATTTCGCAACTCATGGGACGGCACGACGAAGCGATCGCCCCACGCCCGGCAAGCCTTTCGCATCGACCCGCTCGCCGTCGAGACCCGCACGTGGACTCTTTGGGTGGACTACTTCTCAGGGCACCTGCAGGGAGACGGTCGACGAAGCCAAGCGGACTTTGGAGTTGGAACCGCAGGCGGCACTTCCTTATGCGCTCCTCGCGGTCGCCTATGCTGACCTCGGCCGGAAAGACGAAGCGGTGCAGGCGGCACAGAACGCATTGCGCCTCGGCGCCGACGGTGGGAGCGTGATCGCGACCGCGGCCTCAGCACTGGCGCGCGCTGGACAACCGGCTCGCGCCCGGCAGGTGCTCAATCAGGCTCTCGAGCTAGAGAAGCAACATTACGTCTGCCGATTTCTTGTCGGCGGCGTATTCTGAACCTGGGAGAAACCGAGCAAGCGTACGATTCGCTGGAGAAAGCCTTCCTCCAGCGGTCCAACTTGACTGGCATGGATCAGGTGGATCCCCGAATGAACCCGCTGCGCAAAGACGGCGTTGGGAGATGGTGGTCAATACAGTGATCTAAACTCGCAACCGTCGCTGCACAGAATTAGCTAATTGCTATTGTAAAAAACAAAATTCCGCAAACCCCACGGCTACTAAAACGCCCGCCCCCGGCCTGAACGTTTATAGACGTCTTGAGGAAGTGTAACGGACGTCCAATGCCTCATCGTCCATCCCGAAGCTCGTAACAAAACTAAGCTTAGGAAATGCGATTTACTCGTCGGGCACGAGCGAGTGGTGCGCCCAACCTTGTTGGGCTGTGGGACCATAGCAGTCCCTGGGCTAGAGCAGGCGCGCCGTGATCATCCTCCTGGCAATGAAACCATGAAGATCTCGGGGCGTTATCAGCTGCAGGTTCCAGATTGTCGCAGTTATGATCACTCGTCACGACGTGGTTCTAACTCACCACAGATGCTGAAGTTTCGCAAAAGCATTGCTGTAATCGAATTCAGCGCTACCGAT
>ERZ1370068.934-contig-10854_pt1 | contig 37587 bp, 58 predicted proteins | sample MGYA00561227_ERZ1370068 | MGnify/ENA primary metagenome ERZ1370068 (study PRJEB38410, sample SAMEA6850437) | metagenome | study: Metagenomic assessment of the ecological functions of the soil: analysis of the soil microbiota associated with the...
AGTTACGTATTGCTCCTCTTGGTGCTGTGGATGAAGGCGGGCCCGCCTTTTGAGGAGGCGTCTCTACCGGGCGGGCCGGGTCATTGGCGCCCGGCCCGATAGCCCATGCGGACCTGTTCGGTACCAGCGCCGCGTGGCGCCAGCGCCTCTTCGACCATGCGCAACCATCATGATGCGGGATGCGCCGTTGGCGAGGGCGACGGCGCCGGTCGCGAAGGCGCGAAATGCGTCAATAATCCCTACCGAGCCATTCGCGCGGGCAGCGCCTTCGAGCAGGCTCCTGAATCGAGATTTTCATCCGAGGCTCTGATAGGTTTGTGGAGCCTGAACCTATTACGCTCAGCCCGATATGCGCGACTTTCGGCCACACGCCGACGATGACCGATTGCGCATCAGCGACTCAATCGCCGAGCCGGCGCCAACGAGACCGGCCGCCTGGAAAGAAAGACGAGGTACAGCATCCAATGACCGATGAACTTCGCGACAAGGCCCGCGCACTCGGGCTCGATCGTCTGACCGACGAACACCTCGAGCAATTCGAGCGGGCGACGACCGGCATGGAGCGCCACCTGCAGCGCCTGCCGCGCGGCATGCCGCCGGCACAGGAGCCGGCGCATGTCTACCGGGCGAAGAGGCAAACGCCATGAGCGACGACCTCGCCTATCTCGGCCTCGCCGAAGCCGCCGAGCTGATCCGCGACGAAGAAATTGTCGCCGGTCGAGTACGCGACGGCGCTGCTGGCCCGGATCGAGCGCCACGACCGCAAACTCAACGCTTTCATCGCGTTGATGCCGGAGCGGGCACTGACTGCGGCGCGGGCGGCCGAGGCTGAGATCACCGCTGGTCGCTGGCGCGGACCGTTCCACGGCATGCCCTATGCGCTCAAGGACATCATCGACGTCGAGGGGATCGCGACGACGGCGCATTCGCAGGTCCTGGCAGACAACGCCGCCCGCTCCCACGCCGCGGTCACCGAGCGGCTCGAAGCCGCCGGCGGGGTGCTTGCTCGGCAAGCTCTCGACCCATGAATTCGCCATCGGCGGCCCGTCCTTCGACTTGCCCTGGCCGCCGGCGCGCAACCCGTGGAACCGCGACCATTTCTGCGGCGGCTCGTCGAGCGGCAGCGGCGCCGGTCTCGCCGCCGGGTTCTTTCCGGCGGCACTCGGCACCGACACCGGCGGTTCGATTCGCAACCCGGCCTCGATGTGCGGCATCACCGGCATGAAGCCGACCTACGGCCGGGTCAGCCGCCGCGGCGTCGTGCCGCTCGCCTTCTCGCTCGACCATATCGGGCCGATGACGCGCACCGTGCGCGACAACGCGCTGATGCTCCAGGTGATCGCCGGGCACGACCCGGCCGACCCGGCAAGCGCCGACGAGCCGGTGCCCGACTACGGGGCGATGCTCGGTCACGACGTCAGAGGCCTGCGGATCGGCGTCATCCGGCATTTCTACACAAAGGATGTCGCTGCCGATCCTGAGCAGGTCGACGCCCTCGACGCCGCGGTCAGACTGTTCGCCGAGGCGGGTGCGGAGACCACCGAGATCACGCTGCCGCCACTGCAGGATTTCAGCGCCTGCGGCCAGATCATCCTCGCCGCCGAAGCCTATGCCGTGCACGAGCATTGGCTCAAGGAACGGCCGCAGGATTACGGCGCGCGGGCGCGCGAGCGCGCTCCTCGCCGGCGCAGCGCTGCGCGCGGTCGACTACCTTCAGGCGGTACGCTGGCGCCTCCAGCTCCGCGACCAGGCGGCGAGCGGCGTTCGCGAACATCGACGTGGCGATTACCGCCTCCAGCATGGATCCCGCCTGCCGGATCGACGACGATGCGGCGCTCGCCGCCAATTACTGGCGCCAGGCACGGATGCCGTTCAACGTCACCGGGCAGCCGGGGCTGGTGATTCCCGCGGGCTTCAGCAAGGATGGGCTGCCATTGTCGTTGCAGCTCGTCGGCCGGCCGTTCACCGAGCCGATGCTCTATCGGGTCGCACAATTCTACGAGGATGCGACCGGCTGGACCAACGCGTCATCCTGCCGAGGCTAGCGGATTGAAGCAGGGGCAACCTATGTTGCAATCGGACGCCGGCTACTGGTGGGACCGACTGACTGGTGGAGCGAGAGGGGTTCGAACCTTGGTCCCTCTCGCTTATTCCCGGGGACGAGAAGGGGCCGGAGGTCGATCAGTGAGGTCTCGAAAGACGCCGTCCTGCTTCACGGGGGACCAGTCGGTTCGGATCCCTTTCGCTCCCGCCCGTGTGACTGGCCATGTACCGGCTACAGCCGTGGCGTCGAAATCGAGAACGATGCCTCGGTTGACGCGCGCATTTGAATGAGTGATCCGCATGGTCTCGAACAGACCAGTTGATGCACAAAATCACGCGTCTCAGCTGCTAGGAATTGCCCATGTTCGATGGATTGCTTGCGCTTTCTGACGGGCGTCGATGACGGCCGTCAATCCGGCGAACAGGACAATGCCGCCTTCGCTCGCTTGCCGTGCTGCTTATCGAAGTTGCCCGCAGCGACGACCGAGTTGAGGTTCGCGAACAGGGGCATAATCGAGCGGCTCTTGGCCCGGCGCTTCGGCTTGGAGCCCAGCGAGGTAACGCAACTGATGAAGGCGGCAGAAGAAGGCGCGATCAAGGCGACCGATCTCCATCACTTTACCCAGGTTGTCGTCAGGAAATTCAGCGAGGAAGAGCGTATCGGCGTCATCGAGATGCTGTGGGAAGTGGCCTACTCCGATGGTCTTCTGACCGGTGATGAGGATGCGCTTATCCGCCGAGTTGCTGGCCTGATCTATGTGTCGGATTGGGAGCGTGGCGAAGCAAAGCGGCGGATCAAACATCGATCGGAGGATAATCGCCAATAAGGTCTACGATCGCCGACCGCGACCTGCCCATTCCACCGACACCGATATTGAATGGTATTCGTAAGGGAACGCGCGCGGCACGACCGCCGGGTCATGGGCGCGACCCGCCAGCCTTGACGGCATGACACCGGCCCGACAGCTACGCGCTGCGCGCGGCTTCCGACCTCTCCGCCAAGCGGGCGAGGTGAAGTCCTACTCCATGAACCAGCCGTGGCTGACGACCAGCGACTGGCCGGTCAGCGCGTTGGTCTTGAAGCCGGCGAAGAACAGCACCGCCTCGGCGACGTCCTCGGTGGTGGTGAACTCGCCGTCGACCGTGTCCTTCAGCATCACGTGCTTGATCACGTCCTCCTCGCTGATGCCGAGCTCCTTGGCCTGCTCGGGGATCTGCTTGTCGACCAGCGGCGTGCGCACGAAGCCGGGGCAGACGACGTTGGCGCGCACGTTGTACTGGGCGCCTTCCTTGGCGACCACCCGGCACAGCCCGAGCAGCCCGTGCTTGGCGGTGACATAGGGCGCCTTCAGCACCGAGGCCTCCTTCGAGTGCACCGAGCCCATATAGATGATGCTGCCGGCTTTCGCCTGGTACATGTGCCTGAGACAGCGCCTTGGTCGTCAGAAAGGCGCCGTCGAGATGGATCGCCAGCAGCCGCTTCCAGTCGGCGAACGGGAAATCGACGACCGGCTTGACGATCTGAATGCCGGCATTGCTGACCAGCACATCGATCCGGCCGTATTTCGCCATCGTGTCGGCGACGCCTTTCTCGACCGCCGCCTCGTCGGCCACGTTCATGCGCGACCGCAAAGGCATCCGGGCCGCTTTGCCTTGATCTCGCGCGCAGTGGCGTCGGCGGCGTCGAGATTGAGATCGGCGATCACCGGTGCTGCCGCCCTCGGCGGCAAAGCGCAGCGCGATCTCCTTGCCGATGCCGCTGGCGGCACCGGTGATGATCGCGACCTTTCCAGTCGAAACGGGACATTTCAGGGTTCCTTTCACGCGTCTTGTCAGGTAATCGAACACGACCTCGCCCGAGACCGAGGGTCAGGTCGGTGATGTAGTGGGTGGCCGAGACGACCTCGCGCACCGGCAGTCGCGCCACGTCGCACAGCGCATGCTCGAAGAGCTGGATGGCAGCCGGGCCGGCCCAGGCGCCCTTCACGGTGACGTCTTCCATGTAATAGCGCACCAGCTCGCAGATCCGCGGCGTGCAGTCGACATGCGGGATGATCTTGATCATGAAGTTCGGCCGGGCCAGCGCCTTCAGCAGCGGCGCCGGGTCGATCTCGCGATGCTTGAAGCCCATCGTGGCGGAGACGCAGAGCACCGAGCCGTAGTGCAGGGTGCAGACCACGACGTCTCCTTCGTGCGACGATCTTCGGGCTCGCCAGCTTCTTGGGAAAGCCCCAGATCTCGCGCGCCGCCGGCGATCGGCGCGCGTCGTCGTCGAGATACATCGCGTGCACGTAGCCGCCTTCCTGCACCACGCCGTCCCTGGTCTTGAAGCGCACCGGGATCACCTGGCCCGTCTCGGTGTAGTCGCCGAAGCCGGTCGAGATCCGGCATGCGGATGAACTCGTAAGCGACCGTGTCGCCGGCCACTTCCAGCGGCTCGGGCACCACCTCGCGCAGCCTGTCGGGATCGGTGCGGTAGGTGATGACCACGAACTCGCGATTGTAGAATTTGTAGGGACCCGGCGGATAGGCCGGGTCGTTCAGCGGCATGGCGAAGGCCTTGCGCCGCACCTCGGCGAGCTTCATCGGTCGGATCTCCTCTATTCGCGGCCGTCGACTGCGAGATCGAAGGTGAAGACGCCGTCCAGCGCCTTGCGGGCGTTGCAGCACCTCCGGATGGCGCAAGCGTGCGAACCGCATCGTTGTAGCCGGACCGCCAGTGCTCCTCCATCGTGCGGCGCGAGAACTCGTAGTCCTTGGAGGTTCCCTCGTAGTTCTTGGCGCGGTAGATCAGCTGGATCAGATTGTAGACTTTCTCGTCCGCCTCCAATGCCAGCATTTCGGCCTCCGGCGTCTGCAGCAACTCCTTGGGTAGCTTGGCGAGGAGTTGCGCGGCTGCGCGGCGGAGGCATCTGCTTTTCTTGAACTGATTGGTCGCCAGCCGGGTGCGGCTGGAATAGCGGATCTCCTTTTGCCGCGTCTCAGCCTCGACCAGATTGCGCGGATAGTTCGCCGCGCGCGCTCCACAGATCGATCTGAAAGGCGAGCGTGTCCCGGCCGGGCGGCTGCTCGAGCACCCATTGCGAGCGGCGTATTGGAGACGAGGCCGCCATCCCAGTAGCACTCGCCCTCGATCTCGGTCGGCGGGAAGCCGGGCGGCAGCGAGCCGCTCGCCATCACATGCTCCGGGCAGATCTGGTGGGTGGTGTTGTCGAAGTAGACGAAATTGCCGGTGCGGACATTGACCGCGCCGACGCTGAAGCGCATCGCGCCGGCGTTGATCAGGTCGAAATCCACCAGAGCGTTCGAGCGTCGCTCTCAGCGGCGCAACGTCGTAGTAGCTCAGCGCTTCGGGCGCACCGTTCGGATAGAGGAAGGGCGGCGGCATACGCGGTCTGAAGAAATCCGGTGCGCCGCCGATGAGCGCTCCCAATGAGCGCGACCTGATTGACGAGGCTGTGGGTGAACTCGTCCTTGACCTTCAATGCAGCGAGGAAAGGCATCCCGAAGCGGCGAGGCGCTGACGGTTTCCCAGAACGCGCGCAGTCTCTCGACCCGCTTTTCCGGCGGATTGCCGGCAATGAGCGCCGAGTTGATGGCCCCGATCGAAATGCCGGCGACCCAGTCGGGATGCAAATTCGCCTCGGCCAGCGCCTGGTACACCCCGGCCTGGTAGGCGCCGAGGGCGCCACCGCCCTGCAGGATCAATGCGATGCGCTCGAAAGGCGGGCGCTGGGTTGCGACGTGCGACTTGCGATGGGAGGCCGGCGACCGGACACGGCGATCCCGCTCTATGGACCTGATGGGCGAAGAAGATCGATGCTGCGAGAGCATCGCGCTGGGATGCGCTCGCTCGAGGATCGAAGTGTGGGTCCACGGCTACGCGCCCTTGCGAAACGGCGCTCGCGGGTAACCGCCGCGCGAGACACCGGCGATGACGCTTCCAACCCGCAGATTGTTGGGAGCCGTCGCGCAGGGGCCCAGCTCACGCGTGGTAGATTGGGCGTCCTTCCGGCAGGATCAAGCCGGCGGCATGCCGATCGCGAGCTCCCTCAGAGTGAGCGAGGCAGGCCGCGCGGTCGGCGGTGAAGTCGCCTTCCTCCCACCATTCGCGCACCGCGGCGAGCAGCTGGCCGACCCGCTCGCCGGGCGGGATGCCGAGGGCGGTCACGTCGCGCCCGGCGAGCGGGAATACCGGCGGCGTCCAAATGCCGGCGAGATCGAGGAGCTCGGCGAGCCGGCTTCGCGACATCTCGCCTTCGGCCGCCAGCAGCAGGGCGATATCGCGATAGCGCTCGGCGCCGAGCCGATAGAGCGCTCGCCGCTGGGCCCGGCCATCGCCCGCGGATCGAGCGGCCAGGGCGGCGCAAGGCCATGGAGCCGGTCGCGCCAGGCGTTCGAGAAGCGCAAACGCGCGGCGAGCGCCATGGCGCCCTCGCCATCGACCTCGACGAGCGCGGCCGAGCCGCCGCAGCGGGTCGGGCGCCGGCTCGATCGCGATCAATCGCTGCAAGCCGGTCGAGCCGGCGCGCCTCGGGCAGTACCACCGCGAGCACGCCGTCTTCCGCATCATCTGCAGTACCGCCGATCGGGTCCGGGGTCTCGAGCAGCAGCTTGATCAGCTCCTGCGCGACGCGCTCGCCCGAGAGGGTCGGCAACAGATGTGGCCGCGGCGCGGCAGGCAGCGCGCGCCGCAGGATCGCCGGTCGCCGGTTCCGAAACGCGCCTCGAAGCGGTAATAGCGCAGCAGCCGCAGCACATCCTCGGCGATCCGGGTCGCGCGGATCGCCGACAAAGCGCACCCGGTGGGCCTCGTAGATCGGCAGGCCGCCGACCGGATCGTGGATGGTCCCGTCCGGGGCGAGAAAGATCGCGTTGATCGTGAAGTCGCGGCGCGCCGCATCCGCGGCCCAATCGGCGTCGAAGGCGACGCGGGCGCGCCGACCGTAGGTCTCGACATCGCGCCGCAACGTCGTGATCTCGAAATGCCGCGGCGGCACGACTGCGGTCACCGTGCCGTGGGCGAGACCGGTCGGTACGACCTTGATGCCGCGTCTTCTCCAAGCAGCTCGATGATCCGCTCGGGCGGCGCCGGGGTGGCGATGTCGATGTCGGCCGATCGGGCCGCCCCGAGCGGAGCGCGTCGCGCACCGAGCCGCCGACAAACCGCGCCTCGACGCCTCCCGCCGCAAGCGCCGCCAGCACGGCGCGGGTCGCCGGCTCGACCATCCACGGCTGCGGCGCGATCGGGCGGTGCGATTGACAAACTCGACCATATGTGCTATTTTAGCAATATATTCAATTCGGTTTCAGCGAGCGATTTGCCGTCGGCTCGGCCGCATTCGGTGCTTTCAACTTTAAAGGGAATCCCCGCTGCAGATCTGCTGCAGGTGCAGCGGAGCGTCATATTTGGGACAAGCATAAGTAGCAAAGACAGCGGCCTAAGCTTCGCGAGCGGGGACAGCAGATCTCTTGCGCGAGGGCGGTGGTCATCGGGGGATTGCAGGTTCGATATGCCCGGGGATGATGTGATCGTTCTGCCAGCGGGGCGGCACATAGACGCCCTCCTGCGGCGCGCCGAAATGCACGGTGACGACGAACAGGACGATCGCCAACAGCGCCACTCCGGCGCACCGGCGAGCCACAGCCACGGCAGGCGCCGTCCACCGCATGTCGCGCCGTCATGCCGCGCCGGTCGCAGCGCGGTCACCCACAGCCAGATACAGCGCCGTCGGCAACAGAAGCGGCAGGACGATCGTGAGGAGGATCCGGGGCATTGCCCTCCTCAACCGGCGAGCACCTCGGCCAGGTTGACCAGCATCCCGCGCTGTCGCGCCCCAGATGTACCGGTTCTCGTAGGGCAGCACGAAAAGACCCGTCGTGCCGCTGCTCAAGACTCGCGCGTCATCCGCCGATGGTTGCTCGGGTCGAGAACGAACGACAGCGGCACCTCGAACACCTCGGCGACACTTCGAAGGGGTCGAGGGCGAGCGGAAACGGCAGCTTCGACGATGCCGACCATCAGGGTGATCTCGAACCCGGTCCCGGTCACGTAGGTGTCGAGCCGGCCGATCACGCGTCACATGATCGCGCGGTCAGGCCGACCTCCTCCTCGGTCTCGCGCAGCGCCGCCTCGGTCGCGTCGCGGTCGCTCTGCCTCGATCCGGCCGCCGGGAAACGAGATCTGCCCGGCGTGTGCGCGTCAGATGCGCGGTGCGCTGGGTCAGCAGCACGGACATGCCGCCGGCGTGGTCGACCAGCGGAACCAGCACCGCCGCCGGCCGCAACTCGGTGCTGGGCGGTGTCCACCCGGATTGAGGTCGTGGTCGCCGCGCGTCGCTCGCCTCAGCGCCGCAGCCTCGACCGCGTCCGCCGCGCCGCCAAACCCGCCGCCTTCCGGGCTGCCCGCAGATGACGCAAAGCGCGCGATCACCCTGGTCCGGCGTCTAGCGAGTTGGCCATTTCGCGCTGCCATCTGTCATTCCCAATCCGGCCCGGGCTCGCCGAGCCGAAGAACATGCCCTGCTCCATACCCCGAATTGGGTGGTGCTCTCGACCCGCTCCTCCTGCCGAGCTCGACCAGCTCGTAGAACACCGGCCGCGCCAGTTCGCGCCTCGAGGCCGTGGCGTACCAGAATATAGGGTGCCGGCTCGCCGTTCGCAGCGGTCTCGACGCGCAGCGGATGATCCGGTCCCGCCGTCACAATATCGTCCAGATTGGTCCGGAAGATCAGCTGTTGCTCGCGGCCTTCGCCTTCGACGCGTCGAGCGCCACCGCGAGGAAGGGAACGTCCTCGACCTCGATCCGGCCGCGCTCGGCCGGGGTAACCAGCCAATAGCGGCCGTCTGTCTCGCGGCGCAGGACGGAGGCAAAGAGCTTGACGAGCGGCATGCCGGTCGATCGGAGATCCGCGATAGAACCAGGTACCGTCGCGGGCGATCCGCATGTCGAGATCGCCGCAATCGATCGGCGCACGCCTGGCGCGCGATTCCGGCGGCCAGCCGGCGGAGGAATTGCCTGAAGTCGGCGTTTTGTATCAGGGTCGAACGCTGCGGCCGTGTTTGAAGAGGGATCGGACGGCTTGAACTCCACCGCACCCATCAACGCCTCCTCCGCAGATCTCGTCGCCGAGGTCGAAGCGCTGGGCGGGCGCCTGAGCCTCGTCCGCGAGCGTATCGGCGAAATCATTTTCGGCCAGCGCGAGGTGGTCGAGCAAGCCTTGATCACCCTGCTGTGCGGCGGGCACGCGCTGTTGATCGGCGTCCCCGGCCTCGCCAAGACCCGGCTCGTCGAGACTCTCGGCACGATCCTCGGCCTCGACGACAAGCGCATCCAATGCACGCCCGACCTGATGCCGGCCGATATCCTCGGCTCCGAGGTCCTCGAGGAAAGCGAGACCGGGCGGCGGTCGTTCCGCTTCATCCCCGGCCCGGTCTTTTGTCAGCTGCTGATGGCGGACGAAATCAACCGCGCGAGCCCGCGCACGCAATCGGCGCTGTTGCAGGCGATGCAGGAGGGCCGCGTCTCGATCGCCGGCCAATACCATCCGTTGCCGCGGCCGTTTCACGTGCTGGCGACCCAGAACCCGCTCGAGCAGGAGGGCACCTATCCGCTGCCCGAAGCGCAGCTCGACCGCTTCCTGTTGCAGATCGACGTCGATTACCCCGACCGCGAGGCGGAGCGGCAGATGCTGATCGCGACGACCGGCATCGCCGAAGATCGGCCGCGGCCGGCGATGAATGTCGCCGAGCTGATGGCGGCGCAACGCATCGTGCGGCGCATCCCGGTCGGCGACAGCGTCGTCGACGCGATCCTCTCGCTGGTGCGCTCCGGCGCGGCCGGACGGCCCGCCGCCGAGGGCTGCGCGCGCTTTGTCGCCTGGGGACCGGGGCCGCGCGCCAGCCAGGCCTTGATGCTCGCCTGCCGCGCCCGAGCGCTGATCGACGGCCGCTTCAGCCCGTCGGTCGACGACGTTCTGGCCCTGGCGCCGCCGGTGCTGCGCCATCGCATGGCGGTCAGCTTCGCCGGCCGCGCCGAGGGCGTCACCGTGGCTCGGGTCATCGAGCAGATTTCGGCGCCGTTCCGGTGAGCCTCGGTCCGCAGTCCGAGCGCCGGTCGTTGTCGAGCGCGGGGCCGGAGGCGTCCCGCGTCGCGCTTCGCGCGATCGCGCCGAGCAGGCCGCTGCCGCCCTGCCGCCGCTGCTGGTCGCCGCCGAGCGGGTCGCGGTGACCGTCGCGCAGGGCGTCCACGGCCGCCGCCGGGTCGGCCAGGGCGAGACATTCTGGCAATTCCGCCAATACCAGCCGGGCGACGCTGCGACGCGCGCATCGATTGGCGCGAGAGCGCCAAGTCGCAGCGGCTCTATGTCCGCGAGACCGAGTGGGAAGCCGCGCAGAGTGTCTGGCTGTGGCGCGACGCCTCCGCCTCGATGGACTACAGCTCGGCGGACTATATCTGCCGGGCGCGGAATGGCCGACGAAAGCGCGACCGGGCCGAACTGCTTGCTCGTCGCTCTGGCGAGCCTCTCGTCCGCGGCGGCGAGCGTCTGACGCTGCTCGGCAGCGGCATCGCGCCGATGAACGGGCGCGTCGCGCTGACGCGGATCGCCGAGCTGATCGGCCGCGATCCGTCCCGAGTCCGGACAGCTTGCCGGCATTCGAGCCGTTGCCGCGCGCCGGCCAGCTCGTGCTTGATCGGCGATTTCCTGTCGCCGCTCGACGCGGTCAATGCGGCGATCACCCGCTTTGCCGCCGCCGGGCTCAAGGGCCACATGCTGCAGATCAGCCGATCCGGCCGAGGAAGACCTGCCCTTCGATGGCCGCATCCGCTTCGAGGGCGTCGAGGAGCGCGACGAGGTGGTCGTCAGCCGGGTCGAGACCATCCGCGACGCTTACTCCGACCGGTTCCGGCGCCATCGCGAGGGTCTTGCCGCGATCGCTGCGGGCGGTCGGCTGGAGCTTCGGCTTCCATCGCACCGATCGCCCGCCGCATCTCGCTTTGCTGGCACTCTACGGCGCGTTGTCGACAGACCGCCGGCGGTGAACATGCTTGCCCGTCGGATCGTCCCACCAAGGACGTGCTGATCGGTGCTGGCGCTCGGTTCCCTCGCTGTTGCTTCGCCCTGGCTGCTCGTCGCACTGGCGGCGCTGCCGATCATCTGGTGGCTGTTGCGGGTGACGCCGCCGGCGCCGCGCCGCATCGCCTTCCCGGCGATCCGGCTGCTGCTCGGGCTGGTCCCCGGGACGAGACGCCGGCACGCACCCCGCTATGGCTGATCCTGCTGCGCATGACGCTCGCCGCTCTGGTGATTTTCGCGCTCGCCCACCCGCTGCTCAATCCGCAGGCGCGGCTTGCCGCGAGCAGGCCCGATCATCTTCATCGTCGACGACGGCTGGGCAGCGGCGCGCGACTGGCCGCTGCGCCAGGCGGCGCTCGTCGGAGTTCTTCGCCGAGGCCGAGCGCGAGGACCGGCAGGTAGTTCTCGTCACGACCGCGCCGCTCGCCTACAAACGAACCGCCTGGCGCCGCTGGCGCCGGTCCGTGCCGCCGATGCGCGCGCGGCGATCCAGGCGTTGCAGCCCAAACCGTGGCCGGTCGACCGGCAGGCCGCGCTGGCGCGCCTCGACAGCGCTGTCCGTGCCCGATGCGAATTCGGCGGTATGGCTCAGCGACGGCATCGCAGACAACGAGCGGCGAGCGCGCTCGCTGCCTATCTCGCCGAGCGGGGCAGCTTGCGCTTATCTCGCAGCAGAGCCGGGCCAGGCGCCGCTCCTGCTCGGGGCCGGCGACGTGCAAGCGAACGATCTCGGGGTTGTGGTGCGCTCGCTGCCGGCACCGGCGCCGCGCCTGCTATCAGGTGCGTGCGCAGCGGCGAGGACGGTCGCCTGCTCGCTCGCCAAACGGCGACGATCGAGCCCGGCGCCAAAGCTGTCGGAGTGCGGCTGGCGATGCCGAGCGAGCTCAGAAACCGGACGGCTCGCATCGAAATCGAAGGCGACCAATCGGCGGGCTCGGTGCTGCTGGTCGACGAGCGCTGGCGCCGCCGCCCGGTCGGCATCGCCGCCGCGGCGAATACCGGCGGGCAGCCGCTGCTCAGCGAGAACTACTACCTCGAGCGCGCGCTGGGTCCGTTCGCCGAGATCCGCCGCGGCCGCGCCACCGATCTCCTCGAAGCGGCAACTCGCCGTCCTGATATTTTCGGATACCGGTCCGGATCTGCCGGCCGAGGAAGCAGCTGTCCTCAAATGGATCGAGGCCGGCGGGTTGCTGCTGCGCTTTGCCGGGCCCCACCTCGCCGAGCAGAGCGACCAGCTCTTGCCGGTGCGGCTGCGCCGCGGCGGCCGCACGATCGGCGGCGCGCTTTCCTGGGAGCAGCCGGCAAGGCTCGCACCTTTCACGCCGGACAGCCCGTTCGCCGGGCTCGCGGTGCCCGGCGGACGTGACCGTTTCGCGTCAGGTGCTGGCCGAGCCGGATCTGGACCTCGCGAGCGAAGACCTGGGCGCGCTTGGCCGACGGCACGCCGCTCGTCACCGCCGACAGGCGCGGACAAGGCTTGATCGTGCTCGTGCACACGACGGCGAACGCCGACTGGTCCAACCTCGCCCTCTCCGGACTATTCGTCGAGATGCTGCGGCGGACAGTGGCGATGAGCCAAGGGGTGACGGAGGCGGGCGAAGAGACATTGCCGCCGCTCGAGACGCTCGACGGGTTCGGTCGGCTGCAGCGCGCCCCGTCGACCGCCCGGCCGATCTCAGGGAAGGAAGTGGCGTCCGCTACGGTCTCGCCGCAGCATCCACCCGGGTTCTATGGGACGGCGGACACGAAGCGCGCGCTCAACCTCTCGGCCGGGATCGAGGAGCTAAAGCCGGTGGAGAGCTTGCCTGCCGATACTGTGCGCGAGACCTTGACGAGCGGCCGTGAGATCGATCTGCGGCCGCCGTTGCTGACCGCGGCGTTGCTCCTCGCCCTTGCCGATTTGGTGATCGCCTACGCGTTGCGCGGGTTTTTGCGACGCCGTCCCGCGCGATTCGCCGCGCTCCTTCTCATCGCCGCCGCTCGGCTGGCGCTGGCGCGGCGCGCGCCGACGACGCCTTTGTCTTGCAGGCGACCTCGGAGCTGCGCCTGGCCTACGTGCGGACCGGCAATGACCAGGTCGACGCGGTCAGCCGCGCCGGGCTGATCGGTCTGACCGGCACCTTGAGCCGGCGTACGGCGGTTGAGACCGCCGAGCCGCTCGCCGTCGCCATCGAGCGAGACGAGCTGATCTTCTTCCCGCTGCTGTATTGGCCGGTGATTGCCGAGCAGACCCCGCCCTCGGCCGCTGCGCGTCGAACGGATCAATCGCTACCTCGACACCGGTGGGACGGTTCTCTTCGACACTCGCGACGGCGACGACCAGACTCCTGGCTCGTTTGGCGGCGCCGCGCAGTCGGCGCAACGCCTGCGCCGGCTGACGAGCGGCATCAAGATGCCGCCGCTCGTGCCGCTGCCCGCCGACCACGTGCTGACCAAATCATTTTACCTGATGCACGAATTTCCCGGCCGCTGGAGCGTCGGGACCGTTGTGGGTCGAACCGGTCGAAGATCGTGTCAATGACGGGGTATCCGAGCGTGATCGTCGGCGCCAACGACTGGGCAGGCGCCTGGGCAGTCGACGGGCAAGGCCGCCCGGCGTTCGCCGTCGTCCCCGGCGGCGAGCGGCAGCGCGAAATGGCGATGCGGTTTGGCGTGAACCTCGTCATGTACGTGCTGACCGGGAACTACAAGTCGGACCAAGTGCACGTCCCGGCGATCCTGGAGCGCCTCGGGCAATGAGCACCAGCGGCTTTACGCTGGCTACAGCGCCGCTGTTGCCGTGGGCGGATGATCGCGCTCGCTCGGCGCCGCCTGCGCTCTGGTTCTCGGGTTTGGGATCCTGCGCCGCGCTCGGGGTTACCGTGGCGGGCGGTCGCCCTGGCAATACTGCTCGCCGCATTGGTCAATCCTTCCGATAATCGAAGAGCAGCGCTCGCCGCAGCGCGACATCGCAATTATCGTCGTGGACGAGATCGCCGAGCCAGCGCGTCGGCGATCGCCAACGCGCCACCGAGGCGGCGCTGGCGGCGCTGAAGGACCAGCTCTCCCGCGAGCGCGATCTCGATCTGCGCGTCATCCGCGCCGGAAAGCCGCAGCCCGGGGCCGGCAGCGACGGCACGAGACTGTTCACGGCACTCGATCGCGCGATGTCGGACGTGCCGCGCCAGCGCCTCGCCGGGGTTGTGATGATCACCGACGGGCAGGTGCACGACACGCCCGGCGGTGACGGCAAGCGCAGCCGCAGAAGCGATCGGCGCGCCGCTCCACGCCGCTGCTTTCCGGGCGGCCCGACGAGGGTGACCGACGACTGGTCATCAACCAGGCGCCGAGCTTTGGCCTCGTCGGCAAGGAGCTGAAGCTCACGATCCGCGTCGAGGATTTGCCCGAGAGATCCCCGAAGAAGCCGGAGGGGGTCCGAGCCAAGCGAAGGTCACATGGCGCAAGGACGGCGGCGCCCCGCATCAAGTCACGGTACCGGTCGACCGGAATGTCCCGCTGCCGGTCGCGATCGACCATGGCGGGCCCAATGTCGTCGAAATCGAGGTCGAGCCTGGGCCGCAGGAGCTGACCCTCGACAATAATCGCGCGGTCGTTGTCGTGAACGGCGTGCGCGATCGGTTGCGGGTGTTGCTGGTATCTGGCGAACCGCATGCCGGAGAGCGCGTCTGGCGCAACATCCTCAAATCCGATCCATCGGTCGATCTCGTCCATTTCACGATCCTGCGGCCGCCCGAAAAGCAGGACGGCACGCCGATCCGCGAATTGTCGTTGATCGCTTTTCCGATCCGCGAGTTGTTCGATGTAAAGCTCGACGAGTTCGATTTGATCATTTTCGACCGCTACAGCCGGCGCGGGGTGATCCCGCAGGCCTATCTCGAAAATGTCGCGCGCTATGTCCGCAACGGCGGCGCTTTTCTGGAAGCCGTCGGTCCGAGCTTTGGCACGCCGCTGAGCCTTGCCCGCACCCCGCTCGGGGCGATATTGCCGACCGAGCCCACCGGAGACGTCTTTGAGGAGGGCTTCAAGGCGCGGGTCACCGACGTCGGTCGCCGGCACCCGGTGACGGAGGGGCTGCCCGGAGAGGGCGCCGCGGGCGGCGAACCGACTTGGGGACGCTGGTTCCGCCAGGTCGAGGCGCGGGTCCATCACGGCGTAACGATAATGAGCGGCGACCGCGGCGGCCCGCTTCTCGTTCTCGACCGCGTCGGCAAGGGGCGGGTGGCGCAGCTGCTCTCCGACCAGATGTGGTTCTGGGCGCGCGGCTTCGAAGGCGGCGGTCCGCAAGCCGAGCTGTTGCGCCGCCTCGCCTATTGGCTGATGAAGGAACCTGATCTCGAGGAAAACGATCTGCGCGCCGTGGTCGAAGGCGACCGCCTGGTCGTCACCCGGCAATCGCTCGAGCCCGATGACCGCCCGGTCGACGGTGACGGCGCCGGACGGATCCAACGCGGAGCCTGACATTGTCGCCGGAGAGCGGCGGCCGCAGCACCGGCAGCCTGCCGATCAGCGAAATGGGGCTCTACCGGGTGACCGACGGCAGCCGCACGGCGCTCGCCGCGGCCGGCCCGCTCAACCCGGTCGAGTTCGCCGATGTCCGCAGCACGTCGGAGAAGCTGGCCCCGATTGTCGCCGCGACCGGCGGCGGTGTCTTCTGGGCGGGCGCCGGGACGATCCCGGAAATCCGCCGGGTCTCGCCCGGTCGGGCGGCGTCCGGACGAAACTGGATGGGATTCCGCGCCAACGGCGACTATACCGTGACCGGCTTCAGCGAAGTGCCGCTGCTGCCGGGCGTCGCGGCGCTGCTGCTGATCGTTGGCGGCCTGCTCGCGGCTTGGCGCCGCGAGGGTAGCTGACCCTCTCACCGCGTCTGGCGTCTCGTGCTCAGACGATTTTTCACCCCGCTGCACCCGGACGGCTTCAAATTCGTTCTGGCCGGGGCGGTCGCGACTCTCGTCTTGTTCCTCTTTTGGGCTCCGTGCCGGCTGGGTTGCGCGCGATCGTCACCCTGTGGCTCGCTTACTTCTTCCGCGACCCGTGGCGGGTGACGCCGATCCGTCCGGGCTTGCTGATCAGCCCGGCGGACGGGACCGCGTGTGTCGATCGCGACGGCGCCGATGCCGCCCGAGCTGCGCGATGAGCGATGCCGCGGTGACGCGGATCGGAATCGTTCCTCAACATCTTCGACGTCCACGTGATCCGCGCGCCGCTCGGCGGCAGGGTGGCGGCGCTGCGCTACACCAAGGGGCGGTTCGTCAATGCGAGCCGCGACGAGGCGAGCCGGCACAACGAGCGCATGGCGATCCGCATCGCTCCGCCGGAAGGCCCGGAGATCGCCTTTGTGCTGGTCGCTGGCCTCCTCGCCCGGCGCATCGTCTGCGACCTGCGCGAGGGGCAGGAGATCGTCACCGGCCAGCGCATCGGCATCATCCGCTTCGGCTCGCGGGTCGACGTCTATTGTCCGGAGCCCTATGTACCGATGGTGGTCGCGGGGCAGCGCATGGTAGGCGGCGAAACCGTGCTCGCCGATCGTCTGGCGCAGGAGCCGGCCCGCCAGGGTTTCGCGCAATGAGCGCCGGCGATGCTACGGAGGAGCGGAGCCTTGAGGATGCGTCGCGCCAGGGTGCGGCGGCCGCGGATGCGGGTGCGCCGGCTCTCGGACCTGTCGGTCAACCGCATGGTCCCGAATGTCCTGACCCTGCTGGCACTGTGCGCCGGGATGACGGCGATGCGCTTTGCGATGGGCGGGAATTTCGAGGGTGCGGTCTTCGCGATCATCGCCGCCGGCATTTTCGACGGCCTCGACGGACGCATGGCCCGCCTGCTCAAAGCCACCTCGAGCTTTGGCGCCGAGCTCGACAGCCTGTCGGATTTCGTCAGCTTCGGCGTCGCTCCGGCCGCGGTGCTGTACCTCTGGACGATGTCGGAATTGCACGTCCTGGGCTGGGTGATCGTGCTGTTCTTCGCGGTGTGCTGTGCGCTTGCGTCTGGCGCGCTTCAACGCCGAGACGACCACCGAGGTGCCGTCCTACGCCGCGCCCTTCTTCAGCGGCGCGCCGGCGCCGGCGCGGTGCCGGCCTGGTCATGATCCCGATGTTCCTCAGCTTCGAATGGGGCGACTGGCTGTTCCGCTCGCCCTATCTCAGCGCCGTCTACGATAACCGGGATCGCGCTGTTGATGGTCAGCAAGGTCCCGACCGTGTCGCTGAAGCGGATCCGTGTCCCGCATCACATGGTGGTCCCGACATTGCTCGCCTTTGTCGTGGCGACCGCTTTCCTGACGACCGCACCGTGGCCGACCCTGATGGTCGTCGGGGTGGTCTATCTGGGCTCGATCCCGCTGACGATCCGCTCGTACTACCGGCTGCGCCGCGCCGCCGAGGCGCGCAGGGCGGAGATGGCCGCGAAAACCGAAGCCATTCCGCTCCCCGGCCCCGCTGCATTGCCGCTCGACGAAACGAACGCGCCCTCGACCGAATGGCGGCACTGGGAGCTCAGCTCTGCTCGCGGGTTTCCGTGAAGCGGATGCCGGGCCATTCCTCGATCGTGGTGCGCAAATCCCAGGCGTTGCGGGCGAGGAAGACCGGCACGCCGTCATGGTCCTCGGCACTGGCCGAGGGTTCTTGATGCGGAAGCGGTCGAGCTCGGCCCGGTCGTCGGCGTCGAGCCAGCGCGCCGCCTGATAGGGCGCGCCGTCGAGGCGGGTCGGCGAGGTCGTATTCGGCGGCGAGCCGCGCCGTCAGCACATCGAGCTGCAACGCGCCGACGACGCCGATGATCCAGTCGCCGCCATTGAGCGGCTTGAAGACGCGGGTCACCCCCTCCTCGGCCAATTGCTCGAGCGCGTGCTTCAGATGCTTCGACTTCATCGGGTCCTCGACCTTGACCCGCTGCAGGATCTCCGGCGCGAAATTCGGGATGCCGGTGATGCGGATGGCCTCGCCCTCGGTCAAGGTGTCGCCGATCCGCAGGCTCCCGTGGTTGGGGATGCCGATGATGTCGCCGGGCCAGGCCTCCTCGGCGAGGTTGCGCTCGCGGGCCAGAAAAACACCGGGGCCTGCACCGACATCAGGCGCCCGGTGCGGATGTTCTTCAGTTTCATGCCGCGCTGGAAGCGGCCGGAGCGCGATCCGCACAAAGGCGATGCGGTCGCGGTGCTGCGGGTCGATATTGGCCTGCACCTTGAAGACAAAACCGGCGACCTCGGGCTCCTCGGGCGAGATCGGCCGCGGCCCGTTGGCGCCTGGGCCGGCTGCGGGCGCGGCGCCGGGGCCAGCTCGCCGACCCCGCGCAGCAATTCGCGCACCCCGAAATTGTTGAGCGCGCTGCCGAAATAGACCGGCGTCAGATGGCCCTCGCGATAGGCCTGCGGGTCGAACGGCGGGCACAGCCCCTTCGCCATCTCGACCTCCTCGCGCAATTTGGCGAGCGCCTCTTTCGGCAAGCAGCCGCGGCAACTGCGGGTCGTCGAGGCCGCTGCAGCGGACCGGCTCGGTGACCCGGTCGTGGACGCCGCGCTCGAACAACAGGAGCGCATCGGCGAAGCAGGTCATAGGTGCCGAGAAAGTCGCGCCCCATGCCGATCGGCCAGGAGGCCGGGGTCACGTCGAGCGCCAGCGACTGCTCGATCTCGTCCAACAGGTCGAACGGGTCGCGGCTCTCGCGGTCGAGCTTGTTGACAAAGGTGATGATCGGCACGTCGCGCAGCCGGCACACCTCGAAGAGCTTGCGGGTCTGCTCCTCGATGCCCTTGGCGGCGTCGAGCACCATCACCGCACTGTCGACCGCGGTCAGGGTGCGGTAGGTGTCCTCGCTGAAATCCTGGTGGCCCGGCGTGTCGAGCAGGTTGAAGGCGAGCCCCTCATGCTCGAAGCTCATCACCGCCGAGGAGACCGAGATGCCGCGCTCGCGCTCGATCGCCATCCAATCCGAGCGCGCCCGCCGCCGCTCGCCGCGCGCCTTGACCTCGCCCGCCAGCTGGATCGCCCCGCCGAACAGCAGCAATTTCTCGGTCAAGGTGGTCTTGCCCGGCGTCCGGATGCGAGATGATCGCAAAGGTGCGCCGGCGCAAAATCTCGTCGGTCAGGAGTGCTCATCAATCCACGCGTTAGAAGTTGCCGGGCCACCGCTGGCAAGCGGTTCCGCTACGCTGGTGCCTCAATATGATGACTGCGCGGCCCTTTTCCAACTGCCATACCTTTCGGCGACTTGCTACCCAAGCGGGAGTAAATTGTTACTCGTCTCTGCACCTGCAGCAAATCTGCAGCTAATTTTCCCCGTCTGGTTGTAGCCACTCGTCGAGTATTTCTGCCCGGCTACGCACCGCTTCGGGCCCTCATAGTCAGAGATCTCAGCCTGCATCTTAATTGCCCCGTGGCCCGTGAAAAACTCACCATCGTTGAATATGACTGACGAAGCGGGCGATTTTAGGATGATCATTGTCAATGGCGTTCAGCATCGCGACCGCGGTCAGGGTGCGGTAGGTGTCCTCGCTGAAATCCTGGTGGCCCGGCGTGTCGAGCAGGTTGAAGGCGAGCCCCTCATGCTCGAAGCTCATCACCGCCGAGGAGACCGAGATGCCGCGCTCGGCACTCGACCGCCATCCAATCCGAGCGCACCCGCCACCGCTCGCCGCGCGCCTTGACCTCGCCGGCCAGCTGGATCGCCCCGCTTCACGCTAGGGAGCTGCGACCGATATCCACATTGGGCGCTGGCAAATCCTTCGCCAGAACTTGTTCAAGGGTGATCAACTCGCTTTACGCGATCCGTAACACGGTACCGGAAAGATCACCGCCTGTCGCGTCAATCGGTACGGAAGTATGTTTCGCGTTTCGACCCGCTTATCGTTGACTGCCACGGCTGATCCGTTACCCCACGTGTAATAGTAATAATCTCCGGCGCTAGTCGGGCTCTCTCAGGGTCCACCTGTGCGATCGGCGCCGCTGTAGGGTCGGGAACGCCGCCCTTGCTGAGAGTCCAAGCTCGTGCCGAGCGATTTTGTCCGAGTATCAATCGATAATTCCTCTCTACTGATCGTGGTGTGTAGATTAGGGACTCTGGTTTTCCTGACGTACTGCCTTTTGACCCACAGGCGTGCTGAGTGGTAAATTATCAAAACGGCGTTCGGGTTCGGAAGGGAAGAAGCTGAACAGGACACCATTGTCAGGTATTTTCTCTCGATATTTGACTCCCAAATGGCGGCGACAGGGTATTTAATTTGGTTTTCACTCGATATCAATCTTGCTGACTAGAACAAAGGTTTGACGGATCTATGCAAATCTATACGTGGAGTTCGCAGAGAAAAAGACCTGTAATACACGGCCAAAGATTTTTGACTTTAAAGACGTCAAATCGTCTATCGTCAGATTGGGATCTTATGGCTGTAAGCAATAGATCGATCTTTTTCACCTGAATCGAACTTGGTTCCAAAATTCCGGGAAGCGTGTACCTCTTCATACTCAACCCGGCTGTGGCAGCATCTGAAATCGCTTTTGGGGTCCCCAGGGCGCTACAGGCAAAATCGGGCCGACTGGAACGTTTTGTGGTTCTGTGCTCAGGCCGTAATTGACCAGTTGACGAATTGCAGAGCTGGGACACTTTCTGAAACTTATCTGGATCCTCGCCACTATTTTCGACTGGTCAGTGCCATCAGTATGAAATCGATGCGTGACAGAAGTGTCAACGGCGGTTGAAAACCAGGCCATATGGCGACGGATAGCCGTCCAGTTCAGCGCAGTTTTTCTGTCTTACAAATCCGCTTTTGTTTGGCCAGGAGGGATCACTTCTTCGTCCCGACCTGCGCTCGACAGGCGACGCGCGCAGCGGCGGTCAAGGAGGCTCCGAAGGGCATCGCGTGAGCGCGCGCAGCGTCCCAGACGGCCGCGAGCACGACGGCACCTTCGCGGCAGGCGGCCGAATGCAATCTTTTACGGTCGAGCTTCTACCCCGAACTGGGCCTTGCGGGCGCGGCTCTGGCCGAGGCGGTAGCTGTCGCCGTTCATCTCGAGGATGCTGACGTGATGTGTCAGCCTATCGAGGAGCGCGCCGGTCAAACGCTCGGAACTGAAGGTCTCGGTCCACTCGTCGAAGGGAAGATTGCTGGTGATCAGCGTGGCGCCGCGTTCATAGCGTTGTGAGATCAGCTCGAACAGCAACTCGGCGCCAGTTTTGCTTAGCGGCACGAAGCCCAGTTCGTCGATGATCAGAAGCTTGTGCCCGACCAGGTGCTTTTGCAGGCGCAACAACCGGCGCTCGTCTCGGGCCTCCATCAACTCATGGACCAAGGCGGCGGTGGTGGTGAAGCCGACGGCGAGGCCCTTCTGACAAGCGGCCAGCCCCAGGCCCAGCGCGACATGGGTTTTGCCCGTGCCGCTCGGCCCAAGGGCGATGACGTTTTCCCGCCGCTCGATCCATTCGCAGCGGGCCAGTTCCAGCACCTGCATCTTGTTGAGGCTGGGGATCGCCTTGAAGTCGAAGCTGTCCAGACTTTTGACTGTGGGGAACTTGGCAGCCTTGATCCGGCGCTCGATCATCCGTCGTTCGCGGTCGATCAGCTCCAGCTCCACCAGTCGGGCAAGGAACTGAACGTGGTCCATCCCCTCGGCGGCGCACTGCTGGGCCACCTTGTCGTACTCCCGCAGGACGGTCGGCAGCTTCAGCGTCTTGAGGTGATGAGCCAGAAGAAGTTTGGGGGCGTCGGTCATGCGGCATTCCCCGACACCAGGCACATGTAACTGGCGGCCGAGGTCTTGCCGACAGTGGCGCGCGGTAGATAGGGATAGACGTTGAGGTCCAGCTTCGGCGGGCGCTTCTCCACCTGGCACAGAACGAGGTGCTTGATGGCGTCAAAACCTACCGCGCCCATGCGCAGCGCGTTTTTGACCGCGACATGGAGGTCTTCCATCCCGAAGCTCTCCAGCAGCCGCAGCACCTGAACGTATTCCCGGCGGCCGGCCTTGATCATCCGCGCTTCCATCAGGCGCCGCAGGGTCTGGAACTCCGTGGGCAGATCCCATTCGGCCAGCGGCGCGGCCTGATCCAGCGCGCCGATCTTCTGCTCGATCAGGGGCAGGTAATGGACCGGGTCGAAGACCATGTCCTCGCGGTCATAGCACCGGGGATGACGAGCTATGATCTCTCCGCCGCAGCCGATTACGACCTGATCGACATAGCCCCGTATCCAGACATCGCGATGGCCGTAGGCGACGGGCACCGAATAATCGTTGGTCTGGTAGCGCACCAGCGACTGTGAACTCACCTGTCCTGTCGCTTGTTCGCAGGCATCAAAGGGGGCGGGCGGCAGCTCCGCCATCGCCTGCAGATCCCGTTGGAGCCGCTGTCCGATCGTCTCGGTATGGCCACGCAGGATGTTCGCGTGACGCTTGCGGCATTGCTCCTCCAGCCAGGCGTTGAAATCGTCCCAGGATGCAAAACGCGGCAGCGGCACCATGAAGTTGCGCCGGGCCCAGCCGATCAGACCCTCGACGCTGCCCTTGTCGTTGCCTTTCCCGGGACGGCCATAGCGGTCTCGGATCAGGTAATGCGACAGGAACCCACTGAACAGGCGGGCGCGTTTGCGCGCGCCATCCGGCAAGATGCGCGCCACCAGGCACCTGTCGTTGTCGTAGAGCACCGACAGCGGCACCCGGCCGAAGAAAGCAAAAGCGTGAACGTGGCCGTCAATCCAAGCCTCGGCCGTTGCCGCTGGATAGGCCCGAATGTAGCTCGCGTCGCTATGCGGCAGGTCGAGCGCGAAGAAGTGGGCTTTCTGCTCGATCCCCCGATCACCACCAGCGCTTCGCCGAAATCAGCCTGGGCGTGGCCAGGCTCGTGGTGCAACGGGACAAACATCTCCCGACTACGGCGCTGCTGATCGCGCACGTAATCCTTGACGATGGTGTAGCCGCCGGTGAACCCGTGCTCGTCCCGTAACCGATCAAAAACCCGCTTGGCCGTGTGACGCTGCTTGCGGTGCTGGCCAACATCGTCGCGCAGCCACTGGTCGATGATCTCGGTGAACCCGCCCAGCTTCGGCCGCTTGATCGGCGCCGTCCGCCGATACCCCGGCGGAACCGAAAAGCTCAGCATCTTCTTCACGCTCTCGCGCGAAATCCCGAACTGACGTGCCGCCTCGCGCGCACTCATCCCGTCCCGACAGGCGAGACGAACCTTCAGATACAGTTCCACGGTGAAAATGCCCCCGCCCTCCCTGCTGCCAGAAAGGGCAAAAGTGGCAGAGTCTTACTCCGCCATCACAGCGGGACTATCCCGCCGCTACCGTGGCTGACTTTTCCACCGCCGTTCTCACACGGTGTGGATAGCGATGGCCACGACGGCGACAGGGTCATACAGGCCCTTCCGTGAAGCATCCGACATCTCCCCGTCGCCCGCTCGTTTTGGCGGCTCATTTCCGAAGCGAAAGGCCCTTTATTACGCGAATTTATCGGAACATGTGATCGTTATGGCCGACATCAGCAGGATCTGGTAGCGGTGCTGTGGGTCAACAGCGCGCTGCCGAAATAGGACCGGCGTCAGATGGCCGTCGCGATAGGCTTGCGGGTCGAATGGCGGGCACAGCCCCCTGCGCCATCTCGACCTCCTCGCGCAATTTGGCGAGGGCCTGCTTTCGGCAATAGCCGGCGCAGCAATTGCGGGTCGTCGAGGCCGCCGCAGCGGACTGGCTCGGTGAGCCGGTCGCTGGACGCCTGCGCTCGGGCAGCAGGAGCGCATCGGCGAAGAGATCGTAGGTGCCGAGGAAGTCGCGCCCATGCCGATCGGCCAGGAGGCCGGGGTCACGTCGAGCGCCAGCGACTGCTCGATCTGTCTAGCAGGTCGAACGGGTCCGCGGCCTGCGGTCGAGCTTGTTGACGAAGGTGATGATCGGCAGTCGCGCAGCCGCCAGACTTCGTCGAGGTGCTGCGCGGCCGAATGTGGAAGGCCGAGCAGTAACCGGGACTTTTAGCATCTCGCGCGCCTGATGTTCGACGTATACCTGGCACTGTAAGAAAGAACGTGCCAAATGAATGATCATCGCCAGCGGTTATCGTTGCGGAGACCACAGTCCGGGATCGGCGACCCCCGCTTTCGCACTACCACTAGGGCAAGCGTGCAGAGCTTTTCCGTCTAAAGATCGTCGCGAAGGCACTCGACGGCGTCTCTGGCGGTGTTCGCTCCACCGGAGCAACTAAAACTTTCCGACCGGTGACCCCCACCAGACCGACAACCGTCATCCCGATGGTCAACAGCGGCTCCGCGTCTCGATTACGACATTGACCTCATGCCCGTCGAATAGCGCGGGCGCAGCAGATCGGGCGATGACGCGCCGGACGTCGCCACAGTGCCCTGGGCCCGCGCGCGCGAAACCGGGCGCTCCGGATTATTTTTCGAACGAGATCAACAATCTCGGCGACAGCTGCCGCTGCAACTTTGATTGCCCAGAGCTGCGACAGCGCTTCGATCCGCGGCGGAGTGCCGAGCACCTGATGGGCAGGGACATCGAGCGGGATCATCGCGATCGGGACGCCGCTGTCGAGCACGATCGCCGCGGCATGCGGGTCGACATGGATGTTGAGCTCGGCGGCCGCAGAGTCGCTTTGCCGAGCTCGAAGCAAGCGCCGCCCATGTTGACCAGCTCGCGGACCCTGCCGGCGAGCTCCGGCGCCTCGATGCAGAGCGCCAGGGCGCCATGCTGGTGTCACGGCCCCAGCGCGCACTGGTCGATCCGCACCGCACAGGCTCGACCGAGCGCAATGTCTCGATCAGAAGATCGACGCCATGCTGCGCCGCGGTGCACATCGTCGGCTCCGGCACTGCAGCAGAACGATGTCGATGGTCGGTTTCGGCGTGAGGTATGTTTCGGCGGTCGCGAGCGCTCGCCAGCATCGGGCCCGGCGCAGCCGGCATGGGTAAGCAGGGACATCGGAACGCCCGGCCAGATTCGCGCCATACCCGGCGGCGCATTGCGCGCTCGGTCTGCGTGTAAGCGGGCAGGTTCCCGCGGCTGCGACAATGCCGAGAACCTCCATTTCCTCAGGCGCGGCGAGCGCCAACAGGATCGCGCCAGCGGCGTCGTCGAGGCCGGGGTCGGTATCGATGATAATCCGCCGCCGCGTTGCCATTCCATACAGCCCTCCGAGTGCCACCCTACCGGCGCAATACCAGCAATTCCCTTGATCTCGGCGATGGCCTTGGCCGGGTTCAGGTTCTTCGGGCAGGTCTTGGTGCAGTTCATGATCGTGTGGCAGCGATAGAGGCCGGAACGGGTCCTCGAGCGCGTCGAGCCGCTCGCCGGTCGTCTCGTCGCGGCTGTCGGCGATCCAGCGATAGGCCTGCAACAGCACCGCCGGCCCGAGATAGCGCTCGCCGTTCCACCAATAGCTCGGGCACGACGGTCGTGCAGCAGAAGCACAGGATGCATTCCCACAGCCCGTCGAGCTTGTCGCGCTCCTCGATCGATTGCAGCCGCTCGCGGTCGGGCGGCGGCGGTGCTCGCGGTCTGCAGCCAGGGCTGGATCGACTGGTACTGCGCGATAGACGTGCGTCAGATCCGGCGACCAGATCCTTGACGACCGGCATGTGCGGCAGCGGATAGATCGCGCACCGTCGCCCTTCGATCTCGTCGATCGCCTTGATGCAGGCGAGCGTGTTGATGCCGTCGATGTTCATCGCGCAGGAGCCGCACACGCCCTCGCGGCAGGAGCGGCGGAAGGTCAGCGTCGTGTCGATCTCGTTCTTGATCTTGATCAGCGCGTCGAGAACCATCGGCCCGCAATCGTCGAGATCGATCGCGAATAGGTGTCGATGACCGGGTTCTTGCCGTCGTCCGGGTTCCAGCGATAGACCTTGAACTCGCGCACGCGCGTTGCACCCGGCGGCGCCGGGACGGTCTTGCCGGCGCCGATCTTCGAATTCGCCGGCAGGGTGAATTCGGCCATTGGCGGTCCTCAATAGACCCGCGCTTTGGGCGGGAAGGTTTGCACCTCGTTCGACAGCGGTATAGAGGTGGACCGGGCGGTAGCCGAGCTCGCACCTGCCCTCGCCGTCGAGCCGAGCGACGGTGTGCTTGCAGCCAGTTCTCGTCGTCGCGCTGCGGGTAATCCTCGCGCGCGTGCGCGCCGCGGCTCTCGGTGCGGTTCTCGGCCGGAATGCAGCGCGACCGACCGCCTGCTCCGAGCAGGTTCGTCGAGCTCGAGCGCCTCGACGAGATCGCTGTTCCAGATCATCGAGCGGTCGGTGATGCGCGAGATCGGCAAAGCTGTTCGCGACCACGGTCGATCCTGCTCGACGCCCTCGCGCGAGCACCTCGGCGGTGCGGAAGACGGCGCAATTGTTCTGCATCGCGCGCTGCATCGTCGACGGCGGATCGTCGGCGGTCTTGCGCGCCGCCCTTGGCGTGGCGCACGCGGTCGAGCCGGGCGATCGCCGCCTCGCCGGCGCCGTCGCGGCAACGGCGCGTGCGGCGCGCCGGGCTCGCACCAGTCTCGGCCGCGCGCATCGCCGCGGCGCGGCCGAAGACGACGATGTCGAGCAGCGAATTGCAGCCGAGCCGGTTGGCGCCGTGCACCGAGACGCAGGCCGCCTCGCCGACCGCCATCAGGCCCGGCACGACGCGCGTCGGGATCGCTCGTCGGTCGGGTCGCAGCACCTCGCCGTGATAGTTGGTCGGGATGCCGCCCATGTTGTAGTGCACGGTCGGCAGCACCGGGATCGGCTCGCGCGTGACATCGACGCCGGCAAAGATCTTGCGCGGTCTCCGAGATGCCGGGCAGCCGCTGATGCAGCATCTGCGGGATCGAGATGCTCGAGATGCAGGAGGATGTGGTCGCTTCTGCGGCCCGCAGCCGCGGCCCTCGCGGATCTCGATCGTCATCGCCCGGCTGACGACGTCGCGCGAGGCGAGATCCTTGCGTGCGGCGCGTAGCGCTCCATGAAGCGCTCGCCCTCGCTGTTGGTCAGATAGCCGCCTTCGCCGCGCGCGCCCTCGGTGATCAGGCAGCCGGCGCCGTAGATGCCGGTCGGATGGAACTGGATGAACTCCATGTCCTGCAGCGGCAGCCCGGCGCGCAGCACCATGCGCGTTGCCGTCGCCGGTGCAGGTATGGCGCCGAGGTGCAGGCAAATAGGCGCGGCCGTAGCCGCCGGTGGCGAGGATCACGATATGGGCGCGGAAGCGGTGCATGGTGCCGTCTTCGAGGTTCCAGCGCGATGACGCCGCGGCACGCGCCTCGTCGTCCATGATCAGGTCGAGCGCGAAATACTCGACGAAGAACTCGGCGTCGTGGCGCAGCGCATTGCTGGTACAGCGTGTGCATGCATCGCGTGGCCGGTGCGGTCGGCGGCGGCGCAGGCGCGTCTGCGCCGGGCGCCTTCGCCGTAGTCCATCGGTGTGGCCGCCGAACGGCCGCTGATAGATCTGCCCGTCCTCGGTGCGCGAGAACGGCACGCCGAAATGCTCGAGCTCGATGACCGCCGGCGATCGCGTTGCGGCACATGTATTCGATCGCGTCCTGGTCGCCGAGCCAGTCGGACCCCTTGACCGTGTCGTACATGTGCCAGCGCCAGTCGTCCTCGCCCATATTGCCGAGCGCGGCGCGCGATGCCGCCCTGGGCCGCGACGGTGTGGCTGCGGGTCGGGAACACCTTGCTGATGCAGGCGGTCTTCAGCCCGGCCTGCGGTCGCTGCCCAGGGTTGCGCGCAGCCCGGCGCCGCCGGCGCCGACGACGACGACGTCATAGCTGTGGTCGGTTATCGCGTAAGCCGGCGGCATCACGGGACCCCAGTCAGCTGCGTTCCCAAGCGCCATCGCTGAGCTAACGGCGAAGATGCCGGCGACAGCGAACGCGAAGCACAGCCAAGCGCATGACAATCAGACAGGCCGAGCTTGGCGCAGCGCTCGGCGTGGACATAATCCTCGATGACGACCTGCAGCCCGAGGGACGCATGCCAGAAGGTCGCGATCAGCAGCAGCACCAGCAGAATTGCCGGCAGCGGACGGCCGACCCAGTCCCGCACGGCATCGATGATCGGCGCCGGAGCAGCCGGATCGACGGCGATCGACGAACCACAGAGTGAGCGGGCACCAGCGCCACCGCGGTGACGCGCTGGCAGCCACCAATGCTCGACACCCTCCTTGGCCGAACCGAGGCCGATCGCGCGGCCGAGCGGCGAGCGCATCCGCGTTGCCGCCATCTCAGTCGGCCCAGTCGGAGATCACCGGCGACCCCAGGCGATCAGCGTCAATACAGCCGTCCCGCCTAACGACCAACCATCCGCCGAGATAGGCGCGATCTGAGGTCGAGCCGCGTGCCCGGTGTCCCAGACGAGATGCCGGATGCCGTTGCACAGATGATAGAACAGCGCGACGCTCCAGCCGAGCAGCAGCAACGAGGCCGAGCCAGGAACCGAGAAAGCTCCGCGACAGCTGTCATAGGCTTCGGGCCCGAAGCGGCGGCGACGAGCCACCACACCAGCAGGATCGCGCCTGATGCTCAGCGCCACCCCGGCGGCGCGGTGCAGGATCGACAGGACCGAGGTGAGTTGCCAGCGATAGATCTGAAGGTGCGGCGAAATCGGCCGGTCGGCGGATCTCATCTCACGTCAGGCCCGGCATTGCGTGCCCAAACAAGCGCGGCGGCCACGCAGCGGCCGCCGCTGTCGCCGGTCACTTAGACCGCGTGCCCGAGGAGTGTCAACGGACGCGATCTGTTCGATCCCCTCGGCGAGCCCCAGCAGCCGTCGCGCATTCTCGACATGAAGGCTTTCGATCAGCTTGCCGTCGACCAGCACAACACCCTTGCCGGCGGCCGCTGCCGCGGCGTGCGCGGCGATGATGCGGCGCGACCACTCGATCTCTGCCGCACTCGGCGCGAAGGCGGCATTCGCCGGTCCGATCTGCGTCGGGTGGATCAACGTCTTGCCATCGAAGCCCAGCTCTGCGGCCCTGCCGGCAGACGAGGGCAAAGCCCTCCTCGTCGGAGAGGTCGAGATGGACGCCGTCGAGGATGGCGAGGCCATGGGCGCGGGCAGCCAGCATCGCGAGGCCGAGCGCGGTGATCAGCGGTAGGCGGTCGCAGCGTTGCAACAGCATGCAGATCCTTCGTCAGGTCCGACGTCCCGAGGACCAGCACGGCAAGCCGCGGGCTCGCCGCGGCGATCTCGCGGCGCTTCGAGAATGCCGAGCGGCGTCTCGAGCATGCACCAGACGGCGAGCTGCTCCGGCGCCCTGAGCGCGTCGAGCAGCGACACGCGGTCAGCCGCACCCGGTCGGCGCTCTCGACCTTGGCAGCAGCACCGCGTCGATCGGCAATGTCGCCGCCGGCGGCGAGGTCGGCGTGGCCCCAAGGGGTGTCGAGGGATTGACGCGCAGCACCAGCTCGCGCCCGCCATAGCCGCCTGCGGCGAGTGCCGCCGCGACAATCGCCCGGGCTTCCTCCCTTCGCCTCCGCCGCCACCGCATCTTCGAGATCGATGATCAGCCCGTCGGCGGGCAGCGAGCGCGCCTTTTCCAGGGCTCGCGGGTTCGAGCCGGGCATGAAGAGAAGGCTGCGGCGCGGGCGAAAGACGGCGGGCATGACCCTTGTCCTTTCACGATGCTGTTATACCAGTGACAACGGCTGGTTCGACGGAAATGCGCTAGACTATCGCCGGCGGAGGGGCGGAAATGGACGAGACGGGCGCGAGCGCCCGATGACGCGGAACGCGCATTCTGGTCGTGGCTCGGCTTTTGGGGCCAATTCTTGATCCCGGCTGCTCGCCGCTGATGCGGCGCGTTCGTTGCCAGCGCGCGATGAGCGGCCCGGCGACTATCAGTGCGGCCTGCTGCTGAGCCTCGCGGCGATCGCGCTCGGTTTTCTGCGGCTGAAGCATCAATTGGACGGCGGAGCGCCGGGTTGGGGCACTTTTCTGCTCGTCGACGACATGAAGGGTCTGGCGCTGGTGATCCCGCTGTTCGTGGTCATCGGGCTCGCCGGGCTGTTCCTCGCTCATGCCTGGGAGACGGGTGCGATGCATGCCGCCGGGGTCGGTCCTTTTCGGCAGTCAGCGGCGTCATCGTCTTCCTCAACCTCAAGAATGTCTTCGACCGCATGGATCGCGACGCGTCCTGACATGCCGACCGTGCTCTCCGTTCAATCCTCGGGTCGCTTGCGGCAATGTCGGCAACACCGCGGCATTGTTTCCGCTGCAGCGCCTCGGCTGCGAGACCTGGTCGCTCAACACCGTCGCCTTCTCGAACCATACGGGCTACCGAGAGGTGGCGCGGCAATACCGTTCCGGCGAGCGAGATCGCCACGCTGTTCGAGGGCATTGCCGAATTGGGCGTGCTCGCCGCTGCGACGCGGTGCTGTCGGGCTATCTCGGCGAGGCCGAGACCGGCCCGGTGCTGCTCGACATCGTCGCCCGGGTCAAGAAGGCAAATCCGCGCGCGCTGTTCTGCTGCGACCCGGTGATGGGCGATATCGGGCTCGGCTACTACGTCCGCGCCGGCATCCCGGAATTCTATCGCGATCGCGCGCTGGCGCTCGCCGATGTCGTGACCCCGAACCGGTTCGAGCTCGAATGGTCTGGCCGGCGCTCCGGTGCGCGAAGCCTGGCCGAGGCCGCCGCCGCTGTGGAGGCGCTGCGGCAACGCGGCCCCGGCATCGTGCTGGCGACCAGCCTCGAAGCCGTCGCCGACCGCATCGCGGCAGTCGCTGCCGGACCCGACGGCGTGTGGGCGGTCGAGACGCCGCGCCTGCCGATCGAAGCGACCGGTTGCGGCGATGCGGTGGCGCGCACTCTTCTTGGGCTGGCTGCTCAAGGGCAAGATCGGTGCCCGACGCGCTCGCCGCGACGATCGCCGCGATCTACGGGGTGATCGAGGCCGACGATGCGCTCCGGCAGCGGCGAACTGGCGCTCGTCGCCGCCCAGGACGAGCTCGTCTCGCCGAGCCGACCGGTATCTGTGCGGCGGCTCTAGCTGTTAAATGAAGGCGTGTCATTGCGAGGAGCCCGCAGGGCGACGCGGCAATCTCCAGGCCAGCTCGGCGCGTTGTCGACGAGATTGCTTCGCTGCGCCTCGCAATGACGAACCCTTTCTGATCTCAGGAACTTCGCGTTCACCAGCAACTAGGAACAGGAAAGCAGGATATGGACACACCAACGAAGATCGCCGTCATCACCGGCGCAGGCAGCGGCATCGGCCGCGCTACCGCGCATGCCCTGCTCGAGGACGGCTGGACGGTCGTGCTGGCCGGGCGCCGGCGCGACATGCTCGAGGAGACCGCGGCGCTCGCCGAGACGCCGCCGCCGCGCACGCTGGTGGTGCCGACCGACGTCCGCGACCCGGCGGCAGATCGCGGCGCTGTTCGACGCGGTCAAGACAGACCTACGGCCGCATCGATCTGCTTGTTCAACAATGCCGGGATCAGCACCCGCGGCATCCCGTTCGAGGACCTGACCTACGAGCAGTGGATCGGATGTCGTCGCGGTCAATCTGACCGGCTCGTTCCTCTGCGCCCAGCACGCCTTCCGCATGATGAAGGCGCAGGACCCGCAGGGCGGGCGCATCATCAACAACGGCTCGGTCTCGGCGCATGTGCCGCGGCGCAACTCGACGCCCTACGCCTCGACCAAGCACGCGCTGACCGGGCTGACCCGGTCGCTGTCGCTCGACGGGCGCCAATACAACATCGCCTGCGGCCAGATCGACATCGGCAACGCCGCGACCGACGCGCAACGAGGACACCGCGCGCGGTCGACTGCAGGCCACCGGCCGGGTCGAGGCCGAGGCGCGCATCGATGTCCGCGACGTCGCCAAGGGCGTCGTCTACATGGCCTAGCCTGCCGCTCGACGCGAACGTCCAGTTCATGACCGTGATGGCGACCAAGATGCCTATATCGGCCGCGGCTGAGCTCCTGACTTCGTCGAATTTCGGAATCAGTCTGTGACCGATCCCATGCGAGATGGTAAGTCTTTACTATGAAAAGGCGTGATTTTCTTGAGAAATGGGGCCTTTCCAGCCTCAAGATCAAACTCGGCTTTCTCGAGGGCGAGTTCAACCCACGTGATCCGGATCGAGCCGCGGCGTGGGAGCTCTATGTCGAGTTGTTGACCGCGGATCACGACGCAATACTTCGCCGCCGGAGGACGGGGATGAGGAGGCCGGCGCTTCAGAGCGTCTTCGCGATCTTCCCGCTGACGCGCGAGATCCTGCGAAAGCACGGCTCGGGCGCTGGGGAATTCGCCAAGCTGGCGATCCCGGTGCTCAACCAGATCATCCGCCCGTTCACCGCGAAATGGCATCGCCGTTCGCTGGCCGGCGCTTTCAAAGATCCCGAGGGCGCTGCCGCGAGTTCCGCGACGAATTGGCGGCCCTCCAACCGCGCTTGCGCGATTACACCCGCGCCCTCGCCGACATGGCCCAGGTCGAGGATCTGACGACCCTGGAAGAAACCGGCGCTTAGCCATGTTTCAGCAGCACGTTTTTCATCAGCTACCGTCACGAAGCCCGGAGCACGCCCGGCGCCGTGCGACGGTCGGGAGGGTTGTTGCGGCAGTCGAAATCCCCGTAGCGCTCGATCAATTCATCTCGACGAGCACCTGAGGCGGACCGGACCTGGGGGCTGGCCCCAGTGGTGCGAGGAGACTGCGACTAGACGCTCCGCCTGCGTGCTGATCATCGCGTCGGAAGGTTGGTTTGCCGAATACGAAAACAGGGGTCCGCCGGGTGGCGGGCTTTCGGTGTGGCTGCCGAAGCTCGATTATTTCGGCAGTCACTTTGGGACGAAAGGGCAACAACGCCCGCATCCGCATTGCGTTCTGGCAACGACTTAGCGGCCGACAAAAGTACCGGTTGGACTTCGGGCATGGCAGCCAGTTCCGGCCATTCGATGGCGATGATCAGCTTGAACTAATTGATCCGCTGGGTCGCCCGGTTGCCTCGGTATAGAAATATCGAGCTGCCGACGGTCCGCTGGCCCGAACCGCTCGAGTTTCGCCCGAAGCTTGGCAGACCGCTTGAAGGAATGGCCGGCGATTGTCGAATTGCTGGCCGGCCGTGCGCGCGAGCGCATTCTGCTGTTTCGAGGGCCCCGGCGGCCTCGGAAAATCCGCCCTCGTCCGTCAGGCGGCAGTGTACGCAAAAACATTAGGTGTCCCGGTCGTTCAGCTGGACTTGAAGGGGGTGGGTTGGACGTCGAGGGTATCCTGGGGCAATTCGATCTCGATTTGGGCGAAACGCCTGCCAAACTTTTCTCGGGAGCGGGCGAGCAAAACCATTTGTTGCGCAAGGATTTGCAGCGGCTTGCGGCAACCCGTTCTGGTCATTTTCGACACTTACGAGGGTTGTGTTGGGAACCAAACCGTCGTGGATTGGATGAACCAGCAATTTCTAGTCGAAGTGGAAACGGCCCTGGGACTTGCCGTGATCGTCGCGGGTCAGCGGGTCCCTGATTACAACGGAGCTCGCTGGCGAGATCAGGCTCGGCATTTTGCCTTGAAGCCGATCACAGAAATCGAGCACTGGGAGCCATGGGTCGAGCAGCACTACCCCGATTTCCAAGAAAGGGCCGACCTGAACACCATTCTCATGTTCGCTCAGGGCAATCCGGCGGTCGTGGCCAGCGCCTGTGAGACGATTTCCAAAGATTTGAATTTACCAGTGGACCCCATCCAGGACTTACTTCAACGCCTCGGAGACCCAGGGCGATCCTCGCGCTCAGGCAGCGTTGACCGCCGAATTTCGGTGTTTGGAGTAACAGAGGAGAAGAACGCGCGGATCTTCGCGCCTCCTGGACGGCAGCTGTGCTTCATTGGTTCGATCCCGGACTGCTAGCAAGGGTTTCGCAGGTACGTCGGTCGGTAAGGCGCAGCATTGGTTCGAGGTCCTCCGACTATTCCTTCGTCGAGCGGTATCACGGAAGGCGACGAACGATGCAACCTGCACGAAGCCACGAGATTGGGTTGGCGGACAAAGCTCGCGGGCGAGCGGTGGAGCGATTTCGTGCTGCTTTGTCTCACCCGAGGGCATCATCATGCTTTGCGGATGATCCTGGCACCTCTAGTCGCATCGAATGGATCTATCATTTTGCTCTGCGCAAATCCGGACCTTGGCGTCTCCGATTGGAAACATTGGATCGCGAATGGTCGGGCAGCAGCCGTCCGGAAGACCACTCAGCCTTGGCAACGGCCCTGCAGGGCTCACAGACACTGGACTCGTAGAAGGGAGGGCGCGCGCTCGAAGCCTCCTCACGACCGCCTTGACCCGATTGGAGCAGGAAAACACGGCATGGCTAGCCGATGCGGCCGCTGAAGCTCTGAGGCTGTCGCAGGAAGTAACGCGACGAGCCCGCGATTGTGCCGATGCTAAATGCCTCGAAGGCGACGTGCTGCAGGCCCAGGGCCGGCTGGCGGCGGCGCAGGCGGCGTTCGGACCAAGATCCTGGCGATCAGCCGGCGTTTGGCCGGAGCAGGACCCGAGCAATGCCGGCTGGCAGCGGGACCTGGCGGTGGCGTACAGCCGGGTCGGCGATGTGCTGCAGGCCCAGGGCCGGCTGGAAGCGGCGCAGGCGGCCTTCGACCAAGTACCCGGCGATCAGCCGGCGGCTGGCCGAGCAGGACCCGAGCAATGCCGGCTGGCAGCGGGAGCTGGCGGTGGCGTACAGCCGGGTCGGCGATGTGTTGCAGGCTCAGGGTCGGCTGGAAGTGGCGCAGGCGGCGCTTCTGACCAAGACCTGGCGATCAGCCGGCGTTTGGCCGAGCAGGACCCGAGCAATGCCGGCTGGCAGCGGGAGCTGGCGGTGGCGCACAGCCGGGTCGGCGGTGTATTGCAGGCCCAGGGCCGGCTGGAAGCGGCGCAGGCGGCCTTCGACCAAGACCTGGCGATCAGCCGGCGCTTGGCCGAGCAGGACCCGAGCAATGCCGGCTGGCAGCGGGACCTGGCGGTGGCACACAGCCGGGTCGGCGGTGTATTGCAGGCTCAGGGCCGGCTGGAAGCGGCGCAGGCGGCCTTCGACCAAGACCTGGCGATCAGCCGGCGTCTGGCCGAGCAGGACCCGAGCAATGCCGGCTGGCAGCAGGAGCTGGCGGTGGCATACAGCCGGGTCGGCGGTGTATTGCAGGCTCAGGGCCGGCTGGAAGGCGCAGGCGGCCTTCGACCAAACCTGGCGATCAGCCGGCGTTTGGCCGAGCAGGACCTCGAGCAATGCCGGCTGGCAGCGGGACCTGGCGGTGGCGTACAGCCGGGTCGGCGGTGTATTGCAGGCTCAGGGCCGGCTGGAAGTGGCGCAGGCGGCCTTCGACCAAGACCTGGCGATCAGCCGGCGTCTGGCCGAGCAGGACCCGAGCAATGCCGGCTGGCAGCGCAATTTAGCTCTGGCTTGCTCTCCGAACTGGCCGCATCGCGGCCGCAAGCCGAGTTCCGAAAGTGACATTTGGCTTGTCGGCTTCTACGAGGAGTTGTTTCGAATTTTTGCTGAGTTGGTCCAACGGGCGCCCGGATCTGTCCAATGGGCGGAAGGACATGAAGATCGTCGAAGGGGAGCCTACGGTGAAGCTCCGAGCGACCATCGCAACCGTCACCGGACGGCGTCGGCTGATGGGGTCAGACGCCGTAGCGCTGGCGCCAGGCGAGCCCGGCCACGGTGTCGCCGACGGGGTTGTATTCGCAGCCGATCCAGCCGGCATAGCCGAGCTCGTCGATGACGGCGGAAGAGGTGTTCCCAGCCGATTTCGCCGGTGCCGGGCTCGTGGCGGCCGGGCACGTCGGCGAGCTGCATGTGGTCGATCACCGGCATCAGCGCCTCGAGGCGCTCGGTGACATCGCCTTGGGCGGTCTGGCAGTGGTAGATGTCGAATTGCAGCCCGAGCGCGCTCGTGGCCGATCGCCGCGACGATCGCGGCACCCTGCTCCTGCGTGTGCGCAGCAGATAGCCCGGCGCGTCGCGCGGGTTGAGCGGCTCGATGACGAGCCGGACGCCGGCGGCCAGCGCCTTTCGGCCGCCCAGGCGAGGTTGGCGGCGTAGAGTGCCGGCGGCGGTGTCCCAGGCGACATCCTGGGGCGGGACGCCCGGCCATCACATGCATCAGCTGCGCAGTCGAGCGCCACCGCGTAGTCGAGCTGCCTGGGCGAGACCGTCGCGGAACGCGGACTCTCGCGTCCGGGCAGGCAGGCCAATGCCGCGCTCGCCCGCCGCGCGGTTGCCGGCCGGGCTGTTGATCAGCACTCTGGGTGAGGCCCGCGGCCTTCAACCGGGCGCGCAGCTCGGCTGCCGGATGGTCGTAGGGCGAGGCGTACTCGACGCCGGTGAAGCCGGCGCGCGCCGCGGCCTCGAAGCGATCGAGAAACGGCACTTCGCCGAACAGGAACCCGAGATTTGCGCAGAAACGCGGCATGGTGCGGCTCCATTCCAGGGGTGACAGATCACTATATCCGGGGTCATATGCGGGGCAAACCAGCCGCTCCGAGGCCCGAGATGCTTTCCGCTTGCTGGGCGTGAGCAAACGCTGTCCGATGGGTGCCGACCTTTTCGTCACCCCGCGGATGCGCCGCGCAGGCCAGGCCGGGTCCATGAACGCCCGCTGTTCGACGTGACAGACACCTGTGGTCCGGCTCCCGGGCTCTTCGCGGGACTGACGAAACAACCGCGCTGGATATTTAGACGAGCCATCGAATCGACCCGGGTGCTAGGGAAAGGCGCCGCGTGCGCCTCCCCGATCCGGTGATCTTCGATTGTGACGGTGTGCTGGTCGACAGCGAGCTGATCTTTGCCCGGGTGCTCGCGCGAGTGCCTGGTCGAGGTGGATTTTCCGGCGACGACCGAGGAGGCGCCTGGCGCTCGGCTTCGGCAAGAACCGTGCGACCCTCTGTGCCGCCGTCGAGAGCCGCTTCGGGCGCTGCGCTCGCCGGACGAGTTCTTCGAGACGATGCGCGGCCCGCACGGCTGCTGGTCTTGGAGCGCGAGCTGCAGCCGATCCCCGGCGTCGAGGAGCTGCTCAACGCCTGCCCTCTGCCGCGCTGCGTCGCCTCGAACGGCCATCTCGAGCGGGTCCGCGAGAGGCTGGCGGTAACCGGCCTGCTGCGCGTTCTTCGAGCCGCATGTCTTCAGCGCCATTCAGGTCGCAGCCGGCAAGCCCGCCCCCGACCTCTTCCTGTTCGCGGCAGGGCGGCTGGGAACGCCGCCGCGAGGGCTGCATCGTCGTCGAGGACAGCGCCGCCGGCGGCGTCGAGGCGGCGGTCGCCGCAGGCGATGCCGGTCGTCGGTTTCTTGCGGCGGCAGCCACTGCCCGGATGGCCACGCCGATCGCCTGATTGCGGCCGGATGCTCGCAGGTCTTCGCACGAATGCCGGACCCTCGCCGCCTATCTCCGCGGAGAGCACATGCGGATAATCCAGATCTCGGACACGCATCTGAGCCCGGGCAAGGCGCATTTCGCCGACAATTGGCCGCCGCTCGCCCGCTGGATCGCCGAGCAGCGCCAGCAATACGTAACTG
>ERZ1370068.10212-contig-893_pt1 | contig 37581 bp, 78 predicted proteins | sample MGYA00561227_ERZ1370068 | MGnify/ENA primary metagenome ERZ1370068 (study PRJEB38410, sample SAMEA6850437) | metagenome | study: Metagenomic assessment of the ecological functions of the soil: analysis of the soil microbiota associated with the...
GGTGGCAGCCGTTCAGTTACGTATTGCTGTGATGTTGCTGCACCGGGCCTTGGGGCAAGCCCAGCAGATGCCCTGCTCCTGAGGTGCAGGGGATGATTGCCGAGTATGAGCGGGCCAAGATCATCGAGCGCCACCGGCGGGGCAAGCGGCATGCGGCGCGGGCTGGCGCCGTGAATGTGCTCAGCGGGGCCCCTATGGATACCGCTATGTGCGCGAAGTATCCAGGCGGGGGCAGGCGCGGTATGAACTCGTGCCCGAGGAAGCCCGGCGTCGTCCGTCAAGTGTTTGACTGGGTCGGACGCGACCGCCTGACCATTGGGGAGGTCTGTCGGCGCCTCACCCAGGCGGGCGAGGTCACCCGCACCGGCAAGACGGTGTGGGACCGCAGTGTCGTGTGGGGGATGCTCGAAGAATCCCGCGTATATGGGCACCGCGGCCTTTGGGAAGACCCGCCAGGAGCCCCTGCGTCCACGGCTGCGCGCCCAGCGGGGACGGGCCCGTCCAGCCGCGGCGGGCGGTCTCGACCGTCGATGTCCCGCCGGAGGACTGGTTCTCCATCCCGGTCCCCGCGATCGTCGAGCCCGAAGTGTTTCGCTGCCGTCCAGGACCAGTTGCAGGACAACCGACGCCACGCCCGGCAATCGCAGCCGTGGTGCGCTGTATCTGCTGCAAGGCGTGGTGCAGTGCCAGCAGTGTGGGTATGCCTACTACGGCAAACGCCTCAGCCCGAGTGCCCGCAAAGGCAAGCCTCGCGCGTACGCGTATTACCGCTGCCTGGGGACGGATGCGTATCGCTTTGGCGGCGAGCGCGCTCTGTCAGAATACGCAGGTGCGGACGGATCTGCTTGGACCTGGCGGTCTGGCAGGAAGTCTGTACGTTGCTGGCCCACCCAGAGCGGCTCGCGGAGGAATATCGGCGCCGCTTGCAGCCGGAGCACGGTGCGCCAAACGCACGCCTCTGGCCACGGTCGAAGGGCAGATCGCGCAGCTGCGGCAAGGGGTCGCACGGTTGATCGACAGTTATGCGGAGGGGCTCATCGACAAGGACGAGTTTGAGCCCAGGATTACCCGCGTGCGCCAACGCCTCGCCCGCCTGGAGGAGCAACGCCAACAGCTGGCGGATGAGGCGGCCTTGCACGCAGAACTGCAGCTGATTATTGGCCGTCTGAGAAGACTTTGCCACCAAAGTTCATCAGTGGCCTGGAGGCAGCCTGACTGGGCGAGCAAACGGGATCTCATCCGGGCGCTGGTCAAGCGGGTGGAAGTGGCCCGAGATGACGTCAATATCGTGTTTCGGATCGATCCGTACCCTGGCGATGCGGACCCCGAAAAAAAAGTTTGCAACTTTGTAGGGGAGTGCTCTCCCCGTGCTGGCCAATATATTCCTCCATCATGTGCTGGATGAATGGTTTGAACAGTGAGGTACGGCCACGGATGAAGGGCCGATGCTTCTTGATTCGCTTTGCCGATGACTTTGTCATCGGCTGCGAGTCAGAAGCGAGACGCCCGCAGGATCATGGCCGTGCCTGCCGAAGCGGTTTGCTCGCTTTGGCCTGCACCATTCATCCGACGAAGACGGCGTTGATCGCGTTCAGGAAACCGGAGGCCCGCCAGGAGTCGGCGGATGGGAGCGGCACATTCGACTTTCTGGGATTGACCCATTACTGGACGAAATCGCGCCAGGGTTTCTGGGTGATCAAACGCCGGACAGCCAGGAAAGCGTCTGCGTCGCACCAAGAAGTCGCTTGTGGCGATGGTGTCGCAGCAATCGTCACGCGCCCCTGCAATACCAGTACCAGATGCTCTGCCAGAAGTTACGCGGGCATTTCCAGTACTACGGTATTCGGGGGAACTTCCGCCTGCTGGAGGACGTCCGTCGCTATGCGGAGAAGGCGTGGCGGTACTGGCTGAGTCGGCGCAGTAGCAAGAGCGCGATTGGGTGGAGAGAAGTTCGAGAAGCTCATGCAGACCTATATCCTACCCACACCCAGAATCGTCCACAACATCTGATGGCGCGTGCAGGGCAGCACAGTGATGCGCCAGAGTGGTGCCGAAACTCTGGTTACCGAGGAACCGTATGCGTTAATTGCGCACGTACGGGTCTGTGGGGGAGCCGGTTGGGTAACCACCGGCTCTACCCGGAAGCGGACGGCCAAAACGCTGGCGCGTCTTGCCCGCGGCTCACCGCGAGCGGTGAGTGGCGGTCGCTTGTTCCTGCGGTGCAATCATGCGGGCTAAGTCTTCTCTCGAAGCTCCCAATGCCAGCAGAGCACGCACGAGCAAGTCAAGAGACACGGAAGGATCTCCCGCCTCCATCTTGGCGACCCGCGACTGACTCGACTGGAGTAACTTGCCGAGTTCTCCCTGTGTGAGCTTGCGCTGTTGCCGTTGTTGTTTGAGGTGGTCACTGAGCACCAACTTGAGTTCAACATAGGCAGCCTCTTCTGAGGTTAACCCGAGGAATGCATCGGCCGTGCCAACTTTCCAGCCTCTTGCAATAAGCTGCTGTTTCTTGTGCTTCTCCATAGGTTCCTGTCCCTAACGTGTCGCCTCGCTGCAATCTGCGCAGCAGAAATCCGGCTTCCAGCCGAGCGGTGCGGAGAAGAAGGCGGGGACTTGACTCCGCCCATACAACCAAACGAGGGGTTTGTCGTTCACATTCATAAGCGATGAGATGTGTCAGAAATGACATATTTTCAACTCCCAGTCCAAGCTTCTTGCACACTGGACCAAGGCAGGAGAAAATGGCTCCCGGAGTAACAGACCGGGGTTCTGTCGCACAGTGCATTCGATTTTGGGAACAAAAATCCAAAAAATCTGGTATCAAAGAATTCAATGACTTACAGACTCCCAAAGTCTCGAAAAAGCAACGGTGCGACAGAACCCTACGCACTCTCCCAGCAGCGCTGTGGATGGATTGTGTACGAATTGTTTCTGCCGTTTTGAATCCTTTACACGACTGCGGCGTCTGAAGTAGAGTAGAAAGCTGAGCTCAGACGGGTGAGCACACCGCCCGAGCCGCGCTCGTAGCACTGCGGATGGAGACACGGCATGCGCAGTGCGCCAAACGTTCTCACTCTGTGTAAGTAAGGAGAGACCCTATGAAGACGACCAGCTTCCTCGTTGCCGCCTCCTCGCCGCTGCCCTGTCCCTGCCCATGGTGGCCAAGGCCGGACCAGCCCCGCAACCCAAGTTTGAGGCGGAGAAGTGCTATGGGGTTTGCCAAGGCGCGGTAAGAACGACTGCCAGACGGCGAACTCGTCGTGCGCCGGGACCTCGAAGAAAGACAATCAGGGCGATGCGTGGATCTACGCGCCAGCCGGCACCTGCGACAAGCTCGTGGGTGGCAGCACCAAGTCCAAAATCTAGTGGCATGTCAATCATAGCGGACGAGGGGGGCCTGACGATGGTGGCACATGAGTGCTAGCTCAAAGCTGGGCGTAGGGATCGGGTTGCGTGCGCCGCACGTCACTGAAGTGCTGGCGACGCGTCCGGCCATCGGCTGGCTCGAGGTGCACGCCGAGAACTATATGGGCAGGAGGCTCCCCCTCGTCGCGCTGGAGCAACTGCGGAGCTGACTACCCGCTCTCGGTCCACGGCGTGGGCTTGTCACTCGGAAGCGCTGAAGCGCTTCAACAACCGTCATCTGTCGCGTCTCAAAACACTCATAGCACGGCTCGAACCGGCGCTCGTGTCTGAACACCTGTCCTGGAGTATTGCCGGAGGGATTTATCTCAACCATCTCCTCCCTTACCGTATACGGAGGAGACTCTGGCGGTCGTCGCCCAGGCATGTGATGCACACTCAGGAGGCCTTCGCAGTGTCGCCTCCTTATCGAGAACCCGTCGAGTTATCTCCGTTTCGCCCACTCGGTTATCCCTGAGCCAGAGTTTCTGGGGAGTTGGTGCGGCGTACGGGCTGTGGACTCCTGTGCGATGTCAACAACATCTACGTCAGCTGCTGCAATCTTGGGGTGACCCCGTGGCCTATCTCGAGGCCCTGCCGGGCGTGCTGTGGGTGAGATCCATCTCGCCGGGCACGCGGTGAATGACGCCGACGGCCAGACGATCTTGATCGATGATCATGGCGCTCCGGTCAGCGATGCAGTCTGGGCCTCTACGGCCACGCCCTGGCTCGCTTTGGCCCGGTGCCTACCCCTGATCGAGTGGGACGCGAATATCCCAGAACTGGCGGTGCTGTGCGCTGAAGCTCACACAGCCGAGCGCTTTTTCAGCGTGCCGAGGAGGCGGGCTAACGCCGGCGTTGCGTGAACTCCAAGCCGCCTTTCTCCGTGCCATGTTTGGCCCTGACGGGCCTGAGTTGCTAGAGACTATTGTCGGCGACGGACTGCTCCCGGCGGCCCGGCTGCAGATCTATCGTCACCACGTGTTGACGTCACTGACAGACGTCTTGCAGGCGACCTTCCCGGTCATCTGCCGTCTGGTGGACGAACGGTTTTTCCGCTACGCTGCTGATGCCTACATTCGGCAGCATCCGCCCGCGGTCCCGTGCCTGTTTGAGTATGGCGCGCACTTTCCGGCCTTCCTGGCGGCCTTTCCGCCGTGTCGCCACCTCGAGTACCTGGCGGACGTAGCCCGGCTCGAATGGGCCATGCATACGGCCTTGCACGCCGAGGTACGTGCGCCCCTCGACCCTGCCGAGCTGGGGTGGCCTGGCGCCGCACTGAGGTGGCTCCAGCTCACATTCCAGTTTGATCCGTCTGGTCACGCTGCTGGACTCCCCTGGCCCATCGACCAGATTTGGCGCGTGCACCAGGCCGACGAGGAGGTGTATGCCACCGCTGGATCTCAGCGCAGGGGGGTAGCGCTTGAGATCCGTCGGTGGGAAGACCATGTCGGCTTCCGCCAGCTCGACCCAGTCATCTATACGTTCCGCACGACGCTGGTGGCTGGGCATGCGCTCGCCAGCTGGCTGCCTGAGGCGGCTCTGGCGGCCAGTCAGGAGTTTGACTGTGTGGCGGCCCTGCACGAGCTGCTCACTGACGGCGCGGTCATCGGCTTCCGCTCAGCGGCTGTCGTACAGCACGACACTGCCGAGCGCGCGGCAGGGCTGTGCTCATCCCTCTGCGCCTCCGGTTCTACGTCAAAATCCCTCTAGCGTCGGGGTCTATCTCCAGCACACGCGTGAGCGCTGCGAGACATGAGGGGTTATCCTCAAAGACAATGCCATGGAGACCTACAGCCTGCGCCGCCGCAACATTGGCCGGAACATCATCGATAAAGACACAGGTGTGCGCTTCCATCTGCATCATAGCGAGGATGGCCTGATACGCCGCAGCATCGGGTTTCATAATGCCAATCTCCGCCGAGATCGCGAGCGCATCGAAGCGCCGGAGGAGGTCTTGCTGGGCCAGCATAGCACGCAGGTCAGCGCTAAAATTGCTCAACAGACCGACGCGTAAACCGTGAGTACGCAAGCGATCGATGTACGCCACGAGCTCCACATTGAGAACATCCCCGGCATAGAACGCGGCCCGGAGAGCGGTCGTGTCTGTCAGGCGTCAAACGCAGCGCTCGAGCCGACCTCCTGCCAATGCGCGTCGATAGTGATGGTCCCACGTTGGGCCGCAATCCAGGAGTGCTCGTTGTGGACGGCCCGGGTCAATGCCCCGGGCGCCAGGCCGAGCCGGCGCTCCCAGGCAGCGCGGGGTTCCTGGTGCTGGGTCCAGGCAAGCACGCGGCCATCAGTCAAAGATGACGCCCTTGATAGGCACCGGTTGTGCACTATATGCCATCTCACGTCTTCCCCGCCACTGTGTGGGCGGAGGGGCGCCAGTTTAACGGCGCCCCGCCCCCCGCGACTGCGCTGGCGGAGGGCCGCCTCATGGCAGGCGGCCTGTTCGCGACTGCGTCGGCGGAGGGGCGCCAGTTTAACGGCGCCCCTTCCTCTCTTCTAATGTCAGCACTTCAGCGCCGGGGTCACCAGCAGTTCCGTGACCACAGAAAAGAGCATGGTGAGTCCCATGAGAAACGAGAAATAGATGGTGGGCTTAAAACTGCCCAGCAATCCAGCCCAAAAACCGAGCGTGAGGATCAACGAGGTAAAAATGACCGCACGCCCGGCATGGTGTAAAGCGTACTCGATGGCGTCAAACGTCCTGCGGCCCGTCTTTTTTCCTGGCGGTACAGATAGAGCAGATGAATGGTATCGTCGACAAACAGCCCCAGGGCGACGCTGGCAATCATCGAGGTGGCAGCGGAAAGCTCGATACCCAAACCAGCCCATCAGGCCGAAAATCATGACCGTTGGCAGCAGATTCGGAATAGCCGCCACGATCCCCATTTTCCAGGAGCGCAGGGCGATGGTGATGGTCCCCAGAATCATCACCATGGCGCAGGCCAGGGAAGAGACCTGGTTGTGCACCAGGGCACGCGACATCTGGGCCAGCAGGTAGTTCGTCCCGGTTACCTGCATCGGCAGGGACATCTGCGCTCCTCGTTGGCGCGCCTGATCAGCCAGCGCCAGGAAACGCTCGCTATTCGATCGAGGTGATACGGGCACTGATGCGCAGGGCCTTGCCTTTGGTATCGAGCCAGGCATCGAGTGGCACACCCAGCGGCAGCAGCGTGGCTAACACTTTTAATTGGTCGTCGTCTGTCAGAAGTGCTGCCCGGCACGCCCCGTAAGGGCTCCCAGGCACTGAAGACGGCCGTGACCCCAGCCTGGGTACGTAACCAGTGCGAAAAGGCCAGGACTTGCCGAATGGTTGCCGGGGCCGTGAGATCATCGCCACCAGGCACCTCGACGAGGAATTCGAGGGAGTGTGCGCCTGTGAGGTGCTGGTCGATGAACTCACTGCTCACCCGCAGGGGTGCATCCTGTTTCAGGGCACGGACAATATCGGTACCCTCAGTGATCTGCCATATGCCGGGGATCATCACGCCTAGCAGCACCACCACGCCCAGAAATACAGCGCGACGATGCGCTGCTACCCAGGTGGTAAGCTGATCGAGCACAGCTTCGAGACGCCCCTCTTTGAGGTGCAGCCAGCGCGTCGAGGACACCCGTCCGATGCGCAGCAATGCCAGCAGGCGCAAAGGTCATCGTTACCACAAAGGCGAGGAGCACCCCAAGACCAGCAAACAGCCCAAATTCCTGAATGGCTGGAGCCTGAATCACTGGGAGGGAAAAGAACCCCATGGCATTGGTCACGGAGGTGAGTAGGCACGCCATGCCGACATGGCCCACAGCATTCTCGACGGCCTCAGCGCCGCTGGCTCCGGCCTCCACCTCGTCGATGAACTGGTTGACGAGGTGAATCACCACTGAGACGCTCACCACCGTGATCACGGCCGGAAGCAGCGACGTGATGACGTTGAGGGAATGCCGACGAAACCCACGCCCCCATGGTCCAGATGAGGGACAGCAACACGCACGACAGCGACAGCACGGCAAAGCGTTTGACCCGGTAGATACAGTATGTAACGCCTAAAAGTACCATAAACACCAAGGGGATAATACGCTTTTGATCCCGCTGGATATAGTGCGTCACATCGCTGCGCTCCAGCGGTGTGCCAGCCACATAGGTCTGCCGACCGTGCCCGGCATGTTGCGCCGCGACAGTCCGCACGGCGGCGAGCCAGGCCTCACGGATGCTGGCCGACGTGCCAACGTTCTCTGGCACCACGAGGATGCCGGCAGTGTGCAGATCGGGCGACAGGAGGGTGCCAATCACCTGGGCGTTCCGTTGGATGGCCTGGATCTGCTCTGGTGTCAGGCTCTCATCGGGGATCAAGGGCGGCACCGCGATGCCGAACGGCGTCAGGCGCAACTGCGTCATATCTGGGGCGTTCGTGAGGCTATGGACCACGGCTACGTGCGGCAGCTCAGCCAGGGCCTGAGTCAAGTGCCGTACTGCCGCCAGACCCTCGGGCGCTAAGAGGGACTGCTGGGGATCGTGGAAGGCTACCAGAATGTCCTCATCGCTGCCGAAAGTCGCCAGAAAGCGCTGATAGACCAGGGCGTCATCGCCCTGGCGTGGCAACAGACGCTGCATTCGATGGATCGACTCTGAGGCGGGTCATGCCAGACAGAGCTACCCCAGTCACGCCCACCAGGAGAACGATCACCATCCACTGCCAGCGGATCAGGTGCCGGCAAACAATTTCACGGGGTGCTCCGGGGTTGTGCAGCAAGAGCCAGGACATACTGGAGGTACCAGGCGATGAGCCCTAAGAGCAGGGCATGGCCACTCAGCCATAACTGGTCGAGCGTGCGTCCAGGAATCCAGCGTACATCACCATATTGCCAGACATCCAGAATCAGATGACTGGCCAGACCTAGCGTCAATCCAACATGCCAGGCGATGTCAAGACGCGTTCCAGCGACGTCTGCAAGGCCCAACTTGCGCCACAACCAGGCCAGACAAAAAGTATGGGATAGAGCTGTGAAACAGCGGATTACGATGGCCCCCTATGCCGAACACCGTGATGTCCCAATCCGACAGCGCTGTGCCGAGATAGAGTACCGGCACTGTTGCCGACTAAGACGACGGGATGCAGGAGCCAGTCTGATCACCACGCCGCTGTTTGAGGCCAGAGATAGAGCCGCCCATAAAGATTATCCCGAAGATAAAATGCTCAAGCCGTGCACTCGACATAGCGCTTACTCTTTCCACAGCTTCCGCCACCATTGCTGTGGCTCTGTAGGGGTACCGTTGCCTGAGCATTTTTCCGGATATCCTCGATATTCCAAGCCGTCAGCGACGCGAGCGTACGCGCCTCTTGCTCCCAGCGCTGTGGGAGATTGCTCCGGTATTGTTCTGCCTCGCGACAGGTCTCCGTCCCCTGCCAGGGGATGACGCAGGATATAGCGGCCCTGGAAGTTCGTGCGATCAGCGGTCTCTTGGAAGGTCAGATCCTCAGGGAAATGGTCAGCATCGTAGCGCACGTGTAAACGGGTGAGAAACACGTCCTGCGCTTGCCGCGGCAGAGGCCGTCCAGGTACGCGTGGGGACGTTGGGCCTGACGTTCGTGACCCAGAAGACCCCGAGTTGGTGCAATTCATCGGCGGACAGCGGGTCTGCAGCACACGGGTCACACCAGCCCATATCCCAGGCGTATTCTAAAAACACCGCACGCATATCCTCCTTCTGCACCTGCTGGTCAAACATGGCGCGGTAAAAATCCCCGAACTCACCTTTGACGAACACTGGCAGGTCCATACCGGTTGGCAGCTTCGTGGTACGATAGTTGGTGGTTTCGACGCGGCCCTTGCGGGTCAGGGTGAACACGTAGAGCTCTTGCGGACCGTCAGCATTCATCGGTGCCGAGTCGAATGGGGAGCATGAACTTGGGTGACTCAAAAGCGATCTGCAGTGGACGCAAATATGCGAATCCGAGCCTGGCCTGCTCCTGCAGGTTTACTTTCGCGACAAAGAACCGTACCCCCTGCTTAATGTAGCTCCCGAGGACACGGGCAGCCCCAGCCGGGATACGGTAGCCATTCTGAGTCAGCCACGTCTCTAATCCGGTGCTCTCTGCGGCAGACAGAATGACGATATCATATTCGCCCACGGTGTAACGTGCTTCCACCGTCACCCCGAGGCTTCTGTCTGCTGCCGGGGGTGCTGCTGGCTGGGCGCGGCCTGCCATATACCATGGGGGTAGGAAGAGGGCGTGGGCGGCAGGGATTCTCGTCAAAATACTCCACCAGCCGCGGAGCCGAATAGGCGTCGAGGTGATCCAGCAGTACCCTATCACCGACATGAATCTGGTCCTGTTCCAGAAAGGTCGGCACAGGGAACGACCAGCGCAAACTCCTGAGGGTCACCACGATAGTCATTGGCCATAGTCATGACGGTCTTGCCGTCGTGGCGCACCAAAGCGACTTTCGACGCTTTGTTGAACAGTTGCGTGTCGGCTTTGGCGACGTAGAAGCCGCAGAAGCCCAGGGCGACACGCGTACTGAGCACCATACTCAAGACCAGCATGGCGCCTAGCGACGTGTATGACATACCAAACTCCTTTCTGCTCAAGCTCCCCCTCACCCTAAGCCTCTCCCGAGGGAGAGGGCACGGGGAGTGCTGTCGCACCTTGGACGTGTGGAGACATCTCCCGCCTGGTAGGCCACGCATAGCGCCGGCCTGGGAGCAGCCAATCAAAGAGCGGGACGGTCAGGGTGACGCCGAGCCAGCGACCACAGCAGTGCATTCCCCCAATACCAGACGAACTGCACATACCCAGGCCCCGAGTGCCACAAGCCCGGCAAACAGGATGCGTCCCAGACGGGTATCAGGGGTTGTTTTCGGGTCGGAAATCATGAAAAGGCAAACAGCACCAGCGCACCATTCTGCAACTGGTGCAGAGGGATGCTGCAGGGATCTCCAAGCCAGAGGGCACGGCCAAAGCGCAGGGCGATATGCCAGGCGAGAAAGGCATAGGTGACATCGCTGCGCGCCGCTCGATACACGACCAGTCCACCGCAGCACGCCATGAAAAAGGCAAAGAATGCGGCACTGCCCCACTGCCCCGGGGACACCCACACCTGGCCGGTCCCGAGCATCATCGCAACGAGGCCAAAGTTGGTAGGGTTAAAGAGGTGCTTACCACGCCAGCGTATGACGAATTTGCTGACAATCGTGATGACGGCAGTCAGCACGGCGAGGAAGAGGGTATTGGTACGCAGGAGCAAGCACAAGGAAAGGCCAGAGATGAGGGCACTGCGTGGATCATAGGTTGGCAGCCGCCACAGACCGACTACAGAGTGCCTGGGTCAGCAGCACTGTGGCCAGGATCACCACCGTCTGCACCCCAGACACCGCGAAATCGAGCCAGATGACACCATAGCCAAACAGCCCTGCCAGAGCGGCAATCTGGTACACACGCGGGTCCTGGGGTGGCCAGGAGGCAGCACGACGGAGCGGAGATGGTCTCTCACACGGGTGTTACCTCAGGCGCCGCGGCAGGCGCCGCGATAGACTCCCAACCGTTTGACAGGCAACCGCCTGTCGAGCCCACACCGTCAGCTGCTCATGATCTTCGAGAATATCGACAGGGACTTCGTAATAGCTCTTCAGCGTCTGCCTGGGGTTGGGACGAAAAGGCTGCATACCACGCTGCACGTAGGTTCCCCGGGTGACAGCGTTGGTTTTGAAATAGAGCCGTCCCTGCGCCAGGATGCCGAAAAACACCCCGTCGTGATACAGCCCATATGAGCCGAACATGCGACGGCAGTCCACCTCTCCCAGGAGCTGGAGTTGATCGAGGACAAAGTCGCGCAAGGTTTCGTCGTTCATAAGGGCACACATCTCACGCCACATTAATGAAACGGCCACGGCACGCCACGACGCGTTTGCAGGCAGGGGAATTCAGGATGGGACAGGACGTACTGCAGGCGGTGTCGCAAGGCCTCCATTTCTTCAGGAAAAAGCAGATCCGCCAGCTCTGGTTCAAGCCCGCGCTGCGTCTCAAGTTCCTTCAAGATACGCCGTAAGGCCCGCAACAGCTCCTTGGGCATCGGTTCACCGCTAAAATCCCAGATCACTGTGCGCAGCTTAGGATGCGCATGGAAGGTGAGCCCATGATCAATCCCCCAGATGTGGCCATCTTCACCGCGCAGGCAATGTCCGGCTTTGCGGTCGGTATTGTTGGCAATCAGGTCAAAAGCGCCATCTGCCTCACTTCATGCCGATGCTGCTCTCGCAAACTAAAATAGTCGGCATCCTCCTGGCGGTGGTGGATATAGAGCTGCATCGTACCGATGCCATTTGGCCCGTCGCGAATCACCGTGGGCGGGACGAGTTGCCAGCCCAGAGCTTCACTGAGGAGAAAAGCGGCCCGCTCGCGTTTATAGAGCGTGCCATCGGGAAAATCCCATAGCGGCGCCTCGCCGCGACGGGGTTTATAGACGGCCAGCATGGGCATGCCCTGCCCGACGTCGATGGTGGCGAGAAAGGTGTCAATTCGATCCCCAGGGAATCAGGCCACACTGGAGGACATGGCCACGCCGCAAGAACTCACAGAGCTCGTCTGTCGCGTGGGTCTGCAAGGTGGCCTTGAAAAACGGTCCCGGACCGGGAAAGCGTTCTTTTGCCACGCCCCGGCCTCCTAGTGCGCTGCTTCTGCGTCAGCGTAGACCTCCTCAGCTCGCGTGACGCGCAGCACCGCGGTCGTGCTGGTGGCCCAGACGCGTCAGCACGCTGTCAAAGGCGTGCAGAGCATGGAGGATGTTGCGGGGCGTGGCGGTCACTCCCATGTGCCCAACGCGCACGACGGTGGGGCGATAGCTCACCTATCCCCGGCAGGGTAGCCGGGCCGTGATCCTGACGAAAATGGTGCAAGAATTCTGTGGAGGAGATACCGTCCGGGCAGGCAGACGCAGGTCACGGTCGGCGACGCCACTTCTGATTTGGCGATGGTCTGGAGCCTAAGGCAGTGATGCCGGCGCGGAACGCCGCAGCATTCGAGCACATGCCGCGCAAAACGCTTTGGCAGCCCTTCTTCCAGAATCATCGTAAGGGCTTCGTGCAAGGCATAGAAGAGATGCACTGCCGAAAACACCCCCTGAGGTCGCCTGAAGTGCTCTACCACCCGTGGCCGTTTCATCCGGTTGCGCCTTCCAGGTCAGCAGATTCCCGATATATGGTGCCACACGGTGTCTGACGTTTGTCCATCACCTCCCAGGCGCGATTGCTCACCGCCACATAGGCATGTCCAATGGGTGCCCCTATACGCCTTATGATTGCAACTCACCGCCAGGTCAACGTCCCAGGTATCCATCGGAAGGTCCGCCCCACCCAGGGAGGACACCGCGTCCAAGAGAAACAAGGCCCCATTCTGGTGCACCAGCCGCGCGACTTCCCCGCTTGATACACCGCACCAGTCGACGTCTCATTGTGCACCATGGTGACCAGCTTGTAGGGCCCACTGGCCAGCTTCTCGGCAAAGGCATCGAGATCAATGGGCGCACCCCACGGACTCGAGAACGCTTCGCCTTTGCCCCCGATGCCCATTCGACAATCCGCATGGCCAGCTCGCCGAACTGGCCATTGGCGATGGTTAAGGTGCGCTCGCCGCGCTCGACGACGCTGGTGATGGCGCTTTCCAGACCGCTGCGGCCTGAGCCTGGGAGGGGCACAACCTGGTGCGTGGTCTGGAACACCTGCGCCAGCATATCCAGGGTCTGCTCGTAAAACTCTTGAAATTCCTCGTACACTGGACACGCTGCCGAGTGCAGCATGGCACGAATAACACGGTCAGCAATTTCGTTAGGGCCGGGACACATCAGGATGTCTTCTGTTTCCATGCTTTTCCCCCACAGTACAGCGCCGCAGTCTGCCCTGACCCGGAACGCGATGATGGCGGCCCAGGCATGCGCAGAGCATAGCAGAGTTGACGGCACCCAAGCAACCACCAGGAGAGCAAGTGTCCCCTCAGGTGGTGACACGGCAGTATAACTGCCCGTCCTGGGGTAAGAATTCCCCGAAAAGGTCAGGATGGAGCAGGCCAGCGAGGATTTCCAGGCTGTCAACGATACGCGGTCCAGGACGGTGCGAAATACGCCTGTCCGTCCACCGCATAGACGTAACCCTGGCGTACGGCTGGGAGGTCATCCCAACCTGGCAGTCCCTGCACACGGAGGTAGTGCAGCGCGGGTCTGGGCAAGAGGAGGAGCCGCAGGGGCTGAGTAGCAGCACCTCAGGGGCATACTCCTGCAACCTGCCCCACTCCACCACTGGGGCTGGTGCTCCTGGTCTACACAAACCATCGAGTGCCCCCGGCGAGCTGAATCAGCTCCGGGCAGCCAATACCCGGCAAGCGTGAGCGGGTCGGTCCAGACCAGCACCGCGACGCGTGGCGGCTCACGCAGCATGATGCTCTCGGCGACGATCGTGTTGACGCGGGCGAAGAGTTCTTCGAGGAGCGTCGCGGCCTGGCGCTTGCTGCTGCGTGGCTTCTCCTACACGATAAATATCGTCCCAAATATCCTGGAGCAAGGTGGGATGGAGCGACAGCACTTCGACGTGCCTTCCCAGGACCTGCCGTGTGGCTTCCAGCATCTCGGCGTAGGAGACGCCCGCAGACTGCAGCCTGGTCTTGGGTCACAATCAGGTCCGGCTGCAAGGGCGCGCAGCAGGTCCAGATCCAGTCGGTAGACACTCAACCCGGCTCGGACCACAGCATGCGCCTCACGGTCAGGCGCACGCCCCTCTCCTGGCTTGTCGCCTGAGGGTGCTGTGAGACGTGGGAGCGACGTCACCCCTGGCGGGTAATCACAGGCATGCGAAATGCCCACGAGACTGGCCTCCAACCCGAGCGCACAGAGGATTTCCGTACTGCTCGGGAGGAGGGACACAATACGCTGAGGGTACAGCCATACGTTCCTCCTGGCTCCCTCTTGTTGCCGCCGCTGACACACTACCCAAACCTTCCATAGCCGCGCGCCTTCTGACTTGTGGCTCAGACGCCGCCCTCGACACCATTCAGGGCAAAGTCGAAGATGTCAAAATTGCGTAGGCCAGCTGCCAATTGCTGGCGATAGGCCGCCTTGAGGGGCCGGTTCAGGGTGAACAGGACAGCCTGCTCAGCGAGACCGCCGTGGGAACGGAGGCCACCTTCGAGCAAACTCAGGTCGTGTTCTTCCGGCGACTTCCCGAGGGCTGTGCCACGGTCACCAATCACGACGACATCACCGACACGATCAGGGGAGTTCGAAGAGGCGACAGGCCTCGTCACGTGTGCCGACGTACTCGATCCCTGCAACCAGTCTTGAGCTGCCCCACAACCTGCTGGGCGTCAACGGTTGGCATCAAGATAGACAGTGGCAAACGAGCCAAGGGCGCCGTGATGGACGACGTAGGGGTCGGTAATGGGGAGAATGACCCGCGCCTTCTCAGCCCCGAACCAGGTGCTGAGCAGCTGGCTCAGATAAATGATCTGTGGCTGCCCCAGGGCGTTGTTTTTATCGTTCATGCCGTGGTCGGCGGTGATGCCTACGATAGCGCCGCGGGCGTCAAAGGCGCCAAAGTACTGGTCAAGACATTGATGAAAGCGGTCAGATTCCACCGTCCCAGGCGCGTGTTTATGCTGAATATAGTCGGTCAGGAGAGGTACATCAGGGCCGGCTGATAGCGCTCGAACACGCGCGAGTCCGGCTTCCAGGACAAATTCACTCAGCTGACTCGAATAGACCTCAGGGGTATCCCACCCGACCAGCGTATTGACATCGTCGATGCCGTGCTCCGCCTGCTGGGCTTCATGCGCCTTTTCCGCTGAGAAACAGATGCCCTGGTGCACCCCGTGTCCCAACAAGCGACGCGAGTTTGTCCTGGCCGTAATGACGGCCACGCGTGTCCCGTGCTGGGACAACGCCGCATGAATACTCCCAGCCCGCAAGAAGCGGGGATCGTTCATCATGACTTCTGTGCCGCTCTCCGGATCGAGAAAGAAGTTGCCTGAGATGCCGTGGATCGCAGGCGGCACACCGGTAACAATGGACAGGTTATTTGGATTGGTAAAGGTGGGGACAACCGCTTTGGCTGTGGTAAAACACCCTTGCTCACGGAAATGCTGCAAGGCCGGCAGGGAGACCGCGGTCGAAACCATTCTGAAATAGGCGGGATCGCCACCATCGATGCAGATAATGACCGTCGGATCTTGTGGCGCTTGGTACGTCCGACCGTTTACCGTGACGGCTGGCATACGAGCCCTTTCTATGCTGTGGCGCATTTTTCTGACCTCTGTGCCTTCTCCATGCCGACCAGGCCCTGCACAAACCAGCGCTGCACAGCGAGGATGACGAGCACCGGTGGCAGGAGCGCCAGTATGGCTGCAACCATAATCAATATTCCACTGTGCCCACTTGAGCTAGCTTTTGTAGACACAGGCCGTTCCTGCTTTGCGTGTCTGCACGAGCTATGCTATAAGGGCGGCGCGGGGAAACAACACGGCGGCAGTGGAAGAGAAGGATAGACGGGCATGGATTCTGGTGACCTGCACGCACTCGACGCACGCATTAGCGCTCTAGAGGCGGAGTTGCAGCGCCTCAAAACCCAGCGCCTGGCGCACCTGGGACGTCAACCCAGACCACTCGATGGCATACGTGTGTTCGATCTGTCACGCCTGATTTTTGGACCGTTTTGCACTCAGATACTGGCCGATATGGGGGCCGATGTCATTAAAGTCGAACCGCACACGGGAGATCAGGCCACGGCGTTCTGGTACGGTGTTTATCCACGGCGAGAGCGCGTCATTTTTGGCGCGCAACCGTAACAAGCGGAGCATCATTCTGGACCTGCGTCAGCCAGCCAGCCCAGGAGATTGCGCACCGCCTGGTGCGAGCGCAGTGACGTCCTGGTGCACAACTTTCGCCCTGGGGTGATGGCCCGTCTGGGGCTCGATGCCAAGCGGGTGCATGCAGCTCAACCCGCGCCTGGTGTACTGCTCCTTGTCTGGGTATGGCCAGACGGGGCCACGCGCGGACTGGCCGGGGCGGGATCTGCTCATCCAGGCCATGTCGGGCATCATCAGTACCACGGGCTGGGAAGACGGTCCACCCGTGACCGTGGGCACGTACATTGCCGGACATGACTGGCGCTCTGACGGCCGTGAATGCCATCATGATGGCCCTGCATGCGCGCCAGCAATACGGCATCGGCCAGGAGGTCTGCGGTGTCGCTCCTGGATGCCATGATCGCGGCACAGTCGATGGAAGCTACGGTCTATCTGAACTCGGGTGATCCTCCCTGGCAAGAGCCGTAGCGGCCACTGGCAGGCATCCCAGCCCTATGCCATCTTCCACACGCAAGACCGTGATATTGCCATTAATGCCCATTCTGACGAGTGGTGGCTGCGTCTCTGTAAAGCCCCAGAGTTTGCCCATCTCGCCCACGACCCGCGCTTTGCCACACGCCAGGCCCGCTCCCAGCACGGTGATGCCTTACTCGCGACCCTGCAACCCATTTTTCTCACCAAGACGCGTGACGCCTGGCTGGACCACCTCGGCACAGTTCGACGTGCTGCGCGCCCCAGTCTACAACTATGCTGAAGTCTTTGCTGACCCGCAGGTCGAGCACAACGCCATGGTCGTCGAGCAGCAGCACCCCACGGCTGGTCCTATCAAGGTGATCAATACGCCCATGAAACTCTCTGAGACCCCAGCCCAACTCGGCCCTGCTGCCCCGCGCCTGGGAGAGCACACGCAGGAGGTTTTAGAGTGGCTGGGGTATGACACGGCGCATATCGAGCGTCTGCGTCAAGAGCGAGTCGTGTGAGGTTGACGCGCGTGGCACACTTCGTTACACTCGGCTGCATTGACATAAAAGTACAGAAGAGGAGGAGGCAGCATGCTAACCCATGAAGAGAATGTGTTGGTGACCAGAACTGGCCCTGGGACTCCCATGGGCGAGGTGATGCGACGCTACTGGATTCCAGCGCTCATATCTGAGGAATTGCCCTGAACCGGATTGCCCGCCGGTGCGTGTGCAACTGCTGGGCGAGAAGCTGGTGGCCTTTCGTGACACGCAGGGGAGAATTGGCCTGCTGGACGAATTCTGCCCGCACCGCCTGGTCTCCCTGTGGCTGGGGCGCAACGAGGAGTCTGGCCTGCGCTGTGTGTATCACGGCTGGAAGTTTGATGTCGCCGGCACCTGCGTAGACCAGATGAATGAACCCGCGGAGTGCAGTTTCGCCCATAAAATCCGTACCACGGCCTACCCCACGGTTGAACTGGGCGGGATCATCTGGGCCTATATGGGACCCCAGGCAAAAATGCCGCCACCGCCCAATTTTGAGTGGACGCATGTGCCCGAGAGCCATCGCCATGTCTCGAAAGTGGTGGAGGAGTGCAACTGGCTGCAGGCCCTGGAAGGCGGTATCGACACCTCGCATGCGCCGATCCTGCATCGCAACATTTCCACCACTGCTACCAGGCCGGGATTCCACTCTGGGGCCATTCGTCCGGGGTGGGGCACCGACGCTGGAAGTCGATAGCCACCGACTATGGCTATCGCTATGCCGGGGTTCGACCGCTGCAGGACGGCCAGACCTATGTGCGTGCCTACCATTTCGTCATGCCCTTTACGCAGATCCGGCCACAACAATTCCGTATGCCGGGTGAGCGGGTGCGTCCGCGAGCTGCGGGCACTTCTGGGTACCCATCGATGACGAGAATTGCATGGTCTGGAACTGGATGTATAGCTTCGGGGACGAGCCCCTGACCGCAGAAGACCGTCTGGAGCGCGGCAGCGGCAATGGCCCTGATCACGTTGATCAGACCACGTTCCGCTCGTTCCGCCACAAAGGGAACAACTGGCTCATCGATCGCCAGGTCCAGAAGACTGAGACCTTCACGGGTATTGATGGTATCAACACCCAGGACCGGGGGTGCAGGAGAGCATGGGGCCTATCGTCGATCGGTCCAAAGAGCACCTGGGACCGGCCGACCGCGCCATCATTGTGGCGCGGCGCCTGCTCCTGCAGGCGGTCAAGACGGTCCAGGAGGGCGGGACCCGCTGGGCGCGGACACCAGTTACTACAATGCCCGTGCTGTTGAGCAGATCCTCCCGCAGGGAGTAGCATGGCGGGAGGCGCTTTTGTCTGAGATGTATCCTGCGTCTGAGCCGTTAGCCGCTGCCGACTAATGCCACGGGGGCCGGGCACAACCTCTGCCTCTGGCCCGGCCCTCGCTGCTGGCCCGGCGCTCTTGACGGCGTATAGCGCGGCGGAATTGCCGTCTGCCGTACTAGATAGCTAGCGCCACGTGGCTTGCAGCACTGTCGACAACAACCCGATCTCCGCCAGGGTCTGTTTGGCATCCTCTGCCTCTCGGAAAATCCCGGCTCAAACGCAGCGCCTGTTGTAAGGCTTCCTTGGCACACTGGATGTCACCTTTTTTGTAACACGCCATGCCGAGATGGTAACGGACCACGGGATTATCGGGGATTTTCTCAGCACTCTCTTTGAGCAGGTCCACCGCCTTGCATGTAGTCTTGCGTCCTGAAGTAGATCCAACCCAACGTATCGGCGACCTCAGGATTATTTGGCTCAGCCGTCTGCGCGGTCTTGGCGTGCGCCAGTGCCGTCGTGAGATTGCCACCATGCTCCGCGTAGTTCCAGGCGAGATTGTTCAGCGCCGGCACAAATTTGGGATCAATTTTGAGGGCCTTTTGATAATACTCGTTGGCTTTTTGGCGATCACCTTTGGCATCGTAAATCACCCCGGCAGAGGTGTACCCCGGTACCAGCTTGGGATTGCGCTTCAGGAGATCATCGTAAAGCGCGATCGCCTGATCATAGGCTTTTTCCCTGACATACAAGCTGGCCAGATCGAGGTGCGCCCGCACGACCCCTTCGTCTAACTCCAGGGCTTTCTTAAAGGCTGCTTCAGCCTCTGTGTCGTTACGCTGACGGCTGTAGAGTTGCCCAAGCAGGGTGTACATGAGGGCGTTCTTCGGTGAGGCCTGTAACTGCGTGTGCACGCGCTGGATGGCTTTGTCCAGGGCCCCTTGGTTGTGCAAGAGCGCCACGATTTGTGCCAGAGGTTCAAGGGCGTGAGGCTGCAACGCCAGGGCTTGCTCAAACGCGGCCAGCGCTTCCGGCTCCTTGTGCTGGGCGAGATACCCCATGCCGAGATAGTAATGGTTCTTCGCGTCCTTGGGCGCCTTCTCAATAGCCGTCTGAAAAGCCGTGGTCGCCTTGACGAACTCTTTCTGCCCCATATAGGCCTCACCTAGCGCCAGAGAGGCGACGGGATTGTCTGGCTGGAGCGTGAGGAAAGACTGGGCCGCTTCTATCGCCTGGTCAAAGTTACGGGCTTGCATATGGAGGTGGATCAACGCCAGATGGGCTTCCACCAAGTTCGGGGTGAGCTTGATCGCCTCACCCAAGGACATTTTAGCCGATGGCAGATTGTTGTTCGCCAACAGGGCCAGGCCTAAGTAATAGTGCGCTGAGGCGAATGTGGGTTGGTCGCGCACAGCGTCTTGGAAGAGCGGAATAGCCTCGCCAGGCTGTCCCTTCGCCAGTGCCAGACGTCCGCGCCAGTACTTGCCAGTGGTCTTGGCCTCTTTCGTCTTGAGGAACTCATCCACGTACTTGGCTGCGTCATCGAGCTTGTTCTGCCGTAGGGTCAGTTCGAGCAATTTCGTGAGCCCCGTCTCAGGCTTGAGGGCTGCGGCCTTCTTATAGGTATTGACCGCATTGTCGAATTGCTGAGTAAGCACGTAGAAATCTCCCGAGAGCGAGTACAGGCGACGCGTCTTTGGGATCAAGCGCTGCTGCCTTCACATAGACGGCTTCAGCCTCTTTGAACTGCTTTTGCTCAATGTACAAAGCTGCCATCTGGAGATGCAATCGCATGTTCTGCGGGTCCCGTTCGAGCGCTTTCCTGAGCTCTTCTGCAACCCTTGCCCCTTGATCTTTGCCCGTGCAAAACACGATCTGCTGGGCACGTGCCTCACTCAGATTGGGATCCAGGGCCAGTGCCTTGGCGAAAGCATCGCAGGCTTCTTGGTTCTGTTTTTGCTTCTGGTAGGCTGTCCCTAGATAAAAGTAGCTACTGGCATCCTGCGGGGCTTTCTCGGTCGCCGTCTTGCAAGACGGCCAGCGCTTTTGCCGTCTCACCCTTGGCCATGAACGCCTGCCCCAGGAGTCGATAGGCAGTGCCATTCTCCGCATGGAACTTGAGAACGTTTTGCTGCCGACGCAATAGCCTGGTCGAGGTGCTTGCGATCGCAACGCGAGTTCCGCCAGCACGAGATGGGGCTCAGCGAGGTTCGGCGCGAGTTCGCTCGCCTTCGTGAACGCGAGCTTGGCCTGCTCCAGTTTCTGGTCTTTGATGTACGCCTGACCGAGATAATAGTGCGCCAGCGCCAATCGCGGGGCCTCTTTGATGGCGCGCTGCAAGAGCGGAATAGCCTCGGCAATCTGCCCCTTTGCCAGGGCTATACGTCCTTTGAAATACTGCCCCAAGGCCTTATGGTCACGATTCTTGCTCAGCTCATTCGCATACGTCAGCGCCTGCGTCGAAGTTTTGCTGGCGCAGTGCGGAGCTCCGCGAGTTTCTCTTGCGGTGCGGCTGCCTCAGGCTTCAGCGCCATGGCCTTTTATAGGCTGCCGCCGCCTCATCCTCGCGCTTCAACTGCCCATAAAAATCACCCAGGGCGAGAAGCGGCTGGATGGACTGGGGATCAGCCTGGACCGCCTGCTGGAAGGCAGCTTCGGCCTCTGCTTGTTTCTGCTGGGTGGCATACAAGCCGCCGAGTTGCAGGTGGAGCATGACATTGTTCGGCTCCAGGTCGATCGCTTTGTGGGAGAATTCTTCTGCCTTCGCAAATTGTTTTTGACTGGCGTAAAAGCTTGCCAGCGCGGCGTGTGCGGAGGCTGACTTGGGATCAACGTTCAAGGCCTCCTGATGAGATCTTCTCAGCCGTGGCGGTGTCCTTCTGGAGCGTATAAAGTGCAGCCAGTATGAAATACGTTTGGAGACGTTTAGGATCGAGCTTGCGAGCTTTTTCTACCGTCTCGAGCGCTGGCGCGAGATTTTGTCGCCGCGCATAGACATTGCCCAGTAAGAGATACGCCTCCACATTCTTCGCATCGTTTTGGAGCATCGCTTCAGCGCGCTCCTGAGCCTTCCCAAGCTGTCCGCCTGCCAGGTAGAGATCTCCGAGCCTCAACTGCGCCCCCGTCTGGGCTGGATCATGCTTAATACTGCTCTCGAAAGCCTTCAGCGCATCGGGGAAGTTCTCCTGCTTACCCAGTTGGAGATAGGCCAGGCCAAGCTTGTATTGTGCCACAGCGTCATTAGGGTCAATTTGTACAGCATTTTTCAGCTCGATGACGGCTTCAGCATATTTACCATCCTTGGAGTACGCCTCGGCTTTCTCAATGTACGCGGTCTTCTTGGCCTGTGGATCGGCACTGTAGGCCGGCCCAACCAGCATCCACACCAGCACGCATATGCCGAGGCCAGATGTCTGTAACCAACGATAAGGAAGCATTTTCTAGGTCTCCCTGCTGGATTTGTTGCAGGATGAGGCCATGACTGACGAGGTCGTCAGCGCCCCCTCAGGCATGCTACAGCATAATTGTAATTGTCACCCAGCATAGCGCCACACGCAAACCGGATGCTGCTTGCCTGAGTACGCTCTATGGCGTGGGTATCGAGGACCGCCAGGAATGTGGCGATGACATGCCGCTCACCGGTGGGTACATTGTCGAGGATCATGGGCGCATAGGCAGGGTGGAGCGGGAGCAAGCGTACGCTCCGGGTCGGACGGCTGCGGCTCGCCCCAGAGCGTTGTTCCTGGGCATAGCGCCTGATGGTATAGTTCCCGCCAGTCTCAGGATCGTAGATATCGCGGTGCTGGGCCAGCACAATACGCCCTTGCAGGGGCGTGTGCCCGTTCGTCACGTTGGCGTTCGAACAGACAGTAGGCCCCATCAGGGATCTGCGGCTCCATGGCATGCCCAAGCATCTGAGCGACAAACATGCCAGGACGGAGGTACCCGTCCAGGAGGCACACCGACACCATATCTCAGGTTCTACTTCCTCGCCCTCAACAAAGGCACCTGCCACTGCATGCAGATCGAGGAGTGGTACACAGGTTTTATATTGGTCAGCCGGGCGCTGGATCGACCTGATGGACGCGCTGGCTCAGGGCTATGCCTCTGCATGTGCTGGGGGCGCTCCTGACCGAGGTGTGGGGCAGCCGGAGACGGAGCTGAGCGGCGAGATGATACGCTTGCCAGTCTCTCTAGCCTGGTGCAGGGCATCGTAGACCTGGAGAATGAGCTGAGGGCAGGAAGCGTCTCGCTCGAGGCGGCATCCGACGGCTGGGTCGGTTGGCCAGGCATGCAGGTCTCGAGGATAAAGGCCACGTCAGGGCGTGCAAGGCCATAGATGAGGCCGTAGGCTGCCTCGAGTTCGCTGTGTAACCAGCGACGTCGTGGCCGCGTCCCAGGGAAAGGCCGGGCCATCATAGCCACAATCTCGCGCCAAGGTGCGAGAGCTGGGAAGGTATAGACCAGTTCAAGGACCCGGGAAACCACCCAGTCTCTGAGGAGGACATCGTGGTCCCAGGCACAGGGCGCCAGCATAGGTCGCTGGTGGCACAATAGGCAGTTGGTCGAGTATCGCTGACGTGAGACGGCGACCGCGACATTTTCTGGCGCGCGCAAAAATCGACGACGACGCGCTGTTGAGGTTCGCCAGGAGACAACTGGCGAGTGCGGCATCCGCGCCGACCAGCTGCAGCAGAGCACAGGCTCTGAGCCAGTCCCACACGTGGACACACGCTCGCCGTGACCATACGCCCTGCCTCAACCACCTCACGCCAGGCCATGAACCAGTCTGGACGGTGCTTCTCGATGAGGTGACGCGCCAGAGTCAGGGCATCGTGCTGACGCTTGATCAGCAGCAGATCACCAGGCGTTAAGGGCCACTCCCGTTCCAGCGCCGGCGCGGCAGCCCAGGCGCCAGGCGTTGGACGGGAGGGCGTGGAACATGGGATTGTAGACCTGCGCCAGCGTCGCACGGGTGCAGGTGTTATGGCCGCGATTGAGATGGTACCCCTCCCACCCATGCCGCCAGCATTTTCACTACGCATCGGCTCTGCGGCGTACGATAGGCTTGCAAGAGGGCTTCTGGCACGCGTGCGACCGCTTGCATGACACGTTCAGAGGGCACCCAATACCGTGGGGAGACTGACTGGCCGGGGTTAGGCGACGCTCCCCAGGGACGCAACATCGCCCCTTCGTAGACAGGTACGTAAAGCGCCTGTTCCTGCCGAAAGACCTCACCAGTGAGCCGCCAGCCCTCGGCTTCCAACTGCTGGCGCGTCCGCAACAGTGCGGCGTCGTGAGTCAGATGCAGCATGGTAGCCGTCCGCACACCCCACGGGTCTACCACGGATGGGCCCTGTTGGCGCAGGACTGGCACGCGACGGTGAGATAGCCCTGGTCAATCGCTGCGGCACGGTGCTGTCCGGAACACCGGCCATGAGCGGGTGTTGGGATTGAGTAATGCGATGTCGTCAGCACTTGAGCCGCACGTGGCGTGTGGCATCGTCCAGTTCATCGAGCTGGCGTACGCCCCAGACCACATCAGCCGCCGTCCGTGGGGCGTGCTGGCCAGCCAGGGTGAGCAGGCTCAAGGCCATAGTACGCGGCAGATGTGACATGAGGCGCGTGTCGTTGGTGATCGTGTGCAGACTGACTAGAGCGCCCTGCGCGAGCAGCGTCTGGAAGAAGGCTGTCTCGGTGGTGACCAGCGGCGCCGGTATGAGGCAGCCGATACGCCCGGTGGGACGTATCAGGAGCCGAGCGGTTTCGAGGAAGAGCACGGGCAGACTGTAGGGTCTCGGCAGTGGTGCTGTACGCTGACGCCGTATATGTCGCAGCAGAGGTATGGTACGCTCCATCTGCGCCCGCGCCGTGAGGGGCTGCCACGGTGGTTTCCCGAGCACCACATCAAACCCTCCGTGCCAGCCAGCCATGGCATTCTCAGGACAGTTCAGGAGCCTCAGGGAGAGCAAACACTTCCGGAAAGGCCACGTGCCAGTGCAACACATGATACTGGGAGGCGAGACGTGTGATGGTCGCTTGCGTGGCGGCTGGTACGCGCTCTGGAGCCAGGTGCAGCCGAGCGCCAGGTGTCGTGGGTGACTGCTGGCAGTGCCTCCCGCGTCTTCGGCCAGAGAAACGCGGCACACCAGGCATCCGCGAGCAGACGCGCTGGCGGTTGCTGCCGGCACAGGGGCGGCCTGGGCCGTGGGAAAGGTCAGCGCCATTTGCCCGAGACGCTCATCCTGGTTACGCTTCCGCAGCGCTGCGGCGACGGTCTTGTCGTCTCCGGCTATGGGTGTAAAGGCCGCATCGGGTATGCCCTGGGCCAGCAGCGCTGGGGTCGCGCCCAGCAGACTGTCACCCCACTGGATATGGTGGTCGAGGCAGAAAAACGTGGCGCCCTGGTGCCAACGCATCCAGCGCCAGACTGAGGCGACACAGCTCCACGCTGGGCTCGCATCGATATCGACCCCATACAGACAGTGGCGTATGACGTCATAGAGGGCCTGGCGCATGACTTCAGAGGGAGGCGTCTGCTGACCGGCGCGCACCACGGCTAACCGCTCCGGCCAATACGTTGGGCCGCCGCACGCAGGAATGTCCCAGTTCCACACGCCGGATCGCATATTTTTACGCGCAGAAGAGCTGCCTCGGGGTTGGCCTGTGCGCCAGCATCGTCGAGTACGGGGTCGAGGCGTTGTCGCCAGCAAACGGGTCACGAGTGCCGGTGACACAGGAGGGCCGAGAGCAGTCAGGTGCGGTCTCAGGCGCACTCACCAGTTCAAAACCTCTGGGGTCAGCATGCAGGACTGGCTGCCACTGCCGCAACGCCAGGGCCACCATCGCCAGAGCCTGGCCATCCAGACGCTCTCGTACTCGCGTCCCTCTCTGTTGCAGGGGACCAATGCCTGTACCGCCGCGATCATAGCGCGGTCGGCCAGGGCACAGACCCGCGAGGTCAGGCAGAGCCGAGCGCTGGCTGAAGAAAATGACCCAGGGCCGGCACGCCAATGGCGAGGTCGCTGCTAGTCGCGCTGCCCAGGATGCTCCATGACTATCAGCAGGTTGCGATAGAGACTGGCTGCCTGGGGCGACGCGGCGCTGCGAGACGCCGGAGACGCGCGACAGCAGTGCGATCGCAGGTAGCGCGTGACGCGCTGACGAGGCTGGCCTGAGGCGCCGGGAGCACTCCTGTGCCTCAGCGGCCAGCAGCCAGAGCAACCGGTACGCCAGACGCGCCAGCTGATCATGAGTACGCTGCGGCACCTCAGCCTGGCATACGTCGAGTGCGTCACGCAGGACGTGATTGTGGGGATGGGCTAAAAAGCCGTTCCCAAGCACCGTGAGCGCGTGCGCCACGTCGTCGTGGAAAATGTGTCTCTGGTGTGTGTGGCATCGTCACTGTGCTTTTACGTCACCTCCTCGACGCAGTATAATCCCAAGGACATGCGGCCAGCAATGCTGGCGCTGTCTCGACTCACTCTGTCCAGGATGCTCTATGGCTCGCTCTCCCACGCTCTCCTTTGACCGGGGCACGCTGATCCTGCATCCCCCACCGCCAGGGAAGGCATGGATTGACTATGCCGATCTGGGACGACCGCGTGGAGCGTTTTCGCATCCCCGCGCTGTACTATCGTCGCCTCGTAGAAGCCCTGACGGCTGAAGGGCACCACGCTGGTCGACAGTGCGCGCGAGTTTAGCCCCCTCACCCTCGTGCCAGCGCTGGAGATGACGCCATACCCGCATCAACGTGAGGCCCTGGCCGCCTGGATTGCCGCCGGACGCCTGGGCGTGGTCGTACTCCCTACCGGGGCCGGCAAAACCTACCTGGCCCAGCTCGCCATGCAAGCCACGCGCCGCAGCACGTTGATTGTGGTGCCAACGTTGGACCTCATGCACCAGTGGTACGCGCATCTGCTCGCCGCCTTCCCTGACGCGCCGGTGGGGCTCCTGGGAGGCGGCTCGCATGACAACACGGCGGTGCTGGTGGCCACGTACGATAGCGCGGCGATCTATGCCGAAGCGCTCGGCAATAAATATGCCCTGCTGGTCGTGTTTGACGAATGCCATCATCTGCCGAGCGAGTTTACCCGCGTCATTGCCGAATATTCTTTAGCGCCGTATCGTCTGGGGTTGACGGCCACCCTGGAACGCAGCGATGGCAAGCATGCCGACCTCCAGGCCCTCATCGGTCCCGAGGTCTACCGCACCTCCGCCGCGGCGCTCTCCGGGACCGTGCTCGCCGCGCATCGCATCGTGCATCTCACGGTCAAACTCTCGCAGCGCGAGCGTCAGCGTTATGATGCGCTGATTGACACCCGCAACCGCTTTTTGCAGCGACCACGGGATTCGTCTGGGCAGTTTGACGGGCTGGCAGGCTTTCGTCAAAGCCAGCGCCCGCTCGCGGGCCGGACGCAGTGCCATGCTGGCACATCGCGAGGCGCGCGCCATTGCCTTTGGTACAGCCGGCAAGCTGCGCGTGCTCGCCGACCTGCTGGCGCAGCACGCTGGCGCACGGACGCTGGTCTTTACCGATGATAACGCCATGGTCTACCGCGTTTCGCGCGAGTTTTTACTGCCAGCCATTACGCACAAGACCGCGGTAAAGGAGCGCCACGATATTTTACAGCGCTTCCGCACTGGCGAGTATCCTGTCATCGTCACCTCGCGCGTGCTCAACGAGGGCGTGGATGTGCCAGAGGCCAGTGTGGCGGTCGTGCTCTCCGGCACGGGCTCGCAGCGCGAGTACGTACAGCGGCTCGGGCGTATCCTGCGTCGTGGTGAGGGCAAACTGGCGCTGCTGTATGAGGTGGTGGCCGAGGCCACCAGCGAGGAACAGCTCTCCCGCCGCCGTCGGCCCGGCACCGTGGTCAAACCGTATCGTCAGATGGATCTGCTCGAATCTGAGCTACTCGCCGCTGAAGGGGGAGAAGAGACGTGCTACCAGCCGACCTGTTGATCCAGCGCTACCAGGGCGAGGAAGTGATCCCAAAGCGCCTCCCATGCAGTGCAGACAATCTGGCCATCGCCGCTGAACTCATTGCCCTGTTCCGGGCTGCCACAGGCGGGACGCGCGCTGACCTGCAGGCGCAGCTCCAGGTCCTGGAGGGCGAGGACACCGATTACCGCATGAAACGCGGCCTGGCCCACCTCCTGGAAAGCGCTTTTAGCACGTTTGAGATGCGCAGTCTCATCGACCCTGTCACGCTGCGCCAACGTGTTTTTGCCCTGTCAGCCCAGTCTGATGCCTGGCCCGCAGAGCAGTGCTCGCCACGGTCGCTGCGGTGGCCGAGACCCTCAGCCGCGAGTTAGAGCAGGACGTCAGTCCCGAGCAGATACGCGCCTGGCTGTATGCCGACCTGCCAGAGCAACAGACTCCTCACGAGCTTCGACGAGCCGACGCCTGAAGCGTTAATTGAGCGCTACAATCTGTCCCAGGCGCAGGGTGTGCTCTATCGTGCCAGCCATGTGGTGATCACGGCGCACCGCAACGATCCTGGCGAATACAAGCTGCTGTTTCGCTATGTCAGCTCTTTGGCCTCATGGCCTATATCGAAGGCGATGCCGGACCACGGTTTTACCTTGACGATTGACGGCCCCACGAGTCTGTTCACCCCGAGCACGCGCTATGGTCTGGCCCTCGCGAAAATGCTCCCCGCCTTGCTGCATGTGACGCGCTGGAGCCTGAGCCGCGACCCTGGTGCCGCGTCGGTTGTCGCCCTACACTCCGCCAGGTCGCCCGCTTTCGCCTGGACGCCGATTGTGGCCTGGTGACGCATTATCCGCCTGGCAAGGTCCACGACAGCATGCTCGAACAAGCCTTTGCGGAGCGCTGGTCGCACACGCCACACCCCCTGGCGGCTCGAACGCGAGGTCGACCTCATTCCTATCCCCGGCAGCGTCATGGTGCCCGATTTTCGCCTGGTGCATCCGGATGGTCGCAGCTTCTTACTGGAAATTGTCGGATACTGGCGCCCCGAGTATCTGCGCAAAAAATTTGCGCAAGTCCGTCGGGCTGGACGCCATGATCTGATTCTGGCCATTTCTGAGCGCCTCAACCTGGAGCGCGCTGGCGTCAAGACCGCAGGATCTGCCGGCCCGCGTGGTATGGTCTGCAAGGACCGGGTGCTTCCCAAGGCTGTGCTTGGAAGCCGTGGGAGAATAAACGACAAGGAGCCACTCTATGCAGACGATCACTACCCTCGCGACCCTCCTCTGATGCCTCTTCACCATTGTGCTCTGCGGTGGGACGATACTACGGTACCTGGTCCTATCCCCTTTGGCGCTTCAGAGTTGAGGAAATTCGCCGTTTGCGGCAGGAAGGGCTGGCGGTTAATCAGGAGTCGGTGAGGAGTGACCAGTCAAGAGCAACCAGTGCGAAGGTGGCAGTAGCATTTCCTGCCTTCTGGGTGTATGATGATAAACAGATACGTCAGCTGTATCTACCATCTGCAGACACAGGATTATCCACCCACCATTGACATGATCGGGGCGGGATATCGGCACACATGGAACCCGTTCTGCTGCTTAATGCCTCGTTTGAACCGTCTGCGAGTGATCAACTGGAAGCGTGCCCTGACGTTGGTGTTTGCCGAGCAAAGTGGAAGTCGTGTGAAGAGTATACCCGTGAAGTCCACAGTATTAGCCTGGCGGTACGTCTACCAGCCGTCGTGCGCTTGCTGACGCTCATCCGGGTGCGAGGCACGGGCGTGAAATTCTCACGCCAGAATATCTATGCCCGCGACAACTATGAGTGCCAGTACTGTGGGTGCCAGCCTTCAGTGCAGCGAACTCACCTATGACCACATTATTCCACGGGCGCACGGCGGGCCGACGGACTGGACCAACATCGTCACCTGTTGCATTACCTGCAACCGGCGTAAAGGTGGAAAATCGCTCGAACAGTCCGGGATGTATTTGCGCCACCTGCCGAAGAAACCGACCTGGCAACCATACGTCACCATGGCGGCCTAGGCAGTGCGCAACCCACCGGAAAGCTGGCGTGGGTATCTGGCCTGGCATAACGGCCAGGAGTGACGAAGTAGGTCTCGACATCCACTCACATTGGCACCTGCGCCTTCTCCACCGTCAAGCAATCAAGCTGCGTCGCCATGACAGATGGAAGAGGATGGAGACCCCAGACGCCTGATTTTCCTGCTCGTCACCCCTTGACACCTCTAGGCCCCTTCGCTATCGTTATTAGCACTCAATCACGGTCGAGTGCTAATAATCTCTTCCAGGGAGCATGCGCACAGTGCACGGTGGAAGGCACTCGGTCATGCTGTCTGCAACCATGTTGGCGCAGTGAGCGTAACGGTACAGTAGATAGCGTTTGTCACATTGTTCTGGACAGAGGAGGTCTGCCGTGAAGTTTCGTCCTTTGCACGATAACGTGCTGGTGAAACGTCTGGAAGCCGCCGAGGAAAAGTCGGTGGAATCATCATTCCTGATACGGCCAAAGAAAAGCCGCAGGAAGGCAATGTCCTGGCGGTGGGTCCTGGGAAACTCAGGACGATGGTACACGGCGTCCCGTCGGGGTGGCTGTGGGGAATAAAATACTCTTTGGCAAGTATGCCGGCACCGAGATCACCGTTGACGGTGAAGAGTTGCTGGTACATGCGTGAGTCTGACTTACTTGGCGTGATTGAGTAATCTCGATCGTACTATTGGAGAAGGAGCAGTGGCTATGCCTGCAAAACAACTGCACTTCGGCGAAAAAGCCCGTGCCGATATTCTGAGTGGTATCAACAAGCTCGCCAATGCTGTGAAAGTCACGTTGGGCCACGCGGTCGCAATGTCGTCCTCGATAAGAAATTCGGTTCGCCTGCCTCGACCAAAGACGGTGTCACCGTCGCCAAAGAAATTCAGTTAGAATGATCCGTTTGAAAATATGGGTGCCCAGATGGTCCGTGAAGTGGCCAGCAAGACCAGCGATGTGGCTGGTGATGGCACCACAACTGCGACCGTGCTGGCGCAGGCGATCTTCCGTGAAGGTGCTCAAGCAGGTCACGGGTGGCCATGGCCCGATGGAGATCAAACGCGGCATCGAGCAGGCCGTTGATGTGGTGGTCGAAGAGCTGCGCAAGCTCAGCCGTGAAGTCAGAGGCAAAACCGAGATTTCCCAGGTTGGCACGATTTCGGCCAACAACGACCGTACCGTGGGTGACCTGATTGCCGAGGCCATGGAGAAGGTTGGCAAAGACGGTGTCATCACGGTTGAAGAGGGCAAAACGGCCGAGACCTCGATGGATGTCGTCGAGGGATGCAGTTTGACCGTGGCTATATTTCCCCTACTTCGTGACCAATGCTGAGCGTATGGAAGCGGTCATGGAGAATCCCTACATCCTGCTGAACGAGAAGAAGCTCAGCAACATGAAGGAACTCTTGCCCGTGCTCGAGCAGATTGCCCGGGCTGGCCGGCCACTGGTGGTGATCTCTGAGGACGTGGAGGGTGAGGCTCTGGCGACCCTGGTGGTCAACAAGCTGCGTGGCACCCTGCAGTGCGCGGCGGTGAAAGCCCCGGGCTTTGGCGATCGGCGCAAAGAGATGTTGCGCGACATGGCCGTGATCACCGGTGGCAATGTCATCTCCGACGATCTCGGCATTAAGCTGGAAAGCATCACGCTGAACGATCTCGGCCAGGCCAAGCGCATCACGATCGACAAGGAAAACACCACGATCGTGGAAGGCGCTGGCTCTACCTCGGATATCGAAGGCCGCGTGAAGCAGATTCGGGCCGCAGGTCGAGGAAACGACCTCTGACTATGACCGCGAAGCTGCAAGAGCGTCTCGCGAAGCTGGTTGGTGGTGTGGCCGTGATCCAGGTCGGGGCCGCCACCGAAGCGGAGATGAAAGAGAAGAAAGCGCGCGTTGAAGACGCCCTGAACGCTACCCGCGCGGCGGTGGAAGAGGGTATTGTCCCCGGTGGTGGGGTGGCCTACATCCGGGCCCTGCCGGCCCTGAGAAGCTGCAACTTGGTGGTGATCGGCAGGTTGGCGTCAATATTCATCCACCGAGCGCTCGAAGAGCCGCTGCGGATGATCGCCAACGAACGCTGGGACTGAGGGCGCTACCGTGCTCCAGCGCGTGAAAGCCGAGTCAGGCAGCATGGGGCATGACGCCGCGAGCGACACGTATGTCGATATGGTGGCGCAGGGGATCATCGATCCCACGAAGGTGACGCGCATTGCCCTGCAGAATGCGGCGAGCGTGGCGGCCTTGTTGCTCACCACCGAGGCGCTCATTACGGAGCTGCCGGAAGACAAGAAGCCACAGCGATGCCTCAGGGTGGGCATCACGATATGGACGATTACTAAAACGTTGAGGTCCGAGGGGCAAGGCACCTTGCCCTCTCGTGCCATAGTGCCGGTAGGGTTGTCTCGCTGCCTGGATGACTGCGATTTGCCTCCTGCCTGAGATTGTATTCGCGTTGCGAGTATTGCTCCCTGGTGTATCCCGCGTGGAGAAGGCACTATCGCGATGTCAGCCTTATCCGCTGAGGATAATGCTCGTCAAAGTGCTGACAGGGAATTTTTCGAGACTGGGGTGATTTAGATTACCAAAATCACGATCGACCCGTTGCCACTATGGCAGCCCTTCGCTGTGGTACCGTTGCCCGGCTGGCGTGTGGGGATACAGTTGGTGTGCGGGCCGCAGACACTCTGTGGTCACATACGAAAAGGAGTACGCCTCATGCTTGCGTCATACGTCTGTTTCAGCACCGAGGAGCATCCGTGTGGATGCCGTGTTACTCGGGCTATGGCTTGGCTGCTTCCTGCCAGTACTGCCCCTCAGTGCTGGCGCAGCTCTGGGAGGAGGGCAGCGGTGCTGCGACCGGCGAACAGCCCGTGCTGCCAGCGTTTGTCGAGTTAGTCCAAACATCTCAAGCCAGCCGTGGTGAATATCAGCAGCAAGCAAACGGAGGGAAAGCGGCTCCGAGTCGTGCGCCTTTTGGCAGGGAGGAGAACGATCCCGTTCCAGGAATTTTTTGACCGCTTCTTCGGTGGCCGCGGCAGCCGGAGGCGCCAGCGTCCAGGCCTCGGTTCGGGTTTCATCATTAACTCGACCGGGTTACATTGTCACCAACAATCATGTGGTGGAAGGAGCCACAGAAATTAAAGTGACCCTGGCAACGAAGGAAGAGTTTGACGCCACGCTGGTTGGACGCGATCCAAAGACGGACCTCGCTTTGATCAAAGTCAAAAGTCCTAAACCGCTGCCCACAGTTCCATTTGGCAATTCTGATGCCCTCGAAGTGGGGGAATGGGTCCTGGCCATCGGTAATCCGTTTGGCTTAGGACACACCGTGACGTCCGGGATCGTCGGTGCCAAGGGGAGAATTATTGGCGCTGGCCCTACGACGATTTCATCCAAACCGATGCCTCCATTAATCCTGGCAACAGTGGTGGCCCACTCTTCAACATGCGCGGGCAAGTCGATTGGTATTAACACGGCGATTGTTTCCGGTGGCCAGGGTATCGGTTTTGCCATTCCCATCAATCTTGCCAAAGAAGTGTCTTGTTACAACTCCACGACAAAGGCAGTGTCACGCGTGGCTGGTTGGGCGTGGCGATTCAGAGTATTTCCCCCGATCTCCTCAAAGCGTTTAATCTGGAGGATACCCACGGGGCCTGGTCTGCGGATGTCATGTCCGATGGCCCAGCGGCGAAAGCTGGCCTCCAACGGGGCGATGTCATTATAGGGTTTCATGGCAACAAGGTGCAGGATTCCACCGAACTGCCGCGTATGGTGGCGGCTATCGCGCCCGGGACGAAAGTGCAGGTTGAGGTAGTGCGCGGCGGCAAGAAGATGACGATTCCTGTGACCCTGGGGACGTTGGCTGAGGAGAAAGAGGCATCTGCCAAGTTGCAGCCACTCTGATGTGGAAGAGAGTGTAGGGCTGCGTGTCGAAGCCATTACTCCAGAAGTGGCGCGCAGCTCTGCGACTGGATAATACCAAGGGCGTCGTAGTGTCACGTGTGGCGCCGGATAGCCCGGCGGCTGAAGCGGGTATTCAGCGCGGGGATATTGTCCGCGAAGTGAACCGCCAACCGGTCACGGATATAGAATCGTATACCGAAGCGACCTCGCATCTCACCCCGAATAGCACCAGCGTTGTTTCTTGCTCGAACGCCGTGGCAGCAGCCTCTACGTCGCACTCAAACCAACTGAAAGAGGGTTAAAGAGGCACGCAGGAGGAGAGCACGGGATGATCGAGGTGGACCACCTCAGTAAATACTATGGTCCCGTGATCAGCGATCCGGGATCTCTCCTTCAGCGTCGAGCAAGGAGAGATTCTGGGGTTCTTGGGACCCAACGGCGCCGGGAAAACGACCACGATGCGTATCTTGACGGGATTTATGCCGGCCAGTAGTGGCCGCGCCGTGGTCGCCGGCTACGATGTCTTTGCGCAGGCGCTCGAAGTGCGTCAGCGGGTCGGCTATCTGCCAGAGAACGTGCCGCTGTACAGGGAAATGACCGTCAGTAGCTACTTGCACTTCGTCGCTGAAGTGAAGGGCATCACGCGTCGCGAGCGCACCCGCAAAGTCGGCGAGGTGATGGAACTCTGCGGCGTGCATGAGATGGAGCGCCGCCTCGATCGGGAATCTCTCGAAAGGCTATCGCCAGCGCGTGTGGCCTGGCGCAAGCGGCTCGCTCAACGATCCTCCGTGCTCATTCTCGATGAGCCCACCGTGGGACTCGATCCACGTCAGATCATCGACATCCGCCAGACCATTAAAAACCTCCGGCACAACCATACGGTCATCCTCAGCACCCATATCCTCCCCGAAGTGAGCATGACGTGTGACCGGGTGGTCATTATCAATAGCGGCCAGGTGGTGGCGATCGGCACGCCCGACAACCTGACGGAGCGGACGCAGCCCTATCGCTCCTATTCATCTCGAAGTGCAGGGACCAGAGGAGGCTGTGCTGGCGCACTTGCAGGGTCTCCCAGGGTGCTCACAGTGGCGAAGAATGGGGCCAACCCGAGCGGCGCTGCCGTCTACACCCTGTCGACGACCAAAGAGCGCGATATGCGGGCTGACGTGGCGCGGGCCATCGTGCAGCAGGGCTGGCAACTCCTGGAGTTACGGGCGGTGCGCCTGAGCCTGGAAGAGGTGTTCGTGCAACTGCGTCACGGAAGAAGGGAGGCCCATGCGGTAGCATCTACGCAGTCTTCAAACGTGAAGTCAAAGCCTACTTCACCCTCCCCATCGCCTATGTCATGATGGGTGGGGCTCTTGTTTATTGTTCGGGTGGTTGTACTATCTGTCCTTCCAGCTGGTTCCTGCGCGCTGAGTTTTGAGTCCATGCGCAACCCGATGATGGCCAGCGATCTCGACATCAGCTCCATGGTGGTGGGCGCCACGATCAGTACGATTCGGAGTGAGTGAGCATTTTTACCCTGCCCTTACTGACGATGCGCCTGTGGGCGGAGGAAAACGCACCGGCACCGATCGAGCTGCTCCTCACCTTCCCTTTGCGGGACAGTAGCATTGTGCTGGGCAAATTTTTTGCTGGCCTGGCTGTCTATGTCGTCTCTGCTGCTGTTAAGTCTCCTCTATCCGCTGCTGGCAGGGCTGTATACGCGATCTCGACCCTGGGCCAATTCTGGCCGGCTATCTGGGCACGCTCCTCCTCGGCGCCACGCTGCTTTGCCTTTGGCTTTCTGTGCTCCACCTGGACTGAGAATCAAATTGTCGCCTGTGCCACTCGCCTGGGCTGGTTTTCTCTTTTCTGGCTCATCGGCCATGCGGCGGATTTTGCCGGGTCGGATCTCAGCAAGGTTCTTTACGCAGCTCTCATTTGCCAAGCACCATGAAAATTTTGCCAAGGGCATCGATCGAAACGCAGGACGTGGCTTATTTTGTGCTGTTTACCGTGTTCTGCCTGTTTCTCACATTGCGCTCGATAGAATCTACACGTTGGCGAGGGTAAGAGGATGCAGCATCCGCCCGAGCATACACGACCTGCGATGCCACGCCGCACGCTGCGCCAAGCGTTCAACCTGGCGTACCCTGAAGTATGGCAGCCATGCGTCACCTGTTCACGGTCATCGTGCTGGCTGTGCTGCTCTTACTGTACAGTCTGGCGGTGCAGCACAACCAGCGTTTTGACGTCACGCAGGCGAAGCGATTTTACCGCTGGCAGAGCAGAGCGTCAAGCTGCTGCAAGGGCCTGCAGCATTCTATCAAAGTCATCGGCTTCTGACCTGGCAGAGCGGGACCGTGAAGCGTTTACTGATCTCATCAAGCAGTACACGCAGCACACGGACAAACTGTCGTATGAGGTGATTGATCCTGATCGTCAGCCAGCGCTGGCCAAACAATATGACATCACGGCTTACAACACGGTGGTCGGTCGAGGGCAATGGCAAGAAAGGAAAAGATCTCCCGCGTGGAAGAAACCGCCCTGACGAATGCCATCCTCGAAGGTGACCCGCAATACCGAAAAAGGTCGCCTATTTCGTGACAGGCCATGGGAGCCAGCGCTGACGGATAGCGATCGCACGGGGTATAGTGTGGCCAAACAAGCGCTGGAAGAGCAAAACTATACCGTCCAGGAACTGGTGCTGGCTCGCCAGCCGCAGGTGCCTGATGATGCTGCGGTGGTGATCGTGGCAGGGCCACGGCGGGACCTGCTGGAGTCTGAGACGGAAGCGCTCAGTACGTTTCTAGGGCGTGGCGGGCACCTTTCGTGATGATCGATCCTGATACAGTCCCGGGCTTCGTGGCCTTCGTGAAGCGTTAGTGGTATTGAGGTGGGCAATGATGTGGTCATCGAAACAAATCCGCTGGGGCGCCTAGTCGGTGGCGATTATCTCATGCCAGTGGTCGCGTGGCGTATGAGCGCCATGCGATTACCAAGGAACTCGGAAATGTGATGACCATGTTCCCGATGGTGCGCTCAGTCCAGGTAGCAAAAGAGTTACCACCGGGTATCACCGCCCAGGGACTCGCCATGACCAGTGCAGAGCTGGGCGAAACGGATTTCAAAGCCCTGCCAGAAGGTCGCGCTCAGCGTTTGACGCCGATAGCGTGACCGACGTGGGCCTATCAGCATTGCGGCAGTCGCCACCATCAGTACCGGCAAGACTGGCACGTCTGCGAGGTACCTCTGAATCGTCAGAGCAGCCCGAGCACAGAGCAAAGTGCCACCTCATACGGGCAGCCCGACTGGTGGTGTTTGGCGATTCAGAGTTTGCGAATAACAACCTGTTTCCTGTGCAAGGGAATGGCAATCTTTTCCTGAATACCGTGAGTTGGTTGGCGGAGGGAGGAGAGACCTCATTGCCATACGACCACGCAAAGGGGTGGCAGCGGTCCAGTGATGCTGACGGCTGCCCAGGCTCCGTGATCTTTCTGGCTGCCAGTGGGTGCTGTTACCGCTGGGGGTATTTGGGGTCAGGAGCGGTGGTTTTTGTACGGAGGAAGTGGCAACAGTGAGTGGCAAAAAGACGCTGAGTCTGGGCTGTTGTCCTACTCGCACTGTGGGCGTTTTACCACCTGTACGATGTATCCGAGGGGCCAGAAGCGCCAGGAGGAGGCGAGCAAGCGCGAGTTGCTGTTCCAGTTTGCCGCGGACGATGTCACGGGCTTCACGCGTCAAAGCGTGAGCAGAAACGGTGCGTGCCGAGAAGCGCGATGGGCATTGGTATCTCACCGGAACCGCTGGCGGTGCGCGGCGATGACCAGAAATACCGTGAATTGACGCGCTATGTGGCCGGATCTCCATCATACGCGTGCTGGTCGAGGAACAGCCTCAGTCACTTGAACCCTATGGACTATTGGCGACGCCACGTCTGAAATTCAGGTGACGCTCAAAGACCGGTCTAACGCCGCTCATTTTGCGCCTCGGGGCCGCCAATCCTACCGGGGGCAGCTACTATGCCCAGGTGGAGGGACGCTCGCGCGATCTATCTCGTCAGCGGGGTAGCCAAAGACGTCCTGGACGCGTCACTGCCACCGCCTTGCGTGATAAAACTAGTGCTGGCCTTCACGCCAGCCGAGGGTGCAGGAATGCAGCTCGCGCGTGCGCCTAACTGTACGTGGCG
>ERZ1370068.4862-contig-3913_pt1 | contig 37580 bp, 62 predicted proteins | sample MGYA00561227_ERZ1370068 | MGnify/ENA primary metagenome ERZ1370068 (study PRJEB38410, sample SAMEA6850437) | metagenome | study: Metagenomic assessment of the ecological functions of the soil: analysis of the soil microbiota associated with the...
CAAGTTACGTATTGCTACTCAACCGAACCACTGCGCGGTTCTATCCCGACAGCCGCTATCGAGCTTCGCTGCAAGAACGCACCTATTTTACGGACGATATTTATGGAACGGTCGACGTCACAAAGCTGAGCGATGCGTTTCTTTTACAGGATTTTTACCCGTCGGAATTCGAACCAATCCGCAACCGGATAATGTTGTCGCACTGACGAAAACGAATCCGTTTTACACGATCAGCGCGATCACGCGTTTCAACTCAACAGCTTTTTCGATGCCACCGAACGGCTGCCGGAAGTAGTGATCGACATCAAGCGGCACGGCCTTTCTCGGCGGCCCAATCTTCTACGAAGGCGAGACCGGATTCGCGGAGCTGCGTGCGCAATTTTCCCGCCAACTCGGGGTTTGAGGATTACAGCGCGTATCGCTTCGATTCTTTTCATCAATTGCTCTACCCCAAACACCTACTTTGGCTGGCTTTCCATCGTCCCTCGCGTCGGATTTCGCGGCACCTATTACAGCGAAACGCGAGACCTCGGAAAGACCATTTTTCCGCCAAATCCCGACCCGCTGGTTCCTGATTTTCTTCCGCCTCCGGCGACGTTAGCCCGCGCCCTTTCAACCAGGGGGTTCGCAATTCCGCGCGGTTTTCGATGCCGGTACGTCGAAGCGTCGTTCAAGATCTCGCGGAATGGGAAGACGTCCAGACCCCGCGTGCTCGGGCTGGATGGGTTGCGCCATATCATTCAGCCCTTCACCGATTTCTTATGCGTGTCCGATTCCGGCAATCCCGGCGAGATTCTTCAGTTCGATCAGTGTTCAACCTTCCACGAAACTTAATCCGCTCGACTTTCCCCAATACACCATCGATCGATTCCATCGATCGCTGGACGATCTGGCGTGTCGGAGTTCGCAACCGTCTGCAAACGCGCCGGGATGATCTTACGGTCAGCTGGGTGGAACTGGAAACCTTCCTCGATGTGAACATCGACAATCCATTCGACAAGACCGACTATTCTGAACCTTTCAATCGACTTACTTTCGCGCCAGTTCCCTGGGCAAAGCTTGTCATCGATTCGCAGGTCCCGGCCTCTCGACAAAGGCTTCACCGAAGTAAACACGACCATAGCGCTTGCAGCCCATTGCGAGTCTGCAGGTCTCGCTGGGTCATCGCTATCTGAACAACAATCCGTTTTTCCAGAACAGCAGCTTATTTGTAGTCGGTGGTTATTATCGCCTCAACGATAATTGGGGCTTCGGCATTCACGAGCAATTACGAAGCGGCCACCCATAGTTTTGCAGGAGCAACGCTACTCGGTTTACCGCGATCTCAGCAGCTGGGTCGCATCGCTGGGCGCGATCATCCGCGATAATGGCGGCGTCAAAGAATACGGTGTCCTGCTCACTTTTCACGCTGAAGGCTCTTCCTGAAGTTTAGCTTCGATTTGAATTTCGATCCCGGAGCTGCTGAACAAAATCAGTGATCGATTCTTGGATGCCCTGGCAAAACGCGACGCATGATTCCTTTTCTGCCGCGCGCTTAGTCGCCAGTGCTATTGTTAATTTTAAACATGGATCTTTCCATCATCGGTTCCGGTTATGTCGGGCTCGTGACCGGCGCCTGCTTCTGCTGATGTCGGGCATAATGTCATCTGCGTCGATAACGACTGGCGCAAAGTGGAATCGCTTCAGGCTGGCAAGGTGCCGATCTACGAACCAGGCCTGGAAGAAATCATCCATCGGAACGTTTCGGCGCACCGTCTTCGCTTCACTGGAAGCATCAAGGAAGGCGTGGACAACTCGCAGATCGTTTTCATCGCTGTGCCGACACCACAGCACGCGGACGGCAGCGTTGATTTAAGTTTCATTGAAAAAGTCGCGAGGGAGATTGCCGGGGTCCTGACCAGCTATCGCGTCATTGTCGATAAGAAGCACCGTGCCCGTTAAGACCGGCAGAAAAAGTGGCTGAGTCGATCAAGCGCTTACAATCGTCACGGCGCACGACTTCGACGTCGTCAGCAACCCGGAATTTCTTCGGGAAGGCTGCGCAGTCGGCGACTTGATGCACCCCGATCGGATCGTGATCGGCGCGCAAAGCGATCATGCGGTCGATTTGATGAAAAAGTGTATGAGCCATTCATGGCTCCGATTCTGGTAACCGACATCAACAGTGCCGAGCTGATCAAGCACGCCGCCAATTCGTTTCTCGCTCTGAAAATTTCCTACATCAACGCCGTTTCCGCGATCTGCGAAGCGAGTGGCGCGGATGTCGAAAAAGTGGCGGACGGAATTGGGATGGATCAGTCGAATCGGCGGCGGATTTTTTAAACGCTGGGATCGGCTACGGCGGTTCCTGTTTTCCGAAAGACATCGCCGCCTTTATCACGATCAGCGAACAACTCGGCGTTCCGTTCCACCTGCTGAAAGAAGTCCAACGAATCAACGGCGACGCAGAAAGACCGCTTCCTCAAGGCGGTGCGTGATGCACTCTGGGTCTTGCGCGACAAGAAAGATCGCGGTCTGGGGACTCGACCTTTAAACCGGATACGGATGACATCCGGCTCTTCCGTCGCCATCGAATTGGTGGCGGAGATGCTGCGTGGAAGGTGCGCACGTCGCAGCTTACGATCCGAAAGCGAATGGAAGAAAGCGCGCGAGGTGAAATCGATCGCAAACGCGAAGATTTGCCGATTCTGCCCTCGGAAGCAGTCGAGGGTGCGGAGGCACTGGTGATCGCAACGGACTGGACTGAAGTTCGCCAACGTTGATCTCGCAGTGGTGAAAGAAAAAATGACCACGCCGATCATTTTCGATGGCCGTAATCTTTTCGATCCTGAAACGATGCGAAAAACTTGGCTTTCATTACACTTCAATTGGTCGGCCAAGTGTGAAGCCAACCTGACAACGATCCAAGTCAACCTCCGCCGCCTTCTATTTCAACGCGAAGCAGCAGTATTGATTAACGGCGCCTCGATTCGGTCTTGAGATATGGCGTCCCCGGCTCGGACTTTGGCGCTGGAAGTCAATCTTCGAGCGTTGGCGAAGCCACCATCGTTTCGCCGACAAAATCATTCAGGAACTGCCGGGGGCAAACTGACTTTCCGGGAGAAGATCGCGCATTCGCCAAACAAATGCTTTTATCGGCGCACAGCGCAGAAACTTGGTACTCTTTGATTTCTGGATCGATCGGCTTCGCCCTCATTCACTCGATGCAAATTCGCGCGACATCTTGCGACTCCTGGCTTCTATCAACTTTTCATCGCAAGAATCGCGGAACATGCCGCGGCTTATGAAACGGGTAATCTCGACCGTCCACGTGCCCGCTCGCTCGTCAACGGCATTTTGCGCGAGGCGTTGCGGCGAGTTCGCGGCGAAGCTGATCGAACGTCCACCTGATCGGTCGGGGCTGGTTGCATCCAGCGCCCGTAGTGGAATGATAAACGTCTATGCACGACGCCCGCTTTGATAAACTGGCTGCTTTCTGGTGGAGCATCCACCCGGCTTGAGCGGCAATGAAAACGTCCTGATCGAGGCCTTCGATGTTCCTGATGACAAATGACCACATCGCGCTGGTGCGAACTGCGCGGGAAGGCGGGCGCGATTCCTTTCGTGCAAGTCCAGCGGGCGCGAATCAGTCGCGAGGAGATTGCATTAAAAGCTAACGAGAGACAACTCGATCTCGCCGCCGCCTCGCGAACTCGCGCGGATGAAGAGTACGGACGCCTGCTCGACGCGTTTGCGCGGGCAGCCACAATATCACGGAACTTTCCGACGTGACACCAGATCAAATGAAGCTCGTCACTAAGAAAATGCGGACCAGTTCAAGATCACCGTGGGTGAAAAAACCAAAATGGGTTGCGTTGCGCTGGCCTTACTCCCGCAATGGCGCAATTGGCGGGCATGAGCACCGAAGCATTCGAAGATTTCTATTTCGAAGTCTGCACACGCCTCGATTATCGCAGGCTGCAACCCGGGGATGAAGGCGCTAAGAACCCTTATGCAGCAGGACTCGGACCGCGTCGAGATCAAAGGCCCTGGAACCGACCTGCATTTCAGCATCAAAGGAATTGCGGCAGTGATTTGCGGCGGCGACCGCAAACATCCTCCGACGGCGCGGTGTTCAGCTGCCCGGTGAGTGTCGGTGCAAGGTCACGTGACATTTAACGCGCCGACGATTTATCAGGGGATTGGTTTCGATAACATACGGCTGGATTTTCGAGACGGAAAATCATCGCAGCGACCAGCAATCGTGACGGAGTAGCTGAACAAGATTCTCGATTCCGATGCCGGTGCGCGTTTCATCGGCGAATTTTCGCTCGGCTTCAATCCGTATAAGGTTTTGCATCCGATGCGCGATATATCCCATTCGATGAGAAAATCGCGGGATCATTTCACTTCCTACTCCCGGTCAGGGCTTACGATGAAGCGGACAATGGAAACCGCAGCCAAGTCCATTTTCTGGGACACTGGTAAACATCCAGCGTCGCGATTACGGCGGCGGCGAAATTTATTTTGGATGGAAAGCTGGATCCGTCGCGATGGCGAGTTTTTACCGAAAAAGAACTTCGCTCACTCAACCGCGCGAATTTCCATCTAACCGCACGGCTTTCATGCCACCCGGAGCGACGATTCAACGCCGCTCCATCTCGACGTGAAAGCCAATCAGGTCTCGAGCTACGCGCGCTTGACTGAGCCGCCCGAGCGGATTCAACTGCAGCAAATCCGCTGTTGCCGGGCCACCGGTCAACTGCACGTTTCATCTTCGAAGACGGGTGCGCCTTCGGATCGAATTCGGGCTTCGGCGCCGGGGATGCCGAACCGCCACATTTTTCTGAATGGTTCAATGCGAACGGCGGCAGACTTGAGTGGGCTGAGTAATTTCTGAACATAAGGGGTTCAACAGTAAATGCAGGTATCTAGTGTGGAATCGGCTGCCCCTTGGCAAACCGGTTCCTCGCACGATTGAGTGGGCTCCGCAATGAACGGCGGTTTTTCGCACGCCGGTTCCTGTGCGACGTTGGCTGCGGCGAGCGAAGATTTTTCGATGACGTTTTTGCCGATTGGCAAGCTTTCCTCAAATGTGTATCGGCGATCAACTTCAGGTACTTGCGTGTTCCGTTATGGCAGCGGACTCAGGCGCCGATACCTCCCTTTGTCGCGAAGAGCTTCAGGCATTGCGATCGGCCGGTTCTTCGAATTGCGGCGAGGTCTCTCCCGGCGTCAGTGATGGCGGAAGCGGAGCAGCTTCCCGAAACTGTTTCGTCGAACGAAGCTGCCTCGAGAGGCTCGACTTCTTTTTCAAGGGGCGAAGCAGTCGCGGCCGCTCGAAACCCGGGGACGCAGGAGGGAAGTGCCCACTCGGTGAACTGAAGGTTCAGATGCCTTTAATTGCAAACAAAGATGTGGCGGTCCTCCAGGGAGCCGGCTGACAAGCTTCGGAGGCTCGAAGTAATCGGTCCGTCGCCGGTGAATCGAGGCTCCGTTACCGGAGTAGAACGGTTGTAGAGCGGGATAGCTCCCACATTCTTACGAACCTGCTGCACCACCAGCCATACGAGAGTCAAAATTCCGGCAGTGGAGGATCCCGCCGACGAGCGGCGTTTGCGGATCACTGATTCGATCGAGCCACTCGCCGAAAGTGGGTTTCGACCACTCGCGAATGCGCGCAAGGGGCGAGGACCGTGGTGGACGGACGGACGCCGCCGGGCGCGACGCGTACCGGCACACGTTTCGGCGCGGCGGTTGGCTCGACTGAAGGTGAGATCAGCGCAGTGGTTTGTGCAGGCGTAGCCACTGGTGATTGTGTCACGGCGGCAATTGGGGGCGAGACAGAAGATTCTGGATTTGTATTTGCGACTGGGGGCGGGGTTATTTGCGATGCGGTTTCGTTAGCCGGTTTGTTCTCGGCCAAAACAACAGCTGGAGTAGCCGCTGCGATAGTAATATTCGGACTGCCTGTGGAAACGGGCGCGTTCGTCGAAGCGGCCTCAGCAACGGTTACATTCGGACTCAGCCCCGGCGGCAGGGCTCGATTCGACTTTGGCAAGCGCAGTCTCTGGCGCCGGGCTGCCCGTCGCCCCCGGAGTTTGCAGCCAACCGAGATCATAAGAATGACTCCGCAAAAACGATATTCAGCGCAGGCGAATAAATCTTTCGGGCGGAGTCGACCCAATCGTTTCCTTCATCGGGATTGTTGTGCTTGAACGCCCACGCTGCCTGCGCGTAAGTACAGCGCGGGTGTATCCACGGTAAACTTAAACTGATCCATCATCTTCTGCGCACGGCTGTCTTTGCCTTCCAGCAGCAGCGTCATGAAGATTTTGAACGTGATGAGATGGGATGCCTGGTTCTTATCGCCGCCAGGGGTTTCGCCGAAAGCGCTTCCAAACGCTCGCGCGACTTTCCATATTCCTGTTTTTGAATGAGATCTGGGCGAGGTTGTATTGCGCCTCACGAAATTTCGGATCGGCGTTGAGTGCCTTCTGAAAAACGGCTTCGGCTTCATCGAATTTTTTCTGTTCCATCAGAATTTCGCCATGTAAATTAAGTGAATCCGCCTGGTTTGGAGCGGCCGCGTCCACCTGATCGAGAAACTTCAGGGCACTATCAAAATCGCGTTGTTGAAAAGCCCGCTCCGCTTGCTCGTATTTTGAGCGAGCATCGGCTTGCGCGCGAGCCGCCCGCTCCGCAGTCGAGACAAGCTCAAGCGCTGGGCGCGATTCGCCGGTCGGCTTTTGCAACCAACCGATTTCATAAAAAGATTCTACGAAGAGCTTATTTAGTTTCGCCGCGAAGCCTTGTCTGCCGCCGTTATCCATTGTTTCGCCTCCTTCATGTTTTGATGATGAAGAGAGATCGCAGCCTTCGCGTAGGAGATAGCCGGTGACTCTTTCGATAGCTCGAATTTGCCGAGAATGGAGTCGACCATGTTCTCCCTTCCCTGGAGCAAATAGGTCAGGAGAATTTTGTATTGAATGAGCTGCTCTGCCTCGCCTTGCAGCTCCGCGCCGCTGTCGGAAAGAAGCGCTTGAAAACGATTTTGCGCCTCCGGCCAATTTTTCCGAAGGAATGGAATCTCAGCGAGATTGAATCGCGCATTCCAAAATTTCGGCTCGATCTCGACCGCTTTTTTCAGTGCCGCCTCCGCTTTATCGTAGCTGGCCTGACGCATCAAAATCACTCCACGCAAATTCTGCGATTCAGCCAGATCAGGCTGGCGCGCATCGATTGCATCGAGATCTTTTAGCGCATCGTTAAAATTATTGGCATCGAACTCACGAAACGCTTTGTCATACATCGACTCCAGCTCCGACTTTGATGGAGCAACGCTGGTGGCTGCAAAGGAACTCAGCACCAAAAGTGATTGCCGCGAGTTTCCCAATTTTCATGCCAACACGCATCAAACCTTCCTCCGCCGCCAAAGACGAGCCTAATTTTTCCGGCAATTACAAAACTACAATCCGCCCGCAAAATGAGCAGGATTCGAGCCTTGGAAATTCGCGCGAGAAATCGATGAAAGACCTCCTAAATCGACTCCCATCGCAACTTACGCTTCCTGCATGCTTGGAGAAATGACTGGTTAAGCGTTAAGATTGCCGATAATCCGCAATCCTTCCAAAGTTAGGTGTGGATGGATTGCGGTGATCATCGGCATGCGCGCGGCAATTAATTGCGCGTACTCCGCCGGTCGCGACGATCATCGGTCGATGTCTCCCCAAAAGCTTCGTGTGTGATCTGCGCGAGAATTTCTCGAACTAATCCGCGATAACCAAAGATCGCGCCCGACATCATCGCCGCGCGAGTGGACTTTCCGATCGCGTTGTGTGGTTCACTCAAAGTTAATTTCGGCAGCAACGCCGTGCGCTGGTAAAGATAATTTGTCATCGCGTCCAACCCGGGCGCGATGACCTCGCCAATGTAAGCGCGCTGCGTTGAGATGACATCAAAAGTGACCGCGGTTCCGAAATCCACCACGATCGATGGACAGCCGTCAGTAATTCTGCCACGGCCGCGGCATTTGCGAGGCGATCGGCGCCGATGGAGCGCGGGTTTGGATAATCGATCCCGACACCGAGCTTGGTCTTCGGATCGACGAATGTAACCGGCGTTTTGCCGGCGCCGCGCTTGACCAAAATATTCCTTCGAGGCACGACGGAACAGATCACGATTTTTGTGACTGCTCTCTGTTTCAAGCGCGCGCTCAATATGCGCACCCGTCAGCGTTTCTGTAGGGATCCGCGTCGTTTGGAGAAGGCGCGAATTCGATGCGTGGGCAAACTTCGTATAGGAATTACTGATGTCGATCAGTAGGTAAGCCGCCTGGGATTGCCGGATAGATTTCGTCATTCAAGCGAAAGGCTAAACCGCCGGCGACATTCTCGAGAGCGTGCCGTCAAGCTTTGCGGCACGAAAGCCGAGCGCGTAGCCTCGCGTTGTGAGGAAATTGTTGCACCGTCCGCGACGTCTCCCGCCGTTCGGAAGGGCTGCGCAATCTGGTCCGCGAGACGAAAATTGACGGCGCACGATTTTGTCCTGCCGCTCTTCGTGAGCGAAAAATCGAGCAACGGCGTCCAATCAGCACCATGCCTGGCGTTGAGCAACTTCCTCTTCGGACATCGCGAAGGAAGCGCACCGTGCTAGTAAAGCCTGCGGGCTTGCAGGCAGTCCTTCTTTCGGGATCCCGGCGCAAAAGATGAGCAAGCGAGCTCAGCCTACGCCGATGAAGGAATCGTTCAGAAAGCGGTCCGCGCGTGATTAAGGAGCGGTGCCCGGAACTGGTCGTCATAACCGATGCGTGTGCTTGTGCGAATACATGAGTCACGGTCATTGCGGCGTCACGCGAATGGATGGAGATCATTTCCACGTGCTGAACGATGAGACGGTCGAGCTTCTTGGTCAAGACGGCCGTATCACATGTGAAGGCAGGCGCCGATGTCGTGGCCCCGAGCGACATGATGGACGGAAGAATTGGCGCCATTCGCGAGGCACTGGATGAGCATGGCTTCGATCAAACCGCGGTGATGAGCTACGCCGCGAAATTCGCCTCCGCTTTCTACGGGCCTTTCCGCGAGGCCGCAGAAAGTCCGCCGCAACTCGGCGATCGCCGCACCTACCAGATGGATTGCGCGAATGCTGAAGAGGCGTTGCGCGCGAAGTTTCACTCGACCTCGACGAAGGCGCGGACATCGTGATGGTAAAACCCGCCTTGCCTTACCTGGACATTCTCTGGCGGGTTCGCGAACGATTCTGCGCGGCCGACTGCAGTGTATCACGTGAGCGGCGAATATGCGATGGTGAAAGCAGCGGCCGAAAAAGGTTGTCTGGATGAACGTCAGGCCGTCCTCGAAATCATGACCGGTCTTGAAACGCGCGGGAGCGGATCTGATCATCACTTATTGGGCAAAAGAGCTGGCTCGAATGGATCAAGGAATAGCGACATCCGGTCCGAAGTGGTGAAACAGCAGCGCACGCCAACTTGAAACGATTGGCGGTGCTCTGGGCGCAGGCGCACGGCTATTCTGCGTGCGCGGTGGAGGTGAAACTGCCGCGCTGTCGTTATCGCGCGGATGTTGCCGCCTATCGACCGCAGCCAAAAGGAATTGGTTGCACCGCGATCTTCGAATGCAAAACAGGCGCGGCCGGATTTACGGAAGGATAATTATTTGAGCGTCGTCAGTCGCGCGCGGCTCGAAACGGTTTACCGGCGACGGCAAATTCTGGAGAAGAATCTCCGCATCCATTATCCCACATTGCGCGGCGGTGACTCGTTGTTTCCCGAATGGAATCGCACGATTTTGATGCAATTAATCACCGCGGTTATGCTCGTGTAACGCGAGAGCTTCTGGCATTGCAGAACCGTCTGCATGATGGAACGAAGTTCGAAACACTCGTCCGGTATCGATGCGCAAATCTTTTTTTCTGGTTTTGCTCTAACGAGTTGCTGCGCGAACCGGAGGCGCCGGTAAACTGGGGGGCTGCTGGTGGAACGGGACGGCAGCCTCGTCTCTGCGCGAAAACCACTCTGGCACGAAAGCACCCGCTGAGCAGGAGTGTTTCCTTTTAAGAATCGCATTGGGAGGAACCCGTCAGTTGAACAAGCAGCTCGGAATCTGCTTCGAGGATGAGTCTTGAAGGCGCGACACGACGCGATCTAGGAGATTTTCGGCGGGTCCTTCGCTGGCACGAGCAGATTATGTCCGGTCATTTCGACCGGCTTCGGCAAGTCGAGGAGCGAAAGCAGTGTCGGAGCGACATCCGCGAGAATTCCGTTCTCGATGCCAAAGTTCTTCGCATCGTCAGCCACGTAAATCAGGTGCACCAAATTCGTGGTATGCGCAGTGTTCGGAGATCCATCAGAATTGCGCATTTGCTCATCAATTACCGTGATCGGCGGTAATCAGAAGCTTTCCGCCTAACGACAGCACCGCGGGCACAATCTTCGCTACGCATTTATCGACTGTTTCCACCGCCTTGATTCCTGCCTCAACGATGCCGGTGTGTCCGACCATGTCCGGATTGGCAAAGTTTAGAATGATCAAATCATATTTCGCCAATCGACTGAGGACCGCTTCAGTGACCTCGAGTGCGCTCATCTCGGGCTGCAAATCGTAGGTCGCTACTTTCGGCGAGGGAATGATCTTGCGATCTTCACCGGCGAAGGGTTTTTCCACGCCGCCGTTAAAGAAATAGGTCACGTGCGGATATTTTTCCGTTTCAGCGATCCGCAATTGCGTCTTCCTGCGCGGCTTACCACTTCGCCAAGAATGTTCGCGAGCGTGTCCGGTTCGAAAACGGCGGGGCAATCATAGGTTGCACGCACTGTGTCAGTGTGATGTAACGCACTTTTGGCCACGCTTCTCGCTCGAAGCCGTCGAAGTCTTTGAGGAGGAAGGCGCGTGAAAGTTGCCGCGCGCGATCGGCACGGAAGTTAAAAAAAGCACCGTATCGCCATCCCGAATGCGTTGTTTATGCGCTTCATCGAAGATGAGCGGCGGCATGAATTCATCCGTCTTGTCCTTAGCGCATCTCCGCAGTGAGCACAGCTCGCCGGCGCTTCTTGCACTCCTCGCCGCGACCCAGAACAATTGCATCCCAGGCGCGCTTCGTCCGATCCCAACGCCGGTCGCGATCCATCGCAAAATATCGACCGACCACTGTGATGATTTTTGCGCCGCTCGACTTCAGTCTTTCGCGCAGGTCGCTAGATATTTCGCGCCTCCAGTGGGAGATGCATCACGACCGTCCGTGATGGCATGCACGAAAATTTCTTCGACTCCCGCTTGTTTGGCCGTATCCGCCAAAGCGAACAAATGCTCGTAGTGGCTGTGCACGCCGCCATCGGAAACAAGCCCGAGAAGATGAAGGCGATGCCCGCGCGTTTCCGCGAAAGCCTTTTGCAGCACTCTTATTTCGCGATAGTTCGCCTTCCCTGATCGCCTTATTAATACGAGTGAGATCCTGATAAACGATTCGGCCTGCACCGAGATTGAGATGACCCACTTCGGAATTGCCCATCTGACCTTCCGGCAAACCGGCATCAGAGCCACTCGCGCCGAGCGTGCCGCTCGGATATTCCTGAAGCAGCTGATCGTGAAACGGTGTCCGCGCAAGCAAAGTCGCGTCGCCATTTTTTCGCGCTGCGCTTTCCTCCGGGATTAATGCCCCAGCCGTCGCGAATGATCAGCATGATCGGCTGTGCCATGTCGCCGGCACTGTCATTATGATCGCTCCCGCGCTCAAGCGGGTTCTTTCGTTGACAACGTCGGACACGCGCTTCTGAATCGCGGGAATGAAGTGGCGCAACCAATCACTCGCACTTTTTTGTCTGTTCGCGTTTGTCGCGCTCGGAGTTTTTTATTTTCGAAATTGGGTGGTGCAGAAACCGTTCGGCATCGTCCTGTTCATCGGTGAGGGCCTTACTCCCAGCCGGGTGACCGTTACCCGTCTGTATTTGGGTGGAGCGGATACGGGTCTCGCGATCGGCTCAATGCCCTTCATGGCCTTGCTTGAATCAATCGAGGGATTTCGCCGTGCCCGATCAAGCGGCGGCGGGCACCGCACTTGCCACTGGAACGAAAGCAAACAACCGCAGCATCGGACTGGATGCCAGTGGTAAAGCATTGCGCAACATCATCGAGCTCGCGAAGGAAAAGGGGCGGGTCACCGGGTTGGTGACGAACACAAAGTTAACCGACGCAACGATGGCAAGCTTTTACGCGCACACGGGCAATCAGGAAGATTCCGGAGAAATCGCGCGACAACTTATTGAAGAAAGAAATTCGACGTTGCCCTTGGTGGCGGCGCAACGGCCTTTCTCCCAGAGGGAAAAGGGGGAGCCGACGCGACGGTCGCGATTTACTTTTCGAATTGCGTCGTGACGGCTTCGATGTCGTGCGCTCCAAAGCCGAACTGGAAGCGATCCCTGGCTGGCGACGCCCGAAGGTCTTCGGAGTATTCAGTAACGCAGAGATGGCGTTTGCGAACGAGCTTCTGCATCCGGCAGCGAGCAGCCCGCTCTTGCCAGACATGGTGCGACGCGGGATCGAATTGCTGCAATTCAATCCCGGCGGTTACTTGCTCGTTGTCGATGCAGGATTGATGCGAATCGCAGCGCAGATCAATAACGGTGAGCGCACTCTGAGTGAAACCGTGGAACTCGGACCGCGCGGTCGCCGTCGCTCAACGTTACGTCGGGCGCAAATCAACGATCCTGGTGACAGGAGATTGCGGAGTCGGCGGCTTAAGTTTAAACGGCTTTCCATTTCGCCGGAGCAGTGGATCGCACTCCTGGGTCTCGATGCTTCGGGTGAGCCTTCGATCACCTGGGCGAGCGGTCCAAATGGAACTCGCGTTTTTCGGCGCTGCGACATTGGCGCCACGACAAAGCAGCAACGGACCTGGGAAAGCGAAAAGCGGGCCGAACAATTCAGTTCAGGAACCTGCGGCGATTTTCGCGCTCTCAGCACTCAATACGGCGGAAGATGTCGTCGTCGTCGGCAGTGGACCCGGACAGAAGCTCTCCATGGATTCGATGGATAACACGTCCATCTTCGAAATCATCCGCAACAGCCTCTGAGAAAACTTCCGCGCGGAAAGCGCGTGGTCATCATTTACGCGATGACTTGTAGTCCATTTATTTTCCGCACAGAACGATCGGGGCAAATCATCATGACTGGATGTCGCCCTCGAGAAATATTGCACCGCCGGCTCAATTCCGGCGTTTCGCCACCTCGGCTATATCTGCCGCGCAGCCTTCAGCTCCCCATCAGGAGTTCTGTCTCGCCACTAAGGACCGGATACCCTGAATAGGAGTGAAGACCCTGATTGCCGGATCGGTAGCGAGAATGCCTGCGGTCGTAAACCTGCCGCCGAGCGAGTCGATCTCGTTGCGGTCGTAGGTCCGCAGCGGCGATATGGTCGCAGTCCCAATCGGTTTGATTTTAACTCGCTGCGGTATTAATGAGCCGGTGACGAAGACCAAATTTTTGCCTTTTTGATCGTTATTGCCAAAATATGGATAAGCTGAGTTCTGCTCGTGCGACGGTCGAAAAGCCTACCGCGAGCGTCGCGAGGATAGCAGCCGCAATTAACTGAGACGTCGTTTTCATAACAAAAACGCTACGCCTTTTTCGCCGCGAACGCAAGACGGACAATTTAAGTTTTCGCGCGGCAAAAGCAAAAGAGGCAGCGGTCGAAACCGCTGCCTCTTTTCCAGATTAATCTCTCGCGAGATTTAGAACTTCTTATCCAGGCTCACGTAAAGGAACCGGCCAACCGAGTCGTAGAGACCGCCGGGATAAGCTTCGGCGTTTCCACCTTCACCGAACGCATCGCGGAGGATCCTGGCCGAATATGTCATTGCAGCCGACCGTGATCGTGGTGCCGTTGAGAATACGTTTCCACATCGGCAAAGCGTAATTCGCGGTCTGCGCTCGGCGCAGTTTCTGCGACCTTGCTATCTTTGCCGCGCACCATGTCCTTGGCATCTTTCGAGTAACCGGGAACCGGTGCGTTCTCGACCGGCGGCATGAAGGTGAAGTTGTAGGAAGCTTGGCCGTCGATGAACCAGGTCGCGTGCACCCAATGCACGAGCAGGTTGGGCTTATGTTCATGGGAAGCCATCGCGATAGCGCACTGTCGGAAAGACGAGATCGAAGCCGTTCCAGGACCAATCAATTGATGAGAAGGCCCTCCATTTCAAGTAACCGTCTAGCGAGGCGCCTTCGCTCGTGGTCTTTCCACGCTGCTCGACGAACGGACCGTCGACAACGAACTGCTGGCGGAACTGATCGAGATAGTCCGCTTGCGTCGTAACCACGCGAAGCGTACCATACTTGGAGTCTGGTATTGATATTGAGCACCGATGTCAAGACCGCGTGCTTCTTCCGCACCCCGTGATTCTGGTTTGCGAGAGTGATGCGCTAGTGATGAACCCGCCAGCGTCACGCCTCGACAGACTCGCCCGGGAGCAAGGTCCCGTCTAGCTTCACGCGCCAGAACCGCATCGGGAAATGGTGCGGCGACCACACCAATGCGCTCGATATCCCAGAAATCGAGGTTAAGCGGTCAACCCAGGCGCCCACTTCGGCGTGTAAACGATGCCGCCGGTCCACGCGCGCGAATCTTCCGGTTGAAGATTCGGATTGCTGGTGGTGAGGACCGGGGTTTCCGATTCCAGCAGTCCGCCTTTTTGCGGATCGTGCGTCACCTGCAACTGGAGATCGGCCCGGCGAAGAGTTCCTCCAGTGATGGCTCACGGAATCCCTCTCCCCAGGTAGGAACGAATCGGTCAGCGTTTCATCAAACGGCTGCCAGCGCACGCCCACCTTCGGCACCATCACGTTGGTGTCGTTATTGCGGAAGGCTTCGTACCGACCAGCGCCCGTGAACTCCAGGGCGTAGAAGCCAGGGATGGAATTGGTCGGGCTGAAGACAGGAATCGAAGCCTCGGCGTAGAACGCATACGACTTTCTGCCGCCGAGCAGTGTCTACCGACGGCGAGCTGCCGATGATATCACCATCGAGGTTTAACTGATCCTGTTTTCTTGAAGGTCTCCCGACGGAACTGGGTGCCAACAGGCGAAGCCGACACCACCCGCCGGCAGCTTAAACAGCTCGGTCGTATATCGTGAAATCGACCGTGGCGATCGTGGATGTATTGATGTCCCCGGATGCACCGTCGCGAAGTCAATGCCGGCTGGTGTTCGATGGAATCGGCACGCGAAAGTCACCAAACGGGTTGTAAGCGAGGTGTCCTGCTCGAAGCTCCGCCCCGTCCGAAGATCGGGCTCGTGTTTGGTTCAGGATCTCGATCGTAACGGGACGAGGATTGGACTGGGCCTCGACGTATCCTCTGATCGTGCTGTAGCGAAACACACCGTCGTAACCCCAAGTCCCGTCGAACAGCTTGTCGCCTTTGACGCCGACGGTGGAAAGAAACGCGTCGGTCTCGTTGTCGAACAAACGGTTGCCGAATTCAGCAAGGCGAGCGCGAGAACCGCCCGAGATAATCCTGCTGGAATGGATTGTTCGGGTTGAAGGCCCCTGCAGGCATTCCAACTTCCGCGGCGGTTGGTACTCTAGAGGCGGACCACCAGGCACCAGCGGTCATTCGATCGGATGATCGTGGCGGGATGAAGATCGTCACCTGAGCCGGCGGTCTCGAACGATCCGGTCGCGGCAGGCGCCAGTTCGTTATGCGTCTTCACGTTCTGATAGAACATGTCGGCATAGCCGACCATTTGATCTCCGTAGATCTTATGATCACCCGCGAGATAACCGCCGTAGCGTGTCGACTCGGGCAAGGATTCCGAGAACGCGTTGAAGTTAAAGACTGAGCTGCGACCTGCCGTGTAAGTGTAAGCCGACGCCGGCGACTGGCCATTCGTGCCGAATGGCGCATGGCCGAAGAAGATATCGCCAGGGACCAAACCCCGCGGCAGTGGCCGCGGCGCCGCCCCCTGCGGCATCTACCGCTTCGAAGGTCAGCTGAAGGTTTTCCGGGCTCGAGTTCGAGCTCAGGAAGGGCGGTCGATTCGAGACGCCGCGGTCGTGGTTGAAGATCCCGTTTTGGTGAAAGTAATTCATTATGCCAGTAACGTTCGTATTCCCATCTCCCACACCGAAGATGAGATAGATGTCTTCTAAACCGGCGTCTTTATCGAGCGTGCTGCCATATTCGAAGAAAGCCTCGGCGCCGTGATAGTCGTGCCGCAGCTTGATGTTAATAACACCGGCAACGGCAGTCCGCGCCGTAAGTGGTGGAGGCGCCGTCCTTCAGAATTTCAATGCTCTGAATGGCAGCCGACGGAATCGAGTTCAAATCGACGAACACGATACCGACGATGCCGATTGGGTAGGGAGCAACGCGCCGGCCATCGATCAAGATAAGGGTCGCCTCTGGATCGAAAGCACGCAGTGCGATCGTCGCTGCACCGGGAGTGAAACCGACCGCGTTATTCGAAACCTGAATACCTTGCGGGCCGGCGGCGGGCAGATTGCGCAGGAGCTTGCTCCAGTGTTGCGCTCGCCTGTCTTGTTGATCAGCTCGCGATTGATATTCACAACCGGGTTCGGGCCAACTTCTTCGGCCGTCGGGATGTTCGAACCGGTAACGATGATGCGCTCGGTTTCGGCCAGCGCCGGAGCCCCAGGCTGCGGAGACGCGGCTGGCACAGCGCCTATGTCCTGAGACATGGTTTGCTCTGATTGCTGGCGAGCTGGCAGGCGCTTGCGCGAACGCGCTCGAGGCCAACAGGAAAGGAATTCCAACGCCGACTGCGAGGGCCGAGCGAATGAATCCGAACTTCGGTGAGTACAGTGCTTTTCATTAGTTTCTCCATGGTTTGGTTAGGTTTTGAAAGAGGCATTAAAAAAGATTTTGCGGCCTGACAAGACTTTTTTCACTTTTTTAATTTTTTTGAACGCCCGACGGCTGGCATATGTCGTCTTTCCCGTTCCGAGCGGAAAAACTTCGCTCAAAATTCGGCGGCCGGAGTTCGAAAATCAGCGCACGCCGGGGATCGATTCCGCAGTCGAGCAAGTTGCGCGAAAGCGCGCAAACATTTACTCGTTAGGCAAAATCAGTCATTCAAATCATGACTGTAATAAGTAATCTCGTCCGGAGGAGCCTCCAGAAAGTAGCGCAAGCTTCCAGCTTGCAAAGTTAAGACGGCAAGCTCGCCACGGGACGAGTCCGTCCGATTGGCGGACCAGAGGCTCGCCCTACTTTGGAAAATATCGCTGCCCCGCCCTCGAAGCGCAGATCGCGAACACCGCTCCCGTTTGCGCTTCCGGCCGCGCAAATTTATTCGTAGCGCAACGCGTCGATCGGATCGAGGCCGGGCTGCTTCCCGCGCCGGATAGAATCCAAAAAAGACGCCGACGGCTGCGCTGACGAGAAATGCGATCAGCATCCAGAGCGGAGAAATGACGGTGGGCCAGTTTTTGATCATCGAGATGACTTTCGAAGCAACGATGCCGAGCGGCAATGCCGATGACGCCGCCCATGGCGCTCAAGACGACGGCTTCGATGAGGAATTGAGTGAGGATGTCGCGGCCGTGCGCGCCGACGGCCAGGCGAACCCCGATCTCGCGGGTGCGTTCCGTAACGCTAACGAGCATGATGTTCATGATGCCAATGCCACCGACGACGAGGGAGACGCAAGCGACGGCAAAGAGGAGACCGGTCATGACGTTGGCGGTGGCGTTGGCAGTGTCAGCGACTTCTTGCTGGTTGCGCACGGTGAAATCGTCATCGCGACCGGAACGAATGTTGTGACGCTGGCGAAGGAGGGAAACGATCTGCTGCTGAGCGGACTCGATTTGATCCTCGGAAACGATCTGGACGTTGATGTTGCGCAAAGTGGTGCCGCTCCGGCGACGCGTTTCATCGCGCTGGTGTAGGGCATGATGACAACGTCGTCCTGGTCGGTGCCCTGAAGGCTGAATCCTTTCTGGGTGAGCACGCCAGTGACGACGAACGGGACGCCTTTGATACGAAGAACCTGGCCGACGGGATCTTCGTCGCCGAAGATATTGTATGCGGCAGTGTGGCCGATGACGCAGAGCTTTGTTCGCGCCGCGCACATCCTGGGATGAATAAGCAGCGCCCTCGGCTAGCGGCCATTGCCGGATGTCGAAGTATTCCGCCGATTCGCCGAGAATACGCGTGAACCAGTTTTGATTTCCCGCCGCCACCTGCGCAGTCGAGGAAACTTCTTCGCTTACCGCGGCGACGCCCGGGACTTCGCGGCGGATTGCCTCGGCGTCTTCGATCTTCAACGTGCCGGCGCCACCGAACCCGGTGCGAATACCGCTCGCGGTGATGCTGCCGGAAAAGACCTGGAGAATGTTTTGACCAAGGCTCGCGATTTGCGCCTGGACCTGCGCTTTCGCGCCGTTGCCGATGCTGACCATGGCGATGACGGCGCCGACACCGATAATAATGCCGAGCGCGGTGAGAACGGAGCGGAGTTTATTCTTGCGCAACGCGCGTCCGGCAACTGTGAAAGTGGAACCGAGTCTCATGGTTGAATTTCGTCAGCTTCCGGTTCGGCGGCGCCGAGCTTTGCCATCTCATCGGTAGCGATGAAGCGTTGCGTGACGACCCGGTCGGTCTTCACGACGCCATCGCGCATCGATGACGTTGCGGCGCGCGTACGAAGCAATGTCCGCTTCATGCGTCACCATAATGACGGTGATGCCGTGATTATTGAGCTGTTGAAAAATTCCCATGATTTCGACGCTGGTGCGGCTGTCGAGATTTCCGGTCGGCTCGTCGGCGAGCAACACTTCCGGGTCGTTGATCAAGCGCCCGCGCAATCGCGACGCGCTGTTGCTGCCCGCCGGAAAGCTGGCTCGGATGGTGATCTTCGCGGCCAGCCAGCCCGACGGAATTGAGAACCTCATCGGCTTTCTCGCGCAGCTCCGCATTCGTTAATCGGTGCGTGCCGTAAAGCAGCGGCAATTCGACGTTCTCGCGCGCGGAAGTGCGCGGGAGGAGATTGAAACTTTGAAAAACGAAGCCGAGTTTTCCGTTGCGGTAATCGGCGAGCTGATCGCGCTCGAGATGGGAAACGTCCTGACCGTCGAGCAGATAACGGCCACGCGTCGGGCGGTCGAGGCAGCCGAGTATGTTCATCAGCGTCGATTTCCCGGAGCCGCTCGAGCCCATAAGCGCGACGAATTCACCGGTCTGAATCTTCAGCGATACACCGCGCACGGCATGCACTTCCATTTCGCCGGTGCGATAAATTTTGTGCACGCCATCGAGCTCAACCACGAGGCCGTTGCTTTGGTTGCTTTCCGCCACGCGTGTTTCGCTCCTCCAAATTAGAACCGGCGCGGTCCGCCGCCGAACGGATTCGTCGACGCCGGATTCGGTGTCGTTCCACCGCCAATGGCGCCGGCGACGACTCGGTCGCCTTCATGCAAACCCTCAGTTACTTCCGTCGAAATGTTGTCGCTGATTCCGGTCTTGATCTGCACTGCTTTCGGTTGGCTCTCGCCGGGCGGGAGCACATATACCGTTCGCTCGACCCGGCGTTCACGCGCAGCCGCGTCGCGCGGACGTGCGCCGGACCCGGGAGAGCGACTCGCGCGGGGCGATGCTTTCGCTTCGGGCGCCGTGCCCTCGGGCGGGCGATAAGCGCAGCGCGGCGTTGGCAACTTTCAACGCATCATCGCGATGCGCGATGATAATGGAAACATTCGCGGTCATGCCCGGTTTCAATTTCAAATCGGCATTGCTCACGCCGATGACGGTGTCGTAGGTGACCACGTTCTGCACGGTGATCGGCGCGTTGCGCACCTGCACCACGCTTCCCATGGAACGTGCGCGTCGGATATGCGTCCACCGTGAAATCGACCGTCTGATCGTTTGTCACCACGCCGACATCGGCCTCGGCCACATTCGAGTCGATTTGCATCTTGGTGAGGTCGTTGGCAATCGCGAAGATGACCGGGGCTTGCAGACTGGCCGCAACCGTTTGCCCAACATCGACGCTGCGCGAGATGACCACGCCGTCGATCGGTGACGTAATCGTGCAATGATCGAGATCAGCTTTCGCTTTATCGAGCGCGCCTTGTTTGATTTTCACGTTCGCTTCCGCCTGATGAAGGTTCGCCATGGCTAGATCGAGATCGGCTTGTGCCGAATTTTTCTTGGCGAAGAGCTCTTGCGTGCGAGTCGCATTTACTTTTGCCAGCTCCAGCCCGGCCTGTGCACTCGCCACGTCGCCTTCCGCTTGCGTGACCGCCGCTTGAAAAAGCGTTGGTCTGATCTGTGCGCAACCGTCTGCCCGGCTTTCACCTCTCGAGTTAAAGTCCGCGAACAACTTGGCGATATTGCCAGAAACCTGGCTGCCGACTTGCACATTCACGACCGGATTTAACGTGCCCGTCGCCGTAACCACTTGTGGGAATCGGACTGCGCGGCGACGACAGTTTGATAGGTCGAACCTCCGCCGCGCCGACATTGCTCGAAGAGAAATACGAGAAGCGTCACACCGGAGAACGACGATGGCGAGTGGAAGGAGGCGCTTCATTCCAAGGCGTGTGATTTTTTTGCGCGAGTCGGACCGTGAACGTGCACGTGTTGGCGCAGCCAGTCCAGCAGTAGTTGCGCAGACCACGCGTCTAGACCGCCGCGACTCACGTGCGGCAGAGGAGCGTTGATTTTTTCGCGCGATTGGAAGAACCTATCTTGCCCAATGCAACTCGTTAGCGCCTTTTCCCGACCGCAAACCAGTGCCGGCGGTCCCAGCGGCGGTGCCGAAAAAGAATTTGTGGATTCTAAATAGTTGGCGCGATCTGATTCTCTACGTTGGGACGCCGCTTTTGCTCTTGCCGATGTTCGCTCTGGCTCAGACGCGTTTTGAGCGCGCAGGACATTTACGTTTTCGTCGCCGCGTTTGGCGCCATGTGGACACCATCTGCCGGGGATGATCCTGCGCCGTATGGAGACCCCGCGCTTTTTCGAGGCGATTTCGCTGGCGCTTCGTTTTTGCACCGATTTTTTTACTCGCGGTCTGCGTACGCGTTTTCCTGGTGGCAGCTGAAAGGGATCGTTCTGGTCGTTTTCTTCTGGGGCGTCTGGCACGGGATGATGCAAACCTACGGGTTCTGTCGCATCTACGATGCGAAAATGGGCTCGTTCGCTGCGCTCACGCGTCGGCTCGATTTCGCTGCTGTGTGCCGATCTGGTTTGCGGCGGCGGTGCTTCTGTCTTCCAAGCGAATGACCGATACGCTCTGAAGCGCACTACGCCAGTGGAGCACCCTACATTCCGCCCTGGCTCCTGCACGGCGCGCAGCAAGTCGTCCTCTTCATCGCTATCGCGGTTTCGGTTCTGTTCCTGGCAAATTTCGCTCGGATGTGGATGGTGGGAAAGCGTCCCAATCCGGTGAAGCTCGCGCTGCTCGTCACGAGCATCGCGTTTTGGTGGTTTTGCAATAACGGCGTCACTCAACATTCCTCGCCGGGATCGCGCTCTTCGAAGTCTTTCACGATGTGCCAATACCTCTCGCTCGTCTGGATCTACAATCGCAATCGCGTCGAGAAGGACAGCTCGATCGGTGGCTTCATGCGGTTTGTCTTTCGACGCAGCGGTTCGTTGATCGGGCTGTATATCGGGCTGGTTTTCGCCTACGGCGTCGCTCGCGTATTTCAAGGAACGTGTCGACGTGGATACGATCAAACGCATGCTCACCGGAGTGGTGGCGGCGTCCGGTCTGCTCCATTTTTATTACGACGGATTCATTTGAAGGTTCGCGAGCGCTCGACGCGTGAGTCCCTCGATTAGCTGGAGGAACCGCGTCTGCTGGATTGGCACAATTTCTCCCCGAGCTGGCTCTTTGCACGGATTGAAGTGGGTGGCGGTGTTTGTGATCCCTCTCACCGCTCTCTGGATAGGACAGACCGCGCGGCCCGGCGCCGGAAACGGAACGGCTTGAGTTGGGTAGCTGACGATTTACCGGTCGGCGCCATGCAACGCTATGATTATGCCGGGAGTCTCGAACGGGCCGGCCGCTTCGATGAAGCGGCTGAGCAGCATCTGCATCGGGCTGAATTTCGATCCGAATGATCAGAAAGCGCACTATAGCCTGGGCCATCTTCTGCTCACTCAGTCGAAAACGGATGAAGCGACCGGCCATCTTGAGCAAGCGCTTGACTCTGATCCGCGCAACGGAGAGTTTCACTCGATTACGGTTATCTCCTCGAACATCTTGGTCGGAAAGATGAAGCGATCGCGGAATACGAAACCGCGCTGCGTGTCTGAATCCAAAATCAGCCCGGGTTCATTACAACTACGCGATGTGCTCTGGTGCGCCAGGGAAGATCGATCAGGCGATCGTCGAGTTTCAGATCGCTCTGAGAAACAACCCGAGCTTTACGCAGAGGCAGCAGCATGATCTCGGTAACGCGCTTTATGAAAAGGGCGACCTCGAAGGCGCGAAAGCGAATTACCTGCGGCCGCGCGGATCGATCCCCGGCGGGCGCCTGTTCACAATATGCTCGGCATTGTCTCCATCCGTCAGGGAGAGATCTCGCAGGCCATTGCGCAATTTAACGAAGCGCTGCGTCTCCAACCCGACGATGTCTACGCCGCGGAAAATCTTCGGCGCGCACAGGCGATGGAGATAACGAACGCGCTCGAGGCCGCGCTGAAATCTTTGCCGGCTGCGCATTCGTCGGCCAGAAAAATCTTGCGGTAGTTTGGTAAATTGAGAGCGCGCATTTTCTTCTGTGTGGAGTCACCGCCGATCGGAAGCGCGCGAGATGACGCTTTCCGCTCTGAGCGTTCGACGTAAAACGTTGGACGTGGTCCGTTCCTGCCGCTTTCTCGTCCATCGCGTCACGAACGCGCGCCCATCATGACGAACATCGCTTCTCACCGTCGCCGCACCTAACGAGCCGCCTCCGTTCATCATGCTGCCGTTCGCGTTGTTGTTGCTTTGCATCGCGGTCGCACCGCTAATCGTTAGGTATCATTGGGAACGTTATTATCATCTGCTCTGTGTCACGCTCGCGGCGATTCCCTCGGGTTATTATCTGCTCGTTCTCGGGAGCGGCGCAGCGGTCTGCTCCATGTCGGTTTCGAATACTTCAGCTTCATCGTGGTGATCGGCTCGTTCTTTTGTCGTGACGGGCGGCATCCATATCGTGGTCCCAGGCAGAGCGCGCCCATTGAAAAATTCCCTCTTCCTCGCGCTCGGCGGGATCCTTGGAAACGTTCATCGGCACTACCGGCGCTTCGATGTTGCTCGATTCGGCCATGGATCCGAATGAACCAATATCGCTTCACCGGATTGCATCTCGCGTTTTTCATTTTTCTCGTGAGCAATATTGGCGGCGTGACTCTTGCCGACGGGGCCGCCGTTGTTCCTCGGATATTTGAAGGGAGTTCCATTTTGCGGGCTCCTTCAACGTTGCTTGGCTGCCCTGGAGCGTTACTCTTCGCCGCCGTTCTGCTCATTTTTTTATTTTGTCGATCGCCACAATTTCCGCCGCTGCCCAGTCGCGATGCGCGACGAAACCGCAGCGTCGGAACGGTGGCGTTTCGACGGTTTGCGCAACGTGGGATTAATGCTCGCGATTCTCGGCGCGTTAATTCTGGTGCCATTTGGCTGGCGAGAGTTGATCATGATCATCGCGGCCGTCACCGCCTTTCTTTGGACGCCACGTCGCGCTTATCTGGAGAACCAACTCACTTTGCTCCCATTGAGAAGTCGGCTGGCTTTTTCTCGGTATTTCGGGACGATGGTGCCGGTTCTCGATTACATGGAACTGCATGCGCGCGAGCTCGGTTTGCACTCCGACCTGCAGTTCTACTGGTTCAGCCGGATTGCTCTCGCGGAATGCTCGACAACGCGCCGACGTATCTCACTTTTCTCGCGGCCGCGCGCTCGGTCTGGAGGGTTTCAAGATCGGCCAGCCGGAACAGGTGGCCGGGTTCATTCACCACCACGATCATTACCTGATCGCGATCTCGTTAGGGCGACTTGCTTCGGCGCCCTCACTTGCATCGGCAACGGTCCGAATCTGATGGTCAAAGCGATCGCCGATCAAGCGAAAGTTCATGGACACCAAATTTCTTCGCCTTTATTCTGAAATTCGCGCTCCCGGTGCTGCTTCCCGTTTTCGTGCTGGTTTCATCCCTTATTCTTCCGGCCTTAGCGAACCGGCTGTTGCGGATGAAACGCGCGCGCCTTTTTATTCTCTACCGCAAATGACGAGCGCTTTACCATGTTTACCGGGCTGATCGAAGAGATCGGCAGCGTGCTCTCGATTCGCGCGACCAAACGCGGCACGCAACTGCAGATCGCCGCTTCACAAATCGCAAACGGGATTCACGCTCGGCGAGAGAGTGTGTCCGTCAATGGCTGCTGTCTCACGGTAAAATCACATCGCGCTGAAAACGTAACGTTCGACCTTCTTGAGGAAACGATCGAGCGCACGAATCTGAAAACATTGCGCCGCGACAGCCGCGTTAATCTTGAACGAGCCCTCTCCGCGGATGCGCGTCTCGGCGGGCACTTCGTTCAAGGTCACATCGATTATACGGCGCGCGTTTTAAGTTCCGGAGGAAATCGAAAACGATCACCGACTCGAAGTGGAACTGCCGTCGGAATTCAGTCATTACGTTGCGGCGAAAGGTTCCATCGCGGTGAACGGCATCGCCAGCCTGACAGTCGCGGAAATATTACCTTCGAGTTTTGCGTGCTGGATCATTCCGCACACTCGGCGTCACACCAACCTCGACACCGCCAAACCCGCGCGACTGGGTAAATCTGAATTCGATATTCTGGCAAAATACGTCGAGCGCATTCTGCCGCGCGGCGCGGTCACGCCATAAGCGCAAAAATGCGCCCCTGGTCAAAGCGAGTTGGCTCCGCGCCGAAAAGTGTCGGCGTTACTTCCTCGCGCGCGGATTTGCGCGCGGCCCTGCGTTTGCGCTCTCCGGCCTGATTTCTTCGAGCTGCGGCTCGATGCTCTCGTTACCGACATCGACTAAAGCGGAACGGGCGATCCCGAAACTTCCGGCCGCCGTTGATTATCACCGCACGACATCCGCTCGAAGGCGGCGCGAACCGGTTACGCGCGCAACGAACGTCGCGACATTACTCCTGCGCTTTCTGCCTTATGCTGCTTATGTAGATATCGAGCTTCGGTCTCTTCGCGGATTTCGACAGGTGCTCGAGGCCGCGCAGTCGAGCCAGATTCCGGTCATCATTTCTTTCACGACTTTCAGAACACACTCGTCGCAGAATCAGCTTCGCGTTAAAGAGCGCGCAGCGCTCGCCGCCGGCGCCGGCATTTTTAAAGTTGCCAGCCGCACCGATAGCGCCGCGCAGCTTGCACGGTTGCTCGCCTTTTTCACCGGGGAACGGCACGCGTTGCCGGTGAGTGCGATGGGAACAGGAAACTCGGGCGCGCTTCGCGGATCGCGCTCGCACGATGCGGATCGGTTCTCAACTACGCGCACCTCGGCAAGGCGCGAATCGCAGGACAACTGGATTTGCCGTCGCTCCGAAAGTCGATCTAAAGTTGTCGCGTTCGCTGGCAAAATCATTTGACTTCTGATTGTCGTTGTCATTTCGCTGGACAAGCCGCGTGTATATTCATTCCCCGTGAGCGAACCGCAGGAACGAGCGATGCAAAACGCCATTGAGCTGCCCAGCGAAGTCCCGGCCATGCGCCTTGCCCGGCGCGTCTCAGCTTTTTCCCACGCCTTGCTTCCGCTCTATATTTTCGAGCTGCGTTTTCGCCAGATGCTCGAACACGCCTTGCAACATCATCGCATGTTTTGCGTGGCGCTCGTAAAACCGGCGAGCCAGTCTTTGGCAAACCAGCGATGACTTTTTCACACCGCGGCGGTGGGATTGGGTACGCGCTTGCGTCGGATGCGGCGATGGCATCGTCAAATTTAATCCTGCAAGGATTGCAGCGGGTGAAATTTACCGGCTTCGAACAGGAAACGCCGTTCCCCATCGCAAAGATCGAGCCGCTCGAATCGAATCATGATCCGTCGATCGAAACCGACGCGCTCAGCGCGAAAGTGCTCGAGCTCTACCGCAATCTTTAACGGTAACGGCCGCGTGCTTCCCCCGAAAGTGGATCAATACCTCGTCCGACCTCAGTGATCCAGCGATGCTGGCCGATTTGATGGCCTCCACTTTTGTTAATGATCCGCTTCGGCGACAGCGCGTGCTTGAAGAGCTTCGATCTCAACCAGCGGCTGCGGCTGGTGATCCACTATCTGAGGGAAGAGCGCGGCCGGTTAATGGTGGTAGCGCGCAACCCACCGACACCCTCAAACGCTCACATGTTCCCCCAATAGCCGCGCATGCTCCTCTAATAGCGCTCACCGGTCCGTCATGCCCGCCAGGTAATCGCACACGGTGCGATGCAATCCTTCTTGCTCGATCCGTTTCGCCGCAGCTTCGCCCAATCGCTGCGGCTCTTGCACATAGGCCTCGAAGACAGACCGCAACATTTCGCAGGCCCGCTTGTTCACCTCCGCCACCTGCGGATGATAGTAAACGTTCTTGTAAAGAAATCGCCGCAATTCCTGATTCGCCTTCAGCAATCGATCGCTGTAGCGAATCAGCGGCGCCGATTGGCGGCGCACATCACCCGCGCTTTGCACACCGGATTCAGCAATCGTTTCCGCGCTCGTGCGCACCACATCTTCCACCTGCACATCGATGATGTCGCGAATGATCACCTTGTGGAATTCCTGGCCCGGCGATTTTGAATGGCGGCTGAGCACTCGCTCGTGACTTCCGCGCCACACTTCGTTCTCGTCGAGTTGCGCGGCATCGAGAATCTGGAAATCGACCGCGTCATCCAAATCGTGACTGTAATATGTAATCTCGTCCGCGAGGTTCGCGATCTGCGCTTCGAGGGCCGGGCAGCGATATTTTTCCAACGTAGGGCGAGCCTCTGGTCCGCCAATCGGACGGACTCGTCCCGTGGCGAGCTTGCCGTCTTTACTTCGCCCGCTGGAAGCTTCGCGCTACTTTTTCTGGCGGATCATAAAACGCCTGATGCTTCTGCAATCCTTCGCACACTTCGAAGGTCAGATTTAATCCCGGAAAATCCGGGTAGACCGCTTCCAGCAGTTCAACCACGCGCAAGCTCTGCCGGTTATGTTCGAAACCGCCGTGTCCGCGCATGCATTCCGCCAGCATCTCTTCGCCCGAATGTCCAAACGGCGCATGGCCGAGATCATGCGCCAGCGCAATCGCCTCCGCGAGATCTTCGTTTAACGACAACGCTCGCGCGATCGTCCGGCTGATCGAGGCGACTTCGATGGTGTGGGTCAACCGCGTCCGCAGATGATCGCCGGTGCCGTTCAGAAAACCTGCGTCTTATATTCGAGCCGGCGGAAAGCGCGCGAATGAATGATCCGCGCCCGGTCGCGTTGAAACTCAGTCCGATAGGCGTGACGCGGCTCCGGACATTTCCGTCCCTTCGAATCGCCGGATTTTTGCGCAAACGGCGCGAGCGTCTTCTGCTCGTCGGCCTCCATCTGCTCGCGCCTCTTCCAACTGGTCCGCGACGGCGCGAGCTCGCGATCGTTCTTCACGCGGGAATTATTCGCCGTCGCGCCAGCTTGGCGAGTCTGGAGTTTGGGAAATCTCCTTTCGCAAAAGTTTTCAGCAGCGCGGACCTGCGCCCGCACCAGCAACATATCAAAAACCGCGAGCAGTGCTGCAAGCAGCGTGATCCACGCACAGGCGAACCAGAACAAAATGAACCAGCCCGGATAACGCGCGGATCCAGGACCGGCTTCAGAAAAGTCGATCCCGAAAAAAGTAATGCGACCGCCACCAGCACCGCCACGAACATTGTTTTACGACGCGTTTTATGATCACGGATCAAGCCGCGCGTCGCATGAATGACGAACGAAAACGTTCGCAGCGGTTTTCCTCAGGCGGAATTTTGCGCCATGGCTGATCTTCGACGCTCCAGCAGTCACGCAATTGGCGCAAGAGCATCCAGGCTCTGCTCGCGAAATTCGACCCGAAGTTGCCAACGCCGCTGCACTCGTTAGTTGTCGATCTTGTAAGCAAGAAATTCAGAAAGGGAAAACTGTCGATGAAAACTTCGGAAAAGATGGCCACGCTGATGCTGCCGAGGATCAAGGCCAGGCCGACCCAGGACGCATCTGTGCCCACACCGGCAAGGCACGAACCGTCGAGGCCTACGGCGGGCTCGAGGCAACTTCCGGCGGCACAGCGTTGTCAGACACAACTCTCCTCTCGGGGTGCCAGCACGCTACGCGCTTCCAGCCATTGCGTGGCGCGCATCACTCACGGCCTCGCCGGCTCGCTCGGCGTCGTGGAGCTCGGCGTGAGACCGGGCCGACTACCTGGCTCCCAGGGCAAAGAACGCGCCCCACCTGCTCCACGTCGCTGAAGAAGTTGTGGAGCGACACGAGCTTGCTGTCGATGACCATCCGCCGGATGCCATCCTGGTCGAGGGGCCGCCTGGGCGGGAGCCCTCCATGGAAGTACCCGAGCACCGAGTCACCGCCGGCCGACGCCAGCTCGAGCGGCCGCGCCTTCAGCGTGCCCCCGCTCAGCTCGAAGGCGAGCTGCGCCGCCGTCTTTATGATCTCCCGACTCACGCCAGTTGTTGATATCTTCTGACTGACCTGCATGGTCCACACACCTCGGGCGCCCAGCAGGCCAGGAACCCTCCAGCAGGTCCTCTGCTACCCAGCAGTCCCAAGCGCGCCGTGCAACCGTGAAAGGCGCTATCAGCCATGGCCCCACCTCCCTGTACCAAGAGACGCCCACGGTACGCCTCCCGTCGTAGGGAGCAACAGGGGGACGCAAGCGACGACCGGGTCGTCGTGGTCGAGGCCGCCGTGCAGGGTGCGGACGCAGGCGAGGAGCGACCGGCGAAGCGGCGCAGCTGGGCCGGGGTGAGACCGTCGACCATCGCCGACTCGATGGCCGCGACCTGACGTCGCAGGCGGCCATTGCAGGGACCTTCCGGCCTTTCGCCGAGGCAGCTTTTGAGATGCGCCCAGGTCGGGGTGGGGCCTCATGGTTGAACGAGAGACCTCGCTCTTCGAGGCTGATATACCCCCGTTCATCGACTGCGGCGAAACGAGGAAGGCGCGCCGGGCCAGCTGGGCGTTCGGACAGGCCGCTGCGGTGGGCGAGCACGCTCAGCGTCGTGTACTGGCTGACCGACAGCCTCGGGTCTTTCATACCTCTGCCTCGCCGATAGCAAGTACCGACGTGCGTCCATGCGCCCGATCAGGTAGAGCAGCGCTGTCGGAGCGTTGTCGGACGCTTCTGCCGGACGCCAGCCTGGCGATCACGTCGTCAACATACGGCTTCATCGCAGGGTGGCGAGGAACCGCACCGTGCGGCCCCGCCCCCGTCGTCGCCGAACGGTGTGATTCCTGCAGGTCGGTGACGCCGGAGATCCCTGGCAGCCGGCCGACAATCTTCGCCTCCAGTTCGGCCTTTCGTCGCCGACGACGGCGATGCCCGACGGCGACGCCACGCCCTCCGCTCGAGCATATCGAAAAGTGGTGAGGCCGGGGTAGTCCAGAGCCCGAGCCTGCCGGCCGTGGCCCGTCCGTCCGGCGTCCGGCTGGTTGGTCAGCAGAACGGGAGGCTGGCCAGGCACCCGGGGGCCGGTCGCCCGGCCTTCCTGCGCTGCCGCCGACGATCGGCACGATCACCGAAGTGCTGGTTTTGGGGCCGACCATCCAGGTCGCGTCCCCGGTCGCCAGGGTTCCGGCCAGCACGAGCATCCTGGGCCCGGAGGGCGATGAACACCGGCGGCGGCGGAGTCGGCGACGTCGAGCCGCAGCGGGAGCTGCGCAGCGCACTCCCCCGTGGACGACCCGGCGCTCTTTGCAGGAGCGGGATTGAGATGCGGAGATAGTCCTCCATGCACGAGCGGCCGGCCGTAGTCGAGCCCGAGCATCCTCCACGACTCCGCTGGTGCGACACGCCGATGCCCAGCGTCGCCGCCTGCCGAGCGCTTCGTTCACGGTGAGGGCCTGGCTGGCGAGTGCGACCGGGTGACGGAGGTAGGTCGGCAGCACCGCCGGCCCCATCTGAGCTGCACGCCGCATCGGCCACCGCCATGGCGTGAGCGACGGCCAGAATCTATTCGGGATGCCGGGCATCCAGGCGCTGTCGAATCCCAGCGCCTCGACGCCGGCCAACGCCTGCGACCGTGACAGCGTCGCCCGCTGGTTCGGCAACAATTCACGCCGATCCTCATCGCGCCCCTCCAACAGCGGCCCGAGCCGAGGTAAAGATATCAGGTAGTCTGAGACGCAGAGGTGCTGGATGCGGCCTGTGACGGCTGGACGGCACGAGAGGGGTTTGACACCTTGAGCCGGGACTGGGAACATGAGCGTGATGGGGACAGCGGCTCCGACATCGTGCGGACCGCCTGCGTCGGAGCTGGTCGTCACCGACCTGGGCAGGCCCGGGCGCCTTCTGGGTCGACCTGCTCGGCTTCGTCGTGTCGGCCGAGGAGCCGGCGCGCTCTACCTCCGCGGGTACGAGGAGCTCGTCCACCACAGCCTGATCCTCCGGCATCGGCCCCGGCCAGCGCGTGCGGGCGCATCCGGCTTCCGGAGTGCGCACGCCCGACGACCTCGACCGGGCCGTTCGGCCTGGTACGGCGCGTCCGCAGCTGCCCGGTGCGGCGGATCCCGGCCGGGCATCACGCCGGGACTGGGCGAGGCCGTCCGGGCCAGGACCCGCTCGGCTTCACCGTCGAGCTGGTCCACGAGATGGCCAAGGTCGAGCGTCTCATCCAGCGCTACGACCTGCGCCGTGGCGCCAGCATCTCCCGCATCGATCACGTCAACATCGCCGTCCCCGACGTGCCGCCGGCGTACGCCTACTACACCGACCTCGGCTTCGGGCCTGTCCGAGACGATCCGAGGGCGCGGACGGGACGCTCTACGCGGCGTGGATGTTCCGCAAGCAGACCGTCCACGACGTGGCCTTCACGCTCGGCGCCGGCCCCAAGCTCCACCACCTCCGGGTTCGCGGTGCCCGAGTCGCACCACATCCTGAGCCTGTGCGACACCATCGGACGCGCTCGACCTCGCCCACCACATCGAGCGAGGCCCCGGCCGCCACGGCGTGTCCAACGCCTTCTACGTCTACCTCCGCGACGACGACGGCCACCGGGTCGAGATTCTACGTCGGACTACTTCACCGGCGATCCCGACCACGAGCCGCTGCGCTGGGACGTCCACGACGAGCGGCGCCGCGACTTCTGGGCCAACCCGGTCGTCGCCCAGCTGGTACCTCGGTTCGGCGCCCATCCTCGACCTCGACGGGCGGCCGGTGCCGGTCGTCGAGCAGGAGCCGACCGAGCGGACCGTCACCGTCGGCGCAGACGGGCACGGGACCGTCGTCCACCGGCCGCCCGCAGCTCGCCAGCCGGACGGCGCCGATGTCTGACGCCGTCGCGCCGCCGACCGCCTGCCCGGTCGACCACGACTTCGACCCGCTCGCCCCCGACTACCTCCGCGACCCGTGCGCAGTGGCCGCCCGGGTGCGGAGTCGACCCCGGTCTTCTACGCCCCGACGCTCGACATGTGGGTGGTGTCGCGCATGGACGACGTGGAGGCCGTGTTCAACGACCACGAGACGTTCTCCGGGCGCATCGTCCAGGACCCGGTGTTCCCGGTCTGCCCGCCGCCCGCGCGGTCCTGTCCGAGGGCTTCCACCCGCTGCCGGTGATGTCGAACAACGAGCCGCCGGACCACGGCCGCATCCGCGTGCACGCACGAAGGGGTTCTCCAACCGGCGCATGGCCATGCTGGAGCCGTTCATCCGGGCCAACGCCGAGGCGGCTGATCGGTCGCCATGCTGGCCGGTGACCGACCGGCCGAGTTCGTCCACGCGTGTCGCCTTCCCGCTGCCGGCCTACACGGTGTTCCGCCACATCGGCTTCCCGGACGAGGACGCCGAGACGCGTCAAGCGCTGGTGCGGCAACCGCAAGCTGTTCCAGTGGGGCCAGGGCCACCGAGGCCGAACAGGTGGCGCATCGCCGAGAACATGGTCGCCTACTGGCGCTACTGCCGGGCCTTCACGGACGCCAAGCTCGACGACCTGGCCGACGACTTCGCCTACGCGACCTCCTCCGGCGCCCACCTCGAGGACCCGACGCAGCTCACCCTGCGACGAGGTGAAGAGCGTCGGTCTACGGCCTGTCCTTCGCCGGGCACGAGGCGTCACGAACCTGCTCTGCAACACCGTGCGCCAGCTGCTCAGCCATCGCGAGCCAGTGGGAGGCGGTCTGCGCCGACCCCGACGGCTCGTGACGGCCGCCGTCGAGGAGGTGCTGCGCTACGACTCCAGCCAGGTGTCCTGGCGGCGGATCACCGAAGCCCGTCGGCGATCGGCGGGGTCGAGATCCCCGAGGGGCCAAGGTCCTCCTGCTGTTCTCGGCCGCCAACCGCGACCCTCGCCGCTTCGACGATCCGGACACCTTCCGACATCCACCGCGCCAACGCCCGCAGCCACATCAGCTTCGGCAGAGGGCATCCACTTCTGCCTGGAAGCGGCGACGGCCCGCATGGAGGCTCGTGGGAAGCTGGCCGTCCTGGCCGAGCAAAGCATCCCTGCGGCTGGTCGAGGGCCAGTCCATCGCGGCACCTCAACGTCCAGTTCCGAGGGCCTGAGGAGCTGTGGCTGGCGTGGGACCGGCCGACTGACGCCGGTCGACTGCGCCGAGCTCCCGTGCGGATCACGCTCACCTTCGACAACGGGCCGACACCCGGCGTCACCGACGACGTGCTCGACGTCCTCGCCGGTCGCGACGTGCCCGCCACGTTCTTCGTCGTGGGCAACCGGTTGCGCGAACCGGCGGGTCGGGCGCTGGCCGAGCGGGCCAAGGCCGAGGGCCACCGCATCGGCAACCACGCTCACCCACACCATCCGCCTCGGCGAGTGCCGACGCCGTTACCGTGCGGCACGAGGTGACGCCGCCGAGGAGCTGCTCGGCGCGCTGGCCGAGCACCCGCCCTGTTCCGCCCCTACGCCTGCGGCACGATCGATGCCAACATGGTCGGCGCGATCGGAGTCGTGCGCTTCCGCAGGAGCGCGGCTATACGTGTTTGCTCTGGAACTGTCTTCCGCGATTGATCGATCCGGACGGGTGGGTCGACCGATGCTTGAGCAGGTGACGGCGGTCGACTGGGCGGTCATCGTTCTCCACGACGCCCGGCGCCGCTCTCCTGGCTCGCCTCGAGTTTCTTCGACCGGCTGGCTGTCCTCGACCTCGACCTATGCCCACGAGGCACCGGAGAGCTGCACGCCCCTGCGAGCCGGGCACCCGACCTCGTCCTACGCATTCTGCGCACCTGACCAAGGAGACCCGATGCGCTCTCCGGCCAGCACGGCGACCGAGCGGTGTTCGGCGCCGTCAGCGACGAGACGGCCTGCACGACCTCAGCGCGAGCGGGGGCCTGGAGCGGCTGCTCCCACTGGTGCTGGCATGACTCCGGGCGTCGTGGCCGCCGCCATCGCCGCCGCCCCGTCATCCCACTCGCCGGCGTCACCATCGGCCTGCTGATCCCGAACCTGGAACCGCATCCCGTGCGTCGGGCCCTTCAACTACCACGACCACCGGGCCGAATCGGCACAAGGTCACCTCCGAGCACCCGACGTTCTTCACCCGCTACGTCTCGTTGCTGGTCCTCGCCGGCGTCGCCCCCCCGAGCGGCCACGGGCCAGCGACGTCTCGACTACGAGGGCGAGCTGGCGGTCGTGATCGGCCAGCCGGGGCGGGTTACCTGGCCGCTGACGCTATGGAGCACGTCGGCGGCTACGCATGCTTTCATGGACGGCTCGATCCGCGACTTCACCAGCGCCACTCCAGCCAGCGCGTTCACGGCGGGCAAGAACTTCGACCGCTCCGGCTCGTCTGGCCCGCTGCTCGTCACGTCCGACGAGCCTCTCGGCCGCCGAGCTGCGCACGACGGTCAACAGCCAAGAGGTCCAGCACGCCGCTCAAGGACATGATCCACTCGGTCGCCGAACTGATCGCCTACATCGATCTGGACGACGCCGAACCTGGCGACGTGATCGCCACCGGACGCCCGGCGGCGTCGGCTACGCCCGCACCCGCCGATCCTGCTGCGCCCGGGCGACACGGTCGAGGTCGCCATCGACGGCGTCGGCACTTTACCAACCCGGTGATCGCCGAGCCTTGACTGCGCTGGGTCGGTTCGCCCGGTCAGCCCTGGAGAGAATCGACCTGAACGCCTTCGGAGCGTGCGCGAGGGTCAGACGCGTCCAGGACGATGTCACCCGTGGTGGCCAGCTCGCCGGTGGCGTCGGTCAGCGGCGGATGAGGGCGGTCAGCACGCCGAACACCGCATCGTCGTTGCGTGTCTCGGACTGTCGCTCAGCGACGTGCGATGTGGAGGGTCTCAGCTACGGCCCGCACCACATGTGGTGGCCCGGACGCATCCAGTTGCGCTCGCCGGCCGTGCAGCAGGTCGCCGGCCGGCCCGTCCGACGGGAGTCGGGGCAGGGCACCGGGCCGGACCGGTCGTGATCTTCGTAGGTGCCGTCGCTGCCGGCGGTCGTAGATGCCGCTGGCAGGCCCTCCGGCGTCTGCACGTCCGGCCGCTGCACGGCGTAGAAGCCGGCCGTGGCGTTCTGCCAGCAGTCGAGCGTGGCCCCCGATCGGGGTGCCGTCGGGGTCCGTGATGGTGCCGGATGACGACGCGGTCGCTCGTGTCCGCGTCGACGAGCATGGACTCGCCCATCTCCCGGTGAGGGGACCCCGGCACGTAGAACGGCCCAGGACGGTGTTCTCGGTGCCGCCGTCGCCGCCCGCGTGCGTCAGCATCTCCACGAGGGTCGACACGCCCAGGGTGTCCGGACAGGAGGATGAACTCCTGGCGCGCGTCGTCGCACTTCTGCCCGGTGGCAGTCAGGAACTGGATGCCGGCGAACCACTCGTGCGCTGCGTTTCACCTCGGCGACGAAAGCGTGCAGGTGACGGATGGCCGCCTCGGTGATCTCCCGCAGGCGGGGGTTGGCGAGTCCTCGGTAGCGGGACAGGACGTCGGCCAGCAGCTCGGCGTGCGCCTGGTCCGCGGGCCTGATCGGTCATGGTGCAGTCCCCCTGTCATTGAGGCGGTTCTCGATTCTTCCCGGCGCGACGATCCGGGCCGGCCCGCTCGGCGAACACGGCTGAGCGCTCTCCGGGATGGGTGAGGACGTAGAAGCGGTTCGTCCTTGACGGGCTGCTGGCAGACCCGGGCCTGCGACTTCGCGACGGAGCCGCCTACGGCGATCGTCGCCGCCTGCTGCCGCCAGCTTGGCCTTGTACTCGGCGGCCTGGGCCATCTGGTCAGTGCGTCGAGCGTGTGGCCGCGAAGCGCTCCGGTCGGTTGCGGTCCGGAGGCCGAGATGTGTTCGCGCGGACCCAGCGCTCGGGCAGAGTGACCGGACACGCCGACGTTGCTCGCCCTCGGCGTACGGAGCTCGAACTTGCAGGGTCTCGCTGGAGGGCGACGACCGCGGCCTTCGTGGCGCTGTACGGGCCCATTCGTCGGGTGGTAGAGCGCCGGACGACCGAGGCCGGTCCACGATGTGGCCGACGTCGTTGGCGACGAGGTGGGGCAGGAACGCGCCCGCAGTCCGGATGGACCGCGCCGAAGAGGTTGACGCCGATCGACCCACTCGGAAGTCGGCCAGCGGCAGCCTCGAGCACCGGCAGGCCGCTGGCTCGCCGACGCCGGCGCTGTTGCACAGGAGGTGGACGTCGCCGAAGCGCTCGAGTCGTCGGCGGCGGCGAGCGCCCACCTCGGCCGCCGAGGCTCGCGTCGGTCGGGACCGCGAGCACACCGGCACCCGCCCTCGGCCAGCGATCGGCGGCGGCCCGCTCCAGCACGGGCGCTCGACGCCGGCGAGCACGAGTGCGCATGCCTTCGGCCGCGAAGCGGCTCGGCCATGGTCGCGCCCGATGCCCGAGGCGGCCGCCGGTGATGACCGGGCACCTGCCGGCGAGGTCGTCCACCCTGACCAGCTCAGGTGCGCAGCAGGCAGGCCGAGTGCAGCCGGTCCGGGCTGCCGCCAGCTCCTTGGCGCGTGCCGTGGTAGCGATGCGGCCGCCCTGGAGCATCGTGTAGGCGCCGCCGCGCGAGGCCGAGGGCGACGTGGGCGAACTCGCTCGATGAGGAGCACTTCGCGACGCCTCGAGCCGCGCCACGGCTCCGAGCGGTCGGGCACGAGGCGCTTCTACGATCGACCGGCGCGAGCCAGGCCGAGCGAGAGCTCGTCGACGATCAGGAGCACGGTGGGCTGTCGAGACGAGCGCCTGGGCGAGCATCTCCGCACCATCCGCTGCTCGACCACCGGAGAGCGACCGTGCCGCAGGCGTCCCAGCGGCCGCTTCAGCTCGGGGAACAGCTCCGGTGCGTAGGCTCGATGCCGGCGTCCGCGTGCGTCGGGAGTGAGCGAGTAGGTGGCGACGCTGGAGGTTGTCCTGCAACGGTCAGCTCGGGCAGCGAGGCGGCGGCCCCGGGCACGACCGCGATGCCGGGCCCGGCGGATGCGCTCTCGGCCGCCGCTTGGTGAGGGTCCTGGTCGCCGAGCAGGACCTGTCCCCGATGTCGGCTCGCAGCGCCCCCCGCCACGGTGGAGTCAACGAGCGTATCGACTTTGCCGGCGCCGTCTCGGCCCGAGCAGCGCGGTGACCTTCGCCCGGAACGGATGTCGGAGCGAGACGTCGCGGAGCACCTGGCTGCCGCCCGGCGCGCACCGAGAGCTTCGATCCGCAGCGTGATCGCCATCGCCGTTCGGCGCCATCAGACAGCCAAGCCCGGACGCCTGAGGTAGGCCCGGTGACCGCGCTCGTCGCGCAGCACCTCGGCGGTGGGGCTCCGAGCTGCGATGAGCCGGCCGAAGCCGAGCACTGCCGCCGTCTCCGCAGCATGCCGGACACGAGGCCCATGTCGCGGTCGACCAGGATGACCTGGCGCGCCGTGACCTCGACTCGGGGATGCTGCTGGATGACGGCTGCCGAGGTCGCCGCGTCCCTGGTCCTCGGGAAGGCCGGCAAGCGCCTTCGTCGAGCAAGTCACTTGACGACTGGGGCGTGCCCGACGACCGCCCGCCCGGGCCACCTCGACGAGGCGGCGCCGGGCGGCACCGAGGGCGCCGACCTCTTGCTGCGCGAGCGTGCTGCTCGAGGCCGACGAACGCGGAGCGGCTTGTCCGATGTCGCTGCTGGTCGGCGGGCTGGCACGCGCGCCGCTCCGGGGTGCTCGTGGATCGAGCAGCACGTTCTCGTACACTCGACAGGTTGGCGATCGCCTGCTCGGTCTGGAACGTGCGCCGCAATCCCCAGCGGCGCCGCGGCGGAAGTCGGCCATCGCCAGCAGGTCGTCACCGAACGCCGCGACCGTGCCGGCAGACGGCCGGACGAAGCCGCTGAGCACGTTGAAGAACGTCGTCTTGCCGGCACCGTTCGGCCCGATGAGCCCGCAGCGTGCCGCCCGGGAACGTGACGGTCATCCGGTCGAGCGGGATGAAGCAATACGTAACTGAACGAAGTACAC